>Ga0111538_10015437_pt1 | contig 10043 bp, 10 predicted proteins | sample SoiMethybrSBSTD1_FD_79669 | JGI IMG/M metagenome (GOLD analysis project Ga0111538, IMG submission 79669) | Bulk soil microbial communities from a Populus tree surrounding site in Tennessee, USA - Soil MetaG P. TD hybrid SBSTD1 (version 2)... | ecosystem: Environmental > Terrestrial > Soil >... | reverse complement strand
CTCCCGCGAGCTGCGGGAGCGGTTGCGGCTCCGGCGCGATGGCGCAGGCCGCGACGAGTCCGGCGAGCGCGAGCGCCGCCGCGCGCGTCACCGCCCGAACTTCTGCATCACGGTGATGAGGGTCTCGTGATCGGGGTTCGCCGCGAGCGCGGTGCGCCAGATCTTCTGCGCTTCGTCGCGCTGGCCGACCTTCCACAGCACTTCGCCGAGGTGCGCGGCGATCTCCGGATCGGATCGCGCCGAATAGGCGGCCTGCAGGTGCTTGAGCGCCTCGTTCACGTTGCCGAGCCGGTAGTGCACCCAGCCGAGGCTGTCGAGGATGAAGGGATCGTCGGGCTGGAGCTTGTTCGCCTTCTCGATCAGGTCCCTCGCCTCGGCCAGGCGGTTGGTCTTCTCGGCGAGCGTGTAGCCGAGCGCGTTGTACGCATGCGCGTAGTCCGGCTTCATGCGGATCACGCGGCGCAGGTCTTCCTCGAGCACGTCGATGCGGTCGACGCGCTCGGCCGCCATGGCCCGGTCGTAGAGGAGCTCGAACGAGTCCGGATACTCGAGCACCGCCTGCGTGAGCATGTCGTAGGTTTCCTTCCACGCCCTGGCGTCGCGCAGCAACTGCGCCTCGACCTGGAGGACCTGGATGTGGTCCTCGCCCGAGCGCGGCTCGATGCGGTGCAGGAATTCGCGCCCTGCCTCGAGGCCCTGCTGGCGCGAGATCAGCGTGGCGATCTTCAACTGCGCGCGCAGCCGATCGCCCGACTCCACCTTCTGGTACCAGCCGATCGCCTCGTCGTAGCGCTTCTGCCCCTCGGCGGCCTGCCCGAGGCCGAGGTAGACGCCGGCTGCGTCGCGGTATCCGAGGCGTAGCGCCCGCGTGAACGCGGACTGCGCCTCGGCGAACTCCTCCAGCTGCAGCGAGAGCAGGCCCACCGCGTACGGCGCCTGGGCGTCGCGCGCATCGATGCGCTCGACCTCGCGGAACTCCTGGCGCGCCTCCGCAAGCTTGCGATCGGCGGCGAGCTCGCGGCCGAGCTGCATGCGCACGTCGGTGGATTGCGGGTGCGCGTCGGCGAAATCCCGGTAGAAGCCCAGCACCTTTTCGGGCGCCACCTTGCGCAGCACCTGCGCCTTGAGGATCGCGCCCTGCTCCCAGCCGGGTCGGCGCTCGAGCGCGGCGTCGGCCTCCGATTGCGCGAGCGTGAGGCGATCGGCGAGGAGTGCCGCCACGCCCACGGCGTAGTGCGCTTCAGGCAGATCGGCGTAGGGCTCGGCCAACGCCTGCGTGGCCTGCAGCACGGCGGCCTTGTCGGGGAACTTGCCGAACAGGTGCTGCACCTGCATCAGGAGCGGAGCGCGATTGGCATTCCTCTCGAGCAGCCCCGCGACCGTAGCGCGCGCCTTCTCGACGTTGGACTCGTTGGCGAGCAGCGCCGCCATGATCTCGCGCGCCAGCGTGGACGTAGGATCGATCTCGAGCAGCAGGGCCGCGCTGTCGATGGCCGCCCCGAAGGCGCGCGCGCGCACCGCCATCTCGATCGCCCGCCGCGCGAGCTGCGGGTCGCGCAGCTCCTTGGCCATGCGGTGGTAGATCGCCAGCGCCGCCTCGACGTCGCCGCGCTGCGCGGCGACCTCGGCGACGAGGAATTCGAACATCACATCGGCCGAAACGCTCGTTTCGGGCTCGGCCGCGGCCGCCGTCGCTTCGGGTTCACTGGCGATCGTCCACGGAGCCGCGGCCAACATCGCCGCCGCGAGCGCCCCGCATCCCCACTTACGCAACTTCATGAGCCTCTTCGCCTCCCGGTGGGAGGCCGTAGCCGCCCGCATGAGGACCTATGATAAATCGATTCGACCCCTTGTAAGTAGATGCCGCACGGCACTGTAGGAAGGCGCTTACAAGCATGCACTCCGTATAATCCCCGGATAAATCTGGAGTTTTCCCACCCGCCGAATGCCCGAGCTGCCGGAAGTGGAAACCACGCGCCGCGGCCTGGTGCCTCACGTCGTGGGTCGCCGGATCCACGACGTGGTCGTGCGCAACCGCAACCTGCGCTGGCCGGTACCGCGCGACCTCGCGCAGCGCCTTCGTGGAGAGCAAGTGCTCGCCATCCGCAGGCGCGGCAAATACCTGCTGTTTGATTGCCGCGAGGGTCACCTGCTCGTGCACCTGGGCATGTCCGGGCGCCTTTCGCTGGTGGCGCGCGACCTGCCGCCCCGACGCCATGACCACGTCGACCTGCAGTTGGAAGGCAGCGATGCCGTGCGGCTCACCGACCCACGCCGCTTCGGCGCGATGCTCTGGGTGCGCGGCCCGGCGGAGCGGCACGTGCTGCTGCGCGGCCTGGGCATCGAGCCCCTCGAGGAGAGTTTCGACGGCGCGGCGCTGCAGCGCCTGGCGCGCGGCCGCCGGGTGGCAGTGAAGCACTTCCTGATGAACGGGCGCCTCGTCACCGGCGTGGGCAACATCTACGCCTCGGAGGCGCTGTTCCACGCGGGGATCCATCCGCTTCGTAGCGTCGCGCGCATCTCGCGATCGCGTTGGGACGGGCTTGCGGTCGCGGTGCGCGAGACCCTCGAGAGCGCGCTCGCGGCCGGCGGCACGACGCTGCGCGACTACGCCTCGCTCGAGGGACGGCCGGGCGAGTTCGGCACCAAGTGCGCGGTCTACGGACGCGAAGGCGAGCCCTGCACCACGTGCGGCACGCCCATCCGGGCGCTGCGGCAGGGACAGCGCTCGACGTTCTACTGCCCGGGATGCCAGCGTTGAGCACCACCGGCACCTGGACCGTCCCCGCACGCGCCCTCGAGCTGGGCCTCGCGGACCTGAAGAACTGGCGCGCGAACGCCTCGCAGCGGCTGGCGGGCTTTCGACGCTGGGCCCTGGTCGCGCGCCTGATCGACGAGCAGACCGCCTCGCGCCTCGCGCACGTCGAGCGGCGCCTCGCCAACGAGCGGCTCACCATCGCATTCGTCGCCGAATACTCGCGCGGCAAGAGCGAGCTCATCAACGCGCTCTTCTTCGCCGACCTCGGCACGCGCCTGTTGCCCTCGGGCCTGGGCCGCACGACCCTGTGTCCCACGGAGATCCTGTGGGATCCGTCGCGCCCGCCCTCGATCCGACTGCTTCCGATCGGCACGCGCGAGAGTCCGAAGGCGCTGCGCGAGTACATCGGCGAGCCGGGCGCATGGACCGAGATCGCCCTCGACCCGAAACAGCCCGAGAGCGTGGCTACGGCCTGCCAGGCGCTGTCCGAGTCGCTCACGATCGCGGGACAGGCGGCGGTGAACCTCGGCCTCACCGCGGAGGCGACGGGCCGCGTCGACATCCCGCGCTGGCGCTACGCGATCATCAACTACCCGCACCCGCTGCTCGAAAGCGGCCTCCAGATCCTCGACACGCCCGGCTTCAACACCATGGGCTCGGAGCCCGAGCTCACCCTGCACCGCATCCCGGATGCCGCCGCGATCGTGTTCATGCTCGGCGCCGACACGGGCGTGACGCGCACCGACCGCGAGCTGTGGAGCGAGCACATCGAGCCGATCCACGGGGTCGACAAGAGCTGCTACGTGGTGCTCAACAAGATCGACGGGCTGCGCGACGGCTTCAAGCCCGAGCAGCAGGTGCTCGAGGAGATCGACCGGCAGGTGAAGTCCTCGGCCGAGACGCTGCGCGTGGATCCCACGCGCGTCTTCGCCCTCTCGGCCAGGCAGGGGCTGGTCGCCAAGATCCAGAACGACCGCGACGGCATGATGAAGAGCCGCCTGTACCGCCTCGAGCAGGCGCTCTCCCGGGGCATGGTGCACCAGCGCCGGCTCGACCACGCGGCGGTGATCCGCGCGGAGACCCGCACCGCGTTCGCCGAGTCGCGCGCGCTGGTCGACAGCCGCGCCGAGTTCACGCGCGACCAGATCGAGGAGCTGGAGGCGCTCCAGGGCAAGAACCAGAAGCTGGTGGACTCGATCGCGCGCAAGGCGGCGGCCGAGCGCGAGCGCATCGAGCAGGCGCGCGCCGTGCTGATGGGAATGCGCACGATCCACAACCGCAACGCCGACGAGCTGGCACGCCTGCTCGACCCGAACTCGGTTCGCGAGGCCGGCATCCAGGCCCGCATGGGCGTGCTGGGCGCGAAGTTCTCGAGCGGCATCAGCGAGTCGCTCGACCGCTTCTTCCGCCACAACCGCGAGCGCATGCGCCAGGCGATCGCCGTCATCGGCGAAGCCCACGCGATGATGTCCACGGTGAGCCGCAAGTTCTCCGACGAGTACCGCATCGCGACGGTCGAGGCCTCGGCCTTCGCCACCGAGCGCTTCCTGGTCGAGATCGACCGCCTGGAGGAGCGCTGCGCGCGCGACTTCAAGGGTGCGGGCAGCCTGCTCACGCGGCGGCGCTCGACGCTGTCGTCGCTCTTCTTCGACAGCATCGCGCTCAAGGTGATCCACGTCTTCGAGATCGCCGACCGCGAGGTGCGCACCTGGATGAACGCATTCATCCGCCCGCTGGAGGCGCAGCTCTCCGCCTTCCAGGAGCAGTCCAACACGCGGGTCGAGGGCATGACCCGCATCCGCAACGCCGAGACCGACCTGGTGGGGCGCCTGGAAGAGCTGCGCGTGCTCCTCGCCGAGGTCGAGGGCAACGCGCGCGAGTGGGAGGCGCAGCACGAGAGCCTGATGGCGCTGCTGGAATTCGAGCGCGAACACTCGCTCGCTTAGGGGTCAGACTCCGATTCGCGTTTCTGTCCGAATCTCAGGACTGCGAATCGGAGTCTGACCCCTTTATTTCACCAGTGCCGTGAGCGCTTCGTATTTCGCCTGCAGCTCCACGCGCGACTCGACGTGCTCGGGATCGAGCGGGATGCAGTCGACGGGGCACACCACCTGGCACTGCGGCTTGTCGAAGTGACCCACGCATTCGGTGCACTTGCCCGGGTCGATCACGTAGATCTCCGGGCCCATCGAGATCGCCCCGTTGGGACACTCGGGCTCGCAGACGTCGCAGTTGATGCACTGGTCGGTGATCTTGAGCGCCATGGCGCGATATCGCTAGGTGCCCTTGCCGATCTTGGCCTTCATGCGCTCCGCGGTGACGGGGTGGACGAAGGCCGAGATGTCGCCGCCCAGCACCGCGATCTCGCGCACGATGGTGGCCGACAGGAACAGGTATTTGTCCGAGGGCGTGAGGAACAATGTTTCGACCCCGGGCGCGAGGCGCCGGTTCATTCCCGCCAGCTGGAACTCGTATTCGAAGTCGGACACGGCGCGCAGGCCTCGCAGGATCACCCCCGCCGCCTGCTCGCGCACGAACTCCGACAGCAGGCCGCTGAACCCCATCACGGTCACGTTCCTGTACGGGGCGAGCACCTCGGTCGCGACCGACACGCGCTCCTCGAGCGAGAAGAACGGGCGCTTGGCCTGGCTGTGCGCCACGCCCACGACGACGTTGTCGAACAGGCGCGAGGCGCGCTGGATCAGGTCCTCGTGCCCGTTGGTGATCGGGTCGAACGTGCCCGGGTAGACGGCGCGGATGGTCATGGCTCGGTCAGCTCGTAAAGGGCATAGCGTACCGCCCCGGCGCGATCCTCGCGCAGCGTGCGCCAGGCGGCGGGCGGCTCGAGCGGCTGCGCGGACTCGGCATAGACTCGCGCCCCCGGGTTCATCCGCAACGCCAGCGCGGCGAGCGCGGGCTGCGCAAGCCCCGAAGCGTAAGGCGGATCGACGAAGGCCAGGTCGAAGCGCTCGTTCGCGCGCTCGAGCCACGCGAGCGCGTCGGCGTTCACCACCTCGACCTCGGCGGCCCCGAGCTCGCTCGCCGACTCGCGCAGTGCCGCTGCGATCTTGCGGTCGCTCTCGACCATCACCACGCGGCGCGCGCCGCGCGAGGCCGACTCGAAGCCGAGCACGCCGCTGCCGGCGAAGAGGTCGAGGCAAGCGAGCCCATCGAGGCGCTGGCCGAGCCAGTTGAACAGGGTCTCGCGGACACGGTCGGGAGTGGGTCGAAGCTGGGCGGCGGCCGGGAATTTCACGATCCGGCTGCGCCACTTGCCGGCGATGATGCGGACGCGATTGCGACCGCGGGTAGCGCCGTGAGTCATCGTCGCGCGGATCATACCGTAAAATGTTTGGTTCCCATGCAATCCCTCAAGGCACTGCTGCGCAAGGACCTCGAGCTCACGCGCTCGCGCTGGTCCAAGGCGCTCGGGGCGCTGCGCAGCCGCCCCATCATCGACGAAGCGCTGTACGAGGAGCTCGAGGAGCAGCTGCTCGGCGCCGACGTCGGCACCGCGGCCACGACCGAGCTCGTGAAGCGCCTGCGCCAGGCGCAGCGCGACAAGAGACTCGCCACGGGCGATGCCCTCGCCGAGGAGTTGAAGTCCGTGCTCACGCAGCTGCTGGCGCCCCTCGAGAAGCCGTTCCCGCAGCATCCGCCGAAGCCTTTCGTGATCCTGCTGGCGGGCGTGAACGGCGCCGGCAAGACCACCACCATCGCCAAGCTCACCAGGCTCTTCCAGTCGCAGGGCAAATCCGTGCTGCTCGCCGCGGGCGACACGTTCCGCGCGGCCGCCGTCGAGCAGCTCGCCGAGTGGGGACGGCGCCACCACGTGACCGTGATCGCCCAGGAGAAGGGCGACTCGGCCGCGGTGATCTTCGACGCGATGCAGTCGGCGCGCGCCAGGGGAATCGACGTCGTGCTCGCCGACACCGCGGGGCGCCTGCCCACGCAAATGCACCTGATGGACGAGATCCGCAAGGTGAAGCGCGTGATGGCCAAGGCCGACCCCGGTGCGCCGCACGAAACGCTGCTGGTCGTCGACGCGAACACCGGGCAGAACGTGGTGAGGCAGGTCAAGGCGTTCGACGAGGCGCTCGGGCTCACCGGCCTCGTGGTGACCAAGCTGGACGGCACCGCCAAGGGCGGCGCGATAGCGGCGATCGCACGCGAGCACCCCGTGCCGATCCGCTTCATCGGCATCGGCGAAAAGGCCGCGGACCTGCGCCCGTTTGTGGCGCGCGACTTCGTCGAAGCCCTGTTCGCGTGATCCGGTTCTCGTCGGTCGCGAAGCGCTATCCCGGCGGCCAGGAAGCGCTGCGCGGCGTCTCGCTGGAGGTGGCTGCAGGCGAGATGGTCGCCGTCACCGGGCACTCCGGCGCGGGCAAGTCGACGCTGCTCAAGCTCGCCGCCGGCATCGAGCGGCCCTCCTCCGGGACCGTGGTCGTGAACGGCCAGAACCTGGGAGCGCTCGGGGAGACCGCGCTCGCGGTGCTGCGCCGCCGCGTGGGCTTCATCTTCCAGGACCACAAGCTGCTGCACGACCGCAACTGCTTCGAAAACGTGGCGCTGCCGCTGCGCATCGCCGGCTTCGGTCGCGAGGAGGCAGGGCGGCGCGTGCGCGCCGCGCTCGACAAGGTGGGCCTGCTCGCGCGCGAGCGGGCGCTGCCCGTGGCGCTCTCGGGCGGCGAGCAGCAGCGCCTGTGCATCGCGCGCGCGATCGTCAACCGCCCCACGCTCCTGGTGGCCGACGAGCCCACGGGCAACCTCGACGCCGACTATGCGCGGGCGATCGTGGCCCTCTTCGCCTCCTTCCACCAGCTTGGCGTCACCGTGCTGCTGTCCTCGCACGATGACGCGAGCCTCGCGGCGCTCGACTGCCGCCGCGTGGTGCTCGCCGGGGGCGCCCTCGCGTGAGCGTCTGGCTGCGACTGCACGCCCATGCCCTCGCCGAGGCGCTGGGGCGCCTCGCGCGCCAGCCCGTCGCCTCGGGCCTCGCGGTCGTGGTGCTGGGCCTGGCGATCGCCCTGCCGGTGGTGGCCGCGATCGCGCTGCGGTCGGTCGGCGCCGCCGCAGCCGGACTCGACGCCGAGCCGCATGTGAACGTCTATCTCGCGCTCGCCGCCACCGACGAGGATGTGCGTCGCGTGGAGACGGCGCTGCGCGCTCACCCGGAAGCCGCGCGTGTTCGCTTCGTGCCACGCGAGCAGGCCCTGGCCGAGCTCAAGGCGACGTCCCATCTCGCCGAAGTGCTCGCGGCCCTGCAGCGCAACCCTCTGCCGCATGCCTTCACCGTGCGGGTGCGAACCACCGAGGCGGAGCGCATCGCCGCCCTGCGCGCGGAGTGGGGGAGGTTGCCCCAGGTCGAGCAGGTGCAGGCCGATTTCGAGTGGTCGCGGCGGCTGGCCGGCTGGGCCGGGTTCGCCCGGCGGGCGCTCGGCGTGGGCTGGTTGCTGCTCGGGGCTGCCGTGGCCCTGATCGTCGGGCACATGATCCGGCTCCAGGTCGTGACCCGTGGGCCGGAGATCGAGGTGAGCCAGCTGATCGGCGCGACGGCTGCCGACGTCCGGCGGCCGTTCCTCTACCACGGCCTGCTCCAGGGCCTGTTGGCCGGAGCTGCGGCGCTCGCCCTCGCCACCGGGTTGGCCGCCTGGACCTCCCTCGAGCTGCGAGCCCTCACCGACTCTTATGCCCTTGAATTCAAGGTCATCTTCCCCGATCTACTGGAGTGGATCCTCGTCCTGGCGGGGGCGGCCCTGCTGGGCCTGGTGGGCGCCTGGGTGGCGGTGAGCCAGGAGCTCCGGCGCTTCGCCGCCGGCCCCTGAGGGGGAACCTTTTACCTCCCTTAGCACTCCAAGTGGCAGAGTGCTAAACTGCGCTCCAACAAGGAGGAATCGCCAGAGATGACCAGCATGACCCTTCCGGCCACGCTTCCGCCGATTTCCAGCATCGAGTCGTACGTGTCGGCGGTGAACGCCGTCCCGATGCTCACGCCCGAGCGCGAAACCGCGCTTGGCCGCCGCCTCAAGGAAGGCAACGACCTCACCGCGGCTCGCGACCTGGTGCTTTCGCACCTGCGCCTGGTCGTGTCCGTCGCCCGCAACTACATGGGCTACGGCCTGCCGCAGGCCGACCTGATCCAGGAAGGCAACATCGGCCTCATGAAGGCCGTGAAGCGCTTCGACCCCGAAAGGGGCGTGCGCCTCGCCTCCTTCGCGATCCACTGGATCAAGGCGGAGATCCACGAATACATCCTGCGCAACTGGCGGATGGTGAAGATCGCCACCACCAAGGCGCAGCGCAAGCTCTTCTTCAACCTGCGCAGCATGAAGAAGTCGAGCACCGCGCTCACGCCGACCGAGATCGCCCAGGTGGCCACGACGCTGAACGTGAAGGAAAGCGACGTGATCGAGATGGAGCAACGCCTGCAGGGTGGCGACATGGCGCTCGATCCGTCGAGCGACGACGGCGAGGAGTCGATCTCGCCCATCGCCTACCTGGCCGACACCGCCGAGGGTCCGTCGGAAGTGTTCGAGCGCGAGCAGGCCGAGTCGCTGCAGGCCGACGGCCTCGCGGCCGCGCTGCAGGGCCTCGACGAACGCAGCCGCCGCATCATCCAGGCGCGCTGGCTCGCGGGCGATTCGCAGTCGAGCACGCTGCACGAGCTCGCCGACGAGTTCGGCGTTTCGGCCGAGCGCATCCGCCAGATCGAGGCCAAGGCGATGCAGAAGATGCGCAAACACCTCACCATGGCCTCCTGACGGCCCTGGGCACCAGAAAAAAAGCCGGCTAGTGGGTAGCCGGCTTTTTTCTTTCGGTTCTCCCAGGATCCCGGGTTTCCATTCAACTATTCAGCAGCACCCGCAGGTCGGAGGAGATGGCCGCCGAGGCGAGGTTGGGCGGCAGGAGCAGGCGCAGCCGCCCCTGGCGATCGAAGACGAACATCTGCGCGGAGTGGTCGACGGTGTAGGTCTCGGGCGTCTTGCCCGCGCGCTCGCTCGCGTACACCTTGAAGTCCTTGGTCACCGCCGCGGTCTCGGCCTCGCTCCCCCGCAGCCCGATGAACGCGGGATGGAAGGCGGGAACGTACTGGCGCAGCAGCTCGGCGGTGTCGCGCTTCGGGTCCACCGTCACGAACAGCACCTGCACCTCGGCTCCGCGATCACCCAGCTGGCGCACCGCCTTGGCCATGTCCGCAAGCTGGGTCGGGCACACGTCGGGGCAATGGGTGAACCCGAAGATGACGACGACGACCTTGCCGCGGAAGTCCGCCAGCGATCGCGCT
>Ga0111538_10015435_pt1 | contig 10043 bp, 11 predicted proteins | sample SoiMethybrSBSTD1_FD_79669 | JGI IMG/M metagenome (GOLD analysis project Ga0111538, IMG submission 79669) | Bulk soil microbial communities from a Populus tree surrounding site in Tennessee, USA - Soil MetaG P. TD hybrid SBSTD1 (version 2)... | ecosystem: Environmental > Terrestrial > Soil >... | reverse complement strand
GATCTCGCCGGACGAGTTCATTCCCCTCGCCGAGCAGACCGGCGTCATCCACGAGCTCACCATGTTCGCGGTTCGCGCCGCGACGGCCGACCTCGCGCGTTGGGCGCGGGAGGGAGTCCCGATACGGGTCGCGGTAAACGTTTCGGCGATCGATCTGTCGGCTCCGGACTTCGTCCAGAATTTGGAGCAGATCTGTAGTGAGGCCGGCGTGCCGCCATCTCAGTTGGCGCTCGAAGTGACCGAAAGCGCATTGCTGCGTTCCCCGGCCGACGCGATCGCAACGCTGAATGAGCTGCGGGAGCGAGGCTTTCGACTCTCGGTCGACGACTACGGCACTGGTCAATCCACGCTTTCGTACCTCAAGCATTTGCCGGTCCACGAACTGAAGATCGACAAGAGCTTTGTCACCGCGCTCGCGGACAGCGAGAATGACGCGATCATGGTCCGCTCCACCATCAACCTGGCGCACGAGCTTGGCCTCGACGTCGTCGCCGAGGGCGTTGAGGATGAAGCGACCCTGGCGATGCTGCGCGGGCTCGGCTGCAATTATGCGCAGGGCTATGTCATCAGCCGGGCCATTCCGCCGGAGGAGTTGCGGGCGCTTGCGGCCAATGGGCCGAAAGTGCGCCGGGTCGCCTGATCCCTGTCCTAATCCAGATAACTCGCCTGGAAGCTCGCCACACGGCGCATTTCGGCCCAGTCGGTGAACTGGATCTCGCGGCCCGAGCGCTTGATCAGCCCCTGCCGTTCCATGTCGGCGAACACGCGGTTGACGTTGACCGAGGTCTGGCCGGTGATGTCGGCGATCTGCTGCTGGGTGAAGGGATTGGTCATCCGGCTGTCGCTGTCGACGTGCATCCTGACCGCGGTCTCGCACAGCAGGTGCGCGACCCGGCCGGTCGAGTCCTTGCGGCCGCAATTGACGAGCCATTCATAGCCGATCGCCTCGTTGCGCTGGATCAGCCGCCAGAAGAAGCGCTGCAGCTCCGGGTTGGCGGCGACGATCGGCCCGAAGTCGCTCGCCCGGCCGACCATCACCTCGGTCCGCACCACCGCCTGGATGCCGTAGCTCGCGGCGCCCTCGCGCGGCAGGATGCCTTCCCCGGGGAAGCGCAATGCGACGATCTGGCGCCGGCCCGAGCCGTCGGTCTTGAACTTGGCGAGGATGCCGGAGCGCACGAACATCACTTCGTCGCGTGGGCTGCCTGGCTCGCGGAACGGCCGCCGCGGCTCGACCTCGATCAGCCGGTGCGGCATCGCATCGAGTTGGTCCGCCAGATGCGGCTCGAGCCCCGCGCTGACCAAGGTATCGCGCAGCGTCACGCGCGACGGCATGACTTTGGCGCGTCGACTCGCCATCATTCCTCTCCCCAGACGGGGACGATGCGCCTCAAGGAGCGGGTGCGCAAGAGGATTAAACCGTCGTTACTATCTGTTGCGTTAACGAAAGTTAAGTGAGAGTTCGGCGGCCATGTCGCGCACCTGTTCCGGCAATAACGCGACCGCGTTGCCAAGCTGCGGCGCTTTCGGCCAGCCGGCGTCGGGAAAATCCACATCGCCCCAGCGCCGGGTTCCCCAGTAGCGCGGCAGGACATGCAGGTGGACGTTGGGGTCGACCATCATCAGCATCAGATAATTGATCTTCTCGTATCCGCAGAAGGCGCGGAGCGCGCGCTCGATGGCGGGGACGATCTCGCCTAGCTCGGCGAATGCGGCGGGCTCCAGCGCGCCGAATGCGGTCGCGTCGCCCTTCGCGGCCAGCACCAGCGAGCCCAGGGTCACCTGGTCGGCGCGCACGAGCACGACCCAATGTTCATACTCTTTGACCAGGCTGTCGGGATAGCCGAAGGTGATGATGGTCGGGTTCATGCCGTTTGCTTGCCTTCCTCGGGGTGCGTCCTTAAGTGGCGCGGGCGCCGGAGGGAACCGTCCCGACGGCGTTTCATGGCGATCGTAGCTCAGCTGGTTAGAGCACTGGTTTGTGGTACCAGGGGTCGGGGGTTCAAGTCCCCTCGATCGCCCCATTTCCCGACTTGATTCACCGGACCTGAAGCAGCGTATGACAACCCCCTGGGGCTATCCCGATTTCGACGCGCACGAGGAAGTGCATTTCGTCACCGACGAAAAATGCGGCCTGCGCGCGATCATCGCCATCCATTCGACCCATCTCGGCCCCGCGGCCGGCGGCGCGCGTTTCTGGCACTACGCCAATGATGACGAGGCGCTGACCGATGCTCTGCGGCTGTCGCGCGGAATGAGCTACAAGAACGCCATGGCCGGGCTGCCGCTGGGCGGGGGCAAGAGCGTGATCCTGGCCGACGCCGAGCGGCACAAGTCGCCCGACCTGCTCCACGCGTTCGGCAAGGCCGTCGACGGCCTGTGCGGGCGCTACGTGACGGCCGAGGATGTCGGCATGAGCGTCGCCGACATGATCGAGGTGCGGCGCTCGACCCAGTACGTCGCCGGGTTGCCCAATTCGGGCAGCGACGTTGGCGGCGACCCCGGTCCGCACACCTCATTGGGCGTGTTCCTGGGGATCAAGGCGGCGGTGAAGCGGGCGCTCGGCAAGGACAGCCTCGACGGACTGCACATCGCGTTGCAGGGTGCGGGCAGCGTCGCCTCGGGGGTCGCGCTCCATGCCTGCGCCGACGGAGCGAGGCTGTCGATCGCCGACGTCGACCAGGCGAAGGCGCAGAAGCTCGCCGATGCGACCGGCGGCACGGTCGTTTCGCCGGACGAGATCCTGACGCTTGAGGCCGACGTGCTCAGCCCCAACGCGCTCGGCGCGATCCTCGACGAGGCGAGCATCGCCGCGCTGCGCGTTCCGGTTGTCGCCGGCGCCGCGAACAACCAGCTGGCGACGCCCGCGGACGGCGCCCGGCTGCAGGCGCGCGGCATCCTCTACGCGCCCGATTATGTGATCAACGCCGGCGGCATCATCAACGTCTGCACCGAATATCTCGGCGACGGCGATTCCAGGCTGGTGCGCGAGCGCATAGAGGGCATCCCGGCAAGGCTCGAAGAGGTGTGGACCGAGAGCCAGTCGAGCGGGCGCGATCCCGCCGCGGTCGCCGACGCCATGGCGCAGCGGCTGATCGGCAGGGGGTAACGGGCCGCGCATGCATGCGCTTGCCAATCCTGCGCGGTTCCTGCGCCTGGCCCGGCCGGCTACCGGCTGGCTGCTCGCCGTCGGCCTGCTGTTCGCGATCGGTGGGATGGCGGCGGGTCTGACGCTGACACCGCCCGACTATCTCCAGGGCGACACCGTCCGCATCCTGTACATCCACGTGCCCGCGGCCTGGCTCGGCATGGCCGGCTGGGTGGGGATCGCCGCGGCCGCGGTCAGCCAGCTGGTCTGGCGCCATCCGCTAGCGGCCGTTGCGGGGCGCGCGAGCGCTCCCGCCGGCGCCACCTTCGCCTTCATTTGCCTCGCAACGGGGTCGATTTGGGGCCGGCCGACCTGGGGCACCTGGTGGGAGTGGGACGGGCGGCTGACATCGATGCTGATCCTGTTCTTCCTCTACCTCGGCTACATCGCGCTGGCGTCGGCTGAGCGCGAGCGGGGCGGCGAGGGCCGGATCGCCGCGATCTATGGGCTGGTCGGGGCGATCAACCTGCCGATCATCCATTACTCCGTGCTGTGGTGGCGCACGCTCCACCAGGGGCAAAGCATTTCAATCACCGGCGGGTCGACCATCGACAATGCGATCCTGTGGCCGCTGCCGCTGACCGTGATCGGCTTCACCTGCCTGTTCGCAAGCGCGGTGCTGATGCGCATCCGCGCCGAGCTCGCCGAGGCCAAGGTCGAGGCGCGGCAGCGGCGGATGGCGGGCGCATGAGCGGCTGGCCGTTCGTGATCGCGGCTTATGCGGTGGCGGTGTGCGCGCTCGCGGCGTTGCTGCTGTGGGCCCGTGCGTCGATGCGCCGGGCCGAAGCTGCGGCCGACGCACTGGTCCGGAAATGAAGCCCAAGAACCAGCGGTTGGTGCTGGTCAGCGCGGCGCTGGTCGCGGTGCTGGTCGCGGTGCTGCTCGCCATGTGGGGCCTGAGGGAGCGCGCCTCCTATTTCTACACGCCGGCTGACGTGGTCGCCGGCAAGGCCGGGCAGGGCCGGGCGATCCGCCTCGGCGGGATGGTTGAGCGCGGGTCCGTTCAGCGTCAGCCCGATGGAGTCACCATTCGGTTCGTCGTCACCGATGGTCAGGCGCACACGCCCGTCGTCTATCGGGGGATCGTCCCGGACCTGTTCCGCGAAGGGAGCGGGATGGTCGCGGAAGGCCGGCTCGAAAAGGGCGCCTTTGTCGCCGACACGATCCTCGCCAAACATGACGAGCGCTACATGCCGCCCGAGCTCGGCAATCTCGCGGCCGAGCATAAGGCGGGGAAGACGCTGGAGCGGTGATCGCCGAAGCCGGCCTCGCCGCGCTGTGGCTTGCCGCCGGGCTCGCCGCGCTCCAGTTCGTGCTGATGATCGCGGCCTTACGCGCGAAGCAGGACGTAGGCCGCGCGATCCGGTCCGTCGCCGTTGTCCAGGGCGCGCTGGCGCTCGTCGCCTTCGCGATGCTGCTGTGGGTGTTCGCGAGAACAGACCTCTCGGTCGCCCTGGTCGCCGCGAACAGCCACAGCGCCAAGCCGTTCGTCTACAAGATCGCCGGCGCATGGGGGAACCACGAAGGCTCGATGCTGCTGTGGGTAACGGTGCTCTCGGTTGCCGGGGCGTTTTTCGCCTGGCTGTCGCGGCGGACGAGCGGGCGAACGCTGGTCGCTGCGCTGGGCGCACAAGCGGCGCTGGCGTTGGGCTTCTACGCTTTCCTGCTCACGGCATCGAACCCGTTCGCGCGGCTCAGCCCGGCGCCGGCGGAGGGCAGGGGGCTGAACCCGCTCCTGCAGGACCCCGGCCTCGCCTTCCATCCGCCGACGCTCTACCTTGGCTATGTCGGGCTGTCGGTCGCGTTCAGCCTCGCGGTCGGCGCGATGCTCACCGGCGAAGTGGATTCAAAGCTGGCGCGGGCGATGCGGCCGTGGGTGCTCGCCGCGTGGATTTTCCTGACGCTCGGCATCACCGCCGGCAGCTATTGGGCCTATTACGAGCTCGGCTGGGGCGGCTGGTGGTTCTGGGACCCGGTCGAAAACGCGTCGCTGATGCCCTGGCTCGCGGCGACCGCGCTGCTGCATTCGATCAATGTGCTGGCCGCGCGGGGCGCCTTGAAGGCGTGGACGATGATGCTCGCGGTGATCGCTTTTTCGATGTCGATGGTCGGGACCTTCCTCGTCCGCTCGGGCGTCCTGACCTCGGTCCACGCCTTCGCCATCGATCCCGCGCGCGGCACCTTCCTGCTGGCGTTGCTGGCGATCTACGTCGGCGCGGCTTTCACTCTGTTCGCGCTGCGCGCCGCGAGCTTCAGGGAGGGCGCGCCATTCGAGCTGGTCAGCCGCGAGGCCGGGCTGGTGGTCAACAACCTGCTGCTCTCCGTGATCCTCGGAGTGGTGTTCGTCGGCACGCTTTATCCCCTGTTCGCCGAGGCGCTGACCGGCGAGAAGCTGTCGGTCGGCGCGCCTTACTTCAACTCGGTGGCGGGGCCGTTGGCGCTGCTGCTCGCGACGCTGATCGGCATTGGTCCGCTGCTCGCCTGGCGTCGGTCGAAACGGCCGATCGGGAAGCGGCTGACCGTGCCCGCGCTGCTCGCGGCCTCGGTGCTGGTGACGACCATCATCCTCGCCCCGCGCATGGGGCCGCTGCCGCGCCTTGGCCTCACCGTCGCAGCGTGGCTGGCGGCGGCGAGCATCCTGCCGCTCACCGGGCGCAATCCGCTGCGTGCGCCGCTCGCCACCTGGGGCATGGTCCTCGCGCATTTCGGGATTGCCGTCGCACTCGCCGGGATGGCGGCGAATGCTGCATTCACGAGCGAGAAGCTCGCGGTCGCGCGGCCGGGCGAGACGCTCGCGGTCGGGCCGTGGCTGGTACAGCTCCAAGGGGTCAACCCGACAGCCGGGCCCAACTGGACTGCGACCGAGGCCGATCTGCGCGCGACCCGCGGCGAGGGCCTGCTGACCCTGAAGCCCCAGAACCGCTATTTCACCGACCCGCCGACCGAAACCAACGAGGCGGCAATCGCGACCGTGTGGAACGGCCAGCTGTACACGGTCGTCGGCCGCCCCGATGGCAATGGCGGCTGGCAGATCAGGCTATGGTGGAAACCGTTCGTGACCTTGATCTGGCTCGGCGGCGGGCTGATCGGGCTCGGCGGGGTGATCGCTCTGCTCGGCCATGTGTGGCTGCGGCGGCGCAGCGGCCGCACGTGGGGACGGAGGGGCTACGCATGAGCCGCGCGCTGCGCTTCGTGCCACTGGCGGTGCTGCTGCTGCTCATCGCAGGGCTGATATGGCGGCTGGCCAATCCGGGCGACAGCGTCATCCGCTCCAAGCTCGAGGGGCGGCCCGTGCCGGCCTTTGCCTTGCCCGCGGCGCTGCCGACCAAGGCTGGGCTTACGTCGGCGGACCTGGCGACGGGCCGGCCACGCCTGGTCAACTTCTTCGCCAGTTGGTGCGGGCCCTGCATTACCGAGGTCAAGGTGCTGCAGGAGCTGAAGCGCCGCGGCGTCGCCATAGACGGCATCGCGGTTCGCGACCGGAGCGAGGACGTGACAGATTTCCTTGCCCGACGCGGCGACCCCTATGCGCGGATCGGCAGCGACCTGCAGAGCCGCGTGCAGATCGCGCTCGGCTCATCGGGCGTTCCCGAAAGCTTCGTCGTCGATGGCAAGGGCATGATCCGCTACCAGCATGTCGGGCCAATCAAGGACTCCGACGTGCCGCTCATCCTGGCGAAGCTGGAGCAGGCGCGGTGAGGCGGCTCGCGATCCTCTTGCTGCTGTGTGCCGCCCAGCCAGCGCTGGCAGACTCAAGTCTCCCGCCGGCCTATTGGGCCGATCGCCAGCTGCCCGACCCGCGCCAGGAGGCCAAGGCCGCGGCACTGATGGAGGAGCTGCGCTGCCTCGTCTGCCAGGGGCAATCGATCGCCGATTCCGACGCCGAGCTTGCCGGCGACATGCGCGACCTGGTGCGGCGGCGCATCGCCGCGGGGGAGCAGCCGGCCAAGGTTCGCGCCTGGCTGATCCAGCGTTACGGCAGCTGGATCAGCTACCGCCCGACGGCCGAGCCAGTCGCCTGGCCGCTGTGGCTGCTGCCGCTGGCGCTGCTGATCGCTGGCGCGTTCCTCGCCATGAAGCGGGTGAGGGTGCGCCGATGAGCGGCTGGCTGATCCTGCTGCTGCTGATCGCCGCGAGCCTTGGACTGCTGCGCCTGTTCGGAGTGCGCGGCGCGATGCTGCAGGCGGCTGGGGCTGCATTGCTGTTCGGCGCCGCCGGCTATGCGCTGCAAGGACATCCCGGCCGCGCCGGCGTACCGGCCAAGGGAAGCGCGACAGCCGACGCAGTCGCGCTGACCGGGGCGCGGCAGGCGTTCTTCGGCAGCTTCACTCGCAACCAGCACTGGCTGGTGATATCCGAAGCGTTGGCGCGCAACGGCAACAGCACGGACTCGGTCGGCATCCTCCAGTCCGCGGTTCGCGAGCATCCCGACGATCCCGAGCTGTGGGTCGGATTGGGCAATGCGCTGGTCGATCATGCCCAGGTGCTCACGCCTCCCGCCGAGCTCGCCTTCCAGCGCGCGGCCGAGCTCGCGCCGGGGCATCCGGGCGCACCCTTCTTTTACGGGCTCGCACTGGCGCGGTCGGGCCAGCGCGAGGCTGCGGTCGAGATCTGGCGCCGGATCCTCGCCAAGGCGCCACCAGATGCGCCGTGGCGCCCCCTGGTCGAGCAGGGCGTCGCGACCCTTACCGCGCCGCCACGCGCCGCCCAGCGTCAGTAGCGGTCGTATTCGAGGTCGAGTGCTTCGGCGACAGCCTGGTGGCGAATCTTGCCCTCCGAGACGTTCAGTCCATTGAGTAAATGCGGATCCGCCTCCAGCGCATTTTCGACGCCCAGGTTGGCGATTTTCAGCGCGAAGGGCAGGGTCGCATTGTTGAGCGCGAAGGCGCTGGTGCGGGGGACGGCGCCCGGCATGTTGGCGACGCAATAATGAATGATCCCGTCGACTTCGTAGACCGGATCGGCGTGGGTGGTCGCGTGGCTAGTCTCGAAGCAACCGCCCTGGTCGATCGCAATGTCGACCAGCACCGACCCGCGCTTCATCGTCTTCAGCATATCGCGGGTAACGAGCTTGGGTGCCGCTGCTCCGGGAACCAGCACCGCGCCGATCACCAGCTCCGACTTCTCGACCGCATGGGCGATGGTCGCGCGCGACGCGAACGCGGTCTTGATCTGGCTCGAAAAGAACATGTCGAGCTCGGCCAGCCGCTCGTTATTGATGTCGTAGATGGTAACGTCGGCGCGCATCCCCACGGCCATTTGCGCGGCGTTCACGCCGGCGACGCCGCCGCCAAGGATCGCGACCTTGGTCGGAGCCACTCCGGGGACGCCGCCGAGCAGCACGCCGCGGCCACCTTGCTCCTTTTCGAGATAGTGGGCGCCGACCTGGACCGACATGCGCCCCGCGACCTCGCTCATCGGCTTCAGCAGCGGCAGCGTCCCCGCGTTGGACGTCACCGTCTCATAGGCGATGCAGGTCGCGCCGGATTTCATCAGCCCCAGCGCCTGTTCCTTGTCGGCGGCGAGATGGAGGTAGGTGAACAGGATGTGCCGCGGCTCCAGCATCGCGATTTCCTGCGGCTGCGGTTCCTTGACCTTCACGATCATATCCGCCGCCGCGAACACTGCCGGAGCGTCGGGCAGGATCTTCGCGCCCGCTTTTTCATAAGTCCGGTCAGGGCAGTCGATGCCGTCGCCGGCCTTGGTTTCAACCACCACTTCATGCCCCGCCGCGGTCAGTTCGGCGACCGATGCCGGCGTCAGCCCCACCCGATACTCATGGACCTTGATTTCCTTCGGCACCCCGATGCGCATTATTCGTTCCGCTCCGCTGTAATGATTGCGCGGGCCTATAGACGGGGATTTTGCGTCTGTCCCATGCGATTGCAGCGCCGCAACGGCGGTGCTAGGCCGCGCCTCCGGGGCGAAGGTCTGTCCAGCTTGATCATCAACGCATGAGCATCACCGCGACCGGGGGCGCCTCAACCGAGCCACCCAACGACGTCACCCAAGGCCATGCGCAGGGGCCGCTTTACAAGCTCGCCATCGGCGCCGTCGGGATTGTCTTCGGCGATATCGGCACGTCGCCGATCTATGCCTTCCGCGAGACCTTCGCCGGCCGTCACCAGCTGATTCCAGACGCGCTGCACATCTATGGCGTGTTGAGCCTCATTTTCTGGTCAATGATGGTGATCGTGACGCTGAAATACGTCACGATCGTGATGCGCGCCGACAACAAGGGGGAGGGCGGCAGCCTTGCCCTGCTCGCTCTCATCAACCGCACGCTTGGCCAGTCCAGGCGTTGGACTACGGGAATCATCCTCCTGGGCGTGTTCGCGACCGCCCTGTTCTATGGCGATTCAATGATCACGCCGGCGATCTCGGTGTTGTCCGCGGTCGAAGGCCTGACCACCGTCAACGCCCAGCTCCAGCCGTTCGTCATTCCGATCGCCATTGGCATCCTCGTCGGCCTGTTCGCGATCCAGGCGCGCGGGACCGCCAAGGTCGGCCTGCTGTTTGGCCCAGTGATGATTTTGTACTTCATCGCCATCGCGGTGCTTGGCGTGAGGCATGTCGTGGAACAGCCGAGCGTGGTGCTGGCGATGGTCAACCCGCTCAACGCGCTCTACTTTTTCACGACCGACTTCATGCGCGCGTTCATCGCTTTGGGCTCGGTCGTGCTCGCGGTCACCGGCGCCGAGGCGCTCTATGCCGACATGGGGCACTTCGGCCGCAAGCCGATCCGCGTCTCGTGGATCTATTTCGCCCTGCCCGCCTTGCTCCTCAATTACATGGGCCAGGGAGCAATGATTCTCTCGGCCACGCCGGCCGATGCGCTCGCCAAGGTGCGCGATCCGTTCTTCTACCTCGCCCCCGACATGCTCCGTCTCCCGCT
>Ga0111538_10015432_pt1 | contig 10045 bp, 3 predicted proteins | sample SoiMethybrSBSTD1_FD_79669 | JGI IMG/M metagenome (GOLD analysis project Ga0111538, IMG submission 79669) | Bulk soil microbial communities from a Populus tree surrounding site in Tennessee, USA - Soil MetaG P. TD hybrid SBSTD1 (version 2)... | ecosystem: Environmental > Terrestrial > Soil > Tree... | reverse complement strand
GCCACGGAAGCCGACATCGCGGAGATCCTCGGCCTGGCCGGGGCCACCGTCGCCGTCGTCTCCGAGCGCGAGCCGCTGCTGGCCGCGCTGCGCGCACGCGGGACGCCGGGCTCGGCCCTGCGGCACGTCGTCGCCATGGGGCCGCACGACGGGTCGCCGCAGGTCCTCACCCTGGACGACGTGGTCGCGCGCGCGCCGGACGTGCGCACCGAGACGCTCGACGAGCGTCGCCTCGCCGTCCGCGCGGCCGACCTCGCGACGATCATGTACACGTCCGGCACGACGGGGCGCCCGAAGGGGGTGAAGTTCAGCCACCGCAACCTCGTCTTCAAGAGGTTCGCGCGGGCGCTCGCGCTCCCGGCGATCGGCGAGGACGACGTCCTCCTGTGCTACCTGCCGCTGTTCCACACCTTCGGGCGGTTCCTCGAGATGTACGGGTGCGTGTTCTGGGGGGCGACGTACTGCTTCCTCGACAATCCGTCGGTCGAGGCGCTCGTCTCCGGCATGCGCCGGTACCGGCCGACCGTCTTCATCTCGGTGCCGAAGAAGTGGATGCAGCTCCACGAGGCGATCGCCCGCGAGGCCGATCCCGACGCGCGGCCCGACGCCGAGGTCGGCGATGCGGTGCGCCGTCTGACCGGCGGCCGCCTGCGGTGGGGGCTGTCCGCGGCGGGACACCTCGACGCCGACGTGTTCCGGTTCTTCCAGCGCCACGGGGTCGAGCTCATGAGCGGCTTCGGGATGACCGAGGCGACCGGCGGCATCACGATGACCCGGCCGGGGCGCTACCGCGACGATTCCCTGGGGACCGCGCTCCCGGGCATCGAGCTTTCGATCGGCGGCGACGGCGAGCTGTCGATCCGCGGGCCGTACGTCATGATCGGGCACGTCGATCCCCCGGAGGGGGAGCGCACGCTCGACGCCGACGGCTGGTTCCCCACCGGCGACGTCATGGAGCTCGACGGCGACGGGTACCTCCGCCTCGTCGATCGCAAGAAGGAGATCTACAAGAACATCAAGGGGGAGACGATCGCGCCCGCGCGGGTGGAGAACCTCTTCCGCGACTTCGGCTCGGTCGGGCGCGTGTTCCTCGTCGGCGACCACCGCGAGTACAACACCGCTCTGATCTGGCCGAGCCCGGAGCCCGGCGAGATCGACCTGGGCGCGATCACGCCGGACGACCTCAAGGCGCACTTCCGATCGATCGTCGCCTCGGTGAACGCCTTCCTCGCGCCGTTCGAGCGCATCGTGGACTTCGCGCTCATCGACCGCGACTTCTCGATCGAGCGCGGCGAGCTGACGCCGAAGGGCACGCCCCGCCGCAAGGCGGTCGAGACGAGCTTCGCGGAGACGATCCGCCTCCTCTACCGGCGCGCGCACCTGAAGGTCGGCGGCCAGGAGATCATCTTCCCGAACTGGCTCTTCCAGGCGCTCGGCGTCACGGCACAGGACCTGCGCCTCGAGGCGGAGCGGATCGGGATCCCCGCGCGCGGCTCGTGGCTGACGTTGCGGCGCCTCCAGGACGGGGTCGCGCTCGTCGGCTCGTCCGTCTACCGGCATCCCGCGGGAGACCCGCTCCCCCTCGGCGTGCTCCTCACGACGCCGCGCCTCTGGCTCGGGAACGAGGAGCTGGTCACGTTCGTGCCGCTGGACACGCACCTGCGCGAGCGGCCGGGGCGCGCGGGGGATGCGATCGAGCGTCAGGCGCGCACGGCGCCGGGGACGGTGGACGACGGGGTGCGGTCCGCGGTCACCGCGGCGCTTTCGCGCCGCGACCTCGACCTGATGGACCTGCACCGCGCGGCGCGCCTCCTGGAATCCTCCGACGAGGAGGGGGCGCTGAACGCGGTCGCGCTCCTCGGCCGCGTGGCCGAGGAGGAGGAAGGCCCTCTCTCGGAGCCCGCCCGGGAGGTGCTCCGCCGTGCCGCGGCGGGACCGTTCCTCGAAGTGCGGCGGCGCGCCTTCTCCGTGCTGGCGCCGGTGGAGCGTGAGGGGCGGGCCCTCGCGACCCTGGAGCGCTTCCTCGCGGCGCCCGGCGTGCTCCTCGACGCCTCGACGCGCGAAGCCCTGTGCGAGCGGACGCTCTCCGAGGCGCGCCTCGAGGCGTTCATCGCCGCGACACGCGAAGCGTGCGAGGCGGCCGACGCGGGCCGGGCGCGCGACCGGCGGGGCGCCTCGCTCCTCAAGTTCCTCGCCGCCTACGGCGCCTCCCACCCGATCCGCTACCGGCCGATCCGCGCGTTCCTCGTGCGCACGATGATGTTCGGGGGCCGACTGTCCGTTCGCGAGGAGGCGCGGCGCGCGCTCGACGAGCTGATCCGCGGCTTCCGCGGCTGGCTCGGTCCCGCCGCGCGCATCGCCGTGGACCCCGAGACGGGGCAGGAGTACCGGTGGGACCAGGTCGTCGCCTTCGACGACGCGGTCCCGCCGAAGGACCGCGAGCGGCTCCTCGCGGCGATCAAGGAGACCGCGCTCCTCCGCGAGGCGGTCTTCCTCTTCTCCGGCGGCGCCCTCCCCCGCCTCGCCGACATCCCGCCCGGCGGCGTGTGGATCCGCGCCCTCGAGACGCGGAACGGGAAGGCGGTCTACCGCGTCACCGTGCAGACGCGCTTCCAGGGCGCCTACGACCTCGCGGTCAACGTCAACCACGCGCGCACGGGCGAGCAGGTGCGCGAGGAGATCCGCTACCTCATCCTGTGCGGCGACGCCGGGGACCGCGCGCCCCTCGTCGAGGACTTCGGCGGGTACTGGCCGATCCAGGATCTCTGGAGCGAGGAGTTCATCCCCGGCGAGTCGCTCGACCGCGCTCTGCGACGCCAGGCGCGCACCGGCGACACCGAGCGCATGCGCTACCTGTGGCCGTTCCTCGCCTGGAGCACGCTCGCGGCCCACGTGGATTTCTGGAACCGGACCGGCCGCGAGCGCGAGATCGCCGACCCCGGCATGACGAGCGTCATCGTCTCGCCGCACGACTACCACACGGGCGCGCGGATCGTGTCCGTCGCCTCCGTCCGTCCCCACGCGGGTCTCGTCCCGATGTTCCGGTACTTCCGCGAGGGGCTCGTCGAGCCGGTGGAGCGTGAGCACCCCGAGCTGGCCGGTATCCTCGGATGGGGCGCCCTCTTCGCGCCGCTCCTCGAGATCGTCGGCGAGGAGGAAGGCCTGCGGATGCTCCGCGAGATCCTCCACCGCGAGAACGGGGAGGCCGCCGATCCCGAGTTCCGCGCCGCGCTCGTCTCGTTCGTCTCGGGAATCGAGGTGCGCGGCTACGTGCCGATGCGCCTCTACTTCGCGATCCGCCGCTACGCGCGGTGGGCTTCGCTGTCGGCCGATGCGACCCCGCAAGCCCGCGCGAGGACGCTCCAGGAGTTCTGGGACACCTACGGGCTCGCGACGGTCGCGCAGGCGTACCCCGAGACTCGCGCGCGCTTCTTCCTCGAGACCGTGTTTCGCGACGCGCCGGAGCCGCTCGTGACGGGGCTCGAGGAGATCGTCGCGAAGCTGAGGCGCCGCGAGATCGACGGGGACGGGCTCGTCGAGGCAATCGCCGACCTGCGCGCCCGGCTGACCGCGGGCCCGGCCGAGGATGCTTTCCTCGCCCGCCTCTCCTTCCCCCACCTGCGCCCCGAGGACGCCGCGGGATTCGTCCAGTCGGCGTCCGCCGGGCGTCCGCAGAGCGAGATGGTCGTCACGCTCGAAGACGAGGACGGCGATGCGTTCCACGTGCGCCACGCGCTCACGCCGAAGGAGGTGGCCCGCCTGCACCGCCTTTTCCTCGCGGCGAAGCTCGACGTGCGGTTCCGCCCCGAGCACCAGTACCTCGTCGCCGTGAGCGAGCGCGGCGTCCTCATCGGCGGCATCTACTACGAGACGGAGGACGAGGGGCGCCAGGCGCACCTCGAGAAGATCGTCGTCGCCGAGCGCTACCGCCGGAAGGGCGTCGCGGACGGGCTGATGAAGGAGTTCTTCCACCGCATGCGCGCGGCGGGCGCGACGGCCGTGACGACCGGCTTCTTCCGACCCGAGTATTTCTACGCCTACGGCTTCAAGATCGAGAAGCGGTACGCGGGATTGGTGAAAGAGCTGGCCTAGCTTCTTCCGTACACCGGGACCAGAGCGGCGCGCGTGACCGCGTTCTGCGGCGATGCGAGGAACACGACGGTCCTGGCGACGTCGTCGAGGTTCGGCCATTTCGAGAAGTCGGCCTTCGGCATCGCCTTGCGGTTCGCGTCGGTGTCCATGATCGACGGCACCACCGCGTTCACCCAGATTTGCTCGGACGCGACCTCCTCGGCCAGGGCGAGCGTCAGCGCGGCGACCGCCGCTTTGCTGGTCGTGTAGGCGATCATCCCGTGCCCGCGCCGCGGCTCGATACCCGCCTGGGCGGAGACGTTGACGATGCGTCCCCCGCGCCCGCGCATGTGCTTGACCGCCTCGCGCGAGCACAGGAACGCCGTCACCGCGTTCATGTCGAGCATGCGGCGGAAGTCGGCGAGCCCGGTCGCGTCGATCGCGCTCGCGGCGAACCCGCCCGCCGCATGGATCGACGCCCAGAGCTGCGGGAGCCCCGCATAGAACCTCGCGACCGAGGCCTCGTCGGTGAGATCGATCCCACCGGTCACGTGCACGCGGCTGCCGAGGCCCTTCGCCTTCCCCGCATCCCTCGCCGGGACGTGCACGGTCGCCCCCGCCTCCAGCAGGCGTTTCGCGACGGCTTCCCCCAGCTCCCCGGTCGCTCCGGTCACGACGACGTCGCGTCCTTCGAAATCCAGCTTCATGGTGCTGCCCTCCCCCAGATCATAGCTAGACTCCGTCGGCGTGCGCCGACTCCCCCGCCTCCTCGTTCCGACCTACCTCGTGCTGCTCGCCGCGTCGTGCGTCGTGAGGCACCGGGCCGTGTTCTCTCCCCCGGTGGTGCCGGGACCCGGGCTCGCCCTCCTGCCCGAGGTCAAGGAGGGAATGCCCACCGGCCGCTCCATCCGGCTGTCGTACGACGATGACGGCCCGACGGACGCCCCCGCCGTCGTCCTCCTCCACGGCAGCCCCGGCAGCAAGAACGACTTCCACGGCCTCGTGCCGGGGCTTCCGGGCCGCCGCGTCATCGTCCCGGACCTCCCCGGCTTCGGCGCCTCGGAGCACGATGTCGCGGACTACTCGATCCGCGCGCACGCCCGCTACGTGCTCGAGCTGCTCGACGCGCTGGGTGTCGAACGGGCCGACGTCGTCGGCTTCAGCATGGGAGGCGGCGTCGCGCTCTCGCTCGCGGACGCGGCACCCGCCCGCGTGCGCTCGATCACGCTGCTCTCCTCGATCGGGGCGCAGGAGTACGAGCTGCTCGGCGACTACGCGATCAACCACGCGTTCCACGGCGTCCAGCTCGCGGGGCTCTGGGGGCTGAGGGAGCTGGTCCCGCACTTCGGCGCCCTGGACCGCACGATCCTCGGAATCCCCTACGCGCGAAACTTCCACGACACGGACCAGCGGCCGCTCCGGGGGATCCTGACCCGCTGGCCGGGCCCGATGCTGATCCTTCACGGCGAGCACGACCCGCTCGTGCCGGTCGCCGCCGCGCGCGAGCACGCGCGCCTCGTGCCCCAGGCCGAGGTCCTCATCGGCTCCGAGAGCCACTTCATGGTCTTCCAGGAAGCGTCGCGGATCGCCGGGTCGATCGGCGCGTTCCTCGGCCGGGTGGATCGCGGCGAGGCGGCGACGCGCGCCACCGCCGATCCGCGGCGCATCGCGGCGTCCCGCCTGCCGTTCGACCCCGCCTCGGTGCCGCACGTGAGCGGATTCCCCCGGTTCCTCTCCGTCACGCTCCTCGCGGCCTCCACGTTCGCCTCGGAGGATCTCGCCTGCGTGGCCGCGGGGCTCCTCGTTGCGGCCGGACGCCTCAGCTTCCTCACCGCGAGCGGTGCCGCGCTCGCCGGAATCCTCGTCGGCGACCTGGGTCTCGTCCTGCTCGGACGGCACTTCGGGCGTGCATTGTTGCGGCGCGCGCCTTTCCGCTGGCTCATCACGGAAGCTCAGATGCAGGCCAGCTCCGCGTGGTTTCGCGAGCGCGGCCCGGCGGTCATCCTCGCGAGCCGCTTCCTCCCGGGATCGCGCCTCCCGACGTACGTCGCCGCCGGCATCCTCCACGTGCCCGCGCGCACGATCGCGATCTGGCTCGCGCTCGCCGCGGCGCTGTGGACGCCGCTACTCGTCGCTGTGTCGGCGATGGCCGGCATGCCGCTCCTGGATGTCCTGGCGCGTGTGCAGGCGTGGGCCCTGCCCGCGGCGGTCGCGGCACTCGTCCTCGTGTGGGCGCTCGTCCGGATCGTTCCGCTGACGCTCACCCACCGCGGCCGCCGGCTGCTCGCGGGGCGCTGGCTTCGGATCACCCGATGGGAGTTCTGGCCGCCCTGGATCTTCTACCCGCCGGTGGTCGTCTGGATCCTCGGGCTCGGCGTGCGCCACCGCGGCCTGACCGTGTTCACCGCCGCCAACCCGGGGATCGAGGGGGGCGGCTTCATCGCGGAGTCGAAGGCGGCGATCCTGACGGGCCTCGCGGGCGCCGGGGACGCCGTCGCCCGGTGGAAGCTCGTGCCCGCCGGGACGGGCCGCTTCGACGACGTCGCGGACCTGGGCCTCCCGCTCGTCCTCAAGCCCGACGCCGGGCAGCGAGGATCGGGCGTCGCGATCGCGCGGTCCGGCGCGGAAGTCGAGGCCTATCTCTCGCAGGCGCGATACGACGTCATCGCGCAGGAGTTCGTCCCCGGCGTGGAGTACGGCGTCTTCTACGTCCGCCGCCCGTCGGAGGAAGCGGGATCGATCTTCTCGATCACCGAGAAGACCCTCCCCGCGGTCGTGGGCGACGGACGCCGCACGCTCGAGGAGCTGATCCTCGACGACCCGCGCGCCGTGGCGATGGCGAAGGTCTACCTTGACAAGAACGCGGAGCGTCTGGGGGCGATCGTGCCCGAAGGCGACCGCGTGACGCTCGTCGAGCTCGGCACCCACTGCCGGGGCGCGATCTTCGGCGGCGGCGCGCACCTCGTCACCCCGGAGCTCACGGCCGCGATCGATCGCATCAGCCGCGCCTTCCCGGGGTTCTGCTTCGGGCGCTACGACGTCCGCGCGTCCTCGATCGAGGCCTTCCGCCGCGGCGAGGTCCGCGTCATCGAGCTGAACGGCGTGACGTCGGAAGCGACCGCGATCTACGGCGGGGGCCTCCTCGACGCGTACCGCACGCTGTTCGCGCAGTGGAAGCTGGCGTTCGAGATCGGGGCGGAGAACCGCGCGCGCGGGGTACCTCCGGCGGGGATCTCCGAGCTGATGCGCCTGATCGACCGCTACCGGGCGACGGCCGCGGGGCACGTCGAGACGGTCAAGCGAACTTCTGCCGCACCCACGCCGTCGTGACGCTCTTCGGCCGCTCGAGCGGGAGCCCGAGCGCGCGGTCCAGGACCAAAGACGCCAGCACGCCGATCGCCCGCGACACGCCGAACAGCACCGTGTAGAAGTCGTACTCGACGAGCCCGTAGTGCACGAGCAGGACGCCGGAGTGCGCGTCCACGTTCGGCCACGGGTCCTTCGCCTTCCCCTGCTTGGTGAGGATGTCGGGGACGATGTCGTAGAGCATCTTCACGATGCGGAAGTTCTCGTCGTCGGGGAGGTAGCGCATCGCGAACTCGCGCTGCGCCATGTAGCGGGGATCGGTGACGCGCAGCACGCCGTGCCCGTAGCCGGGGACGACCTGGCCCGCGTTCAACGTCTCCCACACGAACTGCGCGAGCGCCTCACGCGTGGGAACGCCCCCGCCGAGCTTCTGCTTCACGCCGACGAGCCAGCGCATCACCTCTTGGTTGGCCAGCCCGTGGAGCGGCCCCGCGAGCCCGTTCATCCCCGCCGCGAGCGACAGGTAGGGGTCGGAGAGCGCCGAGCCGACCAGGTGCGTCGCGTGCGCGCTGACGTTCCCGCCCTCGTGATCCGCGTGGATCGACAGGTACAGCCGCATGAGCTCGCGGAACTCCTCGGACTCGAAGCCGAGCATGTGCGCGAGGTTCGCCGACCAGTCGAGCGCGGGGTCCGCCGGCGGGACGTGCTTCCCCTCCTTGTACGAGCGCCGGTAGATGTACGCGGCGAGGAGAGGCATCCGCCCCAGGAGGAGCATCGTGTCGTCGAACATCGCCTCCCAGTGCGCCGACTTCGGCATCCCCTCCCGGTAGCGCCGGGCGAAGATCGAGTCGGTCTGCATGGCGGTGATGCCGATCGACAGCTGGGTCATCGGGTGGGTGGACGTGGGGAGCGCGTCGAGCGTGCGGGCGACGTGGGCCGGGAGCGTCTCGTGCGACCTCCAGGACTTCGTGATCTCGGCCGTCTCGGCCGGGGTGGGCACGTCGCCGGTGAGCAGGAGGTAGAAGACCGCCTCGGGGAGCGGCTGCGCGCCGCCCTTCGCCTTCGGAAGCTTCTCCTGGAGCTCGGGGATCGTCATCCCGCGGTACCGGATCCCCTCCTGCGGGTCCACCGAGGAGGTCTCCGTCACCATGCACTTGATGTCGCGCATCCCGCCGTAGGCCTGGGAGAGCGTCACCTCGCCGATCGTCTTGTTCCCGTGGGCCGCGAGCAGCCCTTCGATCTCTTTCTTGAGTGCTGCGGAGCGGGAGGAGAGCTTGGCCTTCAGGGAGTCGGGCATCTCGACGCTCCGGGGGGCTCAGCCGCGGCGGCGACGCGACGCCTCGCGCGTTGAGCCGACGAGCAGGTTAGAAGCCGGGGGAGCCCCTGTCAACGCCCGCGCGACGTAGGCGCCGGTTCGCGACGCGGCCACCTTCGCGACCGTCTCCGGCGGCCCCTCCGCAATGACGCGGCCACCCTCGTCGCCCCCTTCGGGGCCGAGGTCCACGAGCCAGTCGGACGACTTGATGACGTCGAGGTTGTGCTCGATCACGACGACCGTGTTCCCCGCGTCCACGAGGCGCTGGAGGACGCCCAAGAGCTTCCGCACGTCGTCGAAGTGGAGCCCGGTCGTCGGCTCGTCCAGGAGGTAGAGCGTCCGCCCCGTCGCCCGCCGGGACAGCTCCTTCGAGAGCTTGATGCGCTGCGCCTCGCCCCCCGACAACGTCGTCGCCGCCTGGCCGAGCCGGATGTAGCCGAGCCCCACGTCCTGGAGCGTCTGGAGCTTCTCGCGGATCGCCGGGACCGGCGCGTAGAACTCGAGCGCCTGGTGCACGGTCATCTCGAGGACGTCCGCGATCGACTTCCCCTTGTAGAGGATCTCGAGCGTCTCCCGGTTGTACCGCCGCCCGCGGCAGACGTCGCAGGTGACGTAGACGTCGGGGAGGAAGTGCATCTCGATCTTGATGACCCCGTCCCCCTCGCACGCCTCGCACCGCCCGCCGCGGACGTTGAACGAGAACCGCCCCGGCTGGTAGCCGCGCGCCCGCGCCTCCGGGACCAGCGCGAAGAGGTCGCGGATCGGCGTGAACAGGCCGACGTACGTCGCCGGGTTCGACCGCGGCGTCCGCCCGATCGGCGACTGGTCGATGTCGATGACCTTGTCGATCGCGTCGATCCCGGTGATCTTCGCGTGCGCCCCGGGGAGGTCCTCCGCCGCATGGAGCTTCCGTGCGAGCGCCTTGTGCAGGATCTCGTTGACCAGCGTGGATTTCCCGGACCCCGACACGCCGGTGACGCACGTCAGCTTGGCGAGCGGGAAGGCGACCGTCACGTTCTTGAGGTTGTGCTCGGTCGCGCCGTGGACCGTGATCGTCTTGCCGTTCCCGGGCCGGCGCGCCTCGGGGATCGGGATCGTCTCGCGCCCCGACAGGAACGCGCCGGTGAGCGAGCGCGGGTGCGCCGCGATCGCCTCGGGCGGGCCTTCGGCGACGATCTCCCCGCCGAGCTCCCCCGCACCCGGGCCGAGATCGACGACGTGGTCGGCCGCGAGGATCGTCTCCTCGTCGTGCTCCACGACGATGACCGTGTTCCCGAGGTCGCGCATCTTGATCAGCGTGTCGAGGAGCTTCCGGTTGTCCCGCTGGTGCAGGCCGATCGACGGCTCGTCGAG
>Ga0111538_10015431_pt1 | contig 10045 bp, 8 predicted proteins | sample SoiMethybrSBSTD1_FD_79669 | JGI IMG/M metagenome (GOLD analysis project Ga0111538, IMG submission 79669) | Bulk soil microbial communities from a Populus tree surrounding site in Tennessee, USA - Soil MetaG P. TD hybrid SBSTD1 (version 2)... | ecosystem: Environmental > Terrestrial > Soil > Tree... | reverse complement strand
GTCCTTGCTCGAGCCGCAGGCCGCGACGAACAGCGCCAGCATCAGCGCCATCGCCACCGCCCACAGCGTCCTGTGGGTCCTCAAGCTGCCCCTCCTCCTGGTTGAGCTTTGCGTCTTCCTTGCGTTACGCGGTCAAGTGCAATGCCGAGCGCGAGGATCGCGATCGACGCAACGACGCCCTCGCCGAACTCGTTCCGCTGGAGCCCGCGCGCGACCATGTCGCCGAGGGCGCCGGAGCCCACCAGCCCGCCGATGACCACAACGGCGAGGACCATGATGAGTCCCTGGTTGACCCCGAGCATGATGCTGTCGCGCGCCAGCGGCACCTTCACCTTCGTGATGATCTGGCCCCTGGAGGCGCCGAACGCCTCGGCGGCCTCGACCGGCGCCGTGGGCACCCCGCGGATGCCGGTCGTCACGAGCCTGATCACGACGGGCGCCGCGTACAGCACGGCCGCCACGACGCCCGGCACCAGCGACACCGGCATCAGGTAGATGAAGGGGATGATGTAGACGAGCTGCGGCAGCGTCTGGAGCGTGTCGAGGATCGGGCGGAGGAACTTCTCCACGCGCGGGCTCTCGGCGGCCCAGATGCCGATCGCAATGCCGATCAGCACGGCGATGGCGGTCGCCACGAGCACCTGGGAGGCGGTGTCCATCGCCGGCTCCCACACGCCGATGAACCCGATCAGCACCAGCATCAGGAACGCGGTGATGGCCGGGCGGAGGCCGCTCAGCACGTAGGCGAGCGCGGTAGCGCACCCGATCACGATGAACCAGGGCGTGTCCATCAGCAGGTTCTGGACCGGCTGGAGCAGCTTCTCGAGGATGAAGTTGCCGACCGGGTCGGTGATGCCGAAGATGAACGAGCTCGGATCCTGGACGTAGTTGAGCGCGTCGTTCAGCCACCCGAGGATGGTCGACTGGATGTTCGCGTCGTAGACGGTGGTGGACGTCTCGAACTGGTCCGGATAGATGGCGTCGGCGCCGAGCGCGCGGGCCGCGATCACGATCACCGCGATCAGGCCGAACGTCGCGAGCGTGATCCTGCGGGCGCGGGCGCGGCCCTCGTCGGTGAGCTGGCGCCGAGTCGGGTCCGTGCGGTCGGCGATCGCCGCGGTGGCGCGGTCCAGGGCGATGGCCATGATCACGATCGCGATGCCGGCGAGCAGCGCGAGAGCGGGGTTCGAGTAGAGCCCGCTCGTGACGACGTCGCCGAGGCCGCGGCCGCCGATGAGGCCCGCGATCACGACGAGCGAGAGGGCGAACATGATCGTCTGGTTCAGCGCGAGGAGCAGCTGGCGGCGCGCCAGCGGGAGCTGCACCTTCGTGAGCGTCTGGGTCGGCGTGGCGCCCATCGCCTGCGAGGCCTCGACCGACTCGGAGGTCACGCCGCGGATGCCGAGGGCGGTGATGCGCACGGCGGGCGGGATCGCGTAGATGAGCGTGCAGATGACCGCCGCCGCGGGCCCGACCGAGAAGATGATCACGACCGGCATGAGGTACGCGAACGCCGGGACGATCTGCATCGCGTCGAGCCCCGGGGTGATCGCCCGGTAGAAGCGCTCCTTGCGCCCGGCGACGATGCCGATCGGCACTCCGATCAGGATCGAGATCGTGACCGCGGCGGTCATCAGCGCGAGCGTCTGGATGCTCTCTTCCCAGAGACCCAGGAGCGCGAAGGAGACGAACGCGAAGAGGGTGATCAGCCCCGCCCGCAGGCCGCCGAAGCGCAGCACGATCAGAGTGCTCGCGGCCATCATGCCGACCCACGTGAGCCATTCGAAGACGTCGAGCAGCGCGGTGACGAGCCAGTCGCAGAACGCGCGGAAGCCGTCGAGCACGGCGAAGAAGGGGTTGGAGCCCTCGGTGCGCTGGTCGAGCAGCCAGGTCTGCGCGTCGTCCAGCTTGCGCGGCAGCTCGTCCCAGGTGAGGGACGCCGGCCAGGAGTACTCGTTCTTGAAGAGGATGTAGCCGAGGATCAGGATCGCGAGGATCCCGAGCGACTGGGCCCCACGGCCGCGGAAGCGCGACGTGGGCGCCGCGAACGCGGGCGCGCGCAGCCTGCCGCTAGCTACTGCCATCTGCGCCGCGACCTCCGGAGGCGTCCGGCTCCTCCGCGATGGCGCGCAGAATCGCCTCGCGGTCGACGATGCCCACCACCTTGCCGTCCTGGACGGCGCGCACCGGCTGGTCCGTCGAGGCGACGAGCGGGACGGCGTTCTGCATGGTCGTGGTGACCGGCAGCTCCGGGCCCTCGTTCACCTCGCCGGGCTGGGGGTCGCGCATGATCCAACGGAGAGTGAGCACGTGCGTGCGCGGGATGTCGCGGATGAAGTTCTCGACGTACTCGTCGGCCGGCGAGCCCACCAGCTCCTCGGGGCTGCCGAGCTGCACGATCGCCCCGTCGCGCATGATCGCGATGCGGTCGCCGAGCCGGAGCGCCTCGGGGAGGTCGTGCGTGATGAAGATCATCGTCTTGCCGGTCTCGTCCTGGAGCCGGATGACCTCGTCCTGCATGTCGCGGCGGATCAGCGGGTCGAGCGCGCTGAACGGCTCGTCATAGAGCATGAGCTCGGGCTCGACCGCGAACGCGCGCGCGAGGCCCACGCGCTGCTGCATGCCGCCGGACAGCTGCGACGGGAACGAGTTCGCCACGTCGTGGAGGCCGACGAGCTCGAGCATCTCGTTGGCGCGCTGCAGCCGCTCGGCCTTCGACACGCCCTGGATCTCCAGGCCGAACGCGGCGTTGTCGATCACCGTGCGGTGGGCGAGCAGGCCGAAGTGCTGGAACACCATCGACACCTTGTGCCGGCGCAGCTCGCGCAGGCCGGCGGCGTCCGAGCCGGTCACGTCCTGCTCGCCGATCCTGACCGTGCCGGCGGTGGGCTCGATCAGCCGGATCAGCGTGCGGACGAGCGTGGACTTGCCGGAGCCGGACAGGCCCATGACAACGAACACCTCGCCGGGCCAGACCTCGATCGAGACGTCGCGCACCGCGGCGACGCAGCCGGTCTTGTCGCGGAGCTCGGCGCGGGGGAGGTCGGCGTCCGGGGTGCCGATGATCTTGTCGGCGTTCTTGCCGAACACCTTCCAGACGCCCTCGGCTCGGAGCAGCGGCTCACCGTCGCGTGCGGGGCTAGGGGGCGCTTCAGGGGTCTCCACGGCGGCGGAGCCGTGCGAGTCACTCTCCACGGAGCGATGATATATCAGGCTCCGGGGCCGTCGCTAGCCCTCTTGGCGCAGATTTAACGTGTGCCGATGACGACGGTCTGAAGCTCGGTGAGCACCTCGAAGGGATGGCGGCCGCCCACGCGGCCGGTGCCGCTGTCGGTTCCGGCGCGTCCTCCGAAGGGGAGATGGTTCTCCCAATAGTTCGTCGTCTCGTTGATGTTCACGAGCCCGCTGTGCACCTCGTCGGCGAAGCGCAGGCCGTTGTAGAGGTCGCCGGTGTAGATGCCGGCGAGGAGGCCGTACGGGGATTCGTTGGTGAGCCGGATGGCCTCGTCGAGGCTCCCGATGGACACGACGGGCGCGATCGGGCCGAAGGTCTCCTCGGTGGAGGCGAGCGCGTCGGCCGGCACTCCGTCGAGCACGGTGGCCGGCCAGTACAGGTCGGTGGGGAAGCCGTCCGCGCGGCTTCCTCCGGCCACCACCTCGGCGCCGCGATTCAGCGCGTCCTCGACGTGCTCGTCCATCTTCCGGGCGACGGGCTCGTTGTTCAGCGGCCCCATCACGGTCCGGGCATCGAGGGGATCGCCGAGCGCCGCCTTGACCGCTCCCTTGCGCAGGTGCTCGACGAACTCGTCCTTCACGGCCTCGTGGACGAGCAGCCGCTCGCCCGCCGTGCAGCTCTGGCCGGCGCACAGGAAGCAGGCGGTGACCGCCGCCTCGGCGGCCGCCTCGAGGTCGGCGTCGTCCATGACGACGAGCGGGCCGTTGCCGCCCATCTCGAGCAGGAGCGACTTGCCCGCGGCGCGCTCGGCGATCTTCCTGCCGGTGGCGGTGGAGCCGATGAACCCGACGGCGACCGTGCCGGGGTTCGAGACGATCTCGTCGCCCGCGACCGGGCCCGGGCCGGGCACGAAGTTGAAGACGCCGGGCGGCAGGTCGGCCTCGGCGAAGCACTCGGCCAGCGCGCCGGAGCAGACGGCGGTGCTCGGCGCGGGGTTCCAGACAACCGTGTTGCCGCACGCGAGGGCCGGCGCCACGATCTCGGCCGGCATCGTGTACGGCCAGTTCCAGGGGGTGATGACGGCGACCGGCCCCTTCGGCCGCCGCATCAGGAGGACGCGCTTGCCCTCGCCGGAGCTGGGCGGGATGGAGCCCTCGATCCGGATCCCGTCCTCGGCGGCGCCACGCAACATGGCGACCAGCTCGTCGACCTCCTCGTACGACTCTGCGATCGGCTTGCCCTGGTCGAGCGTGCAGATGCGGGCGAGCTCCTCGCGCCGGGCGTGGCACACGTCGGCGACGCGGCGGAGCGCGCCGGCCCGCTCGAACGCCGTGGCAGCGGCCCACTTCGGGAACGCGTCCCGAGCGGCCTCGATCGCCCGCTTCGCATCGTCCCGGTCGCCCTGGGCGACCGGCCCGAGCGACTCGCCCGTGGCCGGGCTGGTGGCCTCGGCGGCCTCGCCGCTCTCGGCGTCGACCCACTCACCGCCGATGAACAGCCGCGTGACGGTCGCAGCGGTGGCCATGGCGTAGATATATCAGCCCCGGCGTGGGCGCCGGCCCCGGCGAACCGCAGCGGTGAGGGGGTGGCGATACCACCGTCGCCGGCCAGCACGTGGTCGTGCGCCGCGATCGGCGAAGATCCTGCTCGATGAAGCAGAGCATCTCGCTGGTCACGCTCGGCGTGGCGGACGTGGAGCGGTCCGCCGCCTTCTATCGCGCGCTGGGCTGGATGCCCGCGATGGAGATCCAGGAGACGGTCTTCTTCCAGGCGAACGGGGTCGTGCTCGTTCTGTGGGGGCGCGACAAGCTCGCGGAGGACATGGGGATCGACGACACCCGCGGCGGGTGGGGCGGCATGGCGCTCGCCCACAACGTCGGCTCACGTGAGGAGGTGGAGGCGATAACGGACGACGCGCGGAAGGCCGGCGCGACCATCACGCGCGAGCCGGCGGAGACGTTCTACGGCGGCTACGCCGCGGGCTTCCGCGATCACGACGGCCACCACTGGGAGGTCGCGCACAATCCCGGCTTCGGGCTGCGGCCCGACGGCAGCGTCGAGATCAGCGGCGACTGAACGCCGTCAAGATCGCACGCTGGAAGGCCAGCACGTGCTCGTGCATGATCGTCCGCGCGTGGGGGCCGCTTCGGTCGAGGATCGCCTCGAGGAGCTGGGTCTGGTCGTGGACGGTGTGGCCCAGTGTGGGCACGCGGTCGAGGACCAGGTACCAGATGCGGAGCGAGTGCAGGAAGTAGCGCTCGAGCGTCTCGGTGAGGTACGGGTTGCGCGCCGCTTCCCAGACGAAGCGGTGGATCCGCTCGTCCATCCGCATCAGCGACTCCTGGGCGCCGGCGCCGTCGAGCGCCTCGATCTCGCGGACGAGCGCCTCGGCCTCCGCGCGCGTCTCGGGGTCGAGCCGCAGGGCCGCCAGCTCGGCCGCGTAGCCCTCGAGCTCGGCGCGCACCTCGGTGATGTTCTGGATGTCCGCGGCCTCGATCGCGGTGACGAATGTGCCGCGCCGGGGCTGCACCTCGACGAGGTTCTCCAGCGCGAGCCGCTTGACGGCCTCGCGCAGCGGCGTGCGGCCGATGCCGAGCTCCTTCATCAGCTCGTCCTCCCGCAGGACGGTGCCCGGAGGGAGGTGAAGCGTCACGATCCGGTCACGCAGGTCCACGTACGCGCGCTCGGCGACGAGCCGCGTGGCCGTGGTGTCCGCTACCGGCGAGGAAGTCGATGGTTCGGTGGCCATCGCGAGTCGACCTGATCTTACGCCACTGGTAGCCTGATATATCAGGATGGAGGCGGGCTCGAAGACCGCTCACGGTTCGGCACAGGCCACCGGCCGGCGCGGGCCTTCGGTTGCGGACCTGCTCCGCAACTCCCGCTTCGAGCTGCTCCCGCTCGACGGCATCTACGAGCAGGTCGTCGAGCACCTCGGCACCGACACCAAGGTCACCGTCACCGCGTCCCCGCGGAAGGGGCTCGAGGCCACGCTCGAGCTGAGCGAGCGGCTGTCGGCCGCAGGCTACCCGGTCGTGCCCCATCTGTCGGCGCGGCTCGTTCGCGACCGCGGCCATCTCGAGGAGGTGCTCGCCCGGCTGAGCGCGGCGGGCATCCGCGAGCTGTTCGTGCCGGCCGGCGACGCCACCGAGCCCGGCGAGTTCCAGAGCGCCGCCGATCTCCTCGAGGCGATGGGCGAGGCGCGCACGCAGTTCGACCGCATCGGCATCACCGGCTATCCCGAGAGCCACCACCTGATCTCCGACGAGGAGACCATCCGCGCGATGTCAGTCAAGGCCGAGATGGCCACGGACATCGTGAGCCAGCTCTGCTTCGACCCCGCCACGATCGCCTGGTGGATCGGTGCCGTCCGCGCTCGCGGGGTGGCGCTGCCGATCTGGATCGGCCTGCCCGGCTGCGTGGATTACGCGAAGCTCGTCAGGATCTCGATGAAGATCGGGATGGCCGAGTCGGCGCGCTTCATCAGCCACCAGCGCGGCTGGGTCTCGCGCCTCCTGACGAAGCAGTTCAAGCCCGACAAGCTGCTGGATGGCCTGGCGCAGGTGGTCGAGGAGCCCGACACCGGCGTCGCCGGCTTCCACCTCTACACGTTCAACGAGGTGGGTCGGACGGAGCGCTGGCGCCAGCGGGCGATTGCTCGTCTAGAGACTCGGCGAGCAACGTAGACACGTCCACCACGCGCAGGTCGTCGCCGCGCGACTTCACGCCGTCGTCCAGCATCACCGTGCAGAACGGGCAGGCCACCGCGAGCGTCTCGGCGCCCGTCTCGGCCGCCTCGCGCACGCGCTCCTCGTTGATCGCGCCGGCGCGCTCCTCCATCCACATGTGCGCGCCGCCCGCCCCGCAGCAGAAGGTGCGCTCCTCGCGCCGCTCCATCTCGATCGGAGTGCCCACCGCCTGGACGATCTCGCGCGGGTCCGCCTTCACGTCGTTGTGCCGGGCGAGGTAGCAGGAGTCGTGGTAGGTGATCGTCTGGCCGTTGCCGCCGCCCGCCGGGGCCAGCTTGCCCTCGCGCAGCAGGTCCGCCAGCAGCTCGGTGTGATGGACCACCTCGTAGTTGCCGCCGAAGTCGGGGTACTCGTTGCCGAGCGTGTTGAAGCAGTGCGGGCAGCTGGCCACGATCTTCGTGACGCCCGCCTCGTTGAGCGTCGACACGTTCGTCTCGGCGTGCGCCTGGAACAGGTACTCGTTGCCGATCCGCCGCGCGGGGTCGCCCGTGCACGACTCGCGCGGGCCGAGGATGGCGAAGTCCACGCCGGCGGCCTTCAGCAGCTTCGCCGTCGACTCGGCCGCGGTGCGGGCGCGCTCGTCGAACGACGCGGCGCAGCCCACCCAGTAGAGGACCTCGGGTGGGGCGTCGCCTGGCTCGAGCACGCGCACCCCCAGCTCCTCGGCCCAGTCGCCGCGCTCGGTCTGGGGCTTGCCCCACGGGTTGGACGCGCGCTCCACGTCGCGCAGCATCTGCTCCGACTCCGCCGGGAACGACGAGTCCATCATCACCAGGTGGCGGCGCAGATCGATGATGTGGTCCACGTGCTCGATCGAGACCGGACACTCACGGACGCACGCGCCGCAGGTCACGCAGTCCCACACCACGTTGTCGGTGACAGCATTCGGCACGAGCGGCGTCGGCTCGAAGCCCTCCACGCCGCGGACCAGGGGCGGGCCCTCCTCGAACACCTGGTCGCGCAGCGCCATGATCAGGAGCTTCGGCGACAGCTCCTTGCCGGTGGCCCACGCCGGGCACACGTCCTGGCAGCGGCCGCACTCGGTACACGAGAAGGTGTCGAGCGTCTGCTTCCAGGTGAGGTCGGGCACGGTGCCCGCTCCGAAGCGCATCTCCTCCTCGGGCACGTCGAAGCGCAGCGGCTCGAGCCTCCCTCGCGCACGCGTGCGCGTGAAGTAGACGTTGAACGCCGCGGTCGCGATGTGCAGGTGCTTCGAGTGCGGCAGGTAGGCGAGGAAGGTGAGGATGATCCCGATGTGCGCCCAGACGAAGACGCGCTCGAGCACCTTCGTGACGTCGTTGTCACGGAACAGGTTCGACAGCGCGTTCGAGACGGGCGACGAGCTCGCCGGCCACTCGTTCAGCCCGAGCGCGATGCGCGAGGCGTGCCACAGCAGGAGCGTCGTGACGATGCCCGCGATCAGCGCGAGGATCAGGTCGGCCTCGCCGAGATGGCTGCCCTCGAACCGCGCCGGGCGCTGGATCTTCCGGATGATCACGGCGCCGATCACTCCGGCGAGCACCAGCACCGCGAACACGTCGACCATGAACGCGAACCAGCCCTGGTGGCCGAGCCACGGGAGCGTGGCGTCGCGGCTGACCGCGCCGATCATCGCGATCACGATCGTGGGGAAGAGGACGAGGAAGCCCCAGAAGATCGCGGCGTGGATCAGGCCGGGAACGAGCCGCTGGAGGAGCTTCCTCTGGCCGAGCACGATCACCGCCTCGTTCTCGACCCGCTTCGGCACGTCGTCGAAGCGATCGATCGGCTTGCCGAGCCGGACGAGATCGACGAGCAGCTTTGCCCGTCTCGCAAACAGCGTGCCGCTGACGGCGAGGAGCGCGGCGAGCGCGACAGCGCCGAGCGCGACGTCTATGGGACCCGCGCCTTCCGGAGCTCTTCGGTGATCGCGGGGACGATCTCCGCGAGGTCGCCGATCACCGCGTAGTCGGCGCTTGCGAGGATCGGCGCCTCGGCGTCGGAGTTGATCGCGAGGATCTTCTTCGCGCCCTTGCAGCCGGCGATGTGCTGGGTGGCGCCGCTGATGCCGCAGGCGATGTAGAGGTCGGGCGCGACCTTCGTGCCGGTCTGGCCGACCTGGTCGGTGTGGGGGCGCCAGCCCGCCATGGTCACCACCCGTGAGCAGCCGACCGCCGCGTTCAGCAGCCCGGCCAGCTCCTCGAGCATCCCGAACCCATCCGCGGATCCGACGCCGCGGCCACCGCTCACGACGACCTTGGCCTCGGCGAGCGAGATGCCGGCGGAGGGCGTCTCGGCGTGCTCCACGACGCGCACGACCTGCTCCTCGAGCTCCGGCTCGAAGCGCTCCACAGTCGACGACCCGCCGTTGACGGTGCTCGCCTCGACCATGTGGGGAGCGACAGAGAGAAGCCTCAGATCGGAGTTGATGCGCGCCTCTTCGAGCAGGCTTCCGCCCCAGCGAACTCTCGTAACGGTGTTGTCACCTCCGACCGCGATGCAGTTGGCCGCGAAGGGGATGTCCCGGCGTGCCGCGAGGTGGCTCAGGACCTCGTTGCCCCTGTTCGTGCCGGCGGCGACCACGGCATCGGGCTGCAGCTGGTCGGTGAGCTGGTCGAGGCAGGCCGCCCAGGCGCCCGGAGCGTATGAGGAGAGCTGGTCGTGCTCCGCGACGTGCACCGTGTCCACGCCGTAGGCGCCCAGCTCGGGCTGCTCGGTGAACGTGAGGACGTGGACCGGATTGCCGAGATCGCGCGCGAGCGTCAGCGCCTGCAGCGACAGCTCCTCGCCCGGCTCGACTAGTACGAGCACGCTCATCCGGCCACCCCGATCTCGCGCATGATCTCGACCACGCGCGGTGCGGCCTCGGGGCCGTTGCCGAGGATCTCCGCCTGCTTGCCCTGGCCGGGCGGCACCACGAGCCGGACCCTCTCCAGCTTCGGCGCCGGCCGCTCGGGCGTGGACGACTCGACCGGCTTCGAGCGCGCGCGCAGCTTCGCCGGCACCGACGGGTAGCGCGGCAGGTTGATCCCCTCGAGCACGCTCACGACGGCCGGGAGCGGCAGCTCGTAGATGTCGCGGCCACCGGGCACCTCCTGCTCGCAGCGCACGCGGCCGTCGGCCACGGACAGCCCCTTCAGCC
>Ga0111538_10015430_pt1 | contig 10045 bp, 14 predicted proteins | sample SoiMethybrSBSTD1_FD_79669 | JGI IMG/M metagenome (GOLD analysis project Ga0111538, IMG submission 79669) | Bulk soil microbial communities from a Populus tree surrounding site in Tennessee, USA - Soil MetaG P. TD hybrid SBSTD1 (version 2)... | ecosystem: Environmental > Terrestrial > Soil >... | reverse complement strand
ATTCAACGTGAAAGTTATTCTGTCGGGTTGCCGACTTATTCACGCTATTCATGCGCCCGTCTATGCATTCGCTGCAGTTACCGGATCTGGGGGCGTCGGGAGACACCGTCGCCAGTGTCGGCCGCAGGGAGGGTTCGCCAAGGGTCCGAAGCGGACATCAAGTGCCGCCTACGACATAGCGTGCAATCAATGCCAGCCCTACGATAATCATCGGCAGTCCCACGACGATAAAAAGAACGTAGGCCCCAACCCGGTCGAAATCGTCGAGCCTGGACACGAATTTCGAGTACCTTGTCGCCGTAGCGGTAAGCAGAATCAATATGACCACCCCAACTACTACGGGCAACACGTTGGAGCATCCTTCTGGTAAATGATCTCAAGTTCCCTCGCAGCTCGCCATCTGCTGCGACTGTGCCTAACGTTCTGCACCATGGCTTGGTTTCAGTCCGCGCTTTGGCATTTGGCGGTGTTTTTTTGGTGCCGGGCATGTCCGCTTTACCCCAATAGCGGCATGTGCGGTGCAACTACGCATGCCGCTAAGGGCCAGAAGCATTACTCCTGTGCATGAGTTGTCTGTGGCCGGGTTTCAGGCATCATCAGCAAAACCACAGCAAACGCGGTCGCCGCGCTGGCTGTTAGGGACAAAAACGCGATTTCGTTGCCAAACCGATCACTGAGATACCCGGCAAAAACCATGCTGACCGAGGCGCCGAGCCCGGTCGCGGTGCCGACAAATCCTTGCGCGAGATTGAAGTGGCCGGATCCATAGGTGACGTCCACGACGACCAAAGGTATCAGAACGCTAAGCACCGCCGCCGACATGCCATCCAGCACCTGGATGATGACGAGCAAATACGGATCGCGCACAAATGCAAACAGCATTCCGCGGAATACGAGCGCGCCCATGGCGATGAGCAAGAGCGGACGTCGTCCCCAACTTTGGGCCCGCCGGCCAACCCAGGGAGACATTGCCGCGACTACAATCTGCGGCACGATCATGCAGGTTGCGATCAGCGCAGGCGCCCAGGTAGCGGACTGCGTGGTCATGAAGCTTCCTACCAGTGGGAGCATCGCCGCGTTGGCGAACTGAAATAACATCACAACCAGGGCAAACTCGAGCAGCGGCCGGTTGCGCGCAAGAACTGCAATGCTTGTTGTCGATGGGCCTTTGTCATCCGTTCTTGGAATGGCGCCATGTGCCCGGTCCGGATTGATATCGTCCGCTCGTATGCACGCTAGCGCCAATACTGTAGGAATCGCCAGAGCGACCGTCACCAGAAACACGGCACGGCTCGACAACAAATATCCAAATGTACCCATTACCGCCGCGGCCACTCCTGCACCAATGGAGGCGAAGCGGGCATTACGACCCAATCGTTGGCTGATCACCGATCGTCCGACAAGGCCCAAACTGATGGCGGCAATCGCCGGGCCCAACACGCAGCTGCTGACCGCGTGGAGCAGCGCGGCGCATAGAACGACTGGAAAGATTGGCCAGACGGCATAAGCCAACGCGCTCACGCCGATCATTGCGACAGCCAGACCGGCGACCAATCGCTCGGACCGCGCCCAATCGACCAGTGCTCCTCCCGGCACCTGACCAAGCAGCGAAGTCAATCCGCTCACGGAAAGAATCAGGCCGATCTCAACCTGAGTCCATTTCTCCGTCGTTAAATAGACTGCGACGAAGGGACCAAAACCGGTCTGCACATCGGCAAGAAAGAACACGAACCAATCGAGGCCGCGCGTGCTGCGAACCGAAGGTCCGCGGCGCTGAGGTGCGTCGGCAGCCAAGTGGCCAGCTCTCTCAACATGATCGATACGTTGCGTTGCTTGCGCAAACAGGTCATTTCTCCGGTGTCGTTGCGGGTGGAAAATCCAACGGCTCCAGGGCACCGGTTGAGCCGATGACAACAACCGGATTGCCCTCCCGATATTCAGGCGCGGTCTTCAACTGATCCCGGGTCGCTTCAAGCTTTATGTCGTCGCGGTTCTTGACCGCACCGGCAAAATGCAAAGCGTTCCAGCTTACCGCAATCTTGCGACTTCCGACCCCAAGAAAACCGCCAAAATCTATAATGGCGGCGCGCGCCTGCCCCGCCGGATCGACCATGATGTCGACGATACGACCCATGTCCTTGCCATCAGCCCCCTGCACCGTCCTGCCAAGGATTCCCCGCACTGCCGCACCATCAATAACGGTAACAGAAGGTTCTGCCGCCGCAGGTGGCGATTCAGGCTTGGGATTATCCGTGGCTGGCACGACTTGCGGCAGAGTTACGAGCAGAATCGCAGCCAGGATGACGCCAATGTCGGATCGCTTCGCGCCCACGAAGCCCTCCTTATCCGAACGCGGAAAGGCGAAAGCCGAAATCACCGCGATCGGCAATGGTTTCACAGTGTCGCAACCGCCTCACGCGCGCTTTGCTATCAACGGATCGAAAAACGAATCGTAATGGTCAGACGACAATCTGATCACGCGGCACGTCTGGTCAGTCGATTCATTTCGCGGAACATCAGTTCGTAGTAAGCGCCTTTACGCTTCATCAGTTGATCCGGCGAGCCATCTTCGATCACGCGACCGGACCTTAGCACGACAATACGGTCGAAATTGCGCAAGCTCGAAAGCCGATGCGCAATCGCTATGACGGTGCGTCTCTGCATCAGCCGCAGGAGCGCTTCGCGAACAGCTTCCTCGGAATCGCCGTCCAGTGAGGCCGTGGCCTCATCAAGCAACAGGATCGGTGAATCCTTCAGGAAAGCGCGTGCAATGGCGATGCGCTGGCGCTCGCCGCCCGAGAGTTTGACACCGCGATCGCCGACGACCATCGCGAAGCCGCCAGGAAGCTCGTCGATGAATTCGCATCGTGCCGCTTTGGCGGCCTGCATTACCTGATCGTCGGTTGCGTCGGGTCGGCCATATCGGATGTTTTCCATAATCGATCGCTGGAAAAGGGAGATGTTTTGCGGAACCAGGGCGATTGCCGAACGGAGGCTATCCTGAATAACACGAGTAACATCCTGGCCGTCGATGAGGATACGGCCGCCCTGGACATCATAGAAACGCTGGAGCAGAGCGAACAGAGTGGATTTGCCGCCACCGGATTCACCCACCAATCCGACACGTTGATTCGATTCGATTCGAAGACTGAATGTCTCGAAAACGCGACGTCCACCAAGATAATTGAACGAGACATTGTCGAATTCGATGGACGCGCCACGCTTAACAAGCGGACCAGCCTCAGGGTGATCCCGCAGCTGGTGTTGGGCCAATAGTGTTTCAAGCGCTTCCGAGAGGCGCGCCACATGCTGCGTCACGTCAACCAACGCCACCGCCAGGTCGCGTGTGGCGTGGAGGACGGATAGTCCCAGTGTGCAAGTCAGAACAACATCGCCAGCGGTGGCTTGGCCGTGTTGCCACAGTGTGACCGCCCAAGCGACCAGTCCGATCGTGACGGCGGCTGTTACGAGGGCGTGCGCAATCCTCAGCCGTTCCAGATAGAGAAGGCTTCGGCGGCGCGCCGCGATTTCGCAGTCAACCTTCGCGCCGAAGCGATCAAGCTCGCGTCTCACCGCGCAAAATGCCTTGACGACAGGCATGTTGCTGACGACATCGACCATCTCCCCGTCGACGGCCGCCGCCTTGCTGGCAAAATCGTGATGAAGAGGTTTGCCAGCCGCTGCAAGCCGGAACATGGCAACGACAATCACACTCCCGGCAACACTTAGGACGCCCGCCATTGGGGGACTGACAGTTGCAACCAAGACAATTGCCGAGACTGTCGCCAGACACGGCGGCAGAATGTTCCACACGAACATGTTCTCGATCGCAAAGACCGCATTGGAGGTCGCGGAGATGCGGCTGGTAAGCGTTCCCGGCAACTGGTCGGCAAAATAGCTCGGAGCATGCCCGGTCACGTGCCAAAACAGATCACGGCGCAGATCGCCGGTTACTTTGACAAATGTTGTGCTCGCGACCCAGCCGGCTGCGCGCCAAAGCAGATTATCGAAAGCGATGAGCGCGCCTAGTAGCAGGAAGGCTACCCAGACACTTTGCGATAACCCCGACGTGAGGCTATCGACCAGAAACTTGACCGCGTACTGCGTGCCGACGGCGCACATGACAGCGGCGGCAACTGCCGTCGCAATTAACGCATGCGAACGCGGGTGCCGCCACAAATAGCGGCTGATAAATGCAAAAGGTCGACCCTGGTAGCTCGTCAATTTATCCATGCATCCGACCGGCCCGGGGCTTGCGAGATGTGCGACAATGTCGCGTACACACCCCCCTTCGATTCGTTTTGGGAACAATCTTGACCCCGGAAGCGTTCCAAGGATCGGTGGATTTTCACGTCGGGGTGCGAGTTTTCAGGTTCAATGATTCAAAAAATCAATGAGTTCAGCCCGATGCGTATCGCTCAGGTGGCCCCGCTGACTGAAGCTATCCCTCCCAAACTCTATGGCGGCACAGAAAGGGTTGTTCACTGGTTGACCGAAGAGTTGGTTGCCCTCGGCCATGATGTGACATTATTCGCGAGCGGCGATTCCAGGACCACCGCCAGACTTGAGGCGACCTGGCCAAAGGCTTTACGGCTTGACGGCTCAATTCGCGATCCAAACGCTTTGCACATTGTAATGCTGGAACGCGTACGCCAAGTCAGTCATGAATTCGACTTGTTGCACTTCCATCTGGATTATTACCCTTTTTCACTTTTTGCCCGGCAGCAGACGCCATTCATCACCACCCTGCATGGCAGGCTTGATTTGCCGGAGCACCAGCCGGTATTTCGGACATTTCGCACAACGCCGCTCGTTTCAATCTCAAACTCACAACGGCGGCCGGTGCCGCAGGCGAATTGGGTGGAGACGATCTATCACGGGATTCCCGAAAAATTATTAACGCCACGTCCGCTCGAGCCGGCTTACCTTGCAGTGCTCGGTCGTATCGCACCGGAAAAATCGATTGATCGCGCCATCCGAATCGCCAAACGATGCGGGATACCGTTGAAAATTGCGGCCAAAGTCGATCGTGTGGACCAGGAATACTACGACGAAGTCATCAGGCCGCTTCTCGATCCGCCATTGATTGAATATATCGGCGAGATCAGTGATCAGGAGAAATCCGAATTTCTGAGCGGCGCGATTGCGCTGCTGGTGACGATCGATTGGCCCGAGCCATTCGGGCTTGTCATGATAGAAGCTATGGCTTGCGGCACGCCGGTGATTGCGTTCAACCGTGGTTCTGTGCCCGAAATTGTCGAAGATGATGTCACCGGCTTCATCGTGGAAGACGAGATTTCGTCGGTGAGTGCGGTCAATCGGGTCTGCGAACTGGATCGCAAGAATGTTCGCGCCCGCTTCGAACAGCGTTTCACGGCGCGACGGATGGCCTTGGATTATCTGGCGGCCTATCGAAATGTCATGCACCTCAAAACGCCGCGGCTTAAAGTCGTCATGAGCCCTGAGTAAGCTTCCTTCCGCGTCTGGCCGTCGAGAACCTGTATCAAAGTCAAGAACATGTCCGCTTTCGGAGCTAAAGCAGACATCATTTCCGCAGTGCAGAATGTCCGCTTATGACCCAAAGCGGACATTAGTGGCCAGTGCTAGTGCAGGTTGGTACGATAACTGCCCCGACTGTTGAGGCGACCGTGAGACGGCGCGAGTTCATTGCCTTGCTTGGTGGTGTGACGGCCGTGTGGCCGCTCACGGCGCGGGCGCAGCAGCCGGCGATGCCAGTGATCGGCGTTCTGAGCGGCAGATCTTTCGATGACAGCAAGGAGTTCGTGGCCGCATTTGGACAGGGCCTTAGCAAGGCAGGTTTTTTCGAGCACCGAAATGTAGCGATCGAGTATCGCTGGGCCGAAAACCACGTTGACCGCCTGCCGGCGCTGGCGGCCGAACTCGTCCGCCGGCAAGTAGCCGTAATCCTCGCGGTTGGCGGCGTCCAGCCCGCTCAGTCTGCGAAGGCTGCGACCTCAAACATCCCTGTCGTATTCATCATCGGAGGCGACCCGGTCAAGCTCGGCCTCGTCGCGAGCCTAAACCGGCCGGGTGGCAACGTCACTGGCGTGACTATTCTCTCCGGCACGCTGACCGCGAAGCGACTGGAACTGCTTCGCGAGCTCCGTCCGCAAGCGAGCGTTGCCTGTCTTGTGAACCCAAGCAGTCCGGAAGCCGAAACACAACTCGCAGACCTCCGGGAGGCGGCGCGCACGACTGGGAAGGATCTCCGTTTGCTGAACGTGAGCAACGATAACGACCTGGATGCTGCCTTCGCGACACTGGCGCGTGAGCAGATCGGCGCATTCCTGGTGGCCAACGATGCATTCTTTGTCGGCCGCCGCGAACAAATCGTCGCGCTGGCGGCCCGCCACGCCATCCCGGCGATGTACTTTCTGCGTGAATTCGCCGCCGTCGGTGGACTAATGAGCTACGGCAATAGCCTCGCCGAGGCGTATCATCGGGTCGGCATTTCCACTGGTAGAATTCTCCGAGGCGTCAATCCGGCCGATCTACCGGTCGAGCAAGCGGCGAAGATCGAGCTGGTCCTCAACCTCAAGTCCGCCAAAGCACTCGGCCTAACTTTCCCGCTTACGCTGCTCGCGCTTGCAGACGAGGTGATTGAATAAGTCTGACCGTGTCCGCTTTTGGCCGTTAGCAGACATTGCTTTTGCGCCGCTTGATGTCTGTTTTCGGGAGTGATCCGGACATTGGAAAACACCTTCAGGATACGAGGTTACTTTATCTTGGCGACGGCGCAGCGATCTTGATCCGCAATGTCCTGGAACGTGCCTCGACGATGGGGACTCGAAAACCTGTGCGTCTATCGAGAGGCTTATTGCGGGGCGCAAGCGAATATTGCTGCTGAAGTGGCTTAGCCGATCAGCTTCATACCCAGCGCCAGCTCGGTAAACATCTGAACGGCGGCTTGTGCGTACTTGCCGTTGCAATAGGCAACGTCCAGCCACATCGCTATTCCGAGCAGTCCACAGAGTGGGAAGAACACACGCATCCGGTAAGGATCGCGCAAAGACCTTAATCGATCGTTGACTTAATCAAACCATACCGGATGGCTGCAACTTTAGCCTACAAGCGACAACCTTGTTCGTCCGTGCGGTATCAAACACAGGAACAGTGAAGAAATTTATCGGAACCGTAGCGGTCGAGGCTCATTGACGTGATGACCGCAGTAAGCGATTCGCGGCGTGCAGGAAGAAATGACAAGCTACCTAGGAGTTAGCTATGGCAAACATCGGAGAGCCGATGCGCCGACATCATGTAATTCCGCTGGATCATCCAATTCCGGCCACCACAGAACCGAACCCCTCTTCATTACCGGCGATAAAACCAGAGACGCAGCCCTCGGAGAACCCAGAATTAGAGCCGGCGAAATAATTGGTTGGCGGTTTTGGGGGTTATGCGACGGACTTTTGCACAGCGTGATCGTATCACATGTTTGGCGTCCCGGTGTGCTGGAGCGTGCCAGCTGCAAGGAGTCTGGACCTCACAACTTAGGCTACCACGCGTTTTAAAGACAGAGAGCAAGCGGAGCGCCAGGCGCCTAGGCACGTCTGCGATTGGGTTGTTGTTATTGGTTCCGTTGCCATGTGGGGCGAAGTCATAGAGCATCAATACGGCTGGCGGTCTGAGTATGCTGTCGTTCGGTCGATCATCAAAATTACTGGAGACATTGGCTTTTGGAGTAAGCAGCGATTGTTGTTAGATCTAGGTGAAAAGTACGGCTGCGCAGTAGTGACAGAATTATGAGCGCCGCGGCGGTTCCCATACTTTCGACCGACTGGCTGACATGGATGATCACGCGTCAGGAAAGGATAGCTGATGGAAATCTCCATAATAATTTTTTTGGTTGTCTGCGTCATATGGTTTGCAATGAAAGTGCGAAATCGCGTCAAGGAGTCAGACGAGGCCAGTATTGGCTAATGCATGGCGTGTAGTGCTTAGTGACCCGAATTATAAGCGGCGCCGGCCCCTAGAAAGAGCGCAAGCACGCTGTAGAAGGGCAGGCACTGACACTTGGTAGGGCCGCGCGGGAAACCTCGCAGGTATAAGCGCGATCGCGCAACGCGGCCTGGGCGCAGTATTTATTCTCCCGGAGGGAGCGTTTCTGCCTTCCGGCAGGTTGGTTTGAGCTACCGGACGTGTCGCCATGACTCCAACCAAAGTTCACGATGCCGAATTGCCACCGAGCAGCGACGAGATCGATTGGCGGCATATTTGGTTGACTAGAGGGTCGATTGACGCCCCGAACCGCGAAACAATCGCCCGCCCTAAACCGATTACAAAGATGTCCCCGGCGCGACGTCTTGATAACCTTCGCCGCTTGAGGGCGACGCTGGAGCCGCCGCGTTCCTGGCTCTTCAAAAAATAGTCGCGGCCATATTTGTTGTGGGAACAGAGACAATTTGAGGTCATCTGCGGACCGACCATATCAACCCTGAGCACGTTGACGCGGAAGCCATTTCGCCCATGCCTACTGATGTGTTGCAGCACGTTTGCCATGGTTAGACGGTCAAATCTAAATAGCGGATATCAAACATGAAACGTTGGCTGGCGTAGCAGTGCAGACCGCCCCCTGCTCTACCCGTTTTCCCTGCTAACAGGGAATTTTACAGGGAATTTTTGAAAAATCGCGGCTTTGGGAACCCCAGAGACTCTAAAAAGTCGCCTCATAACACGGCTTTCAACGTGATTTCCCTACCCCACGAAACAGGGAATTATTTTTGCATAACAGGGAATCCTGGAACGTGAACAGGGAAGTTTACCGACCGCAATTGAAGCCATCGAGTGGACATGCAGCTTGTCTGCAATGTGCGCTTTACCCCGAAAGCAGACATCTGGGATGCTTTACCCCTGAAAGCGGACATGTGCGGTGCACTAGCTCATGTCTGCTAAGGGCCAGAAGCGGACATCCCATCATTTATTCGATCATCTCGTCCGCGCGAGCCCCCTGCCGCATGGATCGCGTCTGCATGAGGATGATGGCGAGCTTCGGCGATCTTCGCGGGAATGTCATGGATCGCGATGATCCCGTAGAAGATCCCCCTGATGTGACATCGGAACATCGAGATACTGTGCTTTTCCCGGTCGCACCCACAGGTCGGTGAAGAACGTTGCGGCACGGCATTTCGCGCTCTTGCTCATCAACAGTACGTGTTCCTGTGCACGGGCAAGTTCATTGGTTGTCGCTCTCAGTAAAACGTTTGCAACCCGAGCGTCCCGAGAGGCGAGAGAAAGCAAGCCACTGCGTTTGATAAACAACACCTCCGTATCGGTGGCTGCTTCAATTGAGAGCGCGAGCTACGGATCGATCCAACCAAAAAGATCGCCTGGAAGATAAAAGGCCACGACACTGCGAGTGCCGCTTTGACAAATCTTGCAACTGCGAACCACCCCGCTAACAACAAACAGGAGATAGGCGGCTATATCTTCGTCAAGAGCGATGACGTTATCGCGATAAAAACGGACGGGACCGCGCTGAAGCGCTGACAACGTCCTTTGCAGGGATGCGCGGTTATCGAACGCTTTGGCAAAATGTGCCGATGTATCTGCGGTACCAAAAATCTTGGTGTCATTAAACTCGACAAAAGGCGTTGCGTAATCAATAGCGGACATAACGGCATTTTCTTCCGAAAGCGGACATTCAGGAGCGCGGTTGGATTGGTAGTGTTGCGAGTGCTCCGGCGCGCAGCCGATCCGGATCTCGCTCACCCTGCTTGGCGAGCGAGAGTATTCGCAAAGCGATGATCTCGTTTACTGGGTCGGGCTTGCCGATGTCACAGACGGGCCTGCGAGTCTTCAGGTAGGCCTCGTATATGATCTCGATCGTCTCAGCATCGAAGCCTGCCACTCGAAGCAACTCTAACACCCCGTTCACGGGGAATCGTGGCTGGCCGGGAGGCAGCCTCGTCCAGTCAAAGTTGTGCGGTCGCGGCAATGGCGTGGGTAAATTCCTCCCCAAAAAAGTCACGGGAGGATGATCTCACTCAAAAATAGAGTCTGTTCAAAATTGAACACCTCGCAAATT
>Ga0111538_10015428_pt1 | contig 10046 bp, 7 predicted proteins | sample SoiMethybrSBSTD1_FD_79669 | JGI IMG/M metagenome (GOLD analysis project Ga0111538, IMG submission 79669) | Bulk soil microbial communities from a Populus tree surrounding site in Tennessee, USA - Soil MetaG P. TD hybrid SBSTD1 (version 2)... | ecosystem: Environmental > Terrestrial > Soil > Tree... | reverse complement strand
CGCTCGAAGAACGCGACGAAGCTGCCGTCGGCCTTGATCATCGAGCTGATGAAGTTCTCCTCGAGCATCGCGCCGAGCACCATGCCGAGGATCGCCGGCGCGACCGGGAAGCCGTTCTCCTCCATCAGGTAGCCGACGACGCCGAAGGCGAGCATCAGCAGCACGCCGAACACCGAGTTGTTGATCGCGAACGACCCGACGATGCAAAAGAGCAGGATCACCGGCAGCAGCAGCTCGCGCGGCGCGCGCAGCATCTGCTTCGCGCTCTTGATCGCGGCGACGCCGAGCGGCAGCATCAGCAGGTTTGCCAGGATGAACACGATGAAGATCGCGTACAGCGAGACCGCGTTGTTCATGAAGATCGTCGGACCCGGGTTCAGCCCCTTGATGTAGAGCACGCCGATCACGATCGCGGTGATCGAATCGCCCGGGATGCCGAACACCAGCGCCGGGATCCACGCGCCGGCGAGCGCGCTGTTGTTCGACGCGCCCGCCTCGATGATGCCTTCGACGTGCCCGGTGCCGAACTTCTCGCGCTCCTTGGAGAATTTCTTCGACATCGCATACGACATCCACGCCGCGATGTCCGCGCCGGCGCCGGGCAGCGCGCCGATCGCAGTGCCCAGCACGCTGCCGCGCAGCAACTGCACGGGGTAGCGCTTGGTGAGACCCCACATGCCGCGGAACACGTTGCGGATCTGCGCCTGCGCCATGTCCCACGGCTTGTCGATGGCAGCGACGCTGCGCAGGATTTCCGACACCGCGAACATGCCGATCATGATCGGGATCAGCGTGAGGCCGCCGGCGAGCTCGGCGTTGCCGAACGTGAAGCGCGGGAAGCCCGCGGGGTTGTCGAGCCCGACCGCGGAGACGAGCAATCCCAGAAGCAGGGACACGACGCCCTTGAGCGGGTTGCCGAGCGCGAGAAATACCGCGCTCGAAAGCCCCAGCACCACCAGCCAGAAGTATTCGAACGAAGAGAACTTGAGCGCGATCTCGGCGAGCGCGGGCGCGGCGACGATCAGCACCGCGGTGCCGAAGAGCCCGCCGATGACCGAGAAGACGAGCCCGGCGCCGAGCGCAAGCTCGCCCTGGCCTTTCTTCGTCATCGCGTACGCCTCGTCTGTATAGGCAGCCGATGCGGGCGTGCCCGGCATCCTGAGGAAGCAGCTCGGGATGTCGCCGGCGAAGATCGCCATCGCGGTCGCGGTCACGATCGAAGCGATCGCCGGCACCGGCGGCATGAAGAACGTCACCGGCACGAGCAGCGCCGTCGCCATCGTCGCGGTGAGCCCCGGCACCGCGCCGACGAAGAGGCCGAAGATCGCCGAGCCGAGGATCACCCACAGCACGTACGGATCGAGCACCAGCATGAGCGCCTGCCAGAGAACGGACGCGGTCATGGGCTAGAACGCGAAGCGCTCGAAGATTCCCCAGGGCAGGGGAATCCGCAGCAGCTTGTAGAACGACAGGTGGATGACGAGCGTCGCCACGACGGCGACCGCGAACGACATCCGCCACGATGCGCCGAGCAGGCGTGCCCAGACGGTGAGCAGCAGGGTCCCGATGATGTGGAAACCGACCAGGTCAGCTGCGAACACATAGAGGAGCAATCCGCCGACGACCGCGGTGACGCTCGCGAGCGGCCGCGGCCGGTCAATCCAGTCCGGTAGCGCGAACCACGGCTGGGTGCGCTGCGGGCCACGCAATCCCTGCACGATGAGCAGCGCGCCGCAGGCCATGAGCCCGACCGCGACGAGGCCGGGAAACCACGCCGGGCCGAACTTCTGGCCCGGCATCGCGGGAAAGCCCTGGATGTGCCACAGCACGATGCCGCCGAGCGCGGCAAGCCCCGCGCCTGCGAGCGCGTCGTGGACTTTCAATCGCGCTTACTTCGCGAGGCCTACAGCCTTCAGTGCCGCGCCGAGGCTCGCGTCCGACGATGCCATGAACTTCGCCGTGCCGTCCGGGTCCGCCCAGATCACGCCGAATCCCCGACTCGCCATGAAATCCTTGTACTCCTTCGAGTCGTAGACTTTCTTCAGCGCGCTGACGAGTGTCTTCTGCACGTCAGCGGGAATTCCTTTCGGCGCCGCAATCACGCGCCACGCCGCGATCGCCCAATCGGTGCCGAGCTCCTTCTTCAGCGTCGGCACGTTCGGATAGAGCGCCGGCGGGTTCGCGTCCATGATCGCAAGGGCGCGCACTTTCCCGGCATCGATCATCGAGCGGGCTTCCGGCACCGAGCACGGCACGACCTCGACGCCGCCTGCGACCATGTCCTGCAGCCCGGGCGCGGCGCCGTTCGACGGCACCCACGGCAGCGCGTTCGGATCGACGCCCTGGTCCTTTAAGAGGCCCGCGATCGCCAGGTGCCAGATGCCGCCCTGGCCGGTGCCGGACGCTTTCATCTTGCCTGGATTGGCCTTGATCGCGGCGATCAGCTCCTTCACCGACTTGTACGGTGAATCGACCCGCACGTGCACGCCGGCGGGATCTGCGTTCACGAGGCCGATCGGCGTGTAGTCCGTGTGCTTGAGCGGCGTCAGGCCGACCCAGTGCATCATCGTGATCTCGACCGTGATCATGCCGATCGTGTAGCCGTCGGCGGGAGCGGAAGCGATCGCCTGGTGGCCGACGACGCCCGAGCCGCCGGTGCGGTTCACGACGTTGAACGGCTGCTTCAGTTCTTTTTCGAGCAGGCTCGCGATGATCCGCGCGGTGGCGTCGGTGCCGCCGCCCGCGCCCCACGGCACGATGAGTTGCACCGGGCGCTGCGGATACTGCGCCTGTGCGAGCGAAGATGCGATGAGGAATAAGGCTCCGACCAGTGCACGCATGAGTTCTCTCCTCCTAGGATGGACGATTGTAACCGCTTGGTTACACCCGCCCGCCGCCGCCGACGATGACGGCGCGGCCGGCCAAGTCAGCCCATGCCCCAGCGGAACGGGTCGCGCTCGTGGATCAGGAGCGTGGACTCGGCGGTGATGTAGGCGGTACCGGAGATCGTGGGAGAAATGCGGCCGGCCGCCTGGTCGATCCAGCGATACGACGCGCCGAAGCGGCTGCCGACGATGCTTTCCTGCACCCAGCGCGCGCCCTCGGCGAGCTTGCCGTCCGCGGCGAGGCACGCGAGCTTGGCGCTCGTGCCGGTGCCGCACGGCGAGCGGTCGTACGCCTTGCCGGGGCACAGCACGAAGTTGCGCGCACTCACCTCGGGCGTCGCGGCTGCGCCGAACAGCTCGACGTGATCGATGTCCGGGAAGCCCTGCGCATTCAGCGCCTGGCGGATGCGCCACGAAACGTCGGTCAGCTTTTCGATATTGCCAAACGCGAGCTCCTGGCCGTGCTGCTCGACGAGGTAGAACCAGTTGCCGCCCCACGCGATGTCGCCGGTCACCGAACCGAGGCCGGGAACCTGCACGGTGACGCCCTTGCGCTCGCGCCAGCTCGGCACGTTCGTCACGCTGACTTCGCCGCCGTGCTCGAGCGTCGCGCACACGACCCCGACCGGAGTGTCGATCCGGTGCGCGCCGGGCTTGATCCGGCCAAGATGCGCGAGCGTGGTCATCAGGCCGATCGTGCCGTGACCGCACATGCCGATCGTGCCGACGTTGTTGAAATAGATGACGCCCGCAGCGCAGCCTTTTTCGTGCGGCTCCACGACGAGCGCGCCGACGATCACGTCCGAGCCGCGCGGCTCGTTGACGATCGCCGCGCGATAGCGGTCGAACTCGCTCTTGAATCGCTCGCGTCGCCCGGCGAGCGGCCCGCTGCCGAGGTCCGGGACGCCTTCGAGGACGACGCGGGTCGGCTCGCCCCCGGTATGCGAATCGACGACCTTGATCCTCTGCATTTGCCGGTCACCTTGCCATACCGGCGAGGGCCATGTAAATACAGCGTCCAATCCAACGACAACAAGGTTGTCCATGCGCCACCTGCCGATCGACCCGGCTCTGTTCATCGAAAACCGCAAGCGCCTGGCGAAAATGATGGCGAAGAATTCGCTCGCCGTCGTCAATGCAAACGACCTGATGCCGCGCAACTCCGATGCGCTGAGCCTGATCGTGCCGCAGACGGACCTCTTTCACCTGTCCGGCATCGAGCAGGAGGAGACGATCCTGCTCTTGTGTCCCGATTCGTTCGACGAGGCGCTGCGCGAAGTGCTGTTCGTCCGCGAGTCCTCGGAGCTGCTGAAGACCTGGGAGGGCTACAAGCACACGAAGCAGGATGCGGCGCAGGTCTCCGGCGTCCGCAACGTGAGGTGGCTCGCCGAATTTCCCGGGATCTTCCACCGGCTGATGTGCGAGGTCGAAACGGTCTACCTGAACTCGAACGAGCACCCGCGCTCGAGCGTGGTCGTCCAGACGCGCGATGCGCGGTTCGTCGCCGACTGCCAGCGCCGCTATCCCTTGCACCGCTACGAGCGGCTCGGCCGGCTGATGTTCAGGCTGCGCGGCGTGAAGACCAGGCGCGAGATCGAGCTCATCCGCAAGGCAGTCGACGTCACGGCCAAGGGGTTTCGCCGTGTGGCGCAGATGGTCAAGCCCGGCGTCATGGAGTACGAAATCGAAGCCGAGTTCTCTCACGAGTACCTGCGCAACCGCGGCAACTTCGCCTACAGCCCGATCATCGCGGGCGGCGCGAACTCGTGCGTGCTGCACTACGTGCAGAACGACCAGGAATGCAAGCAGGGCGACCTGCTGCTGCTCGATGTGGGCGCGAGCTATGCGAACTACAACGCCGATTGCACGCGCACGATCCCGGTGTCGGGGCGCTTCACGAAGCGCCAGCGCAAGGTCTACGACGCGGTGCTGCGCGTGCAGCGTGCGTCGATCAAGGGCGCGACCGTCGGCAAGCTGCACCGCGACTGGCAGAAGGAATCCCAGGTGATGATGAACGAGGAGTTGCTGAAGCTCGGGTTGCTCAAGCGCTCCGACATCAGGAACCAGACCGAGGAAGAGCCGGCGTGCCGCAAGTACTACATGCACGGTCTGGGCCATTCGCTTGGGCTGGACGTGCACGACTTCGGCTGGACGCAGGAGCCGTTCACCGAAGGCTGGGTGATCACCGTCGAGCCCGGCATCTACATTCCCGAGGAGGGCTTCGGAGTCCGGCTCGAGAACAACATCGTGATTCGCAAGGGCGGCGCCGAGGACCTCTTCAACGACATCCCGATCGAGGCCGAGGAAATCGAGGAGTTGATGAACCGCTAGCGCGGCGGCCCTGCTCCTAGGCGGGCAGCGCGGGCTTTTTCGCCAGCAGGAAGAACACCGAGCCGAGGCCCGCAAGGAGCGCAACCACCGTGAAGCCCATCCGGTAGTTGCCGGTCGCGTCGGCGAGGATCCCCGAGATCATGCCGCCGCCGATCTGGCCGAGCACGACGATCATGAACGAAAGCCCGAGGATCATCCCGATCGCGCTGCGGCCGAAGTAGTCGGCCCGAATCGCCTGCATGAACGGCCCGCGCAGTCCCCACGCGAAGCCGTGCGTGATCGCGTAGGCGACGACCATCGCGTGGTTCAGCGCGTAGGTCAGCGACAGCAGCCCGGCCATGTGCAGGAACATGCAGGCGGCGGACAGCATCCGCTTGTCGTAGCGGTCGCCGACGAACCAGCCGGCGACGACGCCGCCGAGCTGTGAAAGCGTCTGCAACAGGATGACGAGCGAGGCCGCTTCGAGCGAGTACTGCAGGCCTTCCTTCATGTGCGTGATCGCGTGCACGTTGACGGCGCTGACGACAAAGAGCGCGAACCCGTGGCCGAGCGCGAGCAACCAGAACGCGGGCGTGCGGAGCGCCTCGCGCGCGGTGAAGTCACGATCCAGGGGAGCAGGCTGCGGGCCCGCGCCGGCCGTTTCCGCGGGCGCGGGCGCAGGCTCGCCGTCGACGCGCTCCCCGAAATCCTCCGGGCGGCGCCGCATGACCAGCGAAAGCGGGAAGCCGAGCACGATGATGACCACGCCGGATGCGAACGCGGTCGGGCGCCAGCCGAACGTCGCGAGCGACCACGCCACCACCGGCATCGCGATCCCGCCGAGCGCGAAGCCGAACTGCACCGACGAGAGCGCCCGTGCGCGCTTGCGCTCGAACCAGTGGATCAGCGCGACGTTTATGGGAAAGAAGCCGGCGAGGCTTGCGCCGAGCGCGACGACGATGAACGCGCCGTAGAAGCTGAACAGCGAATCGATCTGCGACAGCAGCATGAAGCCGATGCCGAACACGAACACGCCGAACCGGATCACGCCCTGCGCGCCGAACCGGTCGATGACCCAGCCGAGAATCGGTCCGAGGACGGCCGCCTCGACCTGGTGCAGGGCGGCCGCGCCGGCCAGCTGGGTCTTCGTCCACCCCATGTCGTCGCGCAGGATCGCGACGTAGGCGCCGAACGCCTGCAGCAGCAGGCACGACTGCAGGAATTGCATCGCGCAGCCGGCGCCGACCATCCACCAGCCGTGGAAGAGGCGCTTTTTCAACTTAACCGGACTTCGGGTCGGCCTCGGGGTCCGCGGCCCCCGTCGCGATGCGCGCTTCGTCGGCGCGCAGCGTGCGCTCGAGCTGCGCGCGCAGCTCGTTCGATACCGTCACGTGTTCGTCCGGCTTGCTGCGGTGCACCTCGTACAGGCGCTTGACGACCTCCACGTCGTGCCGGCCGAAGGCGCGCGCAGCACGACGCGCGCGCTCCGGGTCGCCGCTGATGGTCGACAGCGCGCGCTCGGCGAGGTTCAGTGCCGAGCGGAACGTCTCGCGCTCGATCAGCGTGACTCCGATATCGCGCAACTCGAAGAGGTGCCGCATGTCGCGCGCGCGCGCGACGACGCGCAGGTTCGGGAAATGCTCCGTCGCGGTGCGCGCGAGGCTCGAGGTCGCGCGCGGGTTGTCGAGCGCGATGATCAGGAAGTCGGCGCGGTCCGCCCCTGCTGCCTGCAGCAGGTCGAGCCGCGTCGCATCGCCGTAGAACGCACGGAATCCGAACTTGCGCGACTGCTCGACGTGATCCGGGTTGTCGTCGAGCACTGTCGGCTCATAGCCGCTCGCGTGCAGCACGCGAGCGACGACCTGCCCGACGCGCCCAAGCCCGGCGACGATGACCTTGCCCGCCTTCGGCACCTCCCCGGCGGGCGCCTGCGCCTGCCGGCCAACCCGCGGCACGATGACCCGGTCGTGCAGGGCGAGCAGGAACGGAGTGGCCAGCATCGAGAGCGCTACTGCGAGCGTGATTGTCTGCGCCAGCTCGCGCGGGATCGCCTCCTGGCCGGCGCCGATGCCGAGCAGGACGAAGGCGAATTCACCGCCCTGCGCAAGCAGCAGCACGAAGAGCGGCCGCTCGTTCACCGGCAGGCCAGCCTCGCGCGCGATCACCCACAGGATCAGCGCCTTCACCGCGCCGAACCCGATGATGAGGCCGACGATCATGAGCGGCTTGGAGAGCAGCAAGCCAAAATCCACCGACATGCCGACCGCGATGAAGAAAAGGCCCATCAGGAGGCCCTTGAACGGCTCGACGACGGCTTCGATCTCGTGGCGATACTCGGAGTCGGCAAGCAGCATTCCGGCGAGGAACGCGCCGAGCGCCATCGACAGGCCCGCCGATTCGAAGCCGAGCGCGATCACGATCACGAGCAGCAGCGCGAACTCGGTGAAGACTTCGCGCAGGCGCGTTCGCGCGATGTGCCGGAACACGGGTCGCGCGATGTAGTGGCCGCCGACCAGCGTGGCGCCGATCACGAGCACCGCGGTCGGCAGCGCGTGCCAGGAGAACGACGCGACGCCGGCGGTCCTTCCGAAGAGCGGCAGCAGCGCGAGCATCGGGATCACCGCCAGGTCCTGGAACAAGAGGACCGCGAACGTGGCCTGGCCGCCGCGCGTGCCGAGGCCGCCGCGCTCGGTAAGGGGCTGCAGCGCGAACGCGGTGGACGAAAGCGCGAGCGCCATGCCGATCGCGACGCCGATCCGCGGGTCGATCCCGAGCGCCCAGGCGATGCCCGCAATCGCGGCGATCGACGCGGCGAGCTGCGACAGCCCGAGCCGGACGAGTTGCCCGCGCATTTCCCACAGGCGCTTGGGCTCGAGCTCGAGCCCGATCACGAACAACAGGAACACCACGCCGATCTCGGCGAACCCGCGCACGTCCTCGACCTGGCCGGCGAGGTTCAGGCCCCAGGGCCCGATCGCGATTCCGGCGAGCAGGTATCCCGCGACCGAGCCGAGCCCGAGCCGGTGCGACAGGACGACGCCGGTCACGGCCGCTGCGAAGTAGACGGCGGCCTGGATCAGTAGCGGATTTACGTGGTCCATGGCGCCCCGGAGTATAGGCGGGGAGCGCCCGAGGCCCGCGAAACGATTCGGTGTTCCCTCAACCCGACAGGAACTTCAGCAGGCGCGCAGTCACCTGCTCCGGTTGCTCCTGCTGCACCCAGTGCCCGGCGCCCTCGATCAGGTCGCAGCCGCTCATCCGGGTGCAAGCGCTCTTCTGCATTCGCTCGATGGCCCCCGGCACCTGGTAGATGCCCCAATCGTTCCTGCCCGCGATAAAGGCGGCGGGCACGTCGATCGTGCGGCCGGAGAAGAGCTGCAGCTCCGCGATGTACTTCGGATCCGTCATGCAGCGGTACCAGTTGAGGCCGCCCTGGAAGCCGATTCGAGAATACTCGGCGCTGTACACCCTGAGTTCGTCTTCGGGCAGCCACTCGCACGCTGCGATCGCGCCTGGCGACGGCATCTCGGGTGCGACAGTTTCCGCCATTCCCTTGTCTCTCTCCATGATGTAGTAGGTCGGCAGCTTGGCGAGCTCGGGTGCCGTCCACGATTCGAGCGGGTAAGGCTGGTTCTGCTTCCAGTCGGCGCTCTTGTGATGGTAGTAAGCGCGCAGGAACGCATGCACGCCCTGCGGACAGTGCCACATGTTTTCGTTCGCTTCGCGCGTCGAGTAGTACCACTGGTAGTGCTTGCGCGGCGGGTCGAGCGCCGCGAGGTCGTCGTGGATGCTGCGCGCGGGCGCGGTCTCGTTCGCTTTCGGCAGCAGCGGCGCGCCGCCGAACGGCGCGCTCATCAGCACGACGGAGCGGAACACGTCCGGGCGCAACAGCGCGCACCACGCGGAGACCGGCGAGCCGAAATCGTGGCCGATGACCGCGGCGACCGACGAGTAGCCGAGCGCGTGGAGGAGTCCAAGCGCATCGCGTGCGAGGTTCAGCATCCGGAACGAGCCGACGTCGCCGTCGTAATCGCCGTCCCAGCCGGTCGTACGGCCGTAGCCGCGCTGGTCGGGTGCGATCACGTGATACCCGGCGTCGGCAAGCGGCACCATCACCTTGCGCCAGCTGTAGGCAAGCTCGGGAAACCCGTGCAGCAACAGGAGCGCGGGCCGGTTCGCGACTTCATGCCCGGCTTCGAGCACGTGCATCGTCAGGCCGTTGATTCCCGGGACGAACCGCGAGCGGATGCCTTGGGGCAGGGGATTCATGTGCGTTCGTGCTCGGACATTTGCGAGAATACGCCATGAACTCCCTTTCCTGCTCCGAGATCCTCGCCGGCCGCGCGCCGCACGACTCGCCTGTCACCGTCAAGGGCTGGGTGCGCACGCGGCGCGACTCCAAGGCCGGCATTTCGTTCGTGCACCTGTCCGACGGCTCGTCGTTCCACCCGGTGCAGGTCGTCGTGCCGAGCGCGCTGCCGAACTACTCGGCCGAGGTGCTGCACCTCACCGCGGGCTGCGCGGTGGAGGCCACCGGCAGCATCGTGCCGTCTCCGGCGAAGGGCCAGCCGTTCGAGATGCAGGCGCAAAGCGTGCGCGTGCTGGGCTGGGTCGACGACCCGGACTCGTACCCCATTCAGCCCAAGCCCCACACGCTCGAATTCCTGCGCGAGGTCGCGCACTTGCGTCCGCGCACCAATGTGATCGGCGCGGCGACGCGCGTGCGCCACACGATCGCGCAGGCGATCCACCAGTTCTTCCACGAGCACGGGTTCCTGTGGGTCAACACGCCGATCATCACCGCTTCGGACGCCGAGGGCGCCGGGGCGCTGTTTCGCGTCTCGACGCTGG
>Ga0111538_10015426_pt1 | contig 10047 bp, 8 predicted proteins | sample SoiMethybrSBSTD1_FD_79669 | JGI IMG/M metagenome (GOLD analysis project Ga0111538, IMG submission 79669) | Bulk soil microbial communities from a Populus tree surrounding site in Tennessee, USA - Soil MetaG P. TD hybrid SBSTD1 (version 2)... | ecosystem: Environmental > Terrestrial > Soil > Tree... | reverse complement strand
TATGTCCACAGATTACACAGATGACACAGATTATTCTGTGTCATCTGTGTAATCTGTGGACGGACTTTCTACGGCAAACCGATGCCGAACGAAATACCGCTGCCTAAGCCTGCAGCGGGGTTGGGTGCTGTCTGTCCGGGTTGTGGCCGCGGCGCCAGCATTGCGAGCAGGGTGTCGGCTCCCGTGACCAGCGAGATCGCCGTCAGGCGAGACGGATCCACTCCCTGCGTACTGGAAACGATGATTGTGTCGCCCACCTTAACATCGGCGATTGAAATAGTCGGCAGTCTCTCGAGCATGTCGTTGATGTTGCGGCCGCCACCCGGTCCGCCGCCTCCAGGTCCACCGCCACCTTGAGGCCTCGCACCCGCCTGACCCTGTCCGCCTTGCGGCGGTGCGCCACCTGCGGGAGGTCCACCCGATCCACCGGGACCACCGGCTGCACGCATGCCGCCCATTGCGCCCATCTCCTGCGGGAATTTGCGCAACACTGCATCCTGCTTGATGACGATCGTCAGCGGAGTTTTCTTTTCCAACTCTTTAATCTTGATCTCTCCCGTGGTGGCGTTCACCTCGCTAACCACGCCCCCGACAGTTCTGAAACTTCCCGTCACAATCTTTTCCGGAGTAAAGCGCGCCGGATCTTGTCCTCGATCTCCCAGCGCGCGTAACTGGTCGCCGACTTTCAGTTCGCTGAAGTTACTCGGCTTCGCATCGCCGAACTTTATCGAGTCCGGAGCATAACGGCGCATTTCAGTCTTTTCACTCACGGGGATGACGACTGTTTGCATACCCGCCATGGTCCGATTCGAGATCGTGATCTCGTGGGTGTCTGGCTTGAGTGCGGTTATGACGCCGAGAATTCCACGACGCCGCCATTCTGTCCTTTCCGCCTCCTGCTTCTTGGCGAGGTCGCCCTTGGTCATGACCACAATCATGGCCGCCGGAACCGTTTTGCGATCTTCCGAAACAGTTCCACGCGCCATAACTCGATCGCCCTCAGCCAGATCCGCAAAGGTCACGTCGGTGGCGTTGGTCAGGCTCTGTTCACCCGGATTGAGTTTTTTGTACGACGTCTTATCGTTAAGCAAAACTGTGACGATCGAGCCGGCGTCGGTTTTGATGGTCAACTGTTTGGCCGCTGAATCGATAGATTTCACTTCGCCGATCGCGTGTTTCGCAGCAATGCCTGGATCGGTGTCCTGTGCGATCGAAGCTGGGGTGGAAGTAAATAGTGTGATTAGTCCTATCGCGGCTGCGAAGAAGAACGTCCTCATTATCTTTCCTTTCTGTTAGGTGAACACCGTGAGCCGCGGATTTATGACTGAAGCATCCACAGATTACACAGATTAATCCATTAAACTGGATTCGCGTAATCTGTGGTACGCCAGTTCACCCGATAACGAGCGGTCAGGGCTAGTCCGAAACTGATAATCAGAATGAAAGCGGCCATAAACGGCCAAACATACGGCAACGAAGTCAACAAAACCCAAAAACCCGTCCCTAGTAATAACGCTATAGCCTCTGAATTTTTTCCTACAGGCACATACTTTCTTTGCAGCCAACGACCTGTCGCCGCGTAAAGAATCACTCTACCGAACAATCCCGCGACCAGCCACAGCAGCAGCGCCAGCAGACCTACCAGCACCCGCACCGGTTCCGGCATGATCCAAAGGCAAAGCAGCACGCTGACAAAAAGCACAACGACGCCGATCAGACCGATGGCAGCAACACGCAAACTGGTTGTCTGTAACCGGGCGACGCCGCGGCTGATCGTGCCCGGCATCGCCGCCGTGAACGCCAGCGACACGATGAACCAGAACAGCACGACGAGCAATCGCGTTCCCAGATAGGTTGGCGTCCATTTCGGACTGAACAGCCCCGTGGGATTGCGCATCATGTCGCGGAGTTCCTGCTCGTAGCCCGCATACATCATGGTTTTGGTGGCCGGGTTGCGATTCGGAGGATTGTCCTCCGCGCGATAAGTCCCGCCCAGCACGATGACGTCGCCACCAATGCGCGCACCGCGCCGTTGGATCACCGAACCGCCAATCGTCGCCACGTCGCCTTCAACGACTCCTTCGACGATGACATCGCCGCCCAGGGCCATCGCACCCTGTTTCACATGACCGGTGATCTTGACCGAGTTTCCCAGTCCAAAGACTGTAGTGTCGTTGGCACCTTCGATCAGCACTACCTTTTCATCGTTTGTGTTTTGTGCACACGCGACACCGACGAACAACAACACCCACATGAGTAGTGCGAAGATGCGATTCAGATCCAGCTTGTTGAGTGAGAGTGGAAGTGAGTTGAAACCGGCTTGTACCACGCGACCCCCTTACTCGGTTGCGCCCGAGCGATGATAATGGGAGATCAAGCGCGAGAGGACGAGAATTGCAACCGCGAGCAGGACCAGCACCGGACCAAGCGACCCGGATTCGACGATGACCTTCCTGCTCAAAACTCTAAATATCACTGCGAGTCCGGCGATGGTTTCGTAAACGGCAGTTGAAACGAAACCGGCGACGCTGAAACAAGTCGCAACAAACTTTTCTGCAACCAGGAACACTGAATCGCGAGCGGTACCGCCGAGAAGCGCAAACCCGCCGAGCGCAAGGATGATCGAGATGCCGAGTGCTTTTCTGTTCTCGGAACGAGTGCGAACGCCTCGCATGTCGGTGCTTGCACGTGCTGCGACCATGCGGGAGAACTCAGCCGGGACGGGGATCGCGCCACTGTCAGTCAAAGCTGCATCGAGCTCGCAAACGAAGAGACGATGTGCTCTCAACTCTGCGCGGCACGACACACAGCCTTCGAGATGATCCTCAAAGAGCATCGTGACATTCGCATCCAACTCGCCGTCGACGTACGCGGCGATTAGATTTCTCTCGCAGATCTTTTCCTGAGCTATCGCGCTCATCAGATGCCGGTGATTCCCTTCTCGACAAATTGCTGCCGCATCATCTCGCGGGCGCGAAAGAGGCGGTTCTTGACTGTGCCCAGCGGCAAGCCGGTGACTTCGACGATCTCTTCGTAGCTGAGGTCTTGTGAATGGCGGAGGATAATAAGCTCGCGATAGTTTGCCGGCAGCGCTCGCACCACCGACTCGATTTCGCCTCGCCGTTCTTTGCGTTCGCTTTCCTGCTCGGGACTCAAACGGCCGCTCTCGACGGGTAGATCGAATTGATCGCCTTCAGGTCCCACTTGCAGCGACTGTTCGCGGGTCGTGTTCCGGCGCAGGTGATCGACGGCTGAGTTATGCGCGATCTTATAGATCCAGGTCGAGAATTTGAACTCCGGTCGGTAGCGGCTGAGCGAGCTGTAGACCTTGATGAAGATCTCCTGGGTCAGATCGAGAGCGGATTCGTAGTTACCGACCATGCGGTAGACATACGCGGAAATGGGTCGCTGGTAGCGGCGGACGAGCTCTTCGAAGCTTCCTTCGACGCCGCTGACGGCGGTTGCGACAAGCTCGCGGTCGCTGGCAAGAGACAATACAGCTAGAGTCATAAAAGGGGTGTTACGTTCGAGTCACAATGATTGTTTCAACCTCTGCGGCCCTCTGCGTATCTCTGCGTTCTCTGCGTTAAACTGCAATATTAACGCAGAGAACGCAGAGATACGCAGAGGGCCGCAGAGATCTACCAGGAGAGGGTCGCCAGGCCCGCTGGGGCGGCGATTGAATCGAAGCTGAAATCGCGGCTGGGTAACTGTAGTCCCAAATCTTCCGCTTCGAGGGGTCGCAGGTCGCCGCCGGTGGTTTCGTTGACGATCTCGCCTGCTCGTTGTTTGGTGATGCCCTCGCCGATGACCATCAGGCGCGTCAGCGTCTGGCCTGCGGTAGCTCCTTCCGGCACGCTGCGGTCGCGGTAAAACAGCAGCAGCCGGTAAAACTCGTCTTCGAATTCTTCCTCCGTGCAGGTAACCGTGCGCACGATCAACGGGTGCTTGTCTCGAAAGATCACGCCTGTAAATCCCTGACTCGAGCCGCTCAGCAACAGCGAATCACCCGCGCTGCCGTTTTTGACGAGCCACTGTGCTTCGCCGAGGTGCCGTGGAAGGATCAATCCCGCTCTCCATCCCAACGATTCGAGCACCGCTTCGTATTCGGCGAGCACGCTCTTTCTGACAGCAATCACGAGATAACGATCGCGGCCTTGCGAATCTTTCTGAAGGCGCTCTTTCGAAATCGAGAGTTCTTCGAGGGGCGCTCCGAAGCCGCGCTCGACCTTCCACTTCAGTACATCCTGAAGTTCAGCGGCCGACTGCGTCTGGCTTTCCATCGTCAACACGAGCGTTCTCGTCGTGGCCTCGGGCAAACTCATAGACCAGCGTTTCTGTTTCAACAAACCAGCGCTGGCCGCAAGCTCATTCAACGCGGCCGACAATTGGCCGGGCTGCTCGATGTTGTTTTCGTCAAACCCTGGACGGACCAGCGATTCAGCAATATTGAAAGTCGCAGCACGGCGGAGCTTGCAAGCCGCGCCTTTGATTCGTTCGAGATGCACTACGGACGCTATGCCTTTTTCGAGGCCAATAGCAGTGGCGGGATAACGCGGATCGACGAGTCGTGAAAGAAGGTTGGGCATTTACCACTCGCTGTAGGCAGTGCCCTCACTTGACGTTTCGGCGGAGGAACTGTGGACGTCGGTCATGCCCGACTCACCTGTCAGCGAGTTGGGATCTTCGCCGGTTGCGATGGCCCAGTCTTTTTGTCCTGTGAATGGATCTACCGGAACTTCGCGCATGTATCCTTCGCTGACCATCTCGTCGAGCGACTGAGGCAGGCGTCCTTTGTCGGCTGCAAACTGATCGATCAACGTGCGCATTTTGCGGAGGTCGTCTTTGAGCACCGCCTCACGCGTGTGCATGATCGTCTTTTGATACTGTGGCAACGTAATAGCAGCAAGAATGATGATGATCGAAATCACGATCATCAACTCGAGCAGCGTAAATCCTGCCGCACCTGCCTGTCGCACTCTACCAATCACTGTACTTCTCTCCATTCAAAGCTGTTGCTTTCGACTTCGATCGAACATCAAAGACGTTCTCACCACCCCAGGATCCCGCATCAGGCGTATCGTAAGATGAGCGAAACTCCCAGTCAGCCTTTCCCGTCATCGGATCGATCGGCATGCCACGCAAATAGACTTTCTGCTTGGTCGATAACTGACTGGTCATATCGGTCGGTTTTGTGCCGGTACCGAAAGCCACTGGTGCGCCTCTTGGTACCACGTTGACGCCGTTGACCAGCGTTTCGAGATCCGGTGGATAGCGATCGGGATTGTCGATACCAAAGATCGTGCAGTCGCTAATCATGACTCTGCTGCGTGGATCCGGAGGCGGTGGCTGTCCTGTTCCTGTTTGGATGCCACCAGTGCAAGCCATGCCCGACGTATCTCGATGAAACTCGTCGATGGCCATACGGATCGCACGCAACGTCTCGCGCAGTTCCTGCTCCTTTTGCCGCTGCACCGAAACCTTGACGAGCGGTAAGACGCCAAGCGTCAGGATCGTCAAGACGGTGATGGTGATCACCAACTCCATTAGCGAAAATCCATTCTGCTTCTTCATGGCGTTGACCGTTTAGCGCCCACAAAAAGGCACAAAAAGCACAAATGAAACTGGTAAAAACTTTTGCGCTTTTTGTGCCTCTAAGCGGACAACTACTGCTTCACAGTTGCTGTCCCCTGAATAACCTCTGACTTCACTGTGCGTGAGTCAGTAGCTACCAGGTGCAAAGTCTCCTTAACAAACGCGAGCGCCGCATCACCTTCACCAACTGCTTCTACATCGATGAACAGCAGTGGTCCACCTCCTCTGAACGATGCCTTGCCGTTAAGGCTCGAAATCGATATGAGGCAAGTGCCGGACGCATCGATTGAAGGTGTAAACAGCGGTGCTGTTTCTCCTGAACCCGCCAGCAGCTCACCCGCACTTAGTCCGTTCACTTTCACCACCTTCGGATCGAACCGCAAAGCAAGCAGAGCAAGACTGAGCGGAGCATCCGAGTTCAATTGGACTGCATACCGACGTTTCTCACCAACCTTCATCACATCGCCCGACGGCAACAGACTGAGTAGGGCCACATGGCCCGTATGCGAGGGCGGTTTCGCCTCCACACTCGTTTCGATCGGAGCAGGCTTCGGCGCGAGACTCGTCTCTGTCGCCTTAGGTAACGTAGTCAGCACAGCATTCTGATTTCCTGCCGTGCCTGGATTCACGGTCGCCACATTTGCCGCGGCCTTGTCAGTGATCAACGACTTCGGCGCAGGAACATACGAGGCCAGTTCTTCCGAAGTGGCAACCTTTTCAACGGGCACCTGCTTAACCGGAGCCGGCGCCGGACTAAACGTATAAGTACCAGCGGGCGGCGGCAGATTAGCAGGCGTTGAATTCTGCTGCGCTGTCTGCTGCCCTGGTTTCACGAGCGGCGCATCAGGAAGTTGCAAACTTACGTTCCTCGGCAGCGAACGTGCGGCTGCGATCTGATCTTCGCGATCTGCGTCCTTGATCATTTCCGCGAGCGAGCCGGTGGTTGGCGACTGCAATGTTCCGCTGGGCCGCATCTCTTCGTCACGAGGAGTTATTGCCGGTGCACGAAGCACTCGAGGAGTGACTGCGATGACGATATCGATCTGCCTGATGTCACGCGTCGGAGACGTGAAAAATCGTCCAAGGATTGGCAAGCCACCCAAAAATGCGATTCCTCTGCGACCTCTGGTTTCGATGTCAGACGACACACTCGCCAACATCATCGTGCGGTTGTTTTGAACTCGCGCCGTTCCGGTCATCGTGCGTTCCGTGAACGTCGGCGTCAGTTCGTTGCCGCCCAGAACGTCTTTTTGTTCGATGTTCATCTTTACCTGAACATCGAGATTCGGAAACACCTGCGGCGTGAATTTCAAAGTCAAACCGGTTGGCTCGTAGTTGATTACAGGAAATCCGCCACTCGGGAAATTGTTTCCAGTCCCCGGAACCGGCGAACCTGTTTGAACGCCAAACGGATACGCCTGAGCGGTCTGTACCGGAACACGTTGTCCGATCCGCGCCGTCGATTCTTCACCGTTGAACGCGTGCACTTGCGTCGAAGCAACGAGCTTGGTGTTTTGTTTACTACTGAAGGCCCTGAACGCTGAAGACGGAATCACCAGCGCGGCTGCCAGCGCAGTCGGAGTACCCTGCAGAATATTCGCGACGTTTACGCCGCCACCGCCTGTCGTTGCCGCCTGACTCAGAACCGAGAAACCGGGTGAGCCACCCAGGTTGAAGATGTCCGTGCCCGTTCCGATCTGGTTGCCGAACGTCAACAAGTCAGTTTTCGAAACTTCATAGATGCTGACGTCCATCACGACTTCAGCGCGATCCTTGTCAACACTCTGAAGCAGGTCGCCGATCAAGCGCACATTCTCCGCGGTGTCGCGGACGGTCAAACTGTTTGTCGCATCATCGGGAACGACGATCGTCTGCGGACGTCCAACTGACGGCGGAATCGCTTGTTGTACGAGCGTGCGAGCGTCGGCCGGTTTCATGTTCGAAAGGAAGAACGTGCGCAGGACGAGTTGCTGGTATTGCGGACGGCGAGCCTGGTCAGCGACGAGTATCGTGCGACGGCTCAGCTTCTGGAAGAACAGTCCTTCCTGTAGAAACACGTAATCGAGCGCTTGCGCTGTGGTGACGTTCTTCAAACTGATATCGACCGGACGTGATTGCGTGAACGACTGTCGATCGAAAATCACGTTGAGATCGAGTTCGGCTGCAAGGCTGCGAATCAACTGTTTGAGATCGCCTTTAACGTCGACGATGCGAAGCTGTTGTTCGCGCGGCGTGATGAGATCCTGACCGCTGCCCAGTGTGCCGTTGCCGGGCGTGGCGTTGGTGTGTGTGCCATTGCCGTTGCCGTTCTCGATGGCTGTGCCATTAGGAAGTGCCCGGCCTTCCTTCACCGCTTGCATTCGGAGCATGCGCTCCATCTCCGACACAGCGAGCTCGTTTACGGGGTCGAAACCATAGGCCTGTCTGAACGCGTTGTAGGCGCCGACGAAATCTCCACGCTCGGAGAGCGATCGTCCCTGCTGCATGTACGTTTGTGAGGCATTGAAACTCGCGCGCCTGAAATGGAGTTGATACTCCATGTTCGACGGGTCGGCAGCGACCGCGAGCGTGAATTCCTGGGCGGCCTTATCCCACTGCTGGGCCTCCTCGTACTTCATGCCTTGTTTGAAATTTTTCTCGCCCTTTTTGCCGAATGCTGCCACCGGCAATGACAACATGCAAAGGGCAAGGATTAAAGAGATAAGCGCTCGGACTCTATTATTTGTTCTCATGACTTCTTCTCGGTTCGGGAGGTGGAAGTTTAGCGGCCTAATAATGCAGCCGCGACGCCTAAGATGCAAGATCAAACCGGCCAGTTCCTTACACGCGACGGGGATTTTTTGGTTCCGGTGAAATCGGGGTTTCGTTCTAAATCGGGGCTATATGTCGTATAGGACTTATAGAACCTACAACCGGGCTTTCAGGATCTCGCTAATTCCCCGCGTTGAGCTCTTCGACGAAGGTTACGCGGTTGATTTCGTGCAAGGTCGAAACACCGTTAAAAACCTTCTGCAGGGCTGATTCTCTCAAACTGGTGAGGCCCTCGGCCTCTGCCGCTCGCCGGACTTCTGACCCCGGCCGGCGCTCGACAATCATTTCGCGGATATTATCCGACAAATCGAGCAATTCGTGAATAGCAGTTCGACCTCTGTAGCCGGTGTGGTTACAGGCGTCGCAACCGACGTTCATGTAGAACGGTTTATCGCGGTACTCGTCGGGACTAAGTCCCGACTCGGCCAGCTCCAAATCACTCGGATGATACTGCCGCTTGCAGTACGCGCACAGCATGCGAATGAGACGTTGGGCCAACACGCAATTCAGCGACGACACGAAGTTGTAAGGCTCGACACCCATGTTCAAAAATCGACCGATGACGTCAATTACGTTGTTGGCGTGGACCGTCGTAAACACGAGGTGACCAGTCAGCGCCGACTGGATCGCGATCTGCGCGGTTTCAGTGTCGCGAATCTCGCCCACCATGATCTTGTCAGGATCGTGACGCAGGATTGAACGCAGACCACGATCGAACGTGAGTCCCTTCTTTTCGTTCACCGGAATCTGCGTGATGCCGTGCAACTGGTATTCAACCGGATCTTCGATCGTGACGATCTTGTCTTCTTCGTTTCTGATCTCGTTGAGCGCGGCATACAGGGTTGTCGTCTTGCCGGATCCTGTTGGACCAGTCACCAGCACCATCCCGTACGGCTCTGCGATGTAACGCCGAAACTTTCGCAGATCTTCTTCGGCGAAGCCTACGACGTTGAGATTCAGATTTCGAAACTCTTCGTTGATCTGCTCTTTATCGAGAATACGAATGACCGCGTCTTCGCCGTGAATCGTCGGCATGATCGAGACGCGAAAGTCGACATTGCGTCCTTTGTAACGAACTCTGAACCTGCCGTCCTGCGGCACGCGGCGCTCGGCGATGTCGAGCTCAGACATGACTTTGATACGCGAGATCAGCGTCTGATGATAAGCGAGATCGATCGGATCGACTTTGGCGTAGAGCGCGCCGTCGATTCGATACTTGACCTGGACCTCCGTGTCGCGTGTTTCGATGTGAATGTCAGACGCGCGCGACTCCATGGCGTTGTAGATGATGGTGTCGACGAGTTTAATGATCGGCGACATCTCGGAGTCAGTCGCCAGGCGATCGAGATCGAGCACCTCTTCGCCGTGCTCGGTTTCTCTGACGAGCGAGATACGAAAACCTGACGCTGCTTCCTGAAGCACGCGCTGCGTGGTGTCGCCCTTTCTCAAAACCACTTCGACGGCGACTGCGGTTGCGACGTGTGGGACGATGCGAGTGCGAAGCGTGCTTGAAAGCTCGTCGAGCCGCTCGAGGTCTGTCGGATCCGCCATCGCGATGTGCAGACCTTTTTGATCCCGCTTGAGTGGAACGAACTGGTGCCGCACCATCAAGTCGACGGGAACTTCAGTGAACAGATTGTA
>Ga0111538_10015425_pt1 | contig 10047 bp, 3 predicted proteins | sample SoiMethybrSBSTD1_FD_79669 | JGI IMG/M metagenome (GOLD analysis project Ga0111538, IMG submission 79669) | Bulk soil microbial communities from a Populus tree surrounding site in Tennessee, USA - Soil MetaG P. TD hybrid SBSTD1 (version 2)... | ecosystem: Environmental > Terrestrial > Soil > Tree... | reverse complement strand
CGCGCTTCACCTCCGCGCTCGGGTAGACGACCGGATCGATTCCCTGCCGGCGCCGCAGGTACGGATGCACCATGCCGCCCTGGATCGGCCCGGGGCGCACGATCGCCACCTCGATCACCAGGTCGTAGTAATTCGCCGGCTTGAGCCGCGGCAACATCGACATCTGCGCGCGCGACTCGATCTGGAACACGCCGACGGTGTCGGCGTGCTGGATCATCTCGTACACCACCGGGTCCTCGACCGGCACGTCCTCCATCCGCATGCCGATGAAAGACAGCGCGCGGCGAATCGCCGACAGCATCCCGAGCGCGAGCACGTCGACTTTCAGCAGGCCGAGCGCCTCGAGATCGTCCTTGTCCCACTGGATCACGGTGCGCTCGGGCATCGCCGCGTTCTCCACCGGCACCAGCTCGGCGAGCGGCCCGCGCGAGATCACGAAACCGCCGACGTGCTGCGAAAGGTGGCGCGGGAAGCCGGACATTTCGCGCGCCAGCGCCAGCAGCTGCCGCACTGCCAGGCCCTGCGGATCGAGGCCCGCTTCGCGCACGCGCTCGTGCAGCACCGATTCCTCGTCCCACCACGCAAGCAGCTTCGCCAGCCGGTCCACTTCCTCGAGCGAGAAGCCGAGCGCCTTGCCGAGATCGCGCACCGCGCTGCGCGGCCGGTAGCAGATCACCGTCGCGGCGAGCGCCGCGCGCTCGCGGCTGTACTTTTCGTACACGTACTGGATCACTTCCTCGCGCCGCTGGTGCTCGAAGTCGACGTCGATGTCGGGCGGCTCGTCGCGCTCCTTCGAGACGAATCGCTCGAACAGCATCGACATCCGTCCCGGATCGACCTCGGTGATCCCGAGCGCGTAGCAGACCGCCGAATTCGCCGCCGACCCCCGGCCCTGGCACAGGATGTCGCGCGAGCGCGCGAAGCTGACGACATCGTGCACGGTGAGGAAGAACGGCTCGTAGCGCAGCTCGGCGATCAGCTTCAGCTCGTGCTCGACCAGCTCGCGCACGGTGCCCGGCGTGCCCGCGGGAAACCGCCGGCACAACCCGGCTTCGGTCAGCTTGCGCAGCCACGATGCCGGCGTCTCTCCCGGCGGCACCAGCTCCTGCGGATACTCGTAGCGCAGCTCGTCGAGCGAGAAATTGCATCGCCCGGCGATCGCGACCGACTCGGCAAGCAGCTCCGGCGGATGAAGCTGCGCGAGCCGCGCGCGCAGGCGCAGGTGCCGCTCGCCGTTGGGATGGAGCTCGCGCCCGCACTCGGCGACGGGCTTCCCGAGCCGGATCGCGGTGAGCGCGTCCTGCAGCCGGCGGCGGGAACGCACGTGCATGTGCACGTCGCCGGCGGCGACGAGCGGCAAGCCGCTGAATTCGGCGAGCTCGCGCAACGCAGCAAGACGAGCGCGGTCGTTCGGGCCGCCGTGCAGTTCCGCCACGATCCAGGCACGGCCCGGAAAAAGCCGCAGGAAAGCAGGATCCGTCCCCAGCGCGAGGACCTCGTGGCCGGACAGCGCCTCGAGATCGGCGGGCGAAACGGAATACGTTCCCTTCTTGCTGCGCCGGCGCGCGTTCGTAATCAGAACGGAGATCGCACCGTAAGAGTAGCGGTCGGTGGCGAGGAGCACCAGCTTCGAGCCGTTCTCGAGCCGCAGCTCGGTGCCGTGGATCAGCTTCAGCCCGTGCTGCTTCGCCGCCACGTGCGCGCGCACGCTTCCGGCGAACGAGCATTCGTCGGTGAGCGCGAGCGCCGAGTAGCCGAGCGCCGCGGCGCGCGCGACGAGCTCTTCGGGGTGCGAAGCGCCGCGCAGGAACGTGAAGTTCGAGACGCAGTGCAGCTCGGCGTATTCCGGCAGCTCAACTAAATATGCCATGCTGGTACCAGCCGTCCACGGTTCGATAAATCCACGCGAGCGATCCGTCGCCGCTGCGCGCGATGTAGTAGTCGCGCCGCACTTCGTTGCCGTCCCACCACCCCGACTCGATCCGCTCCGGCCCGGCGAGCAGCGCGAACTCTCCCTCGCCGAGGCGCCGCGGCTGCTCGAGCAGCCACAGCGGACGCGGGCCTGGCGGCTCGATCGGCGGCGCCACCTTCGCGCCCGGCTCGGTCGCGCGCCACGCGAGCTCCGGACGGTGCTCGGAATGCACCGCCAGGCCGTGCACCGCGCCGCCACCCAGCCGCGCAGCCAGGCGCTCGACAAGCCGCGTCCAGTCCTCGCCCGCGGCGCGCGCATCGCGAAAAAGCGCCGCGCTCGCGCCGGGTAGCGGCTCCAGATCGCCCGCCTCGAGCCGGATCGCCTCGACCGGCGCGTGGAGCGTGACGCGCTCCACGCGCTCGCGCGCGAGCGCGAGGAAATGCGCCGCGGCGCGCGCCGGCGCCGCCAGCTGAACCGCGACGGGCGTTGGCTGCGCGCGATCATGCAGCAACGTCAATGTGAAGCCGCGCACGCCGGCATGGCGCGCGGCGAGGAAGCCTTCGAGCTGCACGAGCAATCGGCGCGCTGCGAACAGCACGCCTTCTGCGTGCGTCACTGGCGCGGGCAGCTCGAGCCGCGCGTCAAAGCGCGCCGGCGGCACGAAGAACCGGCGCGGCTCCGGAATTTTCCCGAGCGCGCGGTCGAGCTCGGCGGCGAGCGCCTGACCGAACCGCAGCGTCAATCCGTCGCGCGGCAATCGCACGAGCTCGCCGACGCTGCGGATGCCGAGCCCGCGCAGCAGCTGCAGCTTGTCCGGCTCGAGGCCGGTCACTTCGACCGGCAGCTCCTCGAGCGGGCCTCCGCCGCCCGCGGCGCGCCACAATGCCGCGCGCGCGGTCGCGGCGAAAGCGACCGAGGCTTCGAAGCCGAGCTCGGCGAGGCCGGCGCGCAGCCGCGCCTTCAGGCGCCCGATGCCGCCATAGAGGCGCAAGCTGCCCTGGATCTCCGCCGCCAAGCCGTGCGGCGGCTCGAGCGTGACCTTGGGCGTGAATTGCCCGAGCCAGGCAGCGATCGCCGCGAGCGCCTCGCCTGCGGCGTCAGGCGGCGCATGCCCGCGCGAGGTCGCCTGCGACGGGAGATCGGGAAAGTGAAGCGCCGCCCACAGCATGAACGGGCCTCCGTACGGGAATGCGCAACGGCGCCGCGAGCGGCAGGCCCCTGCGCTTGAGGATTCTCGCCGCGAGGCGCCCGTCGCTCGATTCGAGCGCGAGCCGCAGCACGGCGGGAGACGATTCGCGCGCCGCAGCCATCGGGCGGAACAGCACGGCAAAGCCCGGGCTCGCCGCGGCGGCGACTGCGAGCCGGCGCAGGTCGACGTAGCGCGCCGACGGCAGCCAGGCGAGCAATGCGTGGCAGGCGCCGGCGCGCAGCACCTGCTCGGCCGCCCAGAGCGCGTCGCGCCGGCCGCGCGGCCGGATCACGGTCAGGAATTCGAGCCGCACGCCCGCGGCCGCCAGCGCCGGCGCGTACGGCAGGTGCGGCGGCGCGAGCCACGCGATCCGCTGCTCCTGCGCGCTCAATGCAGCGAGCGCGGGAACAACGAGCTGCAGCTCGCCCAGCCCCTCGCGCGCCGCAAGGATTTCGGTCAGCGCTCCGGCCGGCCAGCCGCCGCCGGGCAGCTCGCGGTCAAGTGCCGCGAAGCCGCTCGGCACCGCGGGCGTCGCCGCACCGGCGGACGCGCCACCGCGCCACACCGGCTGGCGATCGAGGATTTCCTGCAGGGAGGCCACGGGACTGTATTTATATACAGTACCGTGGCGGCGTGCAAGAGGGCTGGCCAGTTCCCCTGCTACGCCTTAGAACCGGTAGAACAGCGCGAAGTTCAGCTTGACGTGGCCCGAATCGGTCGCGTTGACGCCGGGCCCGAGCGACACGCCGTTCAGGACCGTGGCGAGCGAAGCGCTGACCTCGAGCTTCTTCTCCCACGCCCAGCGCGCCCCGACTCCGATGCTCGAGGCGCTATCGGAGTCGGGAATTCCCGCGACGGTCGTGACGTACTTGCGCCAGCCCGCGTCGTAGAAGACGAACGGCTGGATGCCTTCCCATCCCGGCGTATAGAGCTCGAGGTTGAGCGAATAGCCCTTGTCGCCGGCGATCTCGCGGTCGCGCAGGCCGCGCACCGAGAACGGCCCGCCGATGCCGAACTGCTCGCCCGGAATCAGCGGGTCGTTGGCTTGCTGGCCGCGCAAGCGGCCCACCGCGCTCCAGCCGGCGCCGAATGTGTAGTTGGCGTCGATGCCATAGCGGAACGCATCCCAGCTGTGACTGGCGCCGAAGCGCGCGGCGTTGTATGCGGTGTCGTTGCCGGCGCGCCCGCCGCCGACGTTGGTGACGTATTCGAGGAAGCCGCCGATGCCGTATTCGAGCTGCTCGGCGCGAGCAGTGTAGCGCAGTGCGAACGGCCGGCTCGAGACCGCGGGGCTCTGGATCGGCGCGCCGGTCACGCCGACCGTGTTCTTGAAGTAACGGTCTTCGATGCCCGCCGTGATGTGGTGCATCATCGCGCCGAACTTCGGCAGCGCGTAGGTCGCGTTCAGCCCGTAGAAATCGCCGCGGCCGGTGACCGCGAAGCTCTGGCCGCCGACGCCGACGGTGCCCGTGTCGATGTCCGAGCGCGTCCAGAATGCGCGCAGCGCGGTGTTGTAGCCGTAGAAAGGCAGCCAGTAGAAGAAACCGAACTGCTGCACGTCCTCGATGTGGTCGGGCGAAGTCGTGTACGTCGCGGTCAGCGCGTGGTCGCGGTCAAAGAGGTTGCTGTTCTGGTATCCGAGCGTGAGCCGCGTGTAGCCGGTGTTCTGGTTGATCGTGTTGTCGACGTCGCGCGTGCCGCCGGTGAGCGCGAGGAATACCTGCTGCGACGGCACGTCGAGCACGCGCACTTCGGCGTCGAGCGCGTCCGGCGTCTGGCTTTCGCGGATGTTGACCGTCAGGCGCTTGGCCGGATGCTCGTTCGCGAGGCTCAAGTCGCGCGAGATTTCGCGCAGGTCGGGCGTCTTGCCGGCCTCGAGCGCCGGCAGCGAGCGCAGCACGTTCTCGCTCGAGAAGTGCTGGTTCCCGGTGACCGTGACCTGGGCGATGCTGAATTGCAGGATCTGCAGCTTGATCACGCCGCCTTCGGGGCGCTGCGCCGGGACGATCACGCGATGGAACGAGTAGCCGCGCTCGCGCATCGCCGCCTCAAGCGCGTTCGCCGCCGCTTCGATCGTCGAGAGGCTCGTGTGCTGTCCGAGATGCGGCGCGAGGATCGCTTGCGTCTCTTGCTCGCTGAGCGGATTCTGTCCCTCGAGCGTGTACTGGCGCACTTCGAGCAGCACGCCTTGCGCGAGCGTGGTGCAGGCAAGCGTTGCGAGCCACGCCGCAGCTGCGCTGCGCGCGAGCGGGAGCAACCGGCGGGGATTTTTCCGGCTCATCAGATCTCGCAGATCAGGTCGCCCGCCTTGCCGCCCATGTTGAGCAGGTCGATGAGCCGGACCGAGTTCGGATTGAACCGGTCGGGCAGCGGGACGGGATCGTAGAGCATGAACGTCGGCGTGACGGTCAGGCGGATCGGCGCACGGCCTTCGCCGTAGTAGCCGTTCTCCCCGGGGCCGAGATCGACCGAACGTCCTTCGCTCGAAAGCTCGATGTGGCCCTCGCGCATCAGCACATACAAGCCCGGCGGCGTCCCGGTAAGACCCGTGTTGCCGAACAGGTTCTCGAAGTCGATCTTGACCTGGTCCGGGCGCGGCGCGCCTTCGCTCAGGAAGAAGTCCGGAACGCGATCGAGGACCAGCAGGCGGTCGCGCTGCGGGTTGTGCACGCCCGCGCGATCCTTCTCGACCAGCAGCGCGCGCTCGCCGACCTCGAATGCGACCGCGCCGTCCCACGTATAGGCGAACATCGCTTCATTGCAGGAGCCGGCGACGCAGTCGAGCGCGAGGCGCCCGTCCACGCCGGTGCCGCGGATTCCGATCGTCGAATTGCCGCCATTGATCTTGACCGACTTCGGATCACGCTTGCCGAGAAGCCCGGTCAGGATGCGCGCGCCGCCCTTGACGATCCGCACGGCGAAGCTGTCACTGGAGGATTGCGCAAGCGACATGCGGACGTTCTCGAGCTTGAACTCCGACTCGGCGATCACGGTGACGATGGTCTGGTCGCGGAATGCCACGACGGCGTAGGCATCCTTCAGCGTGCGCACTGCGTCGCCACTGAAGAGCGGCGCGCCCTTCGCCGCGGGACGCGTCTGCCCGTCGGCCCCGACCACCGACACGCTGCCGAAGGTGACGGCCAGTTTCGCGACGGTCGCATCCTGCTGCGCCAGAGAAACGGCCGGCCTCTCGGTCGGACGCGCACCTTCCTGGGCGCAATCGTCGGCGCACAGCCGCGCATCGAACGACGTGCCGCGGATGCCGATGGTCGCAGACCCCGCGTTGACGCGCACCGATTGCGGGTTGCGCTTCGAAAGCGCCCCGGTCACCGCGCGCATGCCGCCCTTCAGCAGGCTCATCAGCATGCCGTCGTTCGACGTTCCTTCGTGGTATTCGGAAATGGCAAATGCCGTATCAGGACGCAGCGTCATCTTCGAGCCGTCCTTGAGCTCGATCACTGCGTAGCCGCGGCCTGCGGTAGTGATGACGTCGCCCTGGTTGAGCGCATCGCCCTTCTGGACGAACCGCGCCGGCTCGCCGGGCTTCTGCGCGCTCGCGATCCCCTGCACGTGAACCACGCTTCCGACCTGCTGGGCGAAGACGCTCGCCGAGACTGCGACCATCAGCGCGCCGAGCAGCGCTGCCGCCGAATGCTTGCTTAGCGGCATCCCGGCGCCCTTCTGGTCAGGAGCTGATCCTGGCCGATGCCTTCGGGCGCAACTTCAATGAGTACCTGCTCGAGCGTCTGCTCCGCGATCAGGATCGGACTGGTCGCATTGGCTACGGCCGCGCTCGTGGAAGAAGAGCTGCTCGAGCCGGACTGGTTTGCAAGGATTCCGCCGGTCGGGGATACGCCGGCGGGAGGCAGCGTGCAAGCCGACGAGCCGCATAGGGCCGTCAGCGTGCCGGGTCCGTTGGCGACGGAGATGATCGCATCGGCGCCGGCCGCACTGCCGGGGGTGAGCAGGATGCTGCCGGTCGAGCTGATGAACGAGCTCGAGCCGCTGTTGTTGATCAACGCGGCAGAACCCGCAGCGCCGCCGGTCAGCTGGATGTTTCCATTCGTGCTGACGATCGTCTGGCCGTTCAGCGTGGTTCCGGTCGCGGCGACGATCTGCGCGATCGAATTGGTCCCGGTGCCGCCTTCGACGAAGATCGTGCCGTTGGCAAGGATCGTCTGCGTGATCGGATCGATCTGCGCGAGCGTGTTGTTGCCGCTGCCGCCGGTCACGTCGATGCCACCCTGCAGCGTGGTGATAACCTGCGCGCCGGTCGCCTTCAGCTCGGAAATCGAGTTGGTGGCGCCGCTCTGGATCGCGATCGATTTCGCGAAGATCGTCTGGTTCACCTGGTTTCCGGCGACCGACGGATCGCCCGCTCGGACGCGCGACGTCCCGGCGGCGTTCACGTCGCCGATGATCATCCGCCCGTCCCGGCCGGTAAGTTGCATCTGCGACGGGTAGTCGAGTTCGATCAGCTGGGAGCCGAGAGACTCGATGCTCGCTGTACCGGTTCCGAGCGCCGCGACGTGCAGGCTCGGGAAGCCCGTCGTCGACAGGTTCGAGGTAAGGATGTGCTGCGTACCGGCGGCGAAAATCGTCGCGCTGTTCGGTCCGGTTTCGGTCGTCTGCGCGGTCGTGACATCGACGTACTGGGCCGAGACGTTCTGGTCGCCAGCACTGGTCACACCTACGGTGCCTCCACCGGCGTTGGAGACCTTCAGCGCCCCGCTCGTGCTGATCGTCTGCAGCGTCGCCGGCTGGTTCTGGATCGCGACGATCGCGTTCGCATGCGGATTGGCAAAGTCGGCGTCGGACCGCACGATGATGCCGGCCGTTCCGGCGCTCACGAACTGCTGGCCGGTACCCGCATTGAGGATGCCCGCGGTCGAGAACTGGTGTCCGCCGTCGATGAGGATGCCACCGCCGCCGGATACGGTTTGCCCGCCCGACAGGTTGCGGATCACCGCATCCGATGTATTGCCGCTTCCGGTCGCCGTGCCGGCTCCGGCGTTGATCGAGAGTATCACGCCGAAGCTGATGGACTGGTTGGCGCCCTCGATCACGGCGCTCGCGTTCTGCAGCGGAGCGCTTTCGGTGCCCTGCGCGATCAGGGTCAGCGAGCTCGCGTTGATGAATTGCGACCCCGTCGTCGCGATGCGCGCCAGCGAGTTGTTGCTGGCGCCTGCTTTCACGGTGGTCGCGCCGATTGCGTTGAAGCTTTGCGATCCGCCGGCCAGGATCTCGGCCTTCGCTACCGCGGTCGCTCCGCCCTGTCCTTCCACGGTGAGCCCGCCGCCGCCGAAGAACGACTGCGTAGTCGCCGCCTGGATCAGCGCGTTCGAGCCATCGCCCGTGCCGCCCTTGACGAGGGTTCCCGTATTGAGCGCAGTGCCGCTGACGCCGATACTCTGCGCACCAGCGGACGTGACTTGCGCAAACGCGCCCAACCCGCTGCCGCCGAGGACGTTCAGCGACAGGATCGAAGAGCAGCCGGAGGTGGTCAGCAAGCAAATGCGCTGCTCCGTCGTCGTGCCGGTTTCCTCGAGCTTGGCGAACGCATTCGCTCCGGTTCCGCCGGCGACAGTCAGCGTGCCGGTCGACATGTTGAAGGTCTGCGCGCCCGTGCCGGAATGCGTGAACGTGACCGAAGAATTCGTGCCGCTGCCGCCGAGCAGCTTGAAGCTGTCGAGCGAATTGGATTGTGTCTGGACGAACTGGCTGTTCGTGGAGGTGACCGTGACGCTTTCGCTCGCCCCGGCGCCGCCGAGGAATTGCATCGCGCTCGTGGCGCCCCCCTGGAACGTCTGCGACGCAGCAGTGACCGTCACGCCACCGCCGCCGCCCGCATCGGCGTTGATCGTCATGTTGCCGTCTGCCCGCAGCGTCTGATTTCCGGTGGCAGTCAGGGCGACCTTGCCGTGAATCGACAGGTCCGCTCCCGAGCCCGAAGCATTGAAGACCTGTCCCGCGTTGCTCAGGACGAGCGGATTGGCCGCGTTCCCCTGCAGCAGGACATCAGCTCCGTTCTGCCCCGAGAGCGTGAGGGTTGCGACGTCGATTTTGTTCGGACCGCCCGCGACGCCGCGCACGAGCAGAGCGCCATCCATGGCAAAGAACTGCGCGCTTGCGGTCGGCGCGCTGACCGAAACGACCTCGAACGCCGTACCCGCCACGCTCGCGCCGAAGAGGTCCGTCGCCGGCCGCGCGAAGGTGTACGTCTGCCCGGGCGCCGTCAGGTTCAGCGTGCTGCTTCCCGGAGTCCCGATGCCGGTGCCCAGCGTACTTACGCTAAGCGACGTCAGGGCGGTATCGGTGGCGACGTTGAAACCGTTGTCGCCCTGGACTGCAAGAGTCTGCGTGCCGGTCAGCGTTGCGAACGAGTTCCCGGCGCTTCCAATGGCGACGTCTTTCTGCGCGGACAGCGTCACCGCTGGAGACGAGATCAGCAATGGCGAAGCCAGGCTGCCGATATCGCCGTCGAACGCCGAAGCTCTCACCGACGTACCCGACGAGATGCTGAAAGCGCCGCTGCGCGAAATCGACGTTCCGGCGAACATCGTCACAGCGCCCGCGCCCGCCGTCACGTTGCCGCTGACATCGATGGAGGTGCCCGCATCCAGGTTGATCGAACCTCCGCCCGTCGCGATCGGCCCGGTCGTGATGCTGCCGGTCGCGCCGAACGTGGTCACACCCACGGCACCGCCGGTGGTCGTGATCGAATTCACGCTCACGGGACCGTTGTTCGCGAACAAGGTCACGCTGCCTGCGCCGCTCGAGATTCCCGAGCCGACGATTCCGGCACCGGAGCTGAGGTTCACGTTCCCGCCGCCGGTAGCGATGCCGCCCCCGACGAGCGTCATGTTCGTGCCGCTCAGTGCACTCGTGTCGAGGCGGAGGTTCAGCGCCGTGCCGCTATTGACCGCAACCTCCATCGGGCTTGTGG
>Ga0111538_10015423_pt1 | contig 10047 bp, 10 predicted proteins | sample SoiMethybrSBSTD1_FD_79669 | JGI IMG/M metagenome (GOLD analysis project Ga0111538, IMG submission 79669) | Bulk soil microbial communities from a Populus tree surrounding site in Tennessee, USA - Soil MetaG P. TD hybrid SBSTD1 (version 2)... | ecosystem: Environmental > Terrestrial > Soil >... | reverse complement strand
GTTTGACGGCCCGGGCCTCTCCGAAGCACTGGGAAAAACCGCTTCTTCGATGGCTGACGAAGTCATGCGCCTGGCCGGCCTCTCCCTGGATGCGGGCGCCTATGGCGTGGTTTGCTCCGGGCAGGAATCCGCCCGCGTGGTGGAGGAGTTCCAGGGACGCCTGGCCACCCTTGTTCCGGGAGTTCGACTGGCCGGCGATGCGGCTAACGATCAGAGCCGTGTGGTGACCCCTGCTGACGCGGCGCTGGCGGGGGCATCGTTCATAATCCTGGGAAGGACGGTCACCGCCGCCCCGGATCCCATCGTCACCATGCGCCGGGTGCTCGAAGAACTGACCTCCTGACAGGGTCCTGAACGGACCACTTCCGTCCCTTGCACAGGCACTCTAAGGTGCCTATTTTCAGCGTCTTGGCCGATTTGCAGGTCCGACAGCGACGGAGAAGCAGTGAAGGTCCGAACGAGTGTGCAACCGATTTGCGAGCACTGCCGCGTTGTGAAGCGCAGCGGCGTGACACGCATTATCTGCAAGCGAAACCCCAAGCATAAGCAGCGGCAGGGCTGACATGGCTCGTATTGCTGGTGTCGATCTCCCTCGCGACAAGAAGGTTGAGATCGGACTGACTTACATCTTCGGCGTCGGACGTACGACCGCGCGCGAGATCCTCGAGAAGACGGGCGTGAGCTCGGCGCTTCGTGTTCGCGATCTCACCGACGCGGACGTGAATCGTCTGCGTCAGGCGATCGAGAAGGACTATCGCGTCGAAGGCGCACTGCGCACCGAAGTCGCGATGAACATCAAGCGACTGATGGACATTGGTTCGTACCGCGGGATTCGACACCGCCGCGGTCTGCCGGTCCGTGGTCAGCGCACGCACACGAACGCGCGCACGAAGAAGGGTCCGCGCCGCGCGATCGCCGGCAAGAAGAAAGTGACGAAGTAATCCGGAGCGGGAGCGGAGAGTCATCTCCAGCTTCCCGCCTCCTGTCTCCTATCTCCTCTCGGTATTCATGGCAACGGGCAAGAAGACTAAGCGCGTGATTGAGGCGGAGGGCGTGGCGCATATCAGCGCCACGTTCAACAACACCACGATCACGATCACCGATATGGGTGGCAACTCGGTCGCCTGGGGTTCGGCTGGAAAGGCGGGCTTCAAGGGTTCCAAGAAGTCGACGCCATTCGCCGCCACAGTCGCCGCGGAGCAGGCAGCGCGCGAGGCGCTCTCGATGGGCGTTCGCCGCGTACATGTCCGCGTGCAGGGACCTGGCAGCGGTCGCGAGTCGGCGATCCAGGCGCTCGCGTCGGCGGGCCTGCAGGTGAAGTCGATCAAGGACGTGACGCCGATTCCGCATAACGGCTGCCGTCCGCCGAAGCGCCGGAGAGTCTGACCGATGCGCTACACGGGACCGAGCTGCCGGCAGTGCCGCCGCGAAGGCACCAAACTTTTCCTCAAGGGAACGAAGTGCTTCACCGAGAAGTGCCCGGTCGAGCGTCGTCCTTATGCGCCAGGCCAGCACGGCCAGGCGACTGCGCGGCGTCGCAAGGCGTCTGAATACGCCAAGCAGCTGCGCGAGAAGCAGAAGATCAAACGGATCTACGGCGTGTCCGAGAAGCAGTTCCGGAACACGTTCGAGCATGTCACGTCGCTGCCCGGCATCACGGGCCATAACCTCCTTGCCGCGCTCGAAAGTCGGCTGGACAACATGGTCTATCGCCTCGGGTTTGCGTCGAGCCGGAAGGCTGCACGCCAGCTGGTACGGCATCGCCACATCGAAGTGAACGGCAAGACGGTCGACATCCCGAGTTTCGTTGTGCTGCCCGGACAGGAAATCCGCGTACGCACCGGATCGCGCGAGAACGGGTTCATCCAGAGCGCGATGGAGCATGCATCGCGCGGCGCGTCGCCAACGTGGCTCGCCGTCGATCGCGACACGTTCAGCGGGCGGATGCTGGAGCGTCCGAGCCGTCCGAATATTCCAATAGCTGCACAGGAGCAGTTAGTGGTGGAGTTGTACTCGAAGTAGTCGTGACGCGTGACTCGTGACTGGTGACTCGGCGCGTTGGTGCGAGTCCGCAGTGCCGAGTCACGAGTAGCGAGTCACTAGTCACGAAATCAGGTCGGGACCCTGGATCCCTCACGAACCCACCGCGCGCCAGGGGCGGGGTGGGGCGTTGCCGAGGCCTAATGCCCGGCATGACCACGACAGGATAATTCGTTCATGAGCAAGGCAATCGATCTCAAGGGACTGATCCTTCCGCAGCTGGTTGAAGTTCACCGCCGCGAGGACAACTCCAACATCGCAGAGTTCCGCATCCAACCGCTCGAGCGTGGCTATGGCCATACGCTCGGCAACGCGATGCGGCGCATGCTGCTGTCATCACTCCGCGGCAGCTCCGTCTGGGGCTTCCGGATCGATGGCGTGGTGCACGAGCACCAGACGGTGCCCGGTGTGGTGGAAGACGTCCACCTCATCATCGGTAACCTCAAGAACCTCGTGCTCGCGATGGGCGAGGAGTCTGAGGAAGTCGTGCTTCGCATTTCACGCTCCGAGGCCGGCCCCGTCACCGCCGGGCATATCGAGTCGAACGCGAACGTGCGCGTCATCGACGCTCGTCATCACCTGTTCACGCTGCAGGACGACCGCGACATCAACGTCGAGCTGTACGTGAACAAGGGACGCGGCTACGTGGAGGCGGACTCACATGTCGCCGACCGTGGCCTGCCGGTGGACCTCGTCAAGATCGACGCGCTCTACAATCCGGTGCGTCGCGCGAACTTCACGGTGGCCGAGACCCGCGTCGGTCAGCGCACGGACTACGACCGGCTGGTGCTGACGGTCGAGACGAACGGCACGATCTCTCCCGAGGAAGCGGTGAGCTATGCGGCCGCCCTCGCGCAGACGCACTTCCAGTATTTCGCCGGCTTCGGCTCGAGCACGTCAGCCACGGTGATGCCTGGCGGCGATGCGCAGACCGGTGATGCCGCGAAGCTTGCCATGCGCCTCAAGACGCTGATCGATGACCTCGACCTGTCAGTACGGTCGGTGAACTCGCTGAAGAACTCGAACATCCGCACGCTGGGTGACCTGGTTCGGCAGACCGAGAACCAGATCCTGCAGGTCAAGAACTTCGGGAAGAAGTCGCTGCAGGAGATCGCGCACCTGCTGGAGAGCGAAGGGCTCAACTTCGGCATGCGGTACGAAGAAAATGGCGATGGCGTGAAGATCCTCGATTGGGGCACGGCGCCGAGCCAGGCCGCCGCGAACGCGCCTGACGATGATATGATGGAGGACCTCGAGTAATGCGGCACCGCAAGGCGGGACGCCAACTGCGTCGCACCGGGGAGCAGAAACTGGCCCTGATGCGCGGGCTGGCGATGTCCCTCATCCAGCACGGCGCGATCGAAACGACGGAAGCCAAGGCAAAGGAGCTGCGGCCGTTCGTCGAGAAACTCATCACGCGCGCGCGCAGCGGGACGCTTCACGATCGTCGTCAGGCGACGAGGCACGTGCAGCAGCGCGCCATCGCTGACAAGCTGTTTACGGAAGTCGGCCCGAAGTTCCAGAAGCGCGCCGGCGGCTACACACGCATCCTCAAGCTTGGCCACCGCAAGGGCGACGGCGCGGAGATGGCCCGCATTGAACTGGTGGAGACCTGACGATGGCCATCCAACGAAACCGCTGCTACGTCTGCGAGAAGGGCGTGGCCTACGGCAACAACGTCTCGCACGCGAACAACCGCACGCGCCGCACCTGGAGGCCCAACCTGCAGACGGCGCGGATCGTGATCGAAGGCAAGATCACACGGATCCGCGTGTGCACGCGGTGCCTGGGCGCCGGAAAGATCCAGCGCGCTCCACGCGCCCCGCGCGTGGCGTGAGGCTGATGTTTGAAGCACGAGAAGGGAGCGCCGATGGCGCTCCCTTTTTTTCGCCACCTGCTGACCTTCTCTTTTGCCCGGAGAGATGCCGACAGCCCTGATTACCGGTGTGAGCGGGCAGGACGGGAGCTACCTCGCCGAGTTCCTGCTCGGCCAGGAATACCACGTCATCGGGACCACGCGCGATGCGCGTCGCGCGCTTTACCTGCCGTGGGCGCGCGCCCTCGCGGGCGTGGACCTCGTCGAGTTGCCAACCGCGCAGGACGTCGCCGACCTCGTACGAAGCAGGAAACCCGACGAGGTCTACCATCTCGGCGGACCATCGAAGGTCTCGACTTCGTGGGACGATCCCGCAGGGACGGAACAGGGCATCGTGCTCTTCACCGCGCTTATTCTCGACGCGATCGTGGACATGCTGCCGTCTCCCCGCTTGTTCGTTGCGGGATCCTGCGAGATCTTCGCGGCCCAGGACGAGGCGCAGGACGAGTCCGCCCCGCGCGACCCGCAGTCACCGTACGCGCGGGCCAAACTCGAGGCACTCGAACTCGTTCGCGCGGCGCGCGAGAGATTCGGCGTCTACGCGGCGACCGGCATTCTCTTCAATCATGAGAGTCCGCGGCGCGGCGCAGAGTTCGTGACGGGCAAGATTGCCCGTGCTGCGGCGCGCATCGCCGGCGGCCAGGAACGCGGCGTGAGTCTCGGGAACATCGGCGTGCGGCGCGACTGGGGTTTCGCTGGCGATTTCGTCCGCGCGATGTGGCTCATGCAATTCCAGGATGAGCCGGAGGATCTCGTGATTGGTACAGGACTGGCGCACTCCGTGAGCGATTTCTGCGACGTGGCCTTTCGGCGGGTCGGCTTGAACTGGAAGGACCACGTCAAGGTCGACCCGGCACTGATTCGGCGAGCTGACGCGCCGCTCCGCCTCGCGAATCCCGCGCGCGCCAAGGCACGACTCCGCTGGACACCGGAAGTAGATTTCGAGCGTTTGGTCGGGATGATGGTTGACGCCGAGAAAAGGTAAAAAGGGTCAGACTCGATTTACCGGTGGAGCCTGGACCCCAAAGAAGACAAGGTAAATCGAGTCTGACCCTTTTTACTTGAAGCCTGAACCCTGCGCATAGATGCCCCGTCGTAACGACATCCACCGCATTCTTCTCATCGGTTCCGGTCCCATCGTGATCGGACAGGCCGCGGAGTTCGACTACTCGGGTACGCAGGCGTCGCGTGCGCTTCGCGAGGAGGGATACGAAGTCATCCTCGTGAACTCGAATCCCGCGACGATCATGACGGACCCCGAAATCGCGGACCGGACGTACCTCGAGCCGGTGACGCCGGAATACGTCGAGATGGTGATCGCGAAGGAAAAGCCTGACGCACTCCTGCCGACGATGGGTGGCCAGACCGCGCTCAACGTGGCGATGAAGTTGTCGGAGACCGGCGTGCTGGAGAAATACGGCGTGGAGTTGATTGGTGCCAAGGCGCGCTCGATCAAGATGGCCGAGGACCGTGAGGAGTTCACGGCGGCCATGGAGCGCATCGGCCTCAAGGTGCCGCAGGGCCGGATCGCCAGGACATGGGAAGAGGCGCAGGTGATCGCCGAGTTCACCGGCTACCCGGCGATCATCCGCCCGTCCTTCACGTTAGGCGGCGCGGGAGGTGGCATCGCCTACAACCGCGAGGAATACGAGGACATCGTCAAGCGAGGGCTGGCCGAGTCGCCCGTGAGCCAGGTGCTGATCGAGCGCTCCCTGCTTGGCTGGAAGGAATTCGAGCTCGAGGTGATGCGCGACTTCGCGGACAATGTGGTGATCGTCTGCTCGATCGAGAACCTGGACCCGATGGGCGTGCACACCGGCGACTCGATTACCGTGGCGCCTGCCATGACGCTTACCGACCGCGAATACCAGGAAATGCGGGACGCGGCGTGCAAGGTCATTCGCGAGATCGGGGTCGAGGCGGGCGGCTGCAACATCCAGTTCGCGACCAATCCGGAAACCGGTGAGATGGTCGTGATCGAGATGAACCCGCGCGTGTCGCGATCATCCGCGCTGGCCTCCAAGGCGACCGGGTTCCCCATTGCGAAGATCGGCGCCAAGCTCGCGGTGGGATACCGGCTGGACGAGATCACCAACGACATCACGAAGACGACGCCGGCCTCGTTCGAGCCGGTGCTCGACTATGTCGTCGTGAAATGCCCGCGGTTCGCGTTCGAGAAGTTCATCAACGAGAGCCCGCGGCTCACGACCCAGATGAAGTCGGTGGGCGAGTCGATGGCCATTGGCCGCACCTTCAAGGAAGCGTTCCAGAAAGGGCTGCGGGCGCTGGAATCCGGGCGCATCGGTTGGGAGACAGCGCCGCGGCTCCAGGATGACCGACTGGCTGACGAGTCCATGGAAGCACTGCGTGGGGCGTTGGCACAGCCGACGCCCGAGCGTGTGTTCCAGCTCAAGCGGGCGATGAAGGCCGGCCTCACGAACGAAGAGTTGTATTCGCTGACCGCGATCGATCCCTGGTTCCTGCAACAGATGCGGGAGTTGCTCGAGGCGGAGCGCCGGTATGTCGAGCTGACGGAGCCTTCCTCGGACGACGTGCGCGAGATGAAGCGGATGGGCTTCAGCGACCGGCAAATGGGTGCACTGCGCGGCGAAACCGAGGACGAGGCACGGGCGCGGCGATGGCGGCTCGGCATCCGCCCCGCCTACAAGATCGTCGATACGTGCGCCGGTGAATTTCCGTCCTCGACGCCGTACCTCTACAGCAGCTACGACGACGAGAGCGAAGTTCCCAGGACCGGTCGTGAGTCCGTGATCATCCTCGGCAGCGGGCCGAACCGGATCGGGCAGGGCGTCGAGTTCGACTACTGCTGCGTGCGCGCCGTGATGGCGCTCCGTGAACGCGGGTTCGAGGCGATCATGATCAACTCGAATCCCGAAACGGTCTCCACCGACTATGACATCTCCGACAAGCTGTACTTCGAGCCGCTGACCCTCGAGGACGTGCTCGAGATCGTCCACCGCGAGCAACCGAAGGGCGTGATCGTGCAGTTAGGCGGGCAGACGCCGCTCAAGCTGACGCGTGCCCTCGAAGCCGCCGGTGTGCCGATCCTTGGCACGTCGCCTGACGCGATCGACGTGGCCGAGGACCGGAAGCGCTTCGAGCAGGTGGCGCGCGAGCTCGGGATCCAGCAGCCGGAGAACGGTACGGCGACCAGCGTCGAGGAAGCCGTCGCGAACGCGGAGCGCATCGGGTATCCCGTCCTCGTGCGGCCGTCGTATGTGCTGGGCGGGCGCGCGATGCAGATCGTGTACGATGAGACGTCGCTGCGGTTCTACTTCGAGACGGCCGCTCGCGTGAGCGAAGACCGGCCGGTGCTGATCGATCGCTTCCTGGAAGACGCGTTCGAGGCAGACGTGGACGCCATCTGTGATGGCAAGGACGTCGTCATCGGCGGCGTCATGCAGCACATCGAGGAAGCGGGCGTCCACTCGGGCGACTCGGCGTGTGTGCTGCCGCCGTACCGGATCGACCAGCAGCACATCGAGACGATGAAGAAGCACACGGTGGCGCTGGCCTTGGCCCTCGGTGTCGTCGGCCTGATCAACGTGCAATACGCGGTGAAGGACGGCACGGTGTACGTGCTCGAGGTGAATCCCCGCGCCAGCCGGACGATCCCGTTCGTGTCGAAGGCGATCGGAGTCCCATTGGCGTCGCTCGCGGCGCGCGTCATGTGCGGCGAGACGCTGGCCGACGTCGGGTTCACGTCGGAGATCGTCCCGCCGTATTACTCGGTGAAGGAGGCCGTGTTTCCGTTCACGAAGTTCCGCGCGTTCGACCCGATCCTCGGGCCCGAAATGCGGTCCACCGGCGAAGTGATGGGCATCGCGGACTCGTTCGGCATGGCCTTCGCCAAGGCACAGCAGGCGGCGGACAACGCGCTGCCGCTCGAGGGCGCGATCTTCATCACCGTGAGCGACGGCGACAAGCCGACCATGGTGCCGATCGCCGGCCAGTTCCACGAGATGGGCTTCACGCTCTACGCGACCGAAGGGACGGCGCGGTACCTGAGCGGACACGGGATTCCGTCGCGCACCGTTCGCAAGGTGCACGAGGGACGGCCGAACGGCATCGACCTGATGGTGAATGGGGAGGTGCAGCTCCTGATCAACACGCCGTTAGGCAAGCACGCGCAGCATGACGACTACCTGCTCCGGCGGACGGCCATCGCGCAGCGCGTCTCGTACACGACGACGATGTCGGCGGCGCGCGCGGCGAGCGATGCGATCCTCGCCCTCCGGTCCCGGCGCGTCTCGGTGCGCTCCCTGCAGGAGTGGCACCAGGACGGCAACACCGCGCGAGCCAGGGCTGGCACGGATCCGTCGGGGCCGGCGGCGGTCGCCCCGGCGCCCGGTGCGCGGGCCGGCGTCCGGCCGGCGCCGCCCCTGGCGTCCCGTGAGGCCTCTCCGTGAGCGGGCTGCCCGCGCCGTTCATTCACGAGTCCGCGTACGTGGACGAGGGAGCCCTGGTCGGGAATGGCACGAAAGTCTGGCACTTCTGCCATGTCATGCCCGGGGCGGTGATCGGCGAGCGCTGCAACCTTGGGCAGAACGTGGTCGTGATGGGTGGCACGAAGCTGGGCAACAACGTCAAGGTGCAGAACAACGTGTCGATCTATGAAGGCGTGGAACTCGAGGACGACGTCTTCTGCGGCCCGTCGATGGTGTTCACCAACGTGATGAACCCGCGCAGCCATGTGTCGCGGAAGCATGAATACCGTCGCACTCTCGTCAGGCGCGGCGCATCCATCGGGGCCAACGCCACCATCGTCTGTGGGGTCACGCTCGGCGAATATGCCTTTGTCGGCGCGGGCGCAGTGGTCACGCGCGACGTGCCGCCCTACGCCGTAGTCACCGGGGTGCCGGCGCGGCGAACCGGGTGGGCGTGTCAGTGTGGAGAATTGCTGAGGCCAGAGCTCAGAGCGCCGAGCTCGCAGCTCATCGTCTGCCCGGCGTGCGGGACTCGTTATGTGCTCGAGGACGACGCGCTGCGGCGAGAGACGGCATGAGCAAGCCCGTTCGCCTTGTGTTCGTCGGCTGCGGTCGCATCAGCCGGACCCACTTCGACGCCCTGCGCGATGTCGAGGACATTGAACTCGTGGCGGTCTGCGACATTGTCGAAGCCCGCGCCCGTGAGGCGGGGGCGTACAATGGCGTGCCGTGGTTTACGTCGTACGAAAAGATGCTGGCGGACGTGGACTGCGACGCGGTGACGATCGCCACCCCTTCCGGCCTTCACCCGGAACACGGGATCCTGGCGGCCCGCGCGCGGAAACACGTGATCTGCGAAAAGCCGATGGCGATCTCGCTCAAGGCCGCCGACGAACTGGTCCAGGCGTGCGACGAGAACGGCGTCCAGCTTTTCGTCATCAAGCAGAACCGGCTGAACCCGTCGGTGCAGCTGGTGAAGCGTGCGCTGGACAAGGGCCGCTTCGGCCGGATCTACCTCGCCAACACGACGGTGCGCTGGACTCGCCCGCAGGAGTACTACGACCAGGCGCCGTGGCGCGGCACGTGGGCGCTGGACGGCGGGGCGTTCATGAACCAGGCGTCGCATTACGTCGACCTGATCCAGTGGCTCGCCGGACCCGTTGAAAGTGTCGTCGCGCAGACGGCGACGCTGGCGCGGCGCATCGAGAGCGAAGACACCGGCGTCGCCGTGCTCAAGTTTCGCTCCGGCGCGCTCGGGGTCATCGAGGTCACCATGCTGACGTACCCGAAGAACCTCGAGGGCTCCTTCACGCTGTTAGGCGAAAAGGGAACGGTAAAGATCGGCGGCACGGCCGTGAACCGGATCGAGCACTGGTCGTTCGCCGACTACGACGATGACGACAAGATGGTGGCCAGCGTGAGCACCAACCCGCCAAGCGTCTATGGCTTCGGGCACGCCGGCTATTATCGCAACGTGCTGGCGGTGCTCCGCGGCGAGGCGAAGCCGGAAACCGACGGGCGCGAGGGGCGGAAGTCGCTCGAGCTGATCCTCGGGATCTACGAGTCGTCGCGACTGGGCCGAAGCGTCTCCCTGCCGCTCACCGTTTCCCGTTAGGCGGGACCACCCGGACGTCGCGCAGCACCCGGGCCAATCGCTCACGCCACAGCGCCAGGCGCTCCGCG
>Ga0111538_10015422_pt1 | contig 10047 bp, 6 predicted proteins | sample SoiMethybrSBSTD1_FD_79669 | JGI IMG/M metagenome (GOLD analysis project Ga0111538, IMG submission 79669) | Bulk soil microbial communities from a Populus tree surrounding site in Tennessee, USA - Soil MetaG P. TD hybrid SBSTD1 (version 2)... | ecosystem: Environmental > Terrestrial > Soil > Tree... | reverse complement strand
CTCCGGATTCTCCGCGCCGGGCACCCCCCGCGCCTCGCGCGCGTCAGTCGGATTCGGGCCAGCTGAGGCGCCAACCCATGCCCGAGACCTCGACCGAGTTCTCCGTGGCGTGATGCAGGCCGCGGTCGAGTCCGGGCGCGAGTGGGGCGTCGATGTGAACGGCCGCGTGCACGGGGCGTGTCCAGGCGTCGGCGAAGCCCCACTCGAAGCGCGAGTGAACCAGCTCACCGTCGGGGCGCTGGCCGAGGACGGGGAGGCGGGAGAGGATGACCGTCGCCGCGTGTGCTGGCAGCGTGCTGGTTGCGGCCTGCTGCCATTCGCCGGCGGGCTCCACGGCGATGTGCGCGAGGAGCGCGCTACGTTCGTCGCTCACGACGAACGTGTCGCCGAGCCACTCCATCGGGACGAGCGACTTGGCGAAGCCGTAGTGCGCGTTGCCGCTCCAGGTCGCCACGGGCTCGCCGGAGAAGACGCGCGGTACGAAAAGCGCGGGCCCGGCGCCGTCGGGGCCGTGCACGAACGGGACGCCGATCACCATCTCGTGGAAGCGCGCGCCGGTGGGCATGGTGAGCGATGCGAACACGACGGCCGAGCGATCGTGCTCGCCGAAGATGAAGACGACGGGATGGCGATCGTCCCGCCCGCGGGACGCGCGCCCGAGGCGCAGGGTCCGTGGGAGCATCTGCGCCACCTCGTCGCGCGGGAGCTCGCACCAGACGATGGTGCCGGCGAAACGCGTCGTGGCCACGTATGACCGATCGTCCCTGCCCGCGGGGCGCTCCATGGTCGGCGCATGCGGTATAGCGCGTCGGTGCGGGGGATGTCTCCGTCCGTGGTGATCTACGGCGCGACGGGCTACTCGGGCGGCCTCGTCGCGCGGGAGGCGGCGGCGCGCGGCTGGTCTCCCGTGCTGGCGGGGCGTGACGCGACGAAGCTGGCGTCGCTGGCGACGACGCTCGGGCTCGAGCACCGCGTGGCCGACGTCCGGCGCGCCGAGGAGCTGGAGCGCGCGTTCGCGGGTGCGCGCGTGGTGGTGAACGCCGCGGGGCCCTTCTCGCGCACGGCAGCGCCCGTCGCCGCGGCGTGCCTGCGGACGCGGGCACACTACCTCGACCTCAGCGCCGAGGTGCCCGCGATCGAGGCGCTGGCCTGCGAGCACGCGGCCGCGCGTGCCCGGCGCGTCATGATCATGCCGGCGGTCGGATTCGATGTCGTCGCGACCGACTGCCTCGCGATGCACGTGGCGCGGCGGCTCCCGAGCGCCGTAGGGCTGTCCATCGCGGTGACGAATCTGCGCTTCCTCTCGCGCGGCTCTGCGAGGACGCTCCTGGAGGCCGTCGATCGCGGGCTCATGCGCCGGAACGGGGAGCTCGTCAGCGTTCCGCTCGGCTCGTGTGAGCGCGTCTTCGAGTACGAGGCGGGCGCGCGAAAATCGATCAACGTGAGCCTCGCCGACCTGACCACCGCGTACCACTCGACCGGCATTCCGAACCTCGCCACGTACACGGAGGGCACGCCGCTCATGCGGGCGCTCCTCGCGGCAGCACGAAGCGCGGGCTGGATGCTGCGCTCCGGTCCCGCGCAGGCCTGGCTCGCCGCGTGCGCCGAGCTCCTGCCCGGCGATCCGGCGCGCGGGAACGGAGACGCCCAGCCGGCGGAGGGCGACGAGCCGGTGCAGGAGGTCGTCGCCGAGGCGGAGGACGACCGCGGCGGCCGTGTATCGGCGCGTCTCCGGACGCCCGAGGCCTACGCGTTCACGCCGATCGCCGCCGCGGCGGTCATCGAGCGCGTGCTCGCCGGTGACCTCGAGGCGGGCTTCCAGACGCCGGCGCGCGTCTACGGCAGCGAGCTCGTGCTGACCCTCCCCGGCGTGACGCGCGAGGACCTCCAGTGACCGCGCGATCGAAGGGCCGCCCGACGCGCATCGCCGTCGTCGGCGGCGGCTGCGCCGCGATGGCCGCGGCGTTCGAGCTCACCCGCCCGGAGCTGGAGGGACGGTTCGAGGTGACCGTCTACCAGCAGGGCTGGCGTCTCGGCGGGAAGGGGGCGTCGGGGCGCGGCGTCGCGGGCCGCATCGAGGAGCACGGGCTCCACGTCTGGATGGGGTGGTACGAGAACGCCTTCGGCCTCCTCCGCGATTGCTACACCGAGCTCACGGGCGACGCCGACGCGTGGCAGCGGGCGTTCCTCCCCGCGCCCCTCGTGACCGTGATGGATCAGGCGGCGGACGGGCGCTGGCTGCCGTGGACGCGCGCCTTCCCCCCCACGCCCGGCCTGCCGGGCGACCCCATCCAGGGCCAGCGCTGGACGGTGCGCGACTACATGCTCCGGACCGTCGCGCTCCTGCGGGTGCTCTTCGACGGCGTGCGCCTGCGCATCACGGACGAGGCGGCGCCGCGCGCGCGCAGCACGTCGGAGAGCGCGCTCGGTGCGCTCGATCGTCTGCTGGCCTACGGCGAGATCGCGACGCTGGCGGGCCTCATCCAGGCCGTCGCGACGCTCGAGGGCGTGCTGCTGTCGCGCGCGGAGCCGGTCGGTGAGCCCGTGCTCCGCTTCCTCGATGCGCTGACGACCAACGCGCGCCGGATCCTCGTCGCACGCCTCGCCGACGACGGCGAGCTCCGGCGGACGTGGCACGTGATCGACCTGGCGTTCGCCACCCTCCGCGGCTACGTCGCCTCGAACCTGCTGAACGACCCGCGCGGCTTCGACGCGATCGATCACCTCGACTGCCGCGAGTGGCTGCGTCAGAACGGTGCCTCGGAGGAGGCGCTCGACTCCGGCTACCTCCGTGGGCTCTACGACCTCGGCTTCGCCTACGAGGACGGCGACCCGCAACGCCCGCGCGTGTCCGCGGCGCAGGCGATCCGCGGCTTCCTCCGCGCCTTCTTCACGTACCGCGGCGCGTTCTTCTGGAAGATGCAGGGCGGGATGGGTGACGTGGTGTTCGCGCCCCTGTACGAGGTGCTCCGCCGCCGCGGCGTCCGCTTCCGGTTCTTCCACCGGCTGACGAACGTGCGCGTGGGACGTGGCACGCCGCCGCACGTGGCGGCCCTCGACTTCGACGTGCAGGCGCGTATCGACGGGGAGGACTACGCGCCGCTCGTCGAGGTACGCGGTCAGCGCTGCTGGCCGTCCGTGCCGCTGTACGAGCAGCTGCGGGACGGGCGGCGCTTCCGGCGCGAGGGCTGGGACTTCGAATCGCACTGGGATCACCGGCGCGCGGGGACGGCGACGCTACGGGTCGGGCGCGACTTCGATTTCGTCGTCCTCGGCGTCGGCGTCGGCGCCATCCCCTACGTGGGTGCGGAGCTGCTGGCCGCGAACGCGCGCTGGCGTGAGATGGTGGCGCACGTGAAGACCGTCGCCACGCAGGCCTTCCAGCTCTGGCTCGACGCCGACCTGCGGGAGCTCGGCTGGACGCAGGGCTCGGTGACGCTGTCGGGATTCGCCGAGCCGTTCGATACCTGGGCCGACATGCAGCACCTCCTCGCGCACGAGCATTGGGCGACGAGGCCGCGCGGCCTCGCCTACTTCTGCAGCGTGCTCCCGGATGCGCCGGGGGGTCCGGAGGAGCAGCGGGAGCGCGTCCGCGAGAACGCGATCCGCTTCCTCGACACCGAGGTGGGGCACCTCTGGCCGGACGCGGTCGGCGCGCAGGGTGCATTCGCGTGGGACCGGTTGGTCGTGCCCGAGGGCCGGCGCCGGCCGCCCCGGGGGCCGGCGCGCTTTGCCACGCAGCACTGGACGGCCAACGTGAATCCGAGCGACCGCTACACGCTGGCGCTCCCGGGCACGGCACGCTACCGACTCTCGCCACTGGACACGGATTTCGACAACCTGACTGTCTGCGGCGACTGGACGGATTCGGGTTTCAACTCGGGGTGCGTCGAGGCGGCGGTCATGTCGGGCCGCCTCGCCTCGCACGCCCTGTCGCGCTCGCCGGCGCTCGAGCAGATCGTCGGCTTCGATCATCCCTGAAAGGACCGCGCCATGCGCACACGACGAAAGCGCCCGTCTCTCGACCGCACGCGACCCGTCCGCAGCTGGTCCGCCACGCTGGGAACGCCCACGGAGCAGCCGATCGCTCCGGAGCCGCCACGGACGGACGGCAAGGCACGCCCGCGGCTCGAGGACGCGGTCTCGCGATCCGTGGAGCTCGGCTACAAGGTGGTCGACGAGTACATCCAGCAGGGGCAGCGTGCCGCGCAGCGCCTGAGCGAGGGTAAGCTGACGGCCGAGGTCCTCTCGAGCGAGGTGAACGAGCTCGGCGGGCGCATCGCCCGCTACGCGTCGGACTTCTTCGGCGCGTGGGTGGAGCTGCTGGAGCTGGCGGCCGTGGGCAGCGCTGCGCGCCAGAACGGGACGGCGGGCACCAGCGTGCCGCCGCCCGAGGTTCCCGCGCCGCCGGCGGCGCGGCGCCCGGCGGCGGGCATGCGCGTCGAGGTGCACGCATCGCGTCCGGTGGAGGTCGCCCTCGACCTCCGCGCCGAGCGCGTCACCGGCGCCGTTCGGGCGCACGAGCTCCGCTCGGCCGAGCCGGGGAAGCCGCGCCTCACGGACGTCGCCGTTCGCTCCGACGGGGCCGGGAAGGCCGCCGTTCTACGCATCGGTGTGCCGGACGACCATCCGGCCGGCGCCTACGAGGGGCTCCTGGTCGACGAGGCCACGAACCGCGCCGTCGGCAGCGTGCGGGTGGTCGTCAGCGCGCCGCCAGGAGCGCGCGCGCGTCGCGGACGTCGGCCTCGTCGACCGCGTCCGGGAACGGCGCGAGCGCGGCGCTGAGCACGTCGAGCGCCTCGGCGGCGGCACCGCGCGCGCGCAGCGTCCGTGCGAGCGAGGTCCCCGCGCGGAGCGCCCAGCTGACGGCGCCGCGGTCGCGCGCCATGGCGAGCGCGCTGCGGAGCAGGCTCTCCGCGCCCATCGCGTCGCCGCGGGTCTCGCGCAGCGCGGCCTCGAGCCGGAGCAGCTCGGGCTCGTGGCACCGGCCGAGCGTGTGCTCGCACGCCGCGAGGCCCTCCGTGATCAGCTGCTCCGCCTCGTCGAGCTCGCCGGTGGCGATGAGCGACTCGATCAGGAAGGTGCTGTAGTAGGAGTAGCCCACGCGGTTCCCCGCCATCTTCGCGATGTCGAGGCCCTGGCGAATCTCGGGAATGCCCTCAGCCGGCGTTCCGCCGAGCGCCAGGGCGGCGCCATGCCCGCAGTACGCGATCGCGAGCCAGAAATAGAGCTTCTGCTCGCCGGCGATGGCCATCAGACGCTCGGCGCGCGCGAGCGTCTCGGCGGCGTCGCGGCGCCCATGGGCCACGAGCATCGCGAACGCGAGAGCCAGCGACCGCGCGTGTGGATCCTTGGAGCCCTCGGCGATGGTCATCACCTCCGCGCACATGCGCTCGGCCTCGGCGAAACGGCCGAGGATCCAGAGGTTCCAGGCGCTGTAGGCATACGAGAACATCCCGCCGTCGTAGCCGTATTCGGCGACGTAGCGCTGGAACTCGTCGGAGCGATACGCGGGACGTGCCCGCTCCAGATAGTGCTGCGCATCCACGTGCCGGCCGGCCCAGAAGGACGTGATACCGAGCCCGGTGTACGCGGTGACGAGATCGATCATGTCGCGCGGAGCGTGCGTGAGCTGCTCGAGGTACGGCAGCAGCCGCTCGGTCTTCTCGCGCTCGCCGCGCGTGATGGACACGCCGATGATGCCGCTGAAGATCTTCGGCGGCACGCGCCCCTCCGCCTCGGTGCAGAGCGTCAGCGCGCGCGCGAACGTCGCCTCCACCTCGGACGACGCGAAGCCCTGCGTCGAGAGCAGCACGGTGCCGAGCGTGGTCAGGAGCTCGACCTCGGCCCGGGTGCGGAGCGGCGACGCGGGCAGTCGCGCCGCCGCGGCGAGCCCGTGCTCCAGATGCTGCCGGCCCTCCGCGTACGCGGCCCGGCGAAGCGCCCGATCGCCGGCGCGCTGCCAGTACGTGACCGCGACCTCGGAATCGCCGCCGCCCTCGAGGTGCTGCGCGACGACCTCCGGCTGCTGCTCGGCGACATCCGGGAACTGCTCCCGGATGACCTGCGCGATGCGCCGGTGCGCGCGCTGCCGCGTGGGACGCATCATCGACTCGTAGGCCGCGTCCCGCACGAGAGCATGGCGGAAGACGTAGCTGCCCGCCGCGACGCTGCGGCGCTGTTGCAGGAGCCGGGCGTCGATCAATTCGTGCACGTCCCGCAGGAGCAGGCCCTCGTCCCTGTCCGCGGTCGCGGCCAGGAGGTCGTGCCGCACCTCACGCCCGATCGCGGCGGCGAGCTGCGCCGTCTCGCGCGCGGCGGCCGTCAGCGCATCGAGGCGCGCGCTCAGGAGCTCGCGCAGCGTGCCGGGGATGGCCGTCTCCCAGCCCGCGTGGCCGCCGCTGGCGCGCCCGGAGAGGGCGCCCTTGTCGAGCAGGAGGTGCGTCAGCTCTTCGACGAACAGCGGCACGCCGTCCGTCCGCTTCGCGATGTGGTCGACGAGGTCGGCGGGCGGCACCTGACCCCGGAGGCGCGAGCGGACCATCGACTCGACGCCGGCGCGCGAGAGGCGCGGCACGGAGATGGTGATGACGTCGGCGGCGTTCCACGGCATGACGAAGTCGGGCCGCGCGGTGAGGACGATGCAGAGCCGTGGCGCCGCTCCCGCCGACGGCGCGCGGAGCTCCTCGACCAGGATGCTCAGGAGCTCGATGGTCGTCGGATCCGCCCAGTGGAGGTCTTCCACGACGAGGACCCGCGGCTGCTCCGTGACCATGCGGACGAGGAGCGTCCCGAGCATCGCCAGCGTGCGCTCCTTCTTGATGTCGGGGGCGAGCGGGACGGCCGGCTCCTCCGCCTGCAGCCCGAGGAGGCTCGCCAGGAGCGGCGCGGCCGCAGCGAGGCCGTGCCGCTCGATCAGCGCGCCGGGCGTTTCGGGCAGCGACTCGAGCAGCTCCACGACCGGCCGGAGCGGGCTCGTGCGATTCTCCGCCATGCAGCGGGACTCGAGCCACGCGGCGGGCGGCACGACGTGGCGTAGCTCACGCACGAGCCGCGACTTCCCGACACCGGGTTCGCCGACGAGGAGGACGACGCGCGGGTCGCCGCGCTCCGCCCGTTGCCAGGCGCCGGTCAGCTGCGCGACCTCGTCCACGCGCTCGACGAGGGACGGCTCGCCGGCCACGCTGACGCTCGTGAGGCCGGCCGCGGCGACGTCGCCGCGGACGCGGTAGATCGTCGTCGTCTTCCCCGGCTCGAAATGCTCGCCCGTGCCGGCCTCTTCGCAGGCGATGGCCCCGCGCAGCAGCCCCTTCGTCTCGTCGCTCAGCAGCACCTCCTGAGCCGCGGCGCGATCGCTGATCCGCGAGGCGACGTGTGGGGCCACGCCGACGATCTCGTAGCCCCGCTCCTCTCGCACGATCACGAGCCCCGAGTGCACGCCGACATGGACCGCGACCGAGAGCCCGCGCTCGCGGCCGAGGCGCTCGCTGGTGGCGGCGGTGTCGGCGGCGATGTGCAACGCCGTCCGCACCGCGCGCCGGGCGTCGTTCTCCTGTGCCCGCGGGTAGCCGAAGGCGAGGACGGCGCGGTCGCCGGCGGCCGCGATCACCGTGCCGTCGCGCGGGCCGGCGAGCCGCTCGTAGAGCTCGAGCTGCCCCTGGAGGACCTGGTCCAGATCCTCCAGGTCGACGGGGGCGCCGTCAGGGCGCGTGACGGTCGCGCGGCAGGCGACGAGCGTGAGCTGCCGGCGCTCCCCTTCGCGCGCGCCGGCGCTCGTGGCCTGGCGCTGCGTCCCTTCGCGCTCGAGCGCCGACAGCATGTCCAGGAGGCCCGCGATCGTGGCCCGCCGCTCGTCGACGCTCTTCACCGTGACCGCCTCGAGGAGCCGCCCCACGCGCTGCGCTTTGAGCGCGGGCGGGATCGGAACCGGCTCGGCGCTCAACTGCTTCAGCAGCACCTCGTGCGTCGTTGCGCCGCGGATCGCGGTCTCGCCCGTCAGGCACTCGAGGAAGATGAGGCCCCACGAATAGAGGTCGGAGCGGGGGGACGGAGGATCGCCGCGCAGTTGCTCGGGGGCCGCGTAGCACGGCGTGCCCATCATCTCGTGTGTGGCGGTCAGCCGCGCCGCATCGAGCCCGTAGTCCATCGTGAAGCCGCCGAGGCCGAAGTCGAGGACCATGGCGTTCCGCCGCACGCCCGTCTTCGTGACCATGACGTTCTCGGGCTTGAGGTCGCGGTGGACGATGCCCTCCGCGTGGGCGCAGGCGAGGGCGTCCAGAACCTGGGTCATCAGGCGGATGGTTTCGCGCTGCTCGAGCCGGCCCTCGCTCTGGATCACCTCCCGCAGGGTCACGCCGGGGACGAACGCGAAGACGGCGACCAGCGTGCCGTCGGGCAGCTCGCCGGAATCGCGGAGATGGACGATGTGGGGGTGGGAGAGGGCCGCGCAGAGCCGCATCTCGCGCCGGAAGCGCTCGACGTGGCGCTGCAGGTCGGTGGCGGTCTCGCCCTCGCGGATGCGGACCGTCTTGACGGCGACGTCCTGCCCGGTAGAGAGCTGGCGAGCCCGGTAGACGCGTCCGAAGCTTCCGCTGCCGAGCACGGAGAGGATCTCGTAGCGGCCTAGGAGGTGCGTCCCCCCTCGGAGAATATCTTCGCCGGTCACGCGCGTGCCCCTGCGCGCGTACTTTGACCCAGCGAGCAGGAGACGGCAACAATCTATCCCGACGGAGCGGTTCGGCCGGCGTTCCGATCCGGGGACGCCGGGACGCCTTCGCGTTCTAGGTGACCAGTCCTTTCACGAATGCGGCGAACCACGGCGACCCCTGCGGGTGAGGATTCGTTGCGGACGTGTACGTCAGCGTCCCGTAGTACTCTCCTGCAGGTGGGGGACCGCCTGCGTCGCGGAAATTGACACGCAGCTGGAGCGACTCCTCGTCCTCCTCCGTGACGCTCACCAGGTTGATGTTGCCCGGGGCTCCGGGGGGCCCGAGACGCACCAGACGAAGGCCACCGATGGGCCAGACGCGGTCGTCGGGCACGGGATCCTCGATGACCACCGTCATGGTCACGCCGGCTCCGGCGCTCCACGTAGCCGCCGGCCAGCTGCCGAGTTCGAGCACCGGACCGGACGGGGATCCACGCATTCCGAACAGGCCACCCCAGAACTCCGCGACGTCCATGACCGACGCCCCGATGTCCTGCGCGAGCCGCGTCTGGTCGTAGATACCCGCGCGGGCCTCCACGACGAAGCGCTTCGCCCGCTCGCCGACGCGAGATCCGACCCGGCCGGTGTGCTTCGCAAACGATCCCTTCTTCTTTGGGGGCATGCCTCCTCCTTGATCGGGGTTGGGCTACTGGCAGCAGGCGAGCTCGCCGAGCTCCTCGTTCAGCTCCCGCAGGGCGGGATTCAGCTGCGTCAGCCAGTTGCTGATCGGATCGTTGAGCTGGAACGTCTTGTTCGCACGTACATGGATGCGCGTTCCATCGGACCAGACGTCGATGCCGCCGGCGTCGAGCAGCGTCTTCATGTCGGGTTTCCCATAGATGTTGCCGTCTATGGCGCCCTCGACGTTGTCTGCGGTTCCACAGAGACCGAGCGCGTAATCGATGCGATGCGATGGGACCGTCGTGCCCGAGGAGAGCTTCTCCGTCGCGGCGCGGGCCTCGATGCTGAGGATGTTCTTGAACCAGGCGTCGCCGAGCTTGCTGTAGGGTGCGGCCGGCACGAAGAAGTGCTCGAAAAGATACTCCGGCCCGTAAGTGCTTCCGGGATTGTGGGCGACGTCGGGGGGCGAGAAGGGCTCATGCGGATGGCCACAGTGTCCGTCCGACTCCCGCCAGGTCTGTTTCACGAGCGACGCGCCGTCGAGCGGCGGCCCGGTGGGATTGCTCGGATCGGGCGGGCTCCAGTATCCCCCGCACACGTTCCACTGCTGAGGATCCACGTTGGCCTGCACGCGCTGCTGCTCGACGTTTCTCGGCATGGCGGGATTGATCAGGACGGACACGTGCCCGCCCACCTGGACCCACGGCGGACCGTAGTTG
>Ga0111538_10015421_pt1 | contig 10047 bp, 7 predicted proteins | sample SoiMethybrSBSTD1_FD_79669 | JGI IMG/M metagenome (GOLD analysis project Ga0111538, IMG submission 79669) | Bulk soil microbial communities from a Populus tree surrounding site in Tennessee, USA - Soil MetaG P. TD hybrid SBSTD1 (version 2)... | ecosystem: Environmental > Terrestrial > Soil > Tree... | reverse complement strand
TTTAAAACTGTTGTGAGCGGGGAACAACCATGGCGCGTTTCATTGCCCTCCTCATTGTCCTCATCGCGCTGTGGCCGCCGACGCCGGCGCAAGCCGACAAGCGCGTGGCGCTGGTGATCGGCAACGCGGCCTACCAAAACACCTCGGAGTTGCGCAATCCCAGCAACGATGCCTCCGATATCGCCTCGGCGCTGACGCGCTTGGGCTTTCAGGTGACCGACGGACGCGACCTCGACAAGCGCGCCATGGAGCGCACCATTCGCCAGTTCGGGCTGGCGCTCGAGGGCGCCGATATCGCGCTCTTCTTCTATGCCGGCCACGGCATCCAGGTCGGCGGGCAGAACCACCTCATTCCCGTCGATGCGCGGCTGGGGAGCGAGGGCGACGTCGATTTTGAGACCCTGCCGCTGTCGCTGGTCTTGAAGCAGATGGAGCGCGAAGCCAAGACCAGCCTCGTGTTGCTCGATGCCTGCCGCGACAACCCGTTGGCGCGCAACCTGGCGCGCAGCATGGGCACGCGCGCCATCACCATTGGCACCGGGCTCGCCGAGGTGAAGACGGGCATCGGCACCCTGATCGGTTTTTCCACGCAACCCGGCAATGTTGCCGCCGACGGGGTCGGCCGCAATTCGCCCTACGCGGGGGCGCTGCTCAAGCACATCGAGGATTCCGGCAAGGACGTCAGCGGCATTCTGGTCGACGTGCGCAATGACGTCTTGAAGGCCACCAACGGCACGCAAGTGCCCTGGGAGCACACCTCGCTGACGGGGCAGGTGTATTTCCGCCTCGAGCCAGCACCCCCGGAGCCGGCGCCTGCCTCTCCGTCGGGGCGCAACTATGACAAGGAGATGGAAATCGCGCTGTGGAATGCGGTCAAGGACAGTAAAACGCCGGCGATCCTCAAAACCTACCTCGATCGCTTCCCGAAGGGCACGTTTGCGGGCCTGGCCCGCGTCTTGATGGAGGAAGCCGACAAGCCCGGCCGCAGCGGCGCCGCGCCGGGGGATGCCGGGTCCTCGAGCGGCGCGGCCTCCCCGAGTGCGGGCCCCTCCGCCCCGACCGCCGTCAGCAAGGATCCGCGCGCGCTGGCGCGGGCCTTGCAGGCGGAACTGAAAAGGGTTGGCTGCGATCCCGGCCCGATCGACGGCAACTGGGGCAAAAAGGCGGAGGACGCCTTGGCCGAGTTCGCGCGCCAGAGCAAGACCACGCTGGCCCGAGACGCCTCGCAGGAGGCGCTGAAGGCGGTGGCGGCGCAGCCGACGCGCGTCTGTCGCCTGGTTTGCGGGGCCGATGAAATGGAGCGCGACGGCAAGTGCGTCGCCAAGGCGACACCCGCGCGCCGCCGGCCGCAGGTGGTGGAAACTGCCCCCAAGCGCAAGAAGGAGGGCACCTCGGGCCAGATGTGCTGGTCGAACGACCGCCGCAACATGGCGGTGGTGCCGTGCGGGGATGCCGCCTCATCCGGCCAGCGCGCCTATTGACGGCGCCGGTTATGCCTTGGCTGGCGGTAGCATGGCGTTGTGCTGGCCGAGCGTGGGCGCGCGCGTCAAGATACGCGGGCGCTCGCCGTCGAAGGAGACGGGCAGGCCAATCAGGTTCAGGGCCAGGTCGGGCACCGGCTGCAGTATGTCGAGGGCGGCGGTCTGTGGGTGGTCTTTCATGATGCTCATGTCGTTGATGGGCGCACAGGGCACGCCGATCTTTTCCAGGCGCTCGACCCATTCCGCGCTTGGCGCTTGGCGCAGGATCTCGGCCACGGCGCCGATCAGCGAAGCCCTGTTGGCGATGCGCTGGGCGTTGGTCTTGTAGCGCGGGTCTTTGACCCACTCGGGATGGCCGAGCTCGCCGGCGAGTTTGGCGAACAGGCGGTCGTTGGCGGCCGCGACGATCACCTGGCCGTCGGCGGTCTCGAAACCCTCGAAGATCACCACCCCCAGGCTGCCCGTGGGATGCCGCTCGGGCAGGCGCCCGCTCGCCTGGTAGCGCGCAAAGTGGACGGTCAGGAGGCCAAGCGCGGTCTCGAACAGGGAGGTATCGACGACCGCGCCTTTGCCCGATCTTGCGCGCTCGAGCAGGCCGGCGATGCAGCCAAGCGCGCTCCACACGCCCGTGCCGAGGTCGAGCACGGAGGTGCCGATCCTGACCCCCGGCCGATCCGGGTAGCCATTGATGGAGAACAGGCCGGCGAAGGCCTGCACCATCGGCTCGTAGCCTGGATTTTTCTGCATCGGGCCAGCGGCGCCGAAGGCGGAGAGGTTGCAGTAGACAAGGCGGAGGTTAAGGGCGGTCATGGCGGCACTGCCGAGCCCCAAATCCTCCATCACGCCCGGGCGCAGGTTGTGCAGCAGCACGTCGCTGTCGCCAATGTAGCCTTTGAGCCAGGCCAGCGCCGCGCCGTCCTTGAGATCGAGCGTGATGCCGCGCTTGTTGAGGTTGAGGGCATGAAAAGTTGCCGAGGTGTCGAGCCAGAAGGGCGGCCCCCAACCGCGCGCGTCATCCCCCTCGGGCCGCTCGACCTTCAGCACGTCCGCGCCCAGCATCGCCAGGACGTAGCCCGCGTAGGGCCCGGCGATGTTATTGGCGATCTCGACGACCTTCACGCCTTTCAAGGGTAGCATGGCCTTGGCTCTGTTTTGCGTTGTTGGGCAGGGGGCGCGTCAGCGACCGCTGAAATGCGGCGGCCGCTTTTCCAGGTAGTGGGCCACGCCCTCGCGGAAATCCTCCGTTTCCCGGCAGACCTCCTGCTCGCGGTTGGCGATGGCGGTGGCCTCGGCCAGCGATTGGAACAGGCCTTCGTAGACCTGCCGCTTGATAATGCGGACCGAGCGGGGCGAGGAGAGATTGGCAATTTCGGCGGCGCGCTGCTGCACGGCTTCACCGAAGCCCTCGGCCGCCAAGACGCGCACCAGGCCCAGGCGCTCGGCCTCTTCCGCCGCCACGACGCGTGCCGACAACAACAGGTCCATGGCGTTCATGGGGCCGATCAGGCGCGGCAGCATCCAGGAGATGCCGTGCTCGGCGATGAGCCCGCGGCGGGCAAAGGCGGTGGTGAGCTTGGCGCCGGCGGCCATGTAGCGGATGTCGCAGTAAAGCGTCAGGACCAGGCCGATCCCGGCCACTGCGCCATTGATGCCGGCGATGATCGGCTTGCTAAGGGCAAGGATGTAGCTGTTGCGCTGGGCGAAATTGGCGGCGAGCCCAACACTTGGCGCCGTCTCCGACACCTTGAGGCTCATCTTGCCGGCGACGGCGGCGGACAGGCGCGCCATATCCGCCCCGGCGCAGAAACCGCGTCCCGCGCCGGTCAAGACGATGGCGCGCACGGCCTCGTCTTGGTCGGCGCGCAATAGGGCCGCGCGCAGTTCATCGCCCATGTTCGGCGTGTAGGCATTGAGCCGGTCCGGGCGGTTCAGCGTGATGGTCGCCACCCGCTCGTGGACTGCGTAGAGAATGTCCTGATAGACCTCGCTCATCGACGCTCTCCCTGATCTGGCGTGCGGCCCAGGCGGCTTAATCGCCCATTCGAGCACGTTCGAAATTTTGCCGCCAGCCGAAGCTTTAGACCTTCATTTTGGGATCGAGCCAGTCGCGCAAGGCATCGCCGAACAAATTGAAGCCGAACACGGCAAGCGAGATGGCGACGCCGGGAAAGATCGCCACCCACGGTGCGCTTTCCGCGTACTCCTGGGCGCCCCCCCGCAGCATCAGGCCCCAGGCCGGGGTCGGCTCCTGCACGCCGAGGCCGAGGAAGGAGAGCGAGGCCTCTATCAGGATGGCCTGGCCGACGGCTGCCGTCATCATGATGATGTAGGGGGCCATCACGTTGGGCACCATGTGCCGCAAGACGATACGCGTATGACTAAAGCCACAGGCGCGCGCGGCATCGATGAAGGGCGTCTCGCGTACCGCCAGCGCGCTCGAGCGCACCACGCGGGCGCAGCGCGGGATGAAGGGAATGGTGATGGCAAGGATGACGTTTTGCGCCCCGGTGCCGAAGATCGAGACCACCGCTAGCGCCAGGATGACGAGCGGAAAGGCCATTACGATGTCCATCACGCGCTGGAAGATCAGGTCGAACAGGCCACCGAAATAGGCACTCGCGACCCCCAGGATCAGGCCGATGCTGGCGCCGGCGAAGGCCGAGACGAAGCCGACCAGCAAGGCTGTGCGCGCACCGTAGACGATACGGGTATAGAGATCGCGCCCAAACTGGTCGGTGCCCAGCCAGTAATCGAGGTTGGGTGCGGTCAGCATATCGCCGAAATTGTTGGCGGTCGGATCAAAGCGCGTGATCTCTTCGGCAAAGATGGCCATGATCATCATGACGATCACGACCAGTCCCCCACCGGCCCCCAGCGGGTTCTGCACTGAGAAGCGCCACAACAGCTGCCAGAAGGACAGGCGGGGCGGCGCCTGGTCGATCGCCGCCCCGCCGCCTGGATGGGAGATGGTTGCCATGCCAAGCCGGCCTTACCTGTGGTAGCGAATGCGCGGGTCGAGCCAGGCATAGATCACGTCGACCACGAGATTGGTGAAGGCGAAGATGGCCACCACCAGCATCACCAGCGCCTGGGTCATGGTGTAGTCTTGGTTGGAGACAGACTCCACGAACAGTTTGCCGAGGCCGTTGAGATTGAAGACCTGCTCGGTGACGACCAGGCCTCCCATCAGGAAGGCGAACTCGATGCCGATGATGGTGATGACGGGGAGCAGCGCGTTGCGCAGGGCGTGGCGGCGCACGATCAAGTGGCGGAACACGCCCTTGGCCCGCGCGGTCCTGACGTAGTCCTCGCGCAAGACTTCGAGCATGGCGGACCGCGTCATGCGCGTGGCCACGGCCGAATAACGATACCCCGTGGCCAGTGCGGGCCAAATCAGCATACTGAGGTTATAGACGGGATCGACCCAGATCGGCACATATTTGATGGGCGGCATCCAGGGCGAGCCGAACAAGGCCTTGGAGGTGATGAGGATGGCCAAGATGATGAGGATGCCGAGCCAGAACGAGGGCATGGCGACGCCGGCGATCGAAAAGGCGCGCACCAGGTAGTCGATCCAGGTGTTCTGCTTCACCGCCGAGATGGTGCCGAGTGGGATGGCAAGGGCGATCGCGGTTAGCGTCGCCATGATGGCGACCTGCAGGGACAGCTGGAAGCGCAGCCCCACCTCCTCCACGATCGGCCGGCCGGTCCACATCGAGCGGCCGAAGTCGAAGGTGATGAGGCCTTTGATAAAAAACCAGAACTGCATCAGCAGCGGCTGGTCCATGCCGAGTTCCAAGCGGCAGGCCTTCACCACGTTCGGATTGATGCTGCCGCCGCCCGTGGCCAGCCTGAGCGTGCAGATGTCGCCGGGAATGAGCCGCATCAAAAAGAACACCAACGCCGCGGCTCCAAGCAGCGTTGGGATCATCAGGGTCAGGCGCTTGAAGACGTAAAAGTACATGGGCTTTGGGAACGTGCGCCGTTCAGCGCTCCACCAATCGCCTATTTGTCAAGCCACACCATCGACAAGTCCTGGTTCAGGTAGTGGCTGGGCGAGATATTCCAGCCTTTGAGGTAGGAGCGGTGGGGAATGATGCGATACCACCAGAAGGTGATGAAGTTGTGCACCTCTTCGTCGATGGCGCGCTTTTCGTAGGCCCGCATCAACCGGCGTTGCTCGGCCACGTCACCGGTCCTGTTCATGGCCTCGTAGAGCTTGCTCAGTTCCGGATCCTTGAAGCCGCCATACTGATCGCCGGCGTTGGGCAGGAATTTCGAGGTATCGCCCAACGGGTTGACCACCGACTGGCAGTTGAACTCGAGGGCCACGTCGAAAGCGCCGTTTTCCAGGGTGGCATAGAACGGCGCCGTCGGCTCCATCTTCTGCTCGACGCCGATGCCGACCTGTTTCCACTGGTCGATCAGCCAGGTGCCGACAATGGTGTAGGGCTGGTCGACGGCGCGATTGGCGAGCGTGAACTTGAGATCGGCGGCGCCGGCCTCCTTGAGGAGGCGCTTGGCCTCCTCGCGCGCGGCCTTGATGTCGCTGGAGTAGCCGGCGAGCGCCGCCAATTCCTCCTTGGTCGCGGCCAGGGGATGGTTGGGAAAGACGATGCCGCCCACAGACTTGACCACGGCGATTTTGGAGAGGTCGCGCGAGCCGCTCCAGCGGTCGAGTGCCAAGGTGAGCGCCTTGCGCACGCGCACGTCATCGAATGGCCTCTTGCGGCTGTTCGGCGTGACGATCAGCAGGCAATTCCAGTCGCTTTCCTGGACCGTGATGTCCTTGCCAAGCGCGGCCACCAGGTCGTCGCGGCTTTTTGGCGGCAAGCCGCGAAATTCGATGGCCGCCTGATCGCCGCGGATAGCCTGCACGCGCAGCGATTGGGTCTTGGCAAAAATGGCCTCGAAGCCATCGAGGTAGGGGAGCCCGGCGTGATAGTACTCGGGATTGCGTTTGCCGCGCACCGCCGCGCCGGCTTCGCGGGCCTCAAACACAAAGGGGCCCGAGCCCATCACGTTCTGCTCGAACCAGTGCGGATCCTTATCGAGGATCGCCTTGGCGTAGATGAAGTGATAGGGCGAGGCGAGCGCCGGCAAGAAAGCGCCCGAGGGGTATTTCAGCTTCATGACGAAGGTTTCGTCGTCGGGAGCCGACACGCTCTCGACCATATGGAAATGTTCTTTGCGCGGGCTCTGCACGCCATCGGGCGGAAAGATGATGTGCTGGAAGGAGGCATTGACGTCCTTGGCCGTCAGCGCCGAACCGTCATGGAATTTGACGCCCTTGCGGATCTTGAAGGTGTAGGTCTTGCCGCCATCGCTTGGGGTAGGCATTTCGGTGCACAGGTCGCACACGAAGTCCGTGGTCGAGGCCGGGTTTTTTGGATCGACGCGGATCAGCACGCTGTAGAACGGGGCGATCGGGTGGATCAGGGCGAAGGTCGTCTCCCGGTGGCCGTCGAAGCTCGGCGGCTCATCGGGCACCACGAATTTCAAGATGCCGCCCTTTTTCGGCGTCTCGGCGCCCAGCGCGCTCGATAGCGACAGCGCCAACAAGGCCGCGCTCGCAAATGCGCCGAATTTGCCACGCCGAAAGTTCATTGCAGGTCCTCCCAACACATATCCTGGGCTCTATGCTTGAGCCTTGGGCCGCGCAGCATGTCTCAAATTGGCCGGCATTTCAAACGCAGGCGGCCACGGCACCGGCCGCCACGGGGCCGCACCCTCTCGCCGAGCGCCGGCCGGCTCGGCGCAATCGCGCCGAGCGATCGGAGGCGCGCGGGGGGCGCGCGCGTCAGCACGGCGCCGAGCGCTCGGGGAGGTCCTTGGCGCGTTAGGCCGGGCGCTCAGCTCGCTTCGAACAGGTCGGCTGGGCGCTTCAGGATGGAGGAGGCCTTGGCCGGGGAGATCTTGAACTCCCAGTCCTTGCTGCGGGCGGTGAGGTCGTCGGCCGTCTTTTTTGCCTCCCCGTCGCCGGTCGCGGTGAGCGACAGCCAGGTGTCCTCGCCCTCCCTGCGCAAGCGCAAGGTGATGGCCAAGCCGCCGTCGGCCTCGAGCCGGGCGGTCGAGACCTCGCCCGCCGCCGTACTATCGAGCTTGCGCACGTCCTCAAGATCGATGGCGGCGACCCCGCGTACGACCTGGTCGACGTCGGCGCCCTGCTTGAGTTTCTTGCCTTCGGGGATGGTCACCAGCTTGTGCTTGCCGGCCTCGCCCTCGCGTTCGATGCGGAGCGCCGGCTCGTTCGGCATCTCGACCGTTACCGTCTTGATTTTCGCCGCCTCTAACTCGAGCAGCGTGGGCTGTACCCAGTCGCGCACGCTGGCCGAGACCTGCACGTCGGTATTGGCGAGCCAGGCCTGCGCGTCCTCGGGCCAGCGCACGTAGGTGCCCGATTTGCTCGAGCCGAAGGCGTCCATGCGCTTCTTGCCGATGATGGCCTGGGCGATCACCGCCCCTTGCTGATCGAGCAGGCGCACCTCGCGCGATTTGGTGTCCTTGGCGCCGGCGTCCTCGAGTTCGAGCATGCCGAAGCGGTCGGTCTTGCGCGTCTTGGGCTCGACCAGCTGCGCCTCGGCGAGCCGCACCAGCAGCGTCCGCACGGGCTCGGTCTTGGCAGGATAGCCACCCCGGTCCGCCAGCACCCAGTTTTGCTCCTTGCGCTCGAGCGCCAGCTTCTTGTCGCCCTGGCGCAGCTCGATGCGCGCGATTTTGCCCCCCTGCGCGGTCAGGCCGGGAAACAGCGGCGCGCCGTTGACCTTGGCCTGTGACCAGCGGTTCTGCGAAATATAGGTGGCGGCGGCGACGACAATCGCCACCAGGGCGACGAGGCCGAGCTCTGCGATCGTTCTGGGCTTCATGCCGCGTCTCCCTGATCGCTGCCTGCGCGGCCGTTGCCGCCATTGCCGTCGCGGCGGCGCCGCTGCATGGCAGCCCACCCGACCCCACCGAAGCCGATCAGGACCGGGACCAGGGCGATATTGGCGAACTTGAGCCAGCCGTCGAGCCTGTCGATGTCCTCACGCAGCGCCCGCTTGACCTCGCGCAGTTCGCGCCGGGTCGCGAGCATGTCGGAGCGGAACTTCTCGATGGTCTGCTTCTCGCTTTCACTCAGGATCGCGGCCCCGGCCTCGCCTGCGCTTTCCAGTTTGGCCAATTGGCCCTGCACGTCTTTCAGCTTGTTGGTGAGCAATTGCTCCTTTTCGCGATAGCGCTGTTCGGCATCGCGCCGCAGCTCATTGACCAGCTTGAAGGGGCGCTCCTCGACCCCGCGGGCGCGCAAGCCGATGAGCGAATCGGAGCCGGAAAGATTGTCGAGCGCATTGACCACGAGGGCGGCGTTGCTGGCGTTCGGGATGGCCACCTGCTGGCCCAGGAACTCGCGCGTATCCACCCAGAACTGATCGGACAAAAGGTCGGTATCGGCGACGACCACCACATTGATGCGCCCGCTCGTGCGCGCCGGCTTGATGGTTTGGGCGGCGTCGGTCTTCCCTTCGGGCTTGGCCTCCGTGTTGGCCTCGGCTTTGCCTTCGGGTGGCTTGGCGTCGGCAGGCGCGGCGCCGGGCTCGGCTGGCTTATCGGGCTTGGCGACGCCGTCGGGGAAGGCGGTATTGGCTTCGCCCGTGATGCGGGCGGCGAGCATCAGCGGCTTGCCTTCCGGCTTATAGGCGCGCAACAGTCCGACAGGATCGGGCATGGCGGCGAATTTCTCGGCGGGAATTTGCATGGCCCGCTCGCTGGTCGTGAGGATTGGCGAGACCTGCGTCTTGGCGCCTTCGGCCTTGGTGAGGAAGCCCGGGGTCGACAGGTTGATGCGCTCGATGCCGCCGGAGAGAACGTCGTTCTCATCGATGCGCGAGCGGTCGAGCGTCAACCAGGCGACGTATTCGGTCACCACCGGGCGGGCGCCACCGCCGAATTGCACGCGGCGGGCGCTGGCGATATCGCCGGCTGTCTTGCTCGCGTCGAAGTCCACGCCCCAGGCCTTCAAGATCTTGACGAAATCGCTGCTGGGGGCGCCGGGGCCTATCCCCATCGGTCCCATCCGCCCGAGCTCCGCCACGGGATCGACGAAGACCAGCGCCTTGCCACCGCCGAGCACGAATTGGTCGACGGCAAGCGCGGCCTCGGGGGTGAGCTTGTCGGGCTGGGCAATCATCAAGACGTCGACGTCGGTGGGGATTTCCTTGGCGTCCTGATTGATCGTCTTGACCTCGAAGAACTCGCGGATCTGTTCCATCACCATTTGCGGCGGCTGCGGGCGGCCACCACCCATCATTGCCATCGGCGCCATGCCGCCGTCGAGGGGCAGGCCGGTCATCAGGCCGACGACGCGCTTCTTCGGATTGGCCAGCGTATAGATGAGCTTGGTGACGTCGTACTCGACGAAGGGTTCTCGATCGTTGCTAAAAAAGGCGATCGAGGCGTCGTTGTCCGTCGAGTTATTGCCGGTCAAGCCGAAGTAGCCGGTTTCGCCTTCCGTGTTGAGCCGAATGCCGCGCAAGCCGGCGGCGACGGCGCGATCCTCCGCATCGGAAAAGGGCTCCGGGTCGAACAC
>Ga0111538_10015420_pt1 | contig 10048 bp, 8 predicted proteins | sample SoiMethybrSBSTD1_FD_79669 | JGI IMG/M metagenome (GOLD analysis project Ga0111538, IMG submission 79669) | Bulk soil microbial communities from a Populus tree surrounding site in Tennessee, USA - Soil MetaG P. TD hybrid SBSTD1 (version 2)... | ecosystem: Environmental > Terrestrial > Soil > Tree... | reverse complement strand
TGGCTCTCGGCTGGCACGGTTTCTTCACGGACCTTGACGCAATTGCCAGCGCGCGCGCTGCCCGGAAAACGACGGAAGAGCGCGCGAAGAGCGCCTTGCAACGCCCCGGAGCAAAGGGGATAAGGGGACGCAATGCAGATCTGGGCGCTCGCGAACCAGAAGGGGGGCACGGGCAAGACGACCACCGCCATCAACCTGGCGGCGTCGCTGGCCGCGCTCGGGAAGCGCGTCTGCCTCGTGGACATGGACCCGCAGGCGCACGCGACGCTGGGTCTGGGCTGCCACGTGGAGGAGCCCGGCTCGCTGGCGCGCTTCTTCCTCGACGGGCTGGCGCTGCACGCGCTCGTGCGTGCCGTTCCCGGCGGCTTCCACCTCGTGCCCTCGACCCTCGGTCTCTCCGAGTTCGAGCAGGTCGCCGAGCGCACGCTCGGCCCCGAGCGCCTGCTCGAAGAGGGATTGCGCGCGCTCGAGGGGCGCTACGACTGGGTGATCCTCGACTGCCCGCCGCGGGCCGACGGCGTCCTGTGCCGCAACGCGGTGCGCGCCGCCACGACCACGCTCCTCGTCGTCGAGACCGGGGCCTTCGCGCTGCAGGGCGCCCTGCAGGCGCGGCTCCTGTTCAGCGAGCTCGCGAGCGAGCTCGGCCGGGCGCTTTCGCTGCGCACGCTCGCCACCCGCTTCGACCGCCGGCTGCAGCTCTCGTGCGAGCTGCTCGTCGCGATGCAGGCGCGCTTCGGCGAGCGCATGCTCGACACCGTGATCCGGCGCGACCCGGCGCTGCGCGAGTCCGTCGCGTACGGGGTGCCCGTGCGCAAGTTCGATCCGACGTCCCGTGGCGCCCTCGACCACGACGCGCTCGCCCGCGAGGTCCTGGCCCTCGAGCCCTTCGTCCGCTCCGCGACTCCCACCACACCGACCGCGGTTCCGGCGCGTAGCTCGCACCCCTGGTCCGTGGCCCGCAGCACACCCGTCCCCACCGTCTGAGGAGCTCTTCCATGGATACCCTGGCCCTGCTCTGCAACTTGCACGCGGAAGGACCGGCAACGCTCCAGCGTCTGCGCCGTTCGGGGTGCGAGTCCCTGGCGGGCTTGCTGCCGCTCTCGGCCACCGATCTCGCAGGGCTCCTCGACTGGCCGTCGCAGCGCGCGGAGCGCTTCCTACGCGAGGCCGCACTGCTCTCCGAGCGCCTCGACGAAACGCCCCGCGCGCGCCCCGAGCTCGAGGAGGACGACGTCGGCTCGGAGCTCGACGAGTACGAGTCGGAGGAGGACGAGGACGAGGAATACGCCGACGAGGACGAGGACGAGGAAGACGCCGAGGAGCTCGAGGAGGAGCCGGCGCTCCAGGAAGCGGCCGAGGAAGCCCGCGGCTTCTCGCCGCCGTCCGAGCGCGTCGCCGCGGTGCTCGGCGCGTGGCGCGAGCTCGACCGCGTCGCTCCGCCGACCGATCCCGAGGACTACGTCGTGCCGCGGCCTCCGCCCGCGCCGGACCGCCGGCTCGCCGAGACGGGGCTCGAGCTCGAGCCGCGCGTGATCGCGCGCCTCGCGGGGCACGGGGTGATGACGCTGCGCCAGCTCGTGTCGGCGCAGGACACGCAGCTCGCTCGCGCGCTCGACATCGGCTACACGCGTCTCAAGCACCTGCAGTTCCTGGCCGCACGCGAGCTGGCCCAGATCGAGCACACGCCGGTCGAGCAGAGCGAGCTCGTCCGGGAGAACGTCGCCGAGCTCGCTCCGGCCCTGCAGGCCTTCGTGCCGCCGCCCAGCGACTTCGAGACCGCCGGGCCCTTCGCCTGAGCGAGCGGGGGCTCAGAGCCTGTGAAAGAATCCCCCGCCGCCTGCGAGGCAGCCGGATGCGCCCCGGCTGCGTTGCAGCTCCTCCGAGTGTTTCTCCGTTAACACGCGTCGTCGCTGCGCCTTGCCAGGCCGCATCCGGCTGCCTCTCGGCATGCCGGGGGATTCTTTCACAAGCTCTCAGCGCCCCTTGGTGAACTCCGTCAGGCGCTCGCGCCAGGACGGGTTCTGGGGATCGAGCTCGATGCAGCGCTTCACCTGGACGAGCGCCTCGTCCACGCGGCCGAGCGCGTGGAGGCAGCACGCATACGTGTCGACGACGGCCGCGACGTCGGGCGCCGCGGCGACGGCCTTGGTCGCCACCTGGAGCGCGAACTCGAGATCCGCGCGCGAGGCGCTCGCGCGGTTCTCGTAGATGTTCCAGGCGATGTTGTTGCCGAGGCGGCCGTACTCCTCCTCGGGGACGAGCGGCCACAGGGCGCGCGCGGACTCGAAGTAGCGCTGCCCGTGGCTGCGCGCCTTCTCCGGATCGCGGATCGAGCGCGCGGCCTCGCCCTCGAGCTTCCAGATCTCGAGCCAGCCCTCGAAGAGCAGCGTGCGATCCGACTCGGCGCGCACGAAGGCGTACAGCGGCTCGAGGTCGAACTCGACGCCCGCGGCGGTCGCGAGGTCGCACAGGCGCATGCGGCGCGCGGCGACGCTCTTCGCCTCGGGATCGCGCTCGCGGATCTGCGACACCTGCTCCTCGAACCCGCGCAGGTCGCCGATCGTCTTCAGCTTGCACGCCAGCTGCCAGCGCGAATCGAGGTCGTCGGGGCTCTTCTGGACGCGTGCGCGCAGATCGGAGAACGTGCCCTCGTTGCGCCGGATGCGCCGCAGCTCCTTGACGAAGGGTGCGGGGCCGTAGAAGCCGCACAGCTGGTCGCGCAAGCGTCCGTCCGGATCCAGGAACACGAGCGCCGGCGGCGTGCGCACCTGGAACTTCTTGCCCAGGTTCTTCCCTTCCTTGCTGTCGCCATCGATCGCGAAGCACAGGAGGTCCTCGAGCTCGGCCAGCACGTCGGGGCTCGACAGCGTGACCTTGTCGAGCATCTTGCTGTACGTGATCCAGTCCGAGCGGAAGTTCAGCAGCACGATGCGCTGCGAGCTCGCGGCCTCGCGCAGGAGATCGTCGAACGAGCCCGTGTACCAGTTCGGCTGCACGCGCACGTCGCTCGAACGCCGCACAGACTGCACGATGACGCCCGACGCGGCGGGGTCCTGGTGCACGGGTCCGGCGCAGGCTGGTGCGCCGAGGAGTAGGGCGACGAGCAACATCGGCTCGGTGGGGGGGCAGCGGACGCGTGGGTGAGGCGCGCCTCTCGCGAGAATCCTAGGGCGATCCGCGGACCTTGTCAGGTATCCGGCGGAGCGCCCGCCGCCGCTTGCAAGAACCGAACAGATCGCTCGCAGCACGTTTCGCGTGGCGTACGATGCACGTCGCACGTGAGTACGCGCGCCTCAGAGGGCCAGTTCGCACGGTTGATCGCCAGTCCGACCGAGCGTGGCGGCGACGATCCGATCTTCGCGCTGAACGCCGAGGCGACACGCCGGGCGCGGGCGGGCGAGGACGTGCTCAACTCCACGCTCGGGACGCTGATGGACGAGGAGGGGCGCATCGCGGTGCTGCCGTCCGTGTGCGAGGCCTTCCGACGCATCGGACCCGAGCGCACGGCCGGGTACGCGCCCATCGCGGGCCCGCCAGCGTTCCTCGACGCCGTCGTGCGGGACGTGTTCGGTCCGTCGGCGCTCGCTGGATCGACCGTGGCCGTCGCCACGCCCGGCGGCTCCGGCGCCCTGTACCTGGCCGTGACGAGCTTCCTCGAGCCGGGCCAGAGCCTGCTCACGAGCTCCTTCTACTGGTCGCCGTACCAGACGATCGCGCAGCAGACCGGGCGCGGGCTCGAGACGTTCGACATGTTCTCCGCCGACGGCGGTCTGAACGTCCACGCGCTGGAGCGAGCGCTGGAGCGCGACCGCGTCCGCCAGGGCCGCACGCTCCTCTTCCTGAACACGCCGTGCCACAACCCGACGGGCTACTCGCTCGACGAGCGCGACTGGACCGCGCTCGTGCCGGTGCTCGAACGCGCGGCCGAGCGCACGCGGCTCACGGTGCTCGTGGACGTCGCCTACGCGCGCTACGCCCCGGGCGATCCGGCGCGCTGGATCGCGTGGCTCGAGCCGCTGTGCGGCGCGGCCACGCTGCTCGTGGCCTGGTCCGCGTCGAAGAGCTTCGCGCAGTACGGTGCGCGCGTGGGCGCCTGTCTGGCCGTCGAGTCCGACGCGGAGGAGCGCGAGCGCACGCGAGCGGCGCTGGGGCACGCGTGCCGCGGCACGTGGTCCAATTGCAACCACCTCGGGATGCTGGCGGTGACCGAGTGCCTGACGGATGCGGGGCTCGCCGCGGCGGTCCAGCGCGAGCGCGGAGCGCTGCGCGAGCTCCTGGCCGAGCGCGCGCGGCGTTTCACCGAGCTCGCGCGCACGGCGCGCCTCGTCCTGCCGCGTTACGAGGGCGGGTTCTTCGTCACCGTCTTCACGCCCGATCCCGAGCGCACGGCCGCGGCCATGCGCCAGCGCGGGGTGTACGTCGTCCCGATCCCCGGCGCGGTCCGCGTCGCCCTGTGCTCGACGCCCCTCTGCGCCGTTCCGCGCCTGGTGGAGGCGCTCGCGCACGGAGTGCGCGCCGCGCAGGAACGGCCGACCTGAGGCGCCGCCACGGGCACCGTTCCACCGCCCTGTCGAATCCGGGGGCGCCGGGCAGTAGCCTTCCAGGGCCGATGCACGCTCGCCTGCGGCTCGATCTGGGAGGACGAGAGCTCCTGGCCGGTGGGATCGCGCTCCTCGCGCCCGGAAGGCGCGACGAGCGCGCCCGGCGCGTCGAGCGGCGCTTCTCGCCCGCAGGCGACGCCTTCGCGGCGCTGTCGGCGCGCTCGGGCTTCGACCTCTACCTCGAGGCGCTCGCGCTCCCGCGCGGCAGCGAGGTGCTCGTGTCGGGCCTCACGATCCCGCACATGGTGCAGATCGTCGAGGCCCACGGTCTCTCCGTGAAGCCCTTCGCGCTCGACCCGCGCACGCTCGCGCCTGCGCCGGGCGAGCTCGAGCGCTGCGCCGGACCACGCACGCGCGCGGTCCTGTTCGCGCACCTCTTCGGCGCGCGCGCGGAGCTCGCACCGGCAATCGAGCTCGCACACCGGCGCGGCTGGCTCTTCTGGGAGGATTGCGCGCAGGCCTTCGGCTTCGACGGCTGGCGCGGACACGCGGACGTCGACCTCGCTCTGTTCAGCTTCGGCCTGATCAAGACCGCGACGGCAGTGCAGGGCGGCATCCTGTGCGTGCGCGACGCGGAGGTTCGCGCGCGCATGCGCGCGCTGCAGTCGGCCTGGAGCGTGCCGCCGCGCACCGACTTCGCGCGGCGCCTCGCGCGCACCGCGCTGCTCTCCGTCCTCGGACGGCCCGTCTTCTTCACGCGCTTCGCCCGCGCGCTCGAGAACCGCGGGCACGACCTCGACGAGGTGCTGCACGCGTTCACGCGCGGCTTCCCGGGTCCCGACTTCCTGCAACGCCTGCGGCGCGCGCCCGGCGGTCCGCTCCTGTCGCTGCTCGACGCGCGTCTCGCGCACCCCGAGCGCTCGCTGTGGGCCGCGCGGCGCGCCTGGGCCCGCGAGCTGATGGCGAACGTCGCCGAGGTCGAGGTCTTCGGGCGCGGGGCACGCGAGCACCTGTTCTGGGTCTTCGCGGTCGGCTCCGACGATCCCGCACAGCTCGTCGGCGAGCTGCGCGCAGCGGGCTTCGACGCCACGTCGCGCTCCAGCCTGATCGCGGTCGAGCCCACGGGCGGCGGCGAGCCGGCGCGCGGCGCGCGCGAGCTCCTCGCGCGGCTCGTCTACGTGCCCCTGGCGCTCGATTCGAAGCCCACCGAGCGCGCCGCGCTGGCCGAGCTCCTGAACCGTTCGACGCATCCGTTCGTGCTCGATCCGCAGCCGCGCGTCACCCGTGCGGATACACGAGCGGTCCGTCGGGGCCCAGCGGCCAGCCGAAAGCGATCCACGCCATGAGCAGTGCGATCCAGGCCACGGCGAAGGCCAGCGAGTAGGGCAGCATCAGCGCCAGCAACGTGCCGAAGCCGCAGCCCGGCTCGTGGCGGCGCATCAGCGCGAGCACCACGTAGAGATACGGGTTCAGCGGACTGATCGGGTTCGTGATCGAGTCGCCGATGCGGTAGGTGGCCTGCGTCAGCTCGGGGCTGATGCCGAGCGTCATGAACATGGGCACGACCACGGTCGCGAGCAGCGCCCACTTGGCCGACATCGACACGACCAGGAGGTCGATCGACGACGAGAGCGCGATCAGCGCGAGGAACAGGGTCCAGCGCGGCAGGTCGAGCGCGCGCAGCTCGTTGCCGCCGGCGATCGCGAGCATCACGCCCAGGTTCGAGCGCTCGAACGCCGCCACGAGGATCGCGGCGAAGAACGCCATGACCACGTAGCCGCCGAGCATGCCGAGGTACTCGCCCATCATGCGCGCCACGTCGCGGCTCGAGCGGATCGTGCCGACCCAGACGCCGTACGCCAGCCCGGGCACGAGGAACACGAGCACGAGCAGGGCCACGATGGACGCGATCCACGTCGGTTGCGCCGCGGAAGCGCCGGGCTCGGGCGGTGCATCGTGCAGGAAGCCCCAGGGCGCGAGCGCGCTCGCGAACAGGAAGACCAGCACGGCTGCGGTCGCGAACGCCGCGAGGCCGAGGCCCGAGCGCTCGCGCGGTGCGATAGGCGCGAGCGTGTCGCCCGTCGGCGCAGCGGGCGTAGCGCCGCGGCGGCGCGCGAAGGCCGGCTCGACCCAGCGCACGCTCACGAGCCAGCCCGTGAGCACGAGCACGATCGTCGAGGCGATCTTGAAGTACCAGTTGCTCGCCGGGCTGACCGTGTACTGCGGGTCCAGCAGCCGCGCGGCCGCCTCCGTCAGACCCGAGAGCATCGGATCCTGCGTGGTCAGGAACACGTTGGAGCCGAAGCCCATCGCAACGCCCGCCGTCACCGCGGCGATGCCGAGCACGGGCGAGCGTCCGACCGAGGCGTAGACGACCGCCGCGAGCGGCGGCAGCACGATGAAGCCCGCGTCGGCCGCGAGCGTCGAGAGGATGCCGACGAGAAGCGTGACCGGTGTCAGGAGCGCGCGCGGCACGTACACGAGCGCCGCGCGCAGCGCTGAAGAGATCAGTCCCGAGCGCTCGGCCACCGCGACTCCGATGGACACGCACAGCACGAGGCCCAGGGGCCGGAACTGCACGAAGATCGAGACCAGGTTGGTCGCGAGCCAGCGCAGGCCCTCGGCCGAGAGCAGGTTGCGTGCCTGCTCGCTGCGCAGCACGGCGCCCGACTCGTCGGCGAAGGTGCAGGTCCAGCCCAGGGCGGAGGCGAGCCAGGAGGCCAGGAACACGAGCGCCGCGCCGCCGGCGAAGAGCGCGATCGGATCGGGCAGCGCGTTGCCGAGCCGCTCGATCCGGGCGAGCCAGCCCGTCGTCGGACGCACGGCCGCGACCGCCTCCTCGGAGACCGTGCTCATGGGAACCGCCGCCTGCCGTCGTCAACGCCGCGGTCGGCAGGCGACGTCCCGGGGTCGCGATCCTCGTGCGCCGGCGGCATCCGGCGCGAGTCTATCCCGGGAAGCGCGCGTATCCTCTGGGCCACTCATGGGTCTCGAGGCGGGTGCTCCGGAGTCCGCTCCGCGCCGGCGCGCGCGCTTCCTGCTGCGGCTCGTGGTCGTGCTCGTCCTCTCGACGCTGGCGCTCGAGCTCGCGCTGCGCTTCCTGCTCTTCGGCGACGGCTGGGCCGCGCGCGCCGGTGCGCGGCTACGCCAGTGCCACCTCTACGCCCGGCCCGGGAACGAGGACGACAGCTGGAAGCTGCGCGCGCTCTTCTCCGCGGATCACGGGGCGAGGCCGCACGAGTTCCCCGATCCGGAGCTCGGCTGGATCAAGGCGACGATCGAGCCGGGGACGTACCGGCACGCCGAGGAGGAGCTCCTGGACGGGAAGCGCCCGCTCCTCGTCTACGGCGACTCCTTCGCGCAGTGCACGACCGATCGGCACGACGCGTTCGAGGCGCTGCTCGAGCGCTCCGAGCTCGCCGAGCGCTACGCCCTCCTCAACTTCGGGGTGGGCGGCTACGGCGTGGACCAGATGTACCTCCTCTTGCGAGCCACGATCGAGCGCTACGTCGAGCGCGATCCGCTCGTCGTCGTCTGCATCCTCGTCGACGAGGATCTCGACCGGACGATCCTCTCGCTGCGCAACTTCCCCAAGCCACGCTTCACGCTCGCAGGCGACGAGCTCGTCCTGCACCGGCCCGAGCAGACCAGCGCGGCCGAGTTCGTCGCCGCCCATCCGCTCCAGATCCACAGTTACCTGTGGCGCTTTCTCACGGTGGGCTCCGGCCTCCTGCCGGACCGCGTCGCGTGGCTCTTCCTCGGCGAGGAGGACGCTCGCGCGGAGAAGCGCGCGCTGAACGCGCGACTGCTGCGCGCGATGCGCGACCTGCTCGTCGAGCGCGGGCTCGACCACTTCTTCGTGCTGTTCCACGGCAAGAGCGCGCTGTACGAGGTCGGCCCGTATTCCTGGTCCGAGCCGTTCCTGTACGACGCGCTGCGCGAGCTCGAGCTGCCGTTCGTCTCCTCCAAGCGCTTCCTGCTGGAGGACGCGGCCGCGACGGGGCGCGAGCTCGACGACTACTTCCAGCCCGTGGGCTCGCACTACGACGTCCTGGGCAACGCGGTGGTGTTCCGCGCCTTTCTCGCGGGCGAGCGCGGCGAGTTCGAGCCGGCGGAGGGCTATCTGCCCGGCGCCGCGCAGCACCCGCGCGTGCGGCAACGCGAGCAGGGCTCGCGCTGACGCCAGCGCGAGCCGGTGTCTCGATCCCGAGACGAGCGCGAGCCCGTCTCGGATTCCTCGAACGGGACGACCCCGAGAGGAAACCATGCCGAGCGGCGAAACCGCTCGCTCGGTGGAGCGTCCCTGGGAGACCGACCTCGTCTCGAGGACGGACCGATCCAGCGCGGTTCCGCTGGAGGCTCGATACCGACACGCGAGGTGCGTCTCATGCAACGATCGCGATTCCTACGACCGATGTGTGCGCTTCTCGTCTCCGCAACCCTTGCGCTTCCCACGCTCGCCGCGGGAAGCGCCCCAGAACCCGGCGGTGGGTCGTCGAAGGGCTCCGGTGCAGCGTTCTCGTCCGGCACGGACCACGGGTCGGCCGGGAGTCAACTGAAGCACATCCGTACCGTCCACACGACGTACGAGGTCTGGGTCCCGTTCTTCGGATGGACGGTGGTCTGCGAGTCGACTCGGGTGGAGTGTGGACCAGGCGGGAACAACTGCCCGCTCTCCGGGCCCGAGTCCTAGCCGCGCCACCATGAGGACCTCGCTCGGCCGCCGGGGCGCGTGGATCGTCGCGTCGACCCTGTTGCTGAGCGGATTCCTCGTCGTGTGGCTCCGCGCGGCGCGGGACGCTCGTGTCGCCGTGCAGGAGGACGCCTCTCGCGGTGTTCCGCGGGAGGGCGTCCTCGCGGCGACCGAGACCCCGCGCACGGCGGACGTGCTCCAGCAGGGCCCGGATCGAGTGGCGTCGGGTTCCGGGAGAGAGCTCGAGGAGGTCTCCGACGAGCAAGGGTTCATCTCCGGGGTCGTCCTCGGCCCCGCGGGAGCACCGATCGAGGGCGCGACCTGCAGTCTCCAGCGCGGGCGGGCGCCTCTGGGGCTGGACAGCGTGCTCTCCGATCCGCCCGACGATCGCGAGAGCTCGATCGCGGCGAGCGAGCTGTCCGATTCGATGGGGCGCTTCCGTCTGGCGGCGCCACCGAGCTACTGGCTTCTACGCGTCGCCGCCGAGGGCACCCGCGCGTTCGAGGAAGACCATCTGAAGCCGGGCGACTTCCGCTGGGTCCGGCTCGAGCCGGCCGTCGAGCTCCTGGTCCGCGTCGTCGACCGTTCGGGCGATGCGATCCGCGGAGTACTCGTCGAGCTCGTCCTCGACGAGTACTCGCCCTCGCACCTGTCCGTCGCCCATGCCGAAACCGGTCCGGGCGGCGTGGCGAGCCTCTCGGTTCCGTCAGGGTCGTGGACGCTCGCCGTCCGACATCCGGATCATCGGCCTCACTTCGAGCCCCTGACCGTCGATCCCGAAGCCACGCGCGTGGAGCGCGACGTCGTCCTCTCG
>Ga0111538_10015419_pt1 | contig 10048 bp, 7 predicted proteins | sample SoiMethybrSBSTD1_FD_79669 | JGI IMG/M metagenome (GOLD analysis project Ga0111538, IMG submission 79669) | Bulk soil microbial communities from a Populus tree surrounding site in Tennessee, USA - Soil MetaG P. TD hybrid SBSTD1 (version 2)... | ecosystem: Environmental > Terrestrial > Soil > Tree... | reverse complement strand
GTTGAGGATCCGCACGTCGTCCGACTTGCGCTCTGCCAAACGGTCGCCGCGGTCTTCTTTTCCCGTTGCCGCGCGCAAAGCGACGGTGGTAACCCTCCGCCCGTGCCGAGAGGGGGGGCAATCGCCCTTACCGTAGGGATTTGTGCGCTCGCCGCGACCGCGGTGGCCGCCCCTCGCCGTTTCCGCACGCCGGGCGCCGACCTCACCGCAGAGATCGTCAACGGCGTCGTCACGACGGACTACGCCGCGACCGGCGCGCTCCTCGACGGGGGGACCGGCAGCGCCGCGTCCGTCACGTGCAGCGGCACGCTGATCGGCTGCGCAAAGTTTCTCACCGCCGGCCACTGCGTCGACGGTGGCCTCGATCCGGCGAGGTACACGGTTTTCTTCCAGCACGCCGGCTTCTTCGGCGTCACCGGGATCGCGCGCCATCCCTCCTACGAGTTCCCCATCGGCGACGTCGCGGTGCTGACGCTCGGCGCGCCCGTCACCGGCATCCGCCCCATCCACCTCCAGGCGGATGGACCGCCGCCGTTCGGGAGCGCCGGCACGATCGTCGGCTTCGGGCGCACGGGACCGGGCAACGAGTTCGGGCTGAAGCGGCGCGGGAGCGTGACCACGAACGCCTGCGGCGACGGCGACGGCGTCAGCGACGCGACGTCGGTCTGCTGGACGTTCACCTCGCCGCTCGGCACCCCGGGCAGCAACTCCAACACCTGCAACGCCGACTCCGGCGGCCCGCTCTTCGTCGACGCCGGCGGCGAGCCGCGGATCGCGGGCGTCACCTCGGGCGGCGTCACGTCCAACTGCCTCAGCACCGATCACAGCTACGACGCGAACGTCTTCGCCTATCACGCGTGTATCTCCGAGCAGGCGGGCGCGGATCTCGGCGCCGCCGCCTGCGGCGACGTGGTGCAGGTGGGCGATGCGGGCGCGACGACCACCGCCTTCGAGGGTGCTCTCGGCCCGAGCGCCCACGAGGCACGGCACGTGGTGATCGTGCCCGCCGGCCGGAGCGAGCTGCGCGTCACCATGAACGCGAACGACGACGGCGTCGCGGACTTCGACCTCTACGTGAAGCGCGGCAGCCCGCCCACGACGGCCGACTACGATTGCGCGCAGAACGGCATCGGCCAGTTCGCGTCGTGCACGTTCGCCGCGCCGGGAGCGGGCGCGTGGTACGTGCTCGTCGACCGCTACGCCGGCGGCGGCGGCTACCAGGTGACCGCCACGAGCATCGGCGTCGACTGCTCCGCCCCCGCGAACGAGGGCGTCGCCTGTGACGACGGCAACTCGTGCACCGCCGGCGACGTCTGCGGCGCCGGCATCTGCGCCGGCAGCGTCCTGCCAGACGGCACCGCGTGTGATGACGCCCGCCTCTGCACTTCCGTCGACACGTGCGTGGCGGGCACCTGCGTCGGCAGCGAGGCGCCGGCGACGACCTGCACCGGGCCCGCCGCGATCGCGGGCAAGGGCTCCCTCGTCCTCGCGGACGCACCGCCGCCGAACACCGGCGACCGCCTCAACTGGCGCTGGCTCGGCGGCTCGTCGACCGCGAAGGCGGCCTTCGGCTCTCCGACCACCAATACCGAGTTCGGCGTCTGCCTCTACGACGAGCGCGGTGCCGGCTCCCAACTGCTCCTCGAGCGCCACATCCCCGCCGGTGCCCGCTGGCGCAACGTCGACGGCGGCTACCGCTACAACGACCCCGCCCTCCTCGGCGACGGCATCCGCCGCGTCGTCCTCCGCGAGGGCCGCGACGGCAATGCCCGCATCACCATCGACGCCCGAGGCGCGAACCTCGCCCTCCCGGCGGTTCCGCTCGGGCAGCAGTCGACGGTGACGATCCAGCTGGTGCGCCCGGGCGCGTGCTGGGAGTCGCGATACAGCACGAGCCTCAGGAACGGGAACGGGGTGTTCCGGGCGCGGCCTGATTAGTTAAGGGGGACTCCGTCCCCCTTCTCCACGCGGCAAAGCCGCGTGGAGCCTCTTCCCCCGGCTCGCTCACGCTCGGCCGCGCGCTGCGCGCGCGGAGAATGTAGCCCTGGGAAACCCCGTTGCCGTCGACCGCGCGGTGCGCCAACTCGCGGGTTGACGCCGCCTCTCGGTCCATGGTCTTTCCGGCCCCATGGGCTTTCAGTTCGACGCTCCGTTGGTGCTCGGCGCCCAGATCGAGGCGCGCGCGAACCATCCCGAGGTGGCCGGGCGGACCTGCGCGGTGCAGGGCGATCGGCGCTGGACGTATCGTCAGTTCCGTGACGAGTCGGTGCGGAACGCGCACCTGCTGCTCAGGCGGCTCGGCACCATCGACGACGCGCGGCCGGGGCACGTGTCGATGCTGCTCGAGAACCACCTCGAGCTGCTCTCGCTCTACGGCGGCTGCGGTTACGCGGGGCTCACGCTGTTCGGCGTCAACACGGGCCTCCGGGGCGAGACGCTCGCGGGCGTGCTGAACCAATCGAAGGCGCGCGTCGTCGTCGTCGACCAGCGGCTGCAGCACGAGGTGACCCGCATCGCGAAGCAGCTGAAGCACGTCGCGCCCGAGAACATCCTGGTGCTGCGGACCGACGCGTCCGCGCCCGTCGAGGGGAACGACCTCGCGAAGGCGCTCGACGCGGAGGTGGGGCCGTCGTCGAAGTCGGTCGACGCGCCGGCCCTGGACGTCGACGCGATGAAGCCCCTGATGATCATCTACACGTCGGGGACGACGGGGCTCCCGAAGGGCATCAAGAACAACCACTTCAAGTTCCTCGCGATCGGGATGACGGTGTCCGGGCTCCTTCAGCTCGGGCCCGAGGACGTCGGCTACGCGTGCATGCCGCTCTTCCACTCGAACGCGATGTTCCTCGGCTTCCACCCCGTGTTCCACGTGGGCGGCAGCCTCGCCATCCGCGAGCGCTTCAGCGCGAGCCAGTTCGCGCCCGACGTGCTCCGCCACGGCGTCACGTACTGGAACTACGTCGGCGAGCCGATGCACTACATCCTGGCGGCGCTCTCGAAGGAGCACGGCGGCGACGAGGAGAAGATCCTGAACGCGGTCGCGCGGAGTCCGAAGAACCGCATGCGCTTCGCGCTCGGGAACGGCGCCTCACCGCCTGACCTCGAGCGCTTCGAGCGCTGGTTCGGCCTCGAGGACGTGTTCGAGCTCTACGGCTCCACCGAGGCGGCGATCAGCACCTTCCGCAAGAAGGGCGACCCGCGCGGCAGCGTCGGCGAGGTCACGGACGAGAACGTGAAGATCGTGAACGAGCGCGGCCAGGAGTGCCCGCCCGCCCAGCTCGGTCCCGACGGCAAGATCACGAACTACGCCGAGGCCGTCGGGGAGATCTGCCGCGTCGCCGCGGATACCGGGCTCTTCCAGGGTTACTTCGACAACCCCAACGCCGATCAGTCCAAGTTCCGCGAGGGCGTCTACCACTCCGGCGATCTCGGGCACATCCTCGTCCGCGACGGCACACGCTTCCTCTTCTTCGACGGCCGCACCGACGACTGGATCCGCAAGGACGGCGAGAACTTCTCGGCGCAGCAGGTGGCGCGCCTGGTCCAGGAGCATCCCGACGTGCAGCTCGCCGCCGCCTACGGCGTCCCGTGCGCGGTGTCGGACGAGCTGGTGATGGTCGCCGTGAAGCTCCGCGACGGCGCGCGCTTCGATCCGAAGGCGTTCTTCGAGTACTGCGAGCAGCAGGTCACGCACGGCGGCATGGACCGGAAGTGGTTCCCGGACTTCCTGCGTCTCGTCGACGAGTTCGAGTACACGCAGACGCAGAAGGTCCTCGTCCGGAACCTGAAGAAGGTCCACTTCTGCCGGCATCGGCTGCCGGACGAGCCGCTCTACTGGCGCCGCCGGGACGACAAGGCGTATCGCCCGCTCACGGCCGAGGAGTACGAGAGTCTTCGCGCGGAGTTCGCGCGTGCCGAGAAGCTCGAGCTGCTCGATCGCTGACCCCGTTCAGTAGCCGCTACGGACACACCGCGACGGGCGACGTGTCGAACGTCGCGCCGCCCGTCGCCAGCGTCCCACCGGCGCTGAGGCCGATGCAGCCGTTCGGCGCCACGCGGTAGTCCCCGGCGACGTCGACGTCGCCCGTCGCCGTCGCCTGGATGACGCTGGGGCCGCCGCGCGCGTGGAAGGCGCCGTCGAGCGCGACGTCACCGGCCGTCGCGGTGAAGCGGAAGCCCGCGGGCGGCGCGCCCGGGAAGTCGGGGCCGGGCACCTTGCCGTCGGCGTCGAAGGTGACGCCGGCCGCCAGCACGCTCGCGCCCTCGATCTCCACCGTGCCGCCCGGCGCATCGTTGGCCTGCGAAAACGCGTTCACGAGGATGCTCGCGTGGACGGCCACGGCGCCCGGCGCGGTCAGCCGCACGTGCCCCCCGGCGCCGTCGCCGGGCGCGTTGCCGTCGCCGGACTGCGCGGTGATGGGGGCGAACGTGTTGATGGCGCCGCCGGTGCTCTCCACGACGACCATGCCCCCGGAGCGCGTCGGCGGGCTCGCGGCCACCAGCGCGTCGATCGTGACGTCGCCGCCCGCCGAGACGGACACGTCGTTCGCGCGCACCGGCATCGCGACGAGGACGTCGCCCGCGCTGCTCTCGAGCTCGGCGGAGCCGTCGTCGACGAACAGCGGGGTCATCGTGATGGTCTTCAGCACCGACAGGCCGAGCGCGCCGCGGAGGATCACGTCGGAGCCGTAGTTCCGGAGCACGGTCTCCAGCGTGAGGGTGCCGCCGGCATCGGCGGTCAACGACTGCTCCGCGCTCACGCGGCCGCCGAGCCGCAGGTCGCCGCCGCTGCTCATGTCGATGCGCTCGAGCTTTCGGAACGTCCCGAAGCTGTCGATGCGACCGCCGGCGGCGATCGATATCTCGCCGCCCGGCTTCGCGGTGTTGACGCGCCCGGTGAAGTCGACGTCGCCGGTGCCCGCCGACCAGCTGATCGTCGTGGGCGACGTCATGGCGGTCAGCGCCGATCGCACGGTGAGGTTCCCGCCCGCCTGGATGGTGATCTCGCCGGGGACGGCGTTGTTCCGGACCCCGACGACACGGATCGGTCCGTCCATCGCTACGTCGCCGGACGCCGCGAGCTGAATCCGCGGCCCGGCGCCCGGCACGCTGGTCGTCATGTTCTGGATCCGGCCCGCGACCTGGATGGCGCCCGCCGTGAGCGACAGCTCGCCGCCGTTCGGCATCCGGAGCGATCCCTCGATGACGAGCGTGCGCGCCCCGAAGTCGAGCACGCACGAGTCGTCGACTTCGACGGCGCCGACGATGCACGGGTCACCCGTGCACAGGTCGTCGGGCGTGTCGCAGTCGACCTGCGCGCGCGCGGCCGTGACGAGCACTGCACAGAGGAGAGCGGCCGATCCCCAGCCACGCATGATGCGAGGGACGCTATTACCGGGGCCCGTCGGCGGTCAACCGTTTTTCGCGCTCACGCCGGCGGTCGTGCCGGCAGGTGGCAGACCGCCTCGACGCGATGGCCGTCGGGGTCGAGCACGAACGCCCCGTAGTAGTCGCCGTGATAGTGCGTCCGGAGCCCGGGCGGTCCGTCGTCGCGGCCGCCGGCGCCGAGCGCCGCCGCATGGAACGCGTGCACGGCCTCACGATCCGCCGCACGGAAGCACACGTGCATCCCGGCCACCGGCGCCACCGCCGCCTCACGGGTGATCGTGAACTCGACGCCGACCTGCCCTGCCGCGAAGCCGTAGTCCGAGCCGCGCTCCTCGAAATCGAGCGTGCGCACGATGCCGAGCGGGCGGAGCGCCGCGTCGTAGAAGCGACGGCTCCGGTCGAGGTCGATCACCCCCACCGAGACGTGGTCGAGCATCGCCGGGTCAGATGCGCCGGGCCGGCTCGAGGATCGTCTTCGCGAGCATGTCCATGCCGCTCTGCAGCTCGTCGACGTTGGTGGAGAAGAGAAGGATCACCACCTCGTCGACACCGACGTCGCGGTAGCGCTTCACTGCGTCCAGATCGGCCGGACGCATGTACGGGCACGTCGTGATGCGAATCTCCTTCCGGCTCCGGCCGCGCTTCGCGAGGAGCCCGTCGAGCCTGGCGAGCTTCGCCGCGAGGTCGTCCGGCTCGATGCTGAAGGGGTACCAGCCGTCGCCGACGTCGGCCACGCGGCGCAGCGCCGGATCGCTCTCGCCGCCGAAGTGGATCGGGGGATGCGGCTTCTGTATCGGCTTCGGATACTGGCGGCAGGCCGGCAGCGTGTAGAAGGGGCCGGTGTGCGACGACACCTCGTCGCACCAGAGTCGCTTCATGACCTCGAGGTACTCGCGGCACCGCTCGCCACGCCGCTCGAACGGCACGTCGACGGCCCGGAACTCCTCCGCGAGCCATCCGATGCCGACGCCGAAGTCGAGCCGCCCTCCGGACATCCAGTCGACCGATGCGACCTCCTTCGCCGTGTAGACGGGATTCCGCTGCGGCACGAGGCAGACGCCGGTGCCGAGGCGGATCTTCGTCGTGACGGCGGCGAAGAATGCGAGCGTGCCGAGCGGCTCGAGTGGGCCGTGCGCGCCGCCGATCGGAATGCGGCCGTCGGCGGAATATGGATAGCGCGAGGCGTACTCGTCGAAGAGCACGACGTGCTCCGCCACCCAGAGCGAGGCGAAGCCGCGTTCCTCCGCCCCGCGGGCGAGCGTGCGCAGATACGATGGCGTCGCGACCGGGTTCCCCGTGATCCCGAAGAGGCCGATGTCCATGAGGACTCGTTACGAGCATTGCCATGCGTTGACAAGCCGCCTCGCGTCGTCTGCTACCATCGGCCGGGATGCGCATCGCATTGGTCCTCCTCGCGCTGGCGACGGGCTGCGCGCCCGCGAGTCGCTCGACGCCGGTCGTGGCGCCGCGCGCGAGCAGGCCAGCCGACACGAGCGCCAGGATCGAGCAGGCCGTCCACAATCTGTTGAACGCCCATCGAGGCAGCCGGAAGCTGTCCCCGCTGACCCTCGATCCGCGGATCAGCGACGTGGCGCGCCGGCATAGCGTGGCAATGGCAGGCGGGAAGGTCCCGTTCGGGCACGACGGCTTCGCCGATCGGGCGGCCGAACTCCGCGACGGTCGGCCGAACCGTGTGGCCGAGAACGTGGCGCACGACCTGGGCCACCCCGACCCCGCGCGCGAGATCGTCCAGGCGTGGCTCCAGAGCCCGGAGCACCGGCGGAACATCGAGGGCTCCTACGATCGCACCGGCATCGGCGCCGCTCGCAACGCGACGGGCGACGTGTACGTGACGCAGATCTTCGTCGGCTTGGCGCGGCCCCGGCAATGCCGTTGACAAGCTAGCGCGGGTCACGCTGAGAAGACGTGAATCAAGGTGCAGCGGTGAGGATGGTCGATCGGCACCGTGAGCGGCAGGACACCCCGGCTTCGCCTCGCCTGTCAACCCTGATACCGCGCCGGAGACGATCACGTTCGCCGCATTTCTTCCTTGACGACGGCAATTCGAGCCGCGTAGTCTCGCCGCGATGGTCCATGGCCCTGCCGCTCTGTGGGCCCTGATTGCCGCGAGCGTGCTCGTCGCGCGCGTCTCGGTGGCCAGCACCGAGTTCCAGATCAACACGTATACGACGGGCTACCAGACCCCCACGTCGGTCGCGGCGGACGGCGCAGGCAACTTCATCGTCGTATGGACGGGTCGGGGTTCGAGCGGCGACGGCTTCGACGTCTTCGCGCGGCGCTACGACAGCACGGGCCAGGCCCTCGGCGGCGAGTTCCAGGTGAACACTTATACGACCTCGGCGCAGTCGGCGGCCGCCGTCGCCGCGGACGCCGCGGGCAAATTCGTGATCGTCTGGGCCAGCTTCGGCGGCCAGGACGGCGACGACGCGGGTGTGTTCGGGCGGCGCTACGACAGCGCGGGTTTGCCGCTCGGCGGCGAGTTCCAGGTGAACACGTACACGACGGACTATCAGCGGCAGCCGGCGGTCGCCGCGGACGGCGCGGGAAATTTCCTCGTCGTCTGGCAGAGCTGGTTCCAGGGCGACCAGGCTACGGGACTCTTCGGACAGCGCTACGACAGTGCCGGCCTGCCCGTCGGCAGCGAGTTCCACATTAACACCTACACGACCGACCGGCAGGAGTCTTCGGCCGTCGCCGCGGACAGCGCGGGCAATTTCGTCGTCGTATGGAGCAGTAAACAGTACTCCTTCTATCGTGTCGTGGGCCGGCGCTACGACGGCGCCGGCGTGCCCCTCGGCGGGGAGTTCCAGGTGAGCGTTACGCCGGCGACCGCCCAGCTTCGCCCTGCCGTCGCGGCGGATGGCGCAGGCAATTCCGTGGTCGTGTGGGAAGAGCCTTTTTCCGGGAGCGAGGATCCCTACGGGGGCGTCCACGGGCAACGGCTCGACAGCTCGGGTATGCCCGTCGGCGGCACGTTCCAGGTCAACACCCAGACGACGGGGGCGCAGGGAAACGCCGTGGTCGCGGCGGACGGAGCGGGGAACTTCGTGGTCGTCTGGGAGAGCGGTGCATATGGCACCCAGGATGGTTCCTACGTGGGCATCTTCGGGCAGCGGTATGACAGCGCGGGGTTGCCACTCGGCGGCGAGTTCCAGGTGAACCGCTACACGACGAGTTGGCAGGTCTACCCGAGCGTGGCGGCGGACGCAGCGGGCAACTTCCTCATCGTGTGGGCCGGCACTGGCAATCAGGACGGCTCCACCAACGGCGTCTTCGGACAGCGCAACAAACCCGATCGTCTTATTCGGGGAAAGCGGATGAACGTGCGGGACGCGACCGGCAGCGAAGGCACCCGCAGCGTGACGATCGAGGGCAGGGAGACGTCGACCGAGATCGGGTACGGCATCGACGGGGACCCGACCGTCGTGGGTGCCACGTTGCGCGTCATCGCGACGGGGACGTCCGGATCGGATCAGACCTACGTCCTCGACGCCAGCGGCTGGTCCCGGCTGCCGAACGGGGGATTCAGGTACCTCGGACCCAGCGGCTTGGACGGCGACCCGGTGAAACGCCTGATCCTCCATCGCACCGCGTTCGAACGGAACGCGTTCGGGAAAGCGCTCCTGAAGGTGACTTTGCGGGGGAGCGTCGGCATTCAGAGCCTGGACGTGGTGCCCCCGAACCTCGGCGACGAGGGCGGCCTCATCCTACAGATCGGCAACGGGGGCGGCACCTACTGCGTCGCGTTCGGGGGTCCGGCCGGCGGGACGGAGATCCGGGACACCGCGACGCTCTGGATGATCAACAACGCGACGTCGGAGCCCGGCTGCCCGTCGCCTTAACGGCCGACGATCCGTTCCATCCCGCGTCGGAGCGCGATGCCCCACCCCAGGCGGTACGAGGCAGGCGCGATGTGGAAGACGCCGTCGTGACCGGGAAGCGCGGGTAGGTCGGCCGCATCACGCCTTCGTCGCAGCTCACTCGCGAGCGCCCCGTGCCCGAGCGCCTCGGCAATCTCCACGATGAGGGGCCAGACGCTCATGAGCGAACGGTCGTATCGCGCCGCCTCCCCCGTCACGTACGGGCGATCCAGGCAGTCGTCCAGCACGTTCGCCAAGCGGATCGTGACGACCTCGCGATCGGCCTCGGTCATCGTCGCGAGCGCCCCATGGACGCGCGGAACCGACTTCTCGTTCCACCCGGTCGCGGCGAATCCGTGGACATATCGTTCTGCATCGGCGCCGATCACCTCGCGCACGCGCGCTCGGTTCCGTTCGGTCGCGCCGCCGGGGACGGCACCGAAATCGCCGTTCGGGTAGGAAGCATGCAGGAGACCCGCGACGACGGCGTCGACGGTACGCCGGAGCTCCACGAGGACGCTTGCCACCCCCACGAGATGCGCGAGGAGGGGATCGCCCGACGGCCGGTGCCAGCCGCTGAAGAGGCCCGTTGCGAACTCGTGCGCCGCCGCCACCCGCGCCACGTCGCCGTCGGCATACTGGTGCTGCCGCATGCGGGCGGCCAGCTGGACGAGCGTCTGGGCGTACATGGGCTAATGCCCCGCGAGCATGCTCCGCGCGATCTGCGAGACCTGGATCTCGTCCGTGCCGCCGTAGATCTGCAGCACCTTCGCGTCGCG
>Ga0111538_10015417_pt1 | contig 10049 bp, 8 predicted proteins | sample SoiMethybrSBSTD1_FD_79669 | JGI IMG/M metagenome (GOLD analysis project Ga0111538, IMG submission 79669) | Bulk soil microbial communities from a Populus tree surrounding site in Tennessee, USA - Soil MetaG P. TD hybrid SBSTD1 (version 2)... | ecosystem: Environmental > Terrestrial > Soil > Tree... | reverse complement strand
AGGATTTTTACCAATATCATTGTAAAACCCACTACCCGACAGTGTCGCTTTCATGACCCCTTTTGGGAATCCCTCGACAACTATCTTATCGGGGTCAAGGAGCTTCGCGCGGAGGTATGCTTCATCCTTACGCTTCCCAACATCATAGAGGCTTGGCCCAAGAATCGGATTAGGTGTATCAAAACTGTGACAATTCCCACAAGGATATTTCTTGACCAATTCCGCTCCAGAGAGGGGCTTTTCATTACTCACATCAGTAGCTGGTTGTAGTGTAGCCTTGCATTTTTTGGCTTCTTCGTGACTCAAATTAGCCTGCGGACAACGCAAAGATTCTTTCAAGTAACCAAAACGCACGTCATGAAAAGCCTCCGAAACCCCAGATTCATTATAAAATTTCGTGCCAACTATACTAAGTTCAGGTGCTTGTTTGGCTCCACTATCAACAATATAATGACATGTCTGACAGCCCTTTTCTTGGACTACCTTCCAACCCGCATCGAGTCGCTCAGCCCCTGGGACCGGCGCTTCCATCACATTATGGCACTTGTTACAAGACGCCTGCACATATTCCAATGGTAACATAGGACGGTTCCACCCCATCTCCTGTTCATCGAAAGGTCCAAAGCGTCCCTCAAGATTTTCCATCACATGAGCAGCATGCTTTGTGGTCGCCGTCCCCTGCCCTTCATGACATACTGTACAACCTATCTGGTTAAAAGCGTGTGGTTTGATGTCTGGATGTACCCTATAGGGTTGTGGAACATCCGTCATTTTTGGGTTGTCGACCCCTATATGACACGTCATGCAGCGATCAGTAATCTCAAGCTTAGCGTTCCAAGTTTGCTTTATCTCTAGAGGCTTAGAAAGCAACTTCTGCTTGAGAGCAGGATCACTTTTGAGATCCGTATCTGTAAGCCTCGCCGCCCACAGACGATAATACTCACGTTGGTACTTCTTCCACTCTGGAGCGTACTCTGTAGTCATGGTCCACATGAGCAACAATACGAGCAACAAATTGGCCAAAGCAAAAGCAGCGGCCATAAAATTGTTACTAAATAGCTTGACCTCCTTTTCTGCCATGAGGCATTCCTTTCCCACACACGACCTATCGTTGATCGCAGACCTAAGCTCTACTCTTGCTCAGGAATATCTATAGAGAGCAACAGCTTAAATATTGAGCTGGATAGCTGGAATGGCGAGAATATATTTGACATTGAAAAACAGACGCAAAACCATCTTAATTGGGATACCAATCATTGCTAACAGCAATAGCATCTCAATAGCGTAGATCGTTGGCCCACGCTTTTCGTAGAATGTCTGGAGCCCATCACACAGGCGTTTGAGCCAGGAATCCGTAGCCACTTTAGGGCCCACAACATAGGGCAAAGCGAGAGGCAATCCTAGACCGACAGCAGTATAGCAGACGAGAAACACTATCCCTTCGACGATACTCCAACTGTGGGTAACAACATGTGATTCCTTATGAAATTCCCAGCTTTCCCAGGGCCAATACCACTGCCAACTTGGACCACGAAAAAAGTAACCAATAATAATCAACAAGAACCAAAAAGCTGTTCCCAGCGAAAACACCCATACGGCAAACTTTCGATCTTTGTAATTGTACTCTCCAATGCCGTGTGGACTCTTATCAATATAGGGAATTGCCATTAAACCAACGATAATGAGCGTTGGTAGTACCACCCCAGCAATCCAGGGATCAAAATAGACAAGGAGTTCTTGCAAACCGACAAAGTACCAGGGAGCCTTAGAGGGATTAGGCGTTTTATTGGGATCGGCCAGCGGTTCAAGAGGTGCCGGCATCACCATAGACCATATCCATAAGACCGCCGTAGTCAGGAGAAAACATAGGACAATGGTATACATGAAATACGGCCACGTGAGTTCATACTGGTCTTCCCCAGCCGTTGGCACTCGCCGTGTTTGGCGCACCGTTTGGCGCGTCTCTCTCATTTTATCACTCGTGGCCATACCTAAGCTCTCCTTCTCTCTCCATCCGCATGCTGAACTGGCGATACCTGCAGAGTATTGCGCTATATTTTGGCGTGCACATCCCCCGAATAACCATCGCGACGAACACGCCAGAAATGGACAGCAATGAAAGCTGTCAATACAATGGGGAAGGCAATACAGTGCAAGACATAAAAACGCAATAGGGTAGCGGACCCCACAGTCGTACCGCCTAACAATGCAAAGCGCACGTCGTTGTTAATCTTCATACCAATAAGATTGGCAAACGGGCCCTCATGCCCAAGCAAAGGAGTGGCACGTGCCATGTTCGTACCAACTGTTACCGCCCATATGGCCAATTGATCCCAAGGGAGCAAATAACCACTAAAACTCAGCAGAAATGTGAATGTAAGGAGAATCACTCCCACACTCCAGTTAAATTCACGGGGCGGTTTGTAAGAGGCTGTATAAAAGGTCCGCGCCATATGCACCATAACCATGAAGACCATAGCATGGGCTCCGTAACGGTGTACGTTACGCAGTATATTACCAAAGGGTACGACATTTTGCAGGTCTTTCATGTCGAAATAAGCTCGAGGAACCGTTGGAACATAGTAAAACATCAACAAGACACCAGTAAATGTCAAAACCAGAAATAAATAAAAAGTTATTATGCCAGCACCCCAATGGAAGCGCATACGCATACCATACTTAGTAATTTTTGTGGGAAGAATATGATAGAAAACATTGTTCGTGACAGCGAGAAGTCGATTACGCCGATTCATCGCATAACCATGCCGAAAAATAGACTTCCAGATTTGGCTGTCCACTACCACGTCTTGCAGTGCCTTGAGACTCACCTTCGCCATGATACTTCCTTATGCTCAAGCGTTTTCAAGCAGAATATTGTCTTGCGATGATTGTGCCTTCAGTCAGGCTAGAGAATCTTTTAAGCCTTTAAGGGGAGAAAGAAAGGTGGCCGGTCACGTTTGCCGGGTTGGTTTTCCTTACGCCCCTTGTCGACAATAATATTTCCAACAACATCAAGCGCAATAGCAGCTCGAAATAGTGGTACCGGAGCAGGGCCTGCAACGTTTTGTCCATCGCGCAGAAAGTTACTCCCATGACATGGACACTTAATACGATCTTCAGACGGATGCCATATAGGCGTACAACCCAAATGTGTGCAGATAGCTATGAGAGTATAGATACCCTGCTCATTGCGTACCACCCATACCCGTTGTTCTTTCAACATGCGAGTGCTGACCTCGCCTACCTGATAGTCCTCTGGCTTACCCGCAACAAATTCCTGCAGAGGTTCGTACAAGATCCGTGGGAAGAGAAAGCGCACCGATGCCAGCGTGATGCCACCAAAAAAAGAGGCAAAACTAGTCCATCCCACAAAACTCAGCAAGCGCCGCCTCGTTACGTTCTCTTCCCCCACAGAGGCATCTGTCACTCTGGCCATGAACTACGCTCTCCTTCGCTATGCCATCTGAGGCATTTCGCCTCACATACTCATGTAACGGATGTACGACGCAAGATAGGATATGTTTGAAAGGTTAGGCCCCTACAGCAGGATTCAAGATACAACACCTCAGGTACCATTTATCTCAGTATGGCATCACAATTTCCCAAAATCTTCAGGCCTGAGGTTTTCAAGCCATTCTTTCAATCTATCGGGCTCTTCTGTGACATTCTGCATGCTAGAGTCCATGTTGCCAGCGCGTTCTATCACGTCGAGGGTGACATAAATAGGAGCCTTGACACGCAGGGCTACAGCAATTGCATCACTTGGGCGGGCGTCAATATGGAACTCTTTGCCTTGCAGTGACAAAGAAATCGTCGCGTAAAAAGTGCTGTCCCGCAAATCATTCACAACGACGCGTGTCACAGAGGCATTAATGCCTTCGAGGATATTTTTGATGAGGTCGTGCGTCATGGGGCGAGGAGTCGGAACCTGTTCAATTTCCAGGGCAATGGCATTCGCCTCAGGAATACCGACCCAGATAGGTAATGCCCTATTTCCCTCCAGGTCGCGCAAAATCACCAGAGCCATATTGGAAAGCGGATCTAAAGTAAGCCCGCGAACTTTCATCTCCAACATCGTTCTCTCCTTACGTCCAGGAAGTTCCCCAGGCATACTGTAGGGAGGGCTGGGCGTTCCTGCCTTCCTGCATCTGGCCATGTCTCCACGGGAACCTTAACTTGTGGTCCCTACTACGGGACTTATGAGCAATGCAAAATCCCCTCTTCTCACCCTCTAACACCCTATAAACTCTGGCCTTGCTGAAATTCACAGTTAATATACTGGGCGCCTAGATCTTTGTCAAGCAATCGAAGCACGTCTCTAGCCCCACTCTAAGCTAGCCAGCATGAGGAATATTCTCGCCCCTTAGACAGGGTATCTCTCCTAGAGGGGGAAAAACTTTGGAAGGGTAAGCCATTCGTTCACCACTTCAAAACCGACACGTACGGGGATGCCTATATGCGCTGTCTGGACGTCATCACATACGAGATTACTGAGCATGTGTATCCCGCTATACCAGAGATGCACCACGACAACCGTATAAGGGAGAGACGGTCGCCAAGCTGGGCCAGCAATCTCCGTATAATAGACACAAAACGTTACTACCTCCCCCTGACCAGGTTCCTCACGCCACGTGGTCAGCGACCCGAGGCATACCTGACATAGTGGACTCGGCGGAAAACGGAAAGCTCCACAATGATCACACTGTTGAATGAGTAAACGCCTACGGCGACAGCCTTCCCAAAATATCTGAGCATCCTCGTCAGGGATGGGGAGCTGCTTGCCTGTCGTATGGCATTTCCACATCTCCATGTCCGTACTCTCCCTTACGTATCTCACCGGCAAAGACCGAGCGTCCCAAGGACCGCGGTTGTACTGGCGGCAAACACCCCACCCAACCCACTCACTAAAGCAACAGTAGCCCCTGGCACCTGGCAGGGGCCGGCTATGCCACGCAATTGGCGTACTGCTTCGACAACATGTGACATGCCATCGAGATGCGCCTGGCATAAATTGCCCCCATGTGAATTCACGGGCAATGTTCCCTCCGGACCAAGATGACCGGCCTCGACAAAGGCTCCCCCTTCCCCTTTGGCGCAAAATCCATAATCTTCAAGTTGGACCAGCACACCATAGGTAGTATCATCGTACAGCAGCGCAACATCAATGTCCTGCGGCCCTACACCCGCGGCACGAAACGCTTGCTGTCCTGATTGTTGCGCTGGTGTTGTGGTAACCGTGACCATAGGCGCACAGTAGCCAATATGCGCTCCCGAGTGGGCCTGGCCGAGCCCCAGAATCGGCACTGGACAGTCCGTATGATCGCGTGCCCAAGACAGGGCAGCAACCACAAAAGCGGCCCCCCCGTCAAAGAGGTAGGCGAGGTCATACTTGCGCAGGGGGGCAATGAGCAACGGTGCGCGTTCGTATTCTTCCAGACTCAACGGGGTACGCAAATCAGCATTGGGATGCTGACTGGCGTAACGCCGCTGCGCCACGGCGATCATCCCTAATTGCCGGCTTGTTGTGCCAAACAGGTGCATGTGGCGCTGCGCCGCTAACGCATGCGGTCCCATTCCCCAGGTGAGTCCATAGCATTCCTCAAAGTCTTCATTCCCCATTTTAATACGCCCATGACGGGCTACGGCCCAGCTGGTACGACGATTCTCACCATAGGCACATAAAACGAGCCGGCATACCCCAGTCGCAATCAACATGGCAGCTTGTTCCAGCATCGCAATAGCCGTTGCTCCGCCCAGGTTTATATCCGTAGTAAAGCGCGGCTTCAGCCCCAGATGCTTGGCTACCATCTGGCTATGCATATACGTCACGTCCATGTCAAAATTGCGTGTAAGCACACCGTCGATAGCCGCGCCAGCGACGCCGGCATCCCGCACAGCGGCACGCGCGGCCTCGAGTGTTAAACGAAGCGCGCTCAGGCCACGCAGTCGCCCCACACGACTCTCGCCAATCCCAACGATGGCTACTGGTATCATGCCCATCCCCTCGCTTAGACGGATGAGACAGCCGGGCCTGGTAGAGGCCCTTCATACAGCTCGCGCCCAAGAATCATAGGGCGTCGACCAGTAAATCCCCCTCTCACCTCGATGGTATGTTGTGCCCAGGCAGAAAGACCTCGGGTATTCAGGAAGAGCGTACACGAGACAATAGCGTCCTGAAAATCTAGCCCATCGACCCATGCCCACTCACAATTTGCGCCCGTGAAGTCTGTTGCCTGGAGAGAGGCCTGTTCCAGATGTGCGCTCAGCAAGAAGGCGTGACGCAAGGAGGCATAATGTAAGCGGGCTCGCCGCATATGGGCTCCCTGCAGCAGCGCTTCCGTACAATCAGCTGCAGTCAGGTCAGCCAAATCGAATACAGTGTCACGAGCATCGACCCCGCGCAAGTTAGCTCCACGCAGGTTAGCCCCGCGGAAGTTGGCACCGCGAAGCTGACAACCCGCTAACTGCACGCCTCGCAAGTCAGCATACGAAAAATCGCCTCCAGCGAAATCCTGCCCAGCTACTGATCCAAACGGTATCACTGCCCGCCTCTCTGTGGGTTCCCTCCATGCTATGCGAGCGCTTTCATAGCGCTCGCACCGTGCAACCCTGCTATGGCTGTCGTGGGGGCGAGTATACAAAAGCCTACGCAAGCGATCAAACTGTTGAGGTCAAGAATGGAGATATACCCAGTTTTGACTTGGCTGTCCCTGGAGCACTCTGGTACCATGTAGTAGGCCTCTCGTCTATAAGAAGGCGGCCATTCTAGAGTTATACGCTTCTGACGCTCGTGGGGTACCACAGGGATACTCACGGCCTCTGGCACATTTTCTAGCCCATCAGCCCTTGCCAGGCAGGAGATACACCACCATGTTTGGAACACTATTGCGGAAGGTGTTCGGCAGCAAAAACGACCGTGAATTAAAACGCATACAGCCACTCATTGACCAGATTAAGCAGCGGGAATCGGCGGTGACCAACCTCTCTCTCAATGAGCTACAGACCCAAACAACGCTCTTTCGAGAGCGCCTCGCGCAAGGGGCTCCCCTGGATAGTCTCATTCCCGACGCCTTTGCTGTCGTGCGTGAAGTATCAAGACGCCTCCTGAACATGCGCCATTTTGATGTGCAACTCATTGGCGGCATCGTTCTGCACGAGGGGAAAATCGCTGAGATGAAAACTGGTGAAGGGAAAACTCTGGTGGCAACCCTGCCCGTCTATCTCAACAGTCTCGTCGGTAAGGGTGTACACGTCGTCACGGTTAATGATTATCTCGCCAAGCGCGATGCCGAGTGGATGGGCCCAGTCTACCAGGCGCTCGGCTTCTCTGTAGGTGTCATTCAACACGGCCTGGATGATACGGCGAGACGTCAGGCCTATCACGCCGATGTGACGTATGGCACCAACAACGAGTTTGGCTTCGATTATCTCCGCGATAATATGAAGTTTGGCCGCGCTGAGTTTGTACAACGCCCCCTCCACTACGCCATCGTTGACGAGGTGGACAGTATTCTCATTGATGAGGCCCGCACCCCGCTGATCATTTCTGGGCCAGCAGAAGAATCAACGGACAAGTACTATCAAGCAGACCGTATTATCCCCCGTTTGCACAAAGAGAGCGATTACACTATCGATGAGAAAATGCGTTCTGTCGCTCTCACCGAAGAGGGGATTGCCAAAGCTGAACGGTTACTTGCCGTTGATAACCTCTATGATCCCATGCATCTCGAAACCCTCCATCATCTGACCCAAGCCCTCAAGGCCCACACGCTATTTAGGAAGGATGTAGATTATGTGGTAAAGGAGGGCGAAGTCATTATTGTCGATGAATTTACGGGCCGTTTAATGCCTGGACGGCGGTACAGCGAGGGGTTGCATCAGGCGCTCGAGGCCAAGGAACACCTCAAAGTTGCGAACGAGAATCAGACCTTAGCCTCTATTACCTTCCAGAATTACTTCCGCATGTATAGTAAGCTCGCGGGCATGACAGGTACTGCAGATACCGAGGCAACCGAATTTCACGCTATCTACAACCTCGAAGTGATGGTGATTCCTACCAATCGCTGGCTCATCAGGACTGAGCACCCTGATGTTGTCTACCGTACGGAGGCGGAAAAATTCCACGCCGTGATGGAAGAGATCCGCGAACTCCATAAGCAAGGCCGTCCTGCTCTGGTGGGAACCATCTCCATTGAAAAATCAGAACGCCTGAGCAGCATGCTCAAACGCCAGGGCATTCCTCACAACGTCCTGAACGCCAAGCAGCATGAGCGCGAAGCGGAGATTGTGGCACAAGCCGGACGCAAAGGTGCTGTAACAATTTCTACCAATATGGCTGGGCGTGGCACAGATATCCTGTTGGGGGGCAATCCAGAATTCCTGGCTCGTAACGCTTGCAAGCTTGGCAGCGCTGACCCTGACTATCCGATGCAACTCCAGAAAGCCCAAGCGCAGTGCGCATCCGAACATGACGCCGTCGTGGCACTCGGAGGACTGCATATCATTGGCACCGAACGTCATGAAGCGCGTCGCATTGACAATCAACTTCGGGGCCGTGCCGGACGGCAGGGAGACCCCGGCTCCTCACGTTTTTATCTGTCGCTGGAAGATGATCTCTTACGCATTTTCGGTTCAGACCGTATCTCTGGCATCATGGCCAAACTGGGCATGGAAGAAGGCCAGCCTATTGAGCACTCCATGATCACGAAAGCTATTGAGAATGCCCAGCGCAAGGTCGAAGCGCACAACTTTGAGATTCGCAAGCACCTCCTCGAGTATGACGATGTGATGAACAAACAGCGCGAAGTGATCTACAGCCAGCGGCGAGAGGTGCTGGAGTCTGACGATATGCACGAGGTGATGGAGGAGATGCAGACTGAGGTGCTCGAAGGGATCTTCGATACCTATGTTCCCGCTGCTGCCTACGTTGACGATTGGGATCTGGCAGGCCTGACCGATGCCATACAGCGTCAGTACGGCGTCCACATGGCTCTTAGTCCAGAGCATGTTGCTGATTTCGACCGTGATGCCTTCTTAGAGGATATGCATACACGCCTCAAAGCCCATTATACAACCAAAATGCAAGCAATCGGCGAAGAGCACTGTGGGGCGCTGGAGCGCTGGGTTATGCTGCAGGTCATTGATAAACATTGGAAAGATCACCTGCTTGCCATGGACTACCTGAAGGAGGGTATTGGCCTGCGAGGCTACGGGCAGAAAAATCCACTCAATGAATACAAGCGTGAAGCGTACGAGATGTTTGTCGGTATGACCGGGCGCATCAAAGCCGAAGCCCTTGAGCTTCTCTATAAAATTGAACTAACCCATGCAGACGAAGAACTGACAGGACGCCCCCGCCAGCGCGAGCAGCCCATGGTGGAACACCGTGGGGCACTCTCCGAAACGCCGGGAGACACTGGAGATATCGCGATAAAAACTGTACGGCGCCAGGGAGCAAAAGTCGGACGTAATGCTCCCTGTCCGTGTGGGAGTGGCAAGAAGTATAAAAAGTGCTGTGGTGCATAGTACGGAGGAAAGGTACCCCTCTTATTTATTGTTCGTCGCGTAGATGACCTTCCACAAATCAAGCTTGTTGAGAGAATACTTGCGATCGATGTGGAGGTCACCATACTGGACCAAATATTCCAACGCTAAGTCGGAACGCCAACCAATTTTGGTGCACAAGGGCGACACCCACTTTTCAAACTGCGCCATCACCTTATTGTGGCTCTGAAAATGATTGATAATGACAATTTGTCCTTCCGGTTTACTGACGCGCTTGATTTCCGAAAGCACTCGGAGAGGATCAGGCACGACACTGATGACAAAAGCGGCAATCACAACATCAAAGGTACTGTCCGGAAAGGCCAGATGGGAGGCGTCCATCTCCATTAAGGCCACATGTGTGAGCCGCTTTTGCAGCACTTTTTTCTGGGCTTCCCGCAACATTTTACTGGATAAGTCTACCCCAACGACGTGTGCATGTTGGGGATAGAGCGGTAAAGAGAACCCTGTCCCCACCCCTACATCGAGGATGTTCTGGTCTGGGT
>Ga0111538_10015416_pt1 | contig 10049 bp, 9 predicted proteins | sample SoiMethybrSBSTD1_FD_79669 | JGI IMG/M metagenome (GOLD analysis project Ga0111538, IMG submission 79669) | Bulk soil microbial communities from a Populus tree surrounding site in Tennessee, USA - Soil MetaG P. TD hybrid SBSTD1 (version 2)... | ecosystem: Environmental > Terrestrial > Soil > Tree... | reverse complement strand
GTCGGTGGGCAACAGCTCTTCATCTTGAATTCCGAGGCTCGCTTTCCGATACCGCTCAAGAAAGGGCTGGGGGGCGTGATCTTCTATGACGGTGGCAATGTGTACGACCGAATTAACGTCAGGCGTTTGTTCAATGATTACAGTAACACGGTGGGCTTCGGCATCCGCTATCAAACGCCAGTGGGACCCGTGCGGGTTGATATCGGTCGAAACTTGAATCCGATTATCGGACTGAAGTCCACCCAGATCTTTGTCACACTCGGGCAGTCGTTCTAAACAGAGCGACATAAATGATTGGCATGAGCGTCGCTCCGGTTGCGGCTACCCCCTCACCCCCAACCCCTCTCCCCGTGGGAGGGGGTGGCCGAAGGTGAAATCTTGAGAAGACTTCACGCGGTCGCGAAGGCCGGGTGAGGGTGCCAGGGAACGACGCTGTGTATAGCATCGCTTTCTGCCTAAAAGATTCACCGATCGCTCGCATTTCCACGGTTGGGAGATAAGCCATGAATCGCAAGCGAATTTTTCGATTGAGCCTGGCAGTGCTTCTCGTCTTTGCAACACTATTCGCCGCCGGCGTCCTGGTCGTGCGCAGCCGTGCGTTTCACCGGTATGTGCTTGCTGCAATCATTGATTACGCCCAGCAGGCCACGGGAGGACGTGTTGAGATTGGCGACTTTGGGTTCCGGTTTTGGGGACTGCGTGCAGACCTCTATCGTATCGTGCTGCATGGTACGGAACCTAACCCTCAAGCGCCATTATTCCGGGTCGATCGTCTCGGTGTCGGCCTGAACCTCGTATCGGTCTGGAGGCGAAAGATCGATGTGCAGGAAATCGTAATCGATCACCCAGTCGTCCGTCTCTGGGTTGACGAGCAAGGCCATACCAATTTGCCGCAGACATCAACACCGGCCGAGCCTGTCAATGTGTTTGACCTGGCGATTGGACACTTTGTCCTCAATAACGGCGAAGTCTATTACAACGACCGGCAGACACCGTTGGCGGCGGAGGTTCACGATCTTCAGACGCAAGTTTCGTTTGACCCTTCGAAGACAGGGTACGACGGCACGTTAGGCTATCGCCGAGGTCGCGTTGCGTTTGGTGACTTCAATCCTCTGCAGCATGATTTTCAGGCACGGTTTAACGCAGCACCCTCTGGGCTCAACCTAAGCTCGATAGTCCTGACGAGTGATCCGTTACGGGTTACTGCGGACGCACGCATGCGGAACTACACCAGCCCTTCTGTGGAGGGCTCCTACCAGGCCGTTGTCTCCGGCGGTGAGCTGGGGAAACTTCTCAAGAACAAACTCTTGCCCGGTGGGCAAATCAACACCAAAGGAATTGTCCGCTACCAAAGTAGTGCGCGAAAACCCTTGCTGGAAGGCCTGTCTATCGAGGGACAACTCGACAGCCCGGATCTGGCAATCGATTTGCCGGAAGTAAGCATCACCGCACGGTCGTTCAGAGGAGACTATCGCTTGACTCGCGGTGCTTTTGAAGCCCGCGACCTACAAGCCGAGATCTTAGGCGGCCTTGTGGCCGCTGATCTGACGATTCTCCATCTGGCCGACAAGCCGGAGGCCCGGGTTGAAGGAACGGTGCGTGGCCTTTCACTGGAGGCTGCGAGTACCGCTTTACGGACGAAACCGAAGGAACGGATAGAGATCACTGGCCGTCTGGACGGAACGCTCAAAGCATCCTGGCGCGGCAGCATGCAAGCCCTCCAAGTCCGCTCGGATGCCGTGATTACTGCCCAGGCCCCAGTCGCGAAAGCGGCTCCAGCTGGTTCAAGGGCCATCTCCTTGGACGGGGCCATACACGTAGCCTATGATAGCAGTAGCGACGTTGTCTCCCTGCAACGTACTTACCTCCGCACGCCGCACACCACGCTCACGCTCGAAGGTACTGTGGGCAAGCAGTCTAGCCTCGGGATACAAGCCCGGTCAGATGATTTGCGCGAAGTGGATCTGCTCGCGCTCGTCGCCCGCGGGTATGCTGATGGTCCCGCTCAGCTTGCATCTAAGCCTCCCGAACCGCTAGGCCTGGGTGGGTCAGTTTCATTCACTGGCCAACTTCAGGGATCGATGAAAGAGCCTCGCCTGACCGGACAACTTGGAGGAGAGAACCTTCGGTATCAACGCACAACTCTGCGTACTCTTCGGACTCAACTTAACGCTGGCTCGTCTGGAATTGCTTTGCGCCAGGGACAACTGCAAACAAGTTCGCAAGGCCGTGTTGAATTCGACATGACAGTGGGGCTGAGAAACTGGTCGTATGAACGTGAAAACCCCGTGAGTCTGCGGGTTGTCACTAACAGGCTGCCGGTGGCCGACATCCAGCGGGCGGCAAACCTGCAATATCCGATCACCGGAATTCTGTCAGCCAATGTCTCGGTGCAAGGATCGCAAACAAATCCTGTCGGCCAGGGGTCGGTTCGGCTGTCGGAGGCGAGCGCCTGGGACCAACGGATTCAGGATCTCTTGTTGCAATTTCAGGGCTCCGGGAGCGCCGTTCACTCGACCTTGAATCTTCGCACACCGGCAGGATCAGGCAGCGCCAAAGCTACCTTTTACCCAAAAGACGACGGATACGAGGCACAAGTCGACTTTCCCGGCATCCACCTTGAACGGCTCGAAGCTGTTCGCACTGGCAATTTGCAGTTGGCTGGGGTTGTGACGGTGTCTGCGCGTGGTCGAGGCACTCTGAAGGCACCGCAAGTGGAAGCGACCGTCGAAGCTCCTAAACTGCAATGGCACCAGAAGGTGCTCGACGGTTTGAAGGCCCATACTACTGTTGCTCCCCAGCAGGCCAAATTCACCATAGATTCCAGTGTCTCAAGTGCCCACATCCAGGCGCGAGGAACCGTTAATCTGAATCCGGATTATGACACCACGGCGAACATCGATACGCGTGCCGTCGATCTCGGTCCTCTCCTGGCGAGCTATTTGCCTCGGCACGGCCAGAACATGCGCGGGGAAACCGAACTGCATGCCTGGCTCAAGGGTCCTTTGAAACGCCCCGAGCGGCTTGAGGCTCACCTGGAGATCCCGACCCTTAGCCTCGGCTACCAATCCGTACAAATTGCGAACGCTGTGCCGATCCGAATTGACTATCGCGGCGGAACTGTGACGATGGAGCGCGCTGAGCTGAAGGGCACGGGAAGCGATCTTCAACTGGCGGCCGTCGTTCCCGTTGCGGGCAACGGCACCCTGCGAGCAACAGCCGCCGGGAATGTCGACCTTCACATTCTTCAACTGCTGAACCCTGCCTTGGAGAGTACAGGTCAAGTCAAGCTGGATGTAAGCGCTCAAGGCACTCGCGCCCATCCTGACATTGATGGGCTCGTGCAGGTTGTCGACGGAACTTTTCAATCACCAGACGCACCGCTCGGCGCAGAGAAGGTCAATGCCAAGTTTGAACTTCAGAAGGATCGGGTTGACATAACAAGCTTCACGGCCCAGACGGGAGGTGGCACGGTCACAGCTCAAGGCTCTGTCGCTTATCGGTCTGCGGTTCGATTCAACGTCGCGCTCTCGGGCAAGGAGGTCCGCTTGCGCTATCCGGAAGGCGTAAGAGCTATACTGAATGGCAACTTAGCTCTGAACGGAACGCCCGATTCGGCTGTGTTGGCGGGGCAAGTGCTGATTGATCGCCTCTCCTTTACGGAAGCATTCGACCTCGCAACCTTTGCCGATCAGTTCACGGGACCTTCCTCGCCTCCCGGCGAGGGAATGGCCCGGAATATCAAGCTGGATGTCGCCTTGAAGTCGGCACAGGAAATGGGACTCTCGAGCAACCAGCTGAGCATCCAGGGTTCAGCTGACCTGCAGGTGCGTGGAACGGTGGCCGAACCTGTCATTCTGGGTCGAACGAATGTTACCGGTGGGGAGCTTTTCTTCAACGACCGACGCTACCAGGTGCAAAGCGGCGTGATCCAGTTCGTAAATCCGGTACGCACCGAACCGGTCGTGAATCTGTCGGCGACGACGATTGTCGACCAGTTTAATATCAACTTGAACTTCATCGGTCCAATCGACCGCTTACGCACCAGCTATACATCGGACCCGCCGCTTCCGCCAGTTGATGTCATTAACCTGCTGTTTATGGGTAAGACGACCGAGGCGGCTGCCGCGAGTCCGAGCACGCCGCAATCCATGGTGGCTGGGCAATTGGCGGGACAAGTCAGCAGCCGGGTGGGAAAGCTGGTGGGCATTTCTGCGCTGACCATCGACCCGCAGATTGGGGGCAATCAGCGCAATCCTGGCGCACGTCTGGCGATCCAGCAACGGGTAACCAAGAATCTGTTTTTTACCTTCGCCACCGATGTGACTTCAACTCAAGGTCAGGTCGTCCAGGTCGAGTATCAGGTGACCCGCAAATACTCCCTAAGCGCCGTACGCAATCAAAACGGTGGCTACTCTCTTCAAGCCAAGGTGCGCAAGCGGTTTTGACAACAGCATGCCTTGGCTCGGCTTGAACGGTCTAGCGGCGCGATGGGAGATTGCGCCTTCCAGATGAAACCCTTCTGCCATGGTTCCAGCAGTTTCAACCCGTCGTTGTTTGAAGAACGGCGCACTCCAAGTGAATCAAAGTTCTCGTGCAGCGCAGATTGGAATCCGCTCGGGTCGGATCAACCGGCCGCACTACTGGAGCTCACTTACACTGGGGTTGTCGCCTGCATGGGGCAAGGGTTAATGCCTTGAGGTTGCCCCGACTACGCTTAGCGGGCACCCAGCGGGGGGCATAGTAATCCACCTATGCAAGGAACCACTCTGCCAACGAGGCACACGCACTACCTCCCCTCACGTCTGGAAGGATTCTCAATTCCAGGGCCGTTACCCCATCTAAATCTACGCCGTAGTCTTCCACCTCGCGCGTGGCGGCCAAAGGGCTGAAGTTATACTGCTGGCGCACGATCTCCGTGTAGGACTGGCCACGGTTTGGCGACCAACGTAGTACGAATTCTTGTGTGCGCTCCTTCTGATCCTCGCAGAACAATAAATGAATCCGTCGGATTCTCTGGGGCTTGTCGAACAGAAGACGGATTATCTGTTCACCAGCCTGAGCCGCCCGCCAGCCCGACCCTCTGCCCGGTGTCAGTGCTGACTCTATTGGGTGTTCCACATCCTCAGATGTAATTTCGACCTGGACGAGAGGTTCCAAGTCTAACCAGTTTTGATTCGTGGAAGAAACGTTCTCTGAGCTTGAACTGATTATTCGCTTACGCATCGAGATCTACTGTATGTATTTGCCCGTAGCCAATATGGTAGTCTCAGGCAAAAGCATAACACACACGCCACGCCGCCTTGTCGGGGTGTCGGGTCTGAGGTCTTCCGATTCCGCACATATCCGGGCTGGTTTTAGGCTCCACGGGACATCACGTTCTCAAGTTCTCTCCGAATGTAATCTTTCCCCGAATTGAGGGCCTGCAGCACTCCTTGGGTCGTCTTCTCGGTCCATTCCCGACCTCGGTCCATGCCCTCTTGCATCTTTTCGGAAATGTCGTCGGCCAAACTGTCGATCGCATGACCCATTTCTAACTGAATTTGTTCCGATTTCTTCTTGGCCATTTTCCCCAAGTGAACGATATCTCGACGCGTCCTCCTGCCCGATTGAGGGGCCAAAAGGAGGGCTAGTCCTGCCCCGAGTAGACCCCCGCCAACAAACAACAAAACCCCATCGAGCTTTCCATTTTTTGCTTCCATAACATCCTCCACTTCCCGGCATTGGCCGGCACGCAAGATGTTGGAGGTGCCCTCTAGCCGAAAATGAAACCAGAATATCGAACTGGATTCTAGGCACTTCCATGTTTTAGAAATAGGCAACCCAAGCCCACCACATCTCTTATATTACCAGTGAAAATGACGATTGAGTTGAGTTTTGCCATCAAGCAAACCACGAACCCGACGATCCTCACGTAACACTCCTTCTGCTTTGCGACTCCAGTCTTCTCTCTGTCCTATGGTGATAATCACCAACGGCGTCTCAGCTACTCTCATCACGTTTCAATCAAGCGACCTGAGTGAGTGAGGAAGGGGTGGCCTGTTTTATGACCACGGCTCCCGGTCTCCGCGATTATTGCGTCACCTTAAGCTCCATAGACATTCCCTTGTGAGTATGGCCGATGACTGGGCACGTCACCTTGTATGTGCCTGGTTTCAGGTCCAGGTGCAACGCGCCACTCTCTTTCTCTTTCAGGCTGGACTTGAGCTTCTCCTCAATGCCGTTGCCCTCAATCTTAAAAGTGTGTTTCTTGCTCCCGGAGTTCGCAATGTGAAAAGTCGTTGGTCCCGCGGGGAGGCTGCTAGGCATGTCTATCTTGTACTCGCTCAAGGTGACGTTGACGGGATTGTCTGCGGGCGGCGCGGCCAGCAGACCAAGACTGAACGTCACGAGAAACGCCATAGCTAGTCCGAATACTCTCATCATCCTGTCTGAAGTAAATTTCATAACATTCTCCTTTCGAAGGGATGGCACACGATGCTCCACGCCAACCTAAGTTCCAGGATGTCCCTGCACGGTCAACGAGACTGTCCAAAACACGACATCCACCCTGACGCAGACAACATTCATGGATGACGCTGTCAGGAATACCTTGGCCAGGAATTGTCTTCAGCCCGCACAAGCAGGCAGAATCCGTTGCGTAGGGAAGATGCCCACGCTGAATTGAGTAAGCTCCACGGCACTTAGGGAAAGGTATCTCGTAACATGAAATCGAGAAAGGAACTTGACGGCGATGAAATGGTCTTGGTCAGTAGTTAAATTTTTGTTTGGATTGGCGCCACACAGGAAGCAAGCATGACCCAGATGAAAGCGGCGCTTACAACGCGAATCCCTTCACAAACTCAGCAGCGATTCCCTCGGCGGTTTTCTTTGGGAAGGTTCTAAAGTTTGGATATGGCGGTTTTCAATTCGATTAGTTGCGTCTCGATAAGAGTTCTTTGGTCGGCGGTGGGAGCGCAGCGAGGAAGAAACTTCTCGATCGCCTGACAGGCCCGTACGGCAGCGGCCTGTTGTCTACGACCCGAGGAAGGCAATTCCTTAGCGAAGGAATCACGAGCAAACTCGGCGAACTGAAGACCGACCTTCAATTCAGTCAGGACCAAGTCAGTCATGAGAGATTTGGCTTGAGCCAGGATGTCTTGATGTTTCTCGACAGCTTTGCGAAGTCTGTCTCGCCTACGCTTACCCATGACAGTATTAGAAATCGAGTGGCTATATTTTTGTGGTCCAATTGTGCTCACAAAATGATCACGCCCATCCCCGGCTATGGTGCTTCCGGATCCTCGAACGGTCCGACTAGGACCACGGTTCGCCTGACCCAGATTCAGCCTCACCTTGATTGACAGCTTTCTGGCCCGACTTGTCCAAGGGGTTAAGATGGTTAAGGCGTGTCTCAGCCTGCCGGGTTTTTTTGGTCGGGTGAAAGGCGGATTCCGTCCACCTTTCTCTTTGGCGGGACGATACAGTGAACACACCTACCCTGCTAACATTCTATCTTAGCAAGAGCGGAAGCCGGAGGATCTCGCGCGCGACAAAGCGACGAACCTCGAATGCAGCACATTCGCCTAGTCTTCTCTTTGCGAATTGTGGTTGGTGCAAAAGGGAACGGCCTGCTTGTCGGGGTTGCTGGATACTGAGATCAGTAGAGGGCGGGCTTGAGTCAGTGCGATGCAAAGTCGCAAGACAAAACAACTCAGCGATTCAAAGTTCCGCTCTCTACCTCAGTGGTGCAGAGCGGCGCGGCCGTAGCTGGCTTTGCGCGACAAAGACCCATGCTCAATGGAAGTCGCGCTGCTCTCACCACCCACCTCCATAACTCCACCAAAGCAGGCTCTCTGCCAATCATCCTCAGGCTACTGTACCCAATCCACTCGGAGCAAAATTGAACTGTTCTCAGGTGCGACGTGCTGCACACTTGGCTAATGATTTGCAAAAATTGCCAAAACGTCATTCGTCCGGACAGCGTGTTCTGCTCACATTGTGGCGTGAGATTAGCAACACACTTAAAACCTTGGTTCTGGATTGCGGGCGCTTTGCTATTAATGCTGGTGCTGACGGCTGTGATCTATTGAGTTGCGGTAGAGGCTTGTATGATCGATCAAGAAGATCCCAACTTGATTGCACTCCAGGAAAAACTGGCAGCCAAAGAATCACAATGCCGCGAGCTTCAGAAACAGCTCCACGAGCTTCGCGGTCAAGCTCAGATCCTGCAAAACAAACTCGCCATTGCAGAAATGGTCTATGAAACTCTCCGCCTTGAGGTCCCTCAGGAAGGTCCAGGCTGTCCGTGCGGAGAGTGAACAGATTTGCCATCCGAGGCAGCGAGACTCATTGGTGTCAGCCCTCAAGCGATAGGCGATGCAATCTCACAGAAGCGTCTAACGACTGCAGATTGTAACCGGCGAGCTAAGCTATAGGGACCTGAGTGCCCGCATTGAAGGTCAGGCCTGACCAAAAGGGGATGCAGCAGGCGGTGATTGGCCTGAAGAAATTTCACCTGACACGACGAGGGAGTGACGTCATGAGGCACTCCCCTGGCGCGGCCAAGCCACGGGCAGACTATTTCATTTGCTTGGCGACTACGTGAGACGCAGTCTTACCTAGGTGGCCCCTGGCACGATCTTCTTCCCTTTTAAACTCCGATTTTGACTTCTAGATGCAATCGAAAATCAAAAGTGTGCAATGCTGCACTGAATCGTCGTTCTCTCTTTAGAGCGGAAACTAAGCCTGAGGGCTGAAGCAGCAAAAGCTAAACCTCCACCTGGCGGAGAGCGGGTAGCACATGTTTTAAGTGTGGCGCTACTTCGCCTTCATAAGAAACCCAGCCTAGTTGGGAAGTGGAATGTTACTGTGTTGACCCCTGATTCTGATTTCAAACAGGGGCGGTTTGATCCCCACACTGGCACAACCAACCTACCAAACAGGAAAGACCGCGACAGCCTCTTGGAGTAAATCCATCCTGGTGTTTCTCGTCACGGTTGGCGCCGTTAGCGAATATGGTTTTGGAGACGGTGAGAGCCAAGTGACGACGTGAGTCGAGTAGACTCGTGCATTTCGAGTAACCTTCCGATCACCACTCACCACTTAGGTTTTCCCCGAAAGAATCGTTAAGGATTCGCCTGATAGACAGGATCGGATCCTTCGGCGCACTCTTTCCCACCTCGGAACCTTTTGTTCCGTCATTGAACCAAGAACGACATGGGGTTTTCTTATGCAAGCCAAACACGAACACGAGGCTTTGTCCGCGTTGCAATGTGGAATCAGTCGAGCAGCCGACGCCATTCTCCTTAAGGATGACCCTGACCGGCGCAGAGCTCTGATTGATGGCGCCAATTCTGCCTACAACAGGGCGCTGCAGTTAATGATCCAGTCGCCGAGAATAACGAGCGCTCAGGTGCAGCGCAATCTTGCGCATTTGGAAGCGCTGTTGAGAAGGTTAGAAGAGGATCATCCAGAAGGTGCCAAGCGGTCCGGAGAGTTTGGCGTCGAGTCTAGCGCGAAACAGCAGTGCGTCGTCTGCCTGGAAACCGGACGACAATAGGAGTTGATGGCCCGCGGTCCGCGAAGCTAACGTGCTCGCTATGCTGGGCCTCGGCAGCCTCACTGGGTGTTTGTCCTGGAAGCTCTCGTTGGCGTTTTTCGCCAGTCGATGAAGTAATATCCGGGTCGCTTGTCCCAAACGTAACGGTTCCCAGCTTTGCGCATCGAAATGAATTTCCAGTATCCTGAGCTTGAGCGATTGGAGGATTGGCTGGGAGGCAGGGATTCGAACCCCGATAGGCAGATCCAGAGTCTGCAGTCCTACCGTTGGACGACCTCCCAGCAACATAAGGAGGGAACCGTAAAAGCAAAGAGTTTTTAGCATCGCTTGGCGGAGTTTGTCAATTGGCCCTTTCCGCTCGACTCTTTCCACTGGCAGGCTGGTTTTGGCTGAGATTTACAAAGCCGGGACCTCATGCTATCTTCAGCGCTCATTGGCTCTGACTTGAGTAAGACCTACCTTAGCCGGAGTGGCGGAATTGGCAGACGCACTAGACTCAAAATCTAGC
>Ga0111538_10015414_pt1 | contig 10049 bp, 6 predicted proteins | sample SoiMethybrSBSTD1_FD_79669 | JGI IMG/M metagenome (GOLD analysis project Ga0111538, IMG submission 79669) | Bulk soil microbial communities from a Populus tree surrounding site in Tennessee, USA - Soil MetaG P. TD hybrid SBSTD1 (version 2)... | ecosystem: Environmental > Terrestrial > Soil > Tree... | reverse complement strand
GGCCGATCCGCCCGCCGGTGACGCCGAACAGGCGCGAGCTGCGCTTGCCGAGCGCCTTGTAGTGATCGCTGATGACTCGAAGTTTCAGTGCCATGGGGGCAAATGCGCGCCAAGCGGCCAGCTCACTCAGCACGGCCGGCCCAGCCCACCCGATGCCGGCCCACGCTGCGTGATTATGGATAATATGGGGCAGCAGACTACCAACCCGCCCCGGAACCAAGATGGCAGCCAGTCACATTTTCAAGGTCGTTTTCGTTAATCAGGGCAAGGTCTACGAGATCTATGCCCGCAAGGTCAGCCATGGCGCGCTGTTCGGCTTCATCGAGGTTGAGGAGCTGGTGTTCGGCGAGCGCTCGGCAGTCGTCGTCGACCCGTCCGAGGAGAAGGTGAAAGCCGAATTCGAAGGCGTGAAACGCACGTATCTGCCGCTGCACTCGGTGCTGCGCGTCGACGAAGTGCGACAGCAGGGCGTGAGCAAGGTCAGCGCCCTCGAAGGCTCGAACGTGACGCCGTTTCCGGTGCCGCTGTACACGCCGGGAGATAAGAAATAAGGAAGCAGAGTGTCGGGCTGAAGCCCGACCTACAGGCTCTTCGTAGGTCGGGCTTCAGCCCGACACTCTGATATCATTCGCCCCCGTTCACCGCTGGCTCCAAGATGCTGATACTGCCCGGCGCGCCTGCACTCTCCGACTTCCGAACAACGAGACTCCTCGCCGCGGTAACGGCTCGCGGCCACGCAGTCGAACATCTGAGCGCGCGCTTCGTCCATTTTGTGCAGGCGCGTCGCGAGCTGAGCGCCGACGAGCGCCGCATCCTGACGGCTCTGCTGACTTACGGTCCGCGTACTCCTGAGGCGAGCGCTACTGCGGCGCCGTCCGCGCGCCCGATCGTCGTCGTCCCGCGGCCCGGCACGATCTCGCCCTGGTCCAGCAAAGCCACCGACATCGCGCACGTCTGCGGCCTGGACGCGATCGAGCGTATCGAACGCGGCATCGCGTACGAGCTGCGTGCTGCCGCCACGCTGACGCAAGAGCAGCTGCGCGCGATCGCGCCAGCCCTCTACGACCGCATGACCGAAGCCGCGATCTTCTCAATGGACGACGCGGCTCAGCTGTTCGCGCACGAAGCGCCGCGCCCTCTGCGTACGGTGCCGTTGCGCGCCCGCGGTCGCGCAGCGCTGGTCGAGGCGAACGAGAGTCTCGGTCTCGCGCTGTCCGATGACGAGATCGATTATCTCGTCGCGAACTTCATGCGCCTCGAGCGCGATCCGAACGACATCGAGCTGATGATGTTCGCGCAGGCGAACTCCGAGCACTGCCGTCACAAGATCTTCAACGCCGACTGGATCATCGACGGCCAGCGCCAGCCGAAGTCGCTGTTCGCGATGATCAAGAACACGCACGCGCGCAACTCGCGCGGCGTGCTGTCTGCGTATCGGGATAACGCGGCCGTGATCGAGGGATCGCACGGCGAGCGCTGGTTCGCCGACGTGGACAGTCACGTCTACGCGCGCAACGCCGAGCCGATCGACATCCTGATGAAGGTCGAGACGCACAACCATCCGACCGCGATCTCGCCGTTCCCGGGCGCGGCGACCGGTGCGGGCGGCGAGATCCGCGACGAGGGCGCGACCGGCCGCGGCGGCAAGCCGAAAGCGGGCCTCGCCGGCTTCTCCGTCTCGCATCTGCGAATTCCCGGCTTCGAGCAGCCCTGGGAGCGCGACTACGGCCGGCCCGGCCGCATCGCTGCGGCGCTAGACATCATGGTCGAAGGCCCGATCGGCGCGGCCGCGTTCAACAACGAGTTCGGCCGCCCGAACATCCTCGGGTACTTCCGCACCTTCGAGACCGAGCTGGAATCCGGCTCGGAATCCACCATGCGCGCGGCGCTGCGCGGCTATCACAAGCCGATCATGATCGCGGGCGGACTCGGCAACGTGCGCCGCATGCACGTCGAGAAATCCGCGGTGCCGGCCGGTGCGAAAATCATCGTGCTCGGCGGGCCTGCGATGCTCATCGGGCTCGGCGGCGGCGCGGCTTCCTCGGTCGGCAGCGGTGCCAGCGCCGAGGACCTGGACTTCGCTTCGGTCCAGCGCGGCAATCCCGAGATCCAGCGGCGCGCGCAGGAAGTCATCGATCAGTGCTGGGGACTGGGCGAGGCGAACCCGATCCTGCTGATCCACGACGTCGGCGCCGGCGGCCTGTCGAATGCGATTCCGGAATCGATCGCGCACAGTCACCGGGGCGGCCGGATCGATCTGCGCGCCGTGCCGTCGGACGAGCCGGGCATGTCGCCGCTGGAGATCTGGTGCAACGAGGCGCAGGAGCGCTACGTGCTCGTCGTCGCGCCCGAGCATCTCGAGCGCTTCGCCGCGCTCTGCGAACGCGAGCGATGCCCGTACGCAGTCGTCGGCGAGACGACCGATGACGGCTGGCTCAAGGTCGCGGACCCGAAGTTCAACACCGCGCCCATCGACGTGCCGCTCGACGTGATTCTCGGCAAGCCGCCGAAGATGGTGCGCGATGTCCAGCGCGTTCCCGCTCTCGGCGATGGATTCGACGCTGCACGCATCGATGTCATCGAAGCTGCCTATCGCTTGCTGCGGTTTCCGGTGATTGCCGACAAGACGTTTCTCATCACGATCGGCGACCGCACCGTCGGCGGCATGATCAGCCGCGATCCGATGGTCGGGCCATGGCAGGTGCCAGTCAGCGACGTCGCGGTTACCTTGAGCGACTACACCTCGCACAGCGGCGAAGCGATGGCGATGGGCGAGCGCACGCCGCTCGCGCTGCTCGATGCGCCCGCGTCGGGCCGCATGGCTGTCGCGGAAGCCGTCACGAACATCGCGGCTGCAGACATCGGCGCGCTCTCCGACGTGCGCCTGTCGGCGAACTGGATGGCGGCGTGCGGCGAGCCGGGCGAGGACGCGGATCTCTATGCGACGGTGAAAGCCGTCGGCGAGGAATTCTGTCCGGCGCTCGGCATCGCGATTCCCGTCGGCAAGGACTCGCTGTCGATGAAGACGAGTTGGATGCAGGCAGGACGCGCCCGCAAGATGGTCGCGCCGCTGTCGCTGATCGTCTCGGCGTTTGCACCGGTGCGTGACGTTCGTCGCACGTTGACGCCGCAGCTGCGTACCGATCGCGGCGACACCTCACTGGTGTTGATCGATCTGGGCGGTGGACGCAATCGACTCGGCGCGTCGTGCCTCGCACAGGTGTACGGCAGTCTCGGGCGGGAAGCGCCCGACTGCGACGATCCCGCGCGTCTCGCAAGTTTCTTCGCTGCGATCGTCGAGCTGCGCGCCGCCGGGCTGGTGCTCGCCTATCACGATCGTTCGGACGGCGGCCTGTTTGCCACCGTCGTGGAAATGGCTTTCGCCGGCCGTTGCGGCGTCGAGCTGGAGCTGGCTGCTGATTCAGGGGCGGTTGCCGCAGCGCTGTATAGCGAAGAGCTTGGTGCAGTGCTGCAGATCCGCACCGCCGACGCACAGGAAGTGCGTCAGCTACTCGAACGTCACGGCCTTGCGAAGCTCGCGAGCACGATCGGTCGCGTGACGACTGCAGATCGCGTCGTGATTCGCGCCGGCGGCAAAGTCGTGCTGGACGAGGCGCGCACGGCGTTGCGCCGCGCGTGGTCAGAGACCAGCTTCCGCATGGTCGAGCTGCGCGACAATCCTCAATGCGCGCGCGAGCAGTTCGCAGCCGCGATCGAGCCGAACGATCCTGGCATGAACGCGCGCCTGACGTTCGAGCTGCAGCAGGACATCGCTGCGCCGTACATCTCCAAAGGAGCGCGGCCGAAGGTTGCGATTCTGCGCGAGCAGGGCGTGAACAGTCACGTCGAGATGGCCGCCGCGTTCCATCGCGCCGGCTTCAGCGCCTATGACGTGCACATGACCGACCTGTTCGAGCGTCGGCTGAGCCTCGACGAGTTCCGCGGCCTGGTGGTGTGCGGTGGCTTCTCGTACGGCGACGTGCTCGGCGCCGGCGAGGGCTGGGCCAAGTCGATCCTGTTTCATTCGCGGCTGCGCGACGAGTTCAGTGCGTACTTCGCGCGGCCCGGGACGTTCGCGCTCGGCGTCTGCAACGGGTGCCAGATGATGTCGGCGCTGGGCGAGATCATTCCGGGCACGCAGCACTGGCCGCGCTTCGTGCGCAACCGCTCCGAGCAGTTCGAGGGACGCCTGAGTCTCGTGGAAGTGGTCGAGTCGCCGTCGCTGTTCTTCGCGGGCATGGCCGGCTCACGGATGCCGATCGCGGTGGCGCACGGTGAGGGTCGCGCCGAGTTCGCGCAGGCGGGTGCGCTGGATGCGCTGGTGCGCGACAAGCTGCTCGCGCTGCGTTTCGTGGAGAACGATGGCCGTCCGGCGGAGCGCTATCCGGCGAATCCGAACGGCTCGCCGCGCGGCCTCACCGGCATCACCACGCCGGACGGTCGCGTGACGCTGCTGATGCCGCATCCGGAGCGCGTCTATCGCACGGCGCAGAATTCGTGGCATCCGGACGAGTGGGGCGAGGACAGTCCGTGGATGAGAATCTACCGGAATGCGAGAGTCTGGGTTGGGTGAGGCGTGATGGAAGTGATGGAGTGATGGAAGTGATGGAGTGATGAAGCATCACTTTCATCACCTACTTCACCCTTATCACTTCCAGTTCCCCGCCGCGGCCTTCGCTACGTCATTCACCGGTCGTGCCAGCAGTCCCGACTGCGTAATCGCGACTTCGTAGCGCGCGCCGTCCGCCATCGGCAGGTAGACGGCGCTGCCATACACCGCATCGACGAACGGCATCCAGCGCCGATGGTCGATCGACACCGTCCACAGATCCAGGCCGGGGTTCTCGCTCAGCGCATACACCGTGCGCTCGTCCTTGCGCTCCTGTTCGATCTCGCGGTAGCGACCGCTGACGCGCTCGAGCCGGTACTGCGCGTCGAGACCGAGGAGATTCGCCCAGCCCTTCCACTTCAGCACGCGCGCATCGAGCTGCCACTCGTCGCCGGCCAGCATGAAGACCTGCAGCTCGCCACTCGGCACCTGCGCGAGCGTCGCGCGGAAATGCTGCGGACCGCGCGCCTCGAACACGATCTCGGCGACGGGCTGCTCGTACGTCAGCCGGTTGTACGTGTGCAGATTGAGCGAGACGACGAAGAACAGCGCGGCGCCCGCCAGCAGCAACGCGCCCATCAGGCCGCTGCCTGCGGCCGCTACGAAGCGAGCGCGAAACAATCGCTGGCAGGCGAGCGCCAGCAGCAACAGACCGAACAGGGCGACGAGCAGGACGACTGCGTCCGAGGTCATGTCACGAAACCCGTCAGCTCACGGCGTTCGATCAGCGCGCCCAGCGTTGCGATGTCGCGGTCGAGCCGGTGATCGTACGGCCGGTACGCCACGTGCTGACGGATGAGTGTGTGGACGCGCTGCAGAGGCTCGGTCGTCTGCAGCGGCTGCAGCTTGTCGATCGCGTGCGCGGCGGCGAGCGCTTCGATCGCGAGCACGTGCGCAGTGTTCGCGCAGATTCGCTGGAGCTTGAAGCCTGCCCACGGCGCCATGCTGACGTGGTCTTCCTGGCCCGCCGATGTCGTGACGTTGTCGACCGACGCAGGATGCGCGAGCGTGCGGTTCTCCGACGTCAACGCAGCCGCCGCGACGTGCGCGATCATGAAGCCGGATTCCAGGCCGGGCTCCGTCGTCAGGAACATGCTCAGCGCCGGGTTCACGCGGCGATCGAGCAGGTCCGTGCGGCGCTCGGACATGCTGGCGATTTCCGCCACCGCGATCGCCAGATAGTCGCTCAGCATCGCAAGCGGCTCGGCGTGGAAGTTGCCGCCCGACAGGATGTCCTGTCCGAAGATGAGCGGATTGTCGGTCACGCCGTTGATCGCCGCTCCGAGCACTTCGCGCGCGTGCGCGAGCGCACCCTCGACGGCGCCGAGCACTTGCGGCATGCAGCGCACAGCATATGGGTCCTGCACCCGATCGCAATTCTCGTGATCACTGTGGATCGCGCTCGTCGTGAGCAGCATGCGGAAGCGGCGCGAGACTTCGAGCTGATGCTTCGAGCGACTCGCTTCGTGAATGCGTGCGTCGAAGGGCGCATAGCTGCCGGCGAGGCCGTCCACGGTCAGCGCGCCGATCACGATCGACGCGTCGAGCAGCGTCTCGGCCGCGAACAGGCCTTCGAGCGCGAGCGCCAGGCTGAGCTGCGTGCCGTTGATCAGCGCCAGTCCTTCTTTGGCCTCCAGTGCGATCGGCTCCAGGCCGGCGGCGCGGCACACTTCGGCTCCCTCCAGACGACGCTCGCCCTGCAGCGCTTCGCCTTCGCCAATCAGGCAGAGCGACAAATGTGCGAGCGGCGCAAGGTCGCCCGATGCCCCGACCGAGCCGCGGCTCGGGATCATCGGGAGCACGTCATTGTTGAGCAGCGCGAGCAACGCATCGACCAGCTCGGTGCGCACGCCGGAAATTCCGGCAGCGAGGCTGTTCGCTTTGAGCAGCAGCATGCGACGCACGATCGGCGCGGCGAGCGGCTCGCCGACGCCGCATGCATGGCTGCGCACGAGGTTCAGTTGCAGCTGCCGCACCTGATCCGCGGAGATGCGTTTGTTGGCGAATGCGCCGAAGCCGGTCGTGATGCCGTAGCTCACCCGGTCGGTGCGCACTGCCTCGCGCACGACGTCGATGCTGCGCTCCATGCGGCGACGCGCCTGCTCGCTCAGTGCAACGGCGACGCGTGCGCGTTCGAACTGCCGCAGGACGTCCAGTGACAGCGTATCGCCGTCGATGGTCAGGCCAGGTGCTGTCATGGCGGGATTGTAGGTCGGGCTTCAGCCCGACAGCTAGGCGTCGAGCTTCTTGTAGCGGATCCGGTGCGGACTGTCGGCGTCCTCGCCCTTGCGTCGCTTCAGATCCTCGACGTATTCCGCGTGGTTGCCCTCGAACCAGACGACTTCGCTGTCGCCTTCGAACGCCAGGATGTGCGTGGCGATCCGGTCCAGGAACCAGCGATCGTGCGAGATGACCACGGCGCAGCCGGGGAAGCTCAACAGCGCTTCTTCGAGCGCCCGCAGCGTCTCCACGTCCAGATCGTTGGTCGGCTCGTCGAGCAGCACGAGGTTGCCGCCGCTCTTCAGCACCTTGGCCAGGTGCACGCGGTTGCGCTCGCCGCCCGACAGCTCGCCGATCAGCTGCTGCTGCTGCGTGCCGCGGAAGTTGAAGCGTCCGACGTAACCGCGCGAGGACGTTTCGTAGTTGCCGACGCGGATCATGTCGAGGCCGCCGGAGATCTCCTGCCACACCGTGTTCGCGTCATTCAGCGACTGGCGCGACTGGTCGACGTACGCGAGCTGCACCGACGGACCGACCCGCACTGCGCCGCTGTCCGGTTTTTCCTGGCCCGTGATGATGCGGAACAGGGTGGTCTTGCCGGCGCCGTTCGGACCGATCACGCCGACGATGCCGCCGGCCGGCAGCTTGAAGCTGAGATTGTCGAACAGCAGCCGGTCGCCGAAGCCTTTCTTCAGGTCCTGCGCCTCGATCACCAGCTCGCCGAGCCGCGCCCCCGGCGGAATGTAGATTTCGTTGGTCTCGTTGCGCTTCTGGAATTCCTGCGACGCCAGCTCTTCGTAGCGCTGCATGCGGGCCTTGCTCTTGGCCTGGCGCGCTTTCGGGTTGGAGCGCACCCACTCCAGCTCGCGCTCCAGCGTCTTGCGCAGGCCTTCCTGCTGCTTCTCCTCGACCGCGAGCCGCTTTTCCTTCTGTTCCAGCCACGAGGAATAGTTGCCTTCCCACGGAATGCCGTGGCCGCGGTCGAGCTCGAGGATCCAGCCCGCGACGTTGTCGAGGAAGTAGCGGTCGTGCGTCACCGCGATCACGGTTCCGGGATACGCTTCGAGGTAGCGCTCCAGCCACGCGACCGATTCGGCGTCGAGATGGTTGGTGGGCTCGTCGAGCAACAGCATGTCGGGCTGCGACAGCAGCAGCCGGCACAGCGCGACGCGGCGACGCTCGCCGCCGGAAATTTTCGTGACGTCGGCATCCCACGGCGGCAGGCGCAGCGCATCCGCCGCGACTTCGAGCTTGCGCTCCAGCTCCCAGCCGCCCTTGGCGTCGATCGCGTCCTGCAGCTTCGCCTGCTCCTCGAGCAGCTTGTTCATCTGCTCTTCGCCGAGATCCGGATCGGCGAACTGGTCGCTGACGGCGTTGAAGCGATCGATCAGCGACTGGATTTCACCGACGCCTTCGACGACGTTGCCGCGCACGTCCTTCTGCGGATCGAGCTGCGGCTCCTGCGACAGCAGGCCGATCTTGATGCCGGGCTGCGGGCGCGCCTCGCCTTCGATCTCCCGGTCGGTGCCGGCCATGATGCGCAGGAGCGTCGACTTGCCGGAGCCGTTCAGGCCGAGCACGCCGATCTTGGCGCCGGGAAAGAACGACAGGGAGATGTCCCGCAGGATGATCCGCTTCGGCGGCACCACCTTCGAGACGCGATTCATGGTGTAGATGAATTGAGCCATGGTTGGAAAGGCAGATTCAGGGGTTGGCAGAGGGGGGCGAATCATACAGAAGACGTGTTAGTGTCGGCACCGGGGGAGGGGGCGCACATACGAAGAAGGCCCGCCGTGAGCGAATCGGACAGCAACGTGCTCCTGGTGGCGGGCGACGAGATCGCGCGCTACGGTTTCGGCGACGGCCATCCCTTCGGGCCGGACCGGCACGAAGCGTTCATGCGCGAGCTGCACCAGTGCGGCCTCGACGGACGGGTCCAGCGCGGCTCGGCCCGCAGCGCTTCCCGCGAAGAGCTCGAATGGTTCCACACACCGGCCTACGTCGAGCTGGTGCGTGAGCGCTCGGCGAGCGGCTTCGGCTATCTCGACGCCGGCGACACGCCGGCCTGGCGCGGTGTCTACGAGGCTGCCAGCTACGTCGTCGGCGCCACGTTGAATGCCGTCGACGCCGTGCTCGAAGGACGCGCGCGCCGCGCTTTCATTCCCATCGCCGGTCTGCACCACGCCTCGCGCGGGCACGCGGCCGGGTTTTGCGTCTTCAACGATTGCGGCGTCGCCATCGAAATGCTCCGGCGCCGGCATGGGCTGAAGCGCGTGGCCTACGTCGACATCGACGCGCATCACGGCGACGGCGTGTTCTACGCATTCGAGGACGATCCCGACCTGCTGTTCGCGGACCTGCACGAGGACGGCCGCTATCTCTATCCCGGCACCGGCATGGCGGCAGAGACCGGCGTCGGGCCGGCGCTGGGCACGAAGCTCAATCTGCCGTTGCCGCCGGGCGCGAGCGACGAGCACTACCACACGGCCTGGCTGAAGGTCGAAGACTACCTGCGCGCCGGACGGCCCGATTTCATCCTGTTCCAGTGCGGCGCGGACAGCCTCGAAGGGGATCCGATCACGCACCTGCGCTTCAGCGAAGATGCGCACGCGCACGCCGCCGCCCGGCTGTGCGCAATCGCCGACGAGCTGGGCCACGGCCGCGTGGTCGGAATGGGCGGCGGCGGCTACAACCGCCGCAACATCGCAAGGGCCTGGACGCGGGTGGTCGAGGCGTTCGTCGAGGGCAGCGGATAACCGGCACTTTCCGTACAATCAGCCTCCCCAGACTTAAGGCTGCCCATGTTCCCCGCCAACATGACGATTTCCGGGTTCGATCCCGAGCTGCAGGCTGCGCTCGACGGTGAGCGGCAGCGCCAGGAAGACCACATCGAGCTGATCGCGTCCGAGAATTACGCGAGCCCACGCGTGCTGGAAGCGCAGGGCACCGTACTGACCAACAAGTACGCGGAAGGCTATCCGGGCAAGCGCTACTACGGCGGCTGCGAGTACGTCGATATCGCCGAGCAGCTGGCGATCGAGCGCGCCAAGAAGCTGTTCGGCGCGGCCTACGCCAACGTGCAGCCCCATTCCGGATCGCAGGCGAACGCGGCGGCGTACCTGGCATTGGTGAATCCGGGCGACACGATCCTCGGCATGAGCCTCGATCACGGCGGCCACCTGACGCACGGCGCCAAGGTGAATTTCTCCGGCAAGCTGTT
>Ga0111538_10015410_pt1 | contig 10050 bp, 11 predicted proteins | sample SoiMethybrSBSTD1_FD_79669 | JGI IMG/M metagenome (GOLD analysis project Ga0111538, IMG submission 79669) | Bulk soil microbial communities from a Populus tree surrounding site in Tennessee, USA - Soil MetaG P. TD hybrid SBSTD1 (version 2)... | ecosystem: Environmental > Terrestrial > Soil >... | reverse complement strand
GAACTGCTGCGCGCCTACATGCTGCACCTAGGAGCACGGTGATGATCGGTTCAGAAGCCCGCGGCGCGTGGAACGAGCTCGAGAGACGTCTCCGACCGTACGTGATGCGCCGCGTGGCTTCCCCCGCCGATGTCGACGACATCCTTCAGGAGATCTTCGTCCGGATGCACCGCGGATTGGCGGGGCTCCGCGAGGATGAACGCTTCGGCGGCTGGGTGTATCGGATCGCCGAACACGCGATCGTCGACCACCAGAGAGCCCGAGCCCGGGCGCCGCTCGTTGGCGCGGAAAACGTCGTCGACAGCGCGGCGATCGATCGATCGGACGATGCCGACGACCTGCAAGGCGCCCTCGGCGAATGCGTCGCACTGTTCGTCGCGAGGTTGCCTTCGCCGTACCGAGAGGCGATCACGTTGACCGAGCTCGAAGGCCTCACACAGAAAGATGCGGCGGACATGCTCGGCATCTCGCTGTCAGGGGTGAAGTCGCGCGTGCAACGCGGGCGCGAAAAAATTCGCGACATGTTCGACGAATGCTGCCGCATCTCCATCGACTGCCGCGGCCGCGTCGTCGAATGCGAGCCCCGGAACCTGGAGGAGATCCCGGAAGATTGCCGCGCCGCAGCGGCGTCCTGGGCTGCGCGCCGGCAAGGCTGACCCACTTGCCGCGCGGCGCGACGGGCTCTAGGCGACTCGAAATGACCTCGCGGACGCTGTCCGTCGAAAAAGCAAAGCGCTTCTACGATTCGTTCGGCGCTGCTCAGAATGCGCAAGCGTTCTACGAGGATGACGCGGTTTCCGCGCTGCTCGAGCGCGCTGCGCTCGACAATGCGAAGCTCGTTTTCGAGTTCGGCTCTGGCACGGGTCGCGTCGCGGAGCGGCTTTTTCGCGAACGAATGGGCGAGTCGTCCAGGTATCGCGGCGTCGATGTCTCGGAGACGATGGTCGCTCTGGCGCGCAAGCGGCTGGCCCCCTGGAACGAACGAGCCGAAGTCATTCTTACGGACGGGTCCACCGCATTGCCCGCCCGTGACGGCGAGGCCGATCGATTCATCTCGACTTTCGTTTTCGACCTGTTGAGCGAGGACGCGATCCGTAGCGTGCTCATGGAAGCGCATCGCATTCTCACCCCCGGGGGCCTGCTTTGTTTGGCGAATGCCACGCCAGGCAACGGAACGCTGGGTGCGATGGTGTCCTCCGCGCTCCTCTGCGTGAACAGAGTTTCCCCGTCGGTTCTTGGCGGCTGCCGGCCGATCACGGTCGCACCCTTCTTGAACGGGGCATCGTGGCGCTTGGTTCACCGAGAGGTGATGCGCAGCTGGGGAATCAGCTCCGAGGTTCTGATCGCGGAAAGAGTGTGAGCTGAGCGACGGGTCCCGGTTGATGTTATGCTTCGGGGCACATGGATCGGCGCTCGTTGATTCAGTTCCTGGCCACGGCGCCCGTGATCGCGGCGTGCCGCGCCGAGTCGCCGCGCGTGGAGCTGGTCGAGGGGCGGCCGGCGGCTCCCGACGTGGTCAAGAACCTGGTCGCGCTCGAGTTTCAGTGGCCGGTGCTCGATCCGTTTCTGTTCTGCGTTCACCACGACGACGCATATCCCGCGGGCAACGGCGCGTTCGGGCCGGCGGCGTCGCTCGCCGGGCGGAACATGGGGAGTGACTTCTCCGCCAAGGACGGCTTCAGCATGTACCACGGGGAGGCGGTGCCCGGGTTTCCGTCGCATCCGCACCGTGGATTCGAGACCGTGACCGTGGTGCGGCGCGGGCTGGTCGATCACTCTGACTCGCTCGGCGCCGCCGCGCGCTACGGCCGCGGGGACGTCCAGTGGCTCACCGCGGGCAACGGCATCGTGCACGCGGAGATGTTTCCGCTGCTGGATGCCAGCGCGCCGAATCCGCTCGAGCTGTTCCAGATCTGGCTCAATCTGCCGAGCACCGACAAGCTGGTGGCGCCGCACTTCTCGATGCTCTGGAATCACACCATCCCGCGTCACGCGGTGGTGGACGGCGCCGGCAAGGCGACCGAGCTCGCGGTGATCGCGGGCAAGCTCGGGCCCAAGAGCGCGGCGTCGCCACCGCCGAAGTCGTGGGCCGCGCACGAGGCGCACGACGTGGCGATCTGGACCCTGAAGATGGCGCCGGGCGCCGAGTTCACCTTGCCGCCGGCGCGGGACGGCTCGAATCGCGTGCTCTACTTCTTCAGCGGCAACGAGGTGCGCGTGGGAACGCGCACGGTGCCGGTGCGGCGCGCGATCGAGCTTCGCGCCGAGCTCGCGGCGCCGCTGAAGAACGGCGCTTCCGAGAGCGAATTTTTGATGCTGCAGGGGCGCCCGATCGGCGAGCCGATCGCGCGGCACGGTCCATTCGTGATGAACACGATGGCCGAAATCGAGAAGGCGTATTCCGACTTTCGCGCGACGCGCTTCGGCGGCTGGCCGTGGCCGTCGAGCGCGCCGGTCCACGATCGCGACGCGCGTTTCGCGCGCCACGCCGACGGCCGCCTCGAGCGCGGCGCCTAGAGCGGCGAAAGCTCTACCACCAGGCCGTCGCTCCAGCCGTACTTGGCGTCCATGAGCGCTTTCACCGCGTGCGCGAGCTCGTCCGCGTCGGGAACGAGGCGCGCGCGGGCCGGCGTGCGCCCGAGCGCGCTGGTCGGATCGCTGCGCGTGCCGACGCTGAACGCGACGCGCGGCTGCTTGGTCAGGTTTTTCACCCAGCCCGCGGCTTCACGGCTTTCGGAAACGACGTAGTGACGGCGTTCGCGTTCGACGAACCAGATCTCGATCTGGCGTTCCTTGCCGCTCGTGCGTCCGATCGTGGTCAGGTACAAGAAAAAGCTCGTCACGCTCCGTTCCAGCATAGCGCGCCGTCGTTCAATGCAATTTCGCACGGCCGGCCTGCGGGTTTGATCAATCGACGGGGCCAAGGCTTGACCACAGGCTCCGTTTTGACCATGTCAATCGACAAGACCACCTATTCTCGTGCCATTCAATCGTTGCTCGCCGGCGGAGGCGCCCTCGCCGCGTGGCCGTTCCGCCATCGTTCCTCGCAAGCAATAACTCTCGACCGAATCCTCTCGGGTCAAACCGTGTTGATCACCGGGGCGAGCAGCGGGATCGGGCGCGCGATCGCGCTTCGGGTCGCGGATACCAAGGCCACTTTGGTGCTGGTCGCGCGCTCCACGGACAAGCTGTGGGAGCTCGAGCGCGCGATCCGGCTCGGCGGAGGCAACGCGCGCAGCTACGCGGCCGATCTGAGCTCCGGGCCGAGCGTGGACGCGCTGCTCGCAGAGCTCGCGCGCGACGGCATGGCAATCGACGTGCTGATCAACAACGCCGGCCGCAGCATTCGCCGCTCGATCGATCAGGCGGCCCGGCGCGTTCACGACTACGAGCGCACCATGGCGCTCAATTACTTCGGCTCGCTGCGGCTGATCCTCGGATTTGTGCCGGGCATGCGCGCTCGCAAGCGCGGACACATCATCAACGTTTCGAGCGCCGGCGTGCAGATGGGCACGCCGCTATTTTCGGCCTACGTCGCCAGCAAGGCCGCGCTCGATGCGTTCACGCGCGTCGCAGCCGGGGAGACGCGCGACGATCAGGTGCGCTTCAGCACCGTGCACATGCCGCTCGTGCGCACGCCGATGATCGCTCCCACCGAGGAGTATCGGGACGTCGACGCGCTCAGTCCCGAGCAAGCGGCCGATCTGGTGCTGCGGCCGTTGATCACTCACGAGAAACAGCTGGGCACCCGGCTCGCCAACCTGTTCAGCCTGGCCCACGTCGTGGCCCCGGACATCGTCGAGCGCGTGGTCGCCTACGGGCACCGCCTGGGACGCGCGGCTTGAGCCGCCAGAATCATGAGAACTCCATGAGAACTAGAACGGAGGAGGCGCGCGTAGAGTACGTGGGTGAGGTCGAGCAAGGGAGGACGAGAGCAGGCTAGCCGCCTTCAGCCGGGCTTCGTTCGGGGTTTCTTGGTCGGCGCGCTTCTGCTTCTGCCCGCCGGCTATGGCATCGCGCGAGCGACGCAGCCCGCACAGCACGATGCCGTTGCTTCGAGCGCCGTTCCCGCCCGAAGCTCGGTCCGCTCGGCCCCGGTCACCTCGTGCTCACCGGGGCAACGCGAGAACGCGGCTGCGCCGATTGCTACCGAGCAGCACACGCCGCGGACGGAACCCGACGCGCTCGAGCGCTACGGCGCACACGCTTCTCAGGTTCTGATCGGCGACTTTCGCCGCCGCATCCAGGTCGAGCGAAATCGGCTCGATGCGATGGCCGGGGATCACCCGGTGGCGCCCGAATTGGTCGCCAACACGCTCCAGCCCTACCTCACGGGTTGGATCGACGCGGTACGCCGGGCCGCGCCGGAACTGGCGCCACAGCTACAGATCGACGTCGGCGAGGCGCTGTGCGCCAAAGAGACGTCGGACGAAGAGCTGATCGCGCTCGGGCGTATCACCGCGGCCATGCCGGCGATCCTCGATTCGAGCTCGATCGACTGTGTGCTGGCGTCGCGCCCGAAAGAAGACATCGTGGTCTGGACGATGCTCGACGCGTGGACGCAGTCGGGCATGGCGCGCACCGAGCAGGTCGAGGCGCTGGCCCAGCGCGCCACCGATCCGCGCACTCTGGAACGACTGAAACCGCCGGAGCAGCGCGCGAAAGAAACGGCGGCCCTCGAGCAGTCCGCTCCGATGGACCTCAGGGCCTACGACGAACTTTCACGTTGAAATCGAAGAGAGGAGTACGAAGCATGAAAACTCTGAAAATAGCCGTGCTTGCCTTGGCGGGGGTGATGGGGCCGGTCGCTACCGCACAGGCAGTGCCGAGTGAGTTCAGCATCGACGACGGGACGCGCACGTACAACCCTGGCGACGACTGCAGCAATCTGCCGCCGATCATCGACTGCTCGAACGGCGCGCGGCAGCACTTCCCGCCGGGATTCGGCCGCGCGACGCCGCGTTCGAGCGATTACAACATGACCGCGGCGATGACCGCGATCGTCGGCGCGCCGCTCGTCGGCGGGCCGGCGGTGTGCTGGCAACAGTCGGGCAAGCCCGACCGGCTCGTGTATTTCCACAACGACGCGTTCGGCAGCATGGTGTATCCGCACTACCTGATGACGGGCGACGGCGGCGACACCATCAGAATGGTCGAAACCATGGAAATAGCGTGCGGACAGGTGTTGCTTCCAATCCTGCAGAACGGCAACATTCTGATGTTCATCGGATCGCGCGGCACCGATCGCTACACGGTTTCCGGAGGCGGCGACGTACGCGTTCGCGGCGGCCTGGATCGCGACATCATCAACCACAGTGCCTTCACCGGGTACGTCTTCGGCAGCAAGGGCCGAAACTCGATGAATTCGACGGGGATGCTCGGGATTCCGTTCTACACGGAGACCGACCAGCTCGGCTGCGCGTGGGCGATGAATACGATGATGTCCACGATTGCGTGCGGACCCGCTCGCACCACCACCAACATTCTCAACAGGACCGGGAGCTGCACGTTCAACATGTCGCTGGCTACCTGCACCTGAGCCGACCGAGCTTCCCCGAGCGCGTGCGCGGCGTCCCAATTCGCCGCGCCCGCGCTCCTCGGAGCTAGAGCCCGTGCTACTTCGACAACTTCGCCGCCAGCAGATCGACCTTGTCGATGCGCGGCGGCTCGGCAAGTAGCTCGTTGGCCTTCGCCATCAGCGCGGCGGCGATCGGTCCGTTCAGATGAGCGGTCCGACCCGCGTCGTCGGGGAACGCGTCGAAGATGCCGAACTCGTTTTTCGAGAGCCGCAGCGCGAACCAGACCGTGGTTTTGGGTTCCTGTTCCGCGAGCGACAACGCGCTCTTCAAGAACGCGGCGACCTCCTCCTCTTTTCCGGACTTTGCGACCAGGCGCGCCAGAATTGCGACTTTGACCATCGGACACTCTCCTCCGGGCGCTCGCGTGCGCCCGTCTGCGGCACCGTAGCCACGCCTGTCGGCCACCGTCAGTGGCCGGTCGCGCCGAGAGCGCCTATTCTTCCGCCCGTGAGGCGAATTGGAACGCACTGTCTGCTGCTGATCGCGGCGACCGGGTGTTCTAACGCCACGGAACCCGCCGCCCCGCCTCCGAGCGGCGACGCGGCACCCTACGCAGGTTGCACGCCGTCACCGCTCGCGCTGCCCTTGACCGAGACCAGCCGCGTCGGGCACCTGGCGGTCACCGTGGTCGAAGCCGCGCCGCTCCTGCCGACCAAGCACGCCAACGCCTGGACCGTCGAGGTCGACGGCGCCGAGGTGGCGTCCGCCGAAACCTACATGCCGGTTCACGGCCATCCCGGGGATCCCGCGCCGACCGTGGAACGGGCCGGCGCTTCGAGCTTCCGGCTCGCCCTCGATTTCTCGATGCGCGGCCCGTGGGAAGTGCGCGTCAATCTGGTCACGACCGGGGGCGAGTCGGACCAAGCCGTGTTCGAAGTCTGCGTGACGGAGTGAGCGTGAAAAAATCGCTTCTGGTCGTTCTCGCCGCGGCTTGCTCTCAGAACGACCCCGCTCCCGCTGTCACCGCGTTGACCCGCGAACAGCTGCTCGACCCCGCTACCTGCGCCGGGTGCCATCCTTCGCACTACCGCGAGTGGGCGAGCAGCATGCACGCCTACGCCGCCGAAGATCCGGTTTTTCACGCCATGAACCGGCGCGGCCAGCGCGAAACCGAAGGCGCGCTGGGAGACTTTTGCGTGCGCTGCCACGCGCCGATGGCGCTGCGCGAAGGCGTCACCCGGGACGGCCTCGATCTCGAAAGCGTGCCCGAGCACTTGCGCGGCGTGACCTGCTACTTCTGTCACAACGCGATCGAGGCGACCGAGCACTTCAACAACGGCATCCGGCTCGCCGACGATCTCACGCTGCGCGCCAGCATCCCGGATCCCGTGAACCCCGGCGTACACGGCGTCGGATACTCGCGGCTCTTCGATCGCAATCGCCCCGAGAGCGCGGCGTTTTGCGGGTCGTGCCACGACGTGGTGACGCCGTCCGGCGTACATCTCGAACGCACGTTCGAGGAGTACACGACAAGCCTGTTTTCTTCCGGAGCCGGGTTCGAAACTTGCCAGGGCTGCCACATGGACGCGCGGACGGGTCGCGCCGCGACCTCGAACGGCGCGCCGCCGCGCACCGTGCACGAGCACCTGTGGCCCGGCGTCGATCTCGCGCTGTCCGACTTCCCCGACACGGCCGCGCAGGCCAAGGCGGTGGAATGCGCGCTCGCCACGAGCGCACGCGTGCTTTCCGTTGCCCGCGATCGGTTCGGAACCTTCACCGTCCGTGTCGAAACCAGCGCCGGTCACCATCTGCCGAGCGGCGCCGCACAGGATCGCCGGCTCTGGGTGGAGTTCGTCGCCTATGCAGCCGACGGCGCAGTGCTCTTCCAGAGCGGCGCCATCCGCGATGGAGAGCTCGAACAGAAGCCCGCAACCGATCCGAACCACGACCGGCAGCTCGCGCTGTTTCGCGACTTCATCTATGGCGCGGACGGCGCCGAAGTGCATCAGTTCTGGCAAGCCGCCCCGTCCGCGGCGTTTCCCGAGGGCCACCGTAGCCTCGTGCTTCCGGCCGCCGCCGAACGCGGCACCGCGCACAGCATCAGCGTGGAGTACCCGCTCGCCCCCACCGTGCTGGTAGCCCGCGCAACGGTGCGGCTGCGCATGCGCCCGGTGGGAATCGACGTCCTTCGAGACCTCGAAACGAGCGGCGATCTCGCGCCCGGCCTCGCCACGCGCCTACCCACGCACACACTGCACGGCGCTGCCGTCGAATGGTCCGCGGATACGCCCGAGACACTGCGCTCGCTCCGGCCTCCCGACCTCGACTGCCCGACGGCTTACCGCTGCCTGCTGAGCCCCGAAAACGAGACCTGCGCCCGCTGACTCTTGTCACCCGATTCCGGCGCATGCGATTCTGAAGCGTTGTCCACGGGTTTCGATCCGGGTCGGGAGGTGCTCAGTGAAAACCAAGACTTCTTTCGGGTGCGTAACTCTGGCGCTGGCGCTCGGAACGTTCGGTTGCGGCTCGGACGACAACCCCGGCGCCGGCCCTGCGGGAGGCGCGGGCGGCGGATCGGGCGCGAACGGAGGCAGCTCGGGTAGCGCCGGTCGCGGCGGCAGCGCGGGCAACGGCGGCAGCTCAGGCAACGGCGGCAGCGCGGGCGACGGCGGTTCGAGTGGCTCGGGCGGAGCCGGCGGCACCAACAACCCGAACAACATCCACAACCCGCTCGCCAACCCCCAGTCCGGCCCGCCCGCAGGTAACCCGAACGGCAACTGCAGCATCAGCTTGCCGGACGACGCGCTGCCCGAGGACACGTCGAACCCCGACCACGTCGTCGGCACCGGCACTGCGGCGAGCTGCACCTCCCAGGCGTTCGTGAGCGCCGTCGCCCAGGGCGGCATCATCACCTTCGATTGCGGGCCGGACCCCGTGGTGATCAAGCTCACCGAGACCGCCAAGATCTTCAACGACACCGGCCCCCTGATCGTTATCGACGGCGGGGGCAAAGTCGTGCTCAGCGGCGACGGCAAAAACCGGATTCTCTACATGAACACCTGCGACGAGGCGCAGCACTGGACGACGTCGCACTGCCAGGACCAGGACCATCCCCGCCTCAGCATTCAGAACCTGACCTTCTCCGACGGCAACGCGAAGAACGAGGAAGAGGGCGGCGGGGCGATCTTCTCGCGCGGCGGACGAATCAAGATCATCAACAGCCGCTTCTTCAACAACGTGTGTGCCGACGTGGGCCCCGACATCGGCGGCGCCGCGGTTCGCGTCTTCAGTCAATCAGAGGGCAAACCCGTCTACGTCGTGAACAGCACCTTCGGCGGCGACCCGAACGGATTCGGCAACGTGGGCTCGAACGGCGGCGGCGTCAGCAGCATCGGCGTCTCCTGGACCATCGTCAACAGCCTGTTCAGCTACAACCGCGCCATCGGCAACGGCGGAAACCCCTCCCAATCAGGCACTCCCGGCGGCGGCAGCGGCGGCGCGATCTACAACGACGGCAACACGATGACGCTCTCCCTCTGCGGCACCCTGATCGAACACAACCAGGTGAACACCCACGGCGCCGCAATCTTCTTCGTTACCAACGATCACAGCGGGAACATCGTGATCAACGACTCGATCCTGCGCAACAACGAGGGCGGCTCCTGGTACGCACGGCCCGGCATCTCGATGCACGACGACACGCGGATCGAAGTCAACAACTCGACGCTCGACCCCTGAGCCACTCCCTTCGCCACCCTTCGACGGCGCGCGCCACCACCCCACACCCCCCGCCACCCCTCAACGGCGCCCGCGCCAGCTCACGCCCACACTTCGCCGCCCTCAACGGCTCGCCGCCCAGCTCACGCTGCTTCGCCACCCTCAACGGCGCCCGCCGCCAGCTCACACCACTTCGCCACTCTCAACGGCGCCCGCCGCCAGCTCACGCCACTTCGCCACTCTCAACGGCGCCCGCCGCCAGCTCACACCACTTCGCCACTCTCAACGGCGCCCGCCGCCAGCTCAGGCCACTTCCCTGTCCGCCGGTTGCTGACTTTTTCAAATCCCAAAGGACCCTGTCCACTTTGCCTATTGGTGGCTTGCCAACCGTTGCATGGCCCTCATTTGCCAGGTGCTCCAACTCGAGCGCTTTCGCGGCTTTCATCGAACCGGTTCGGCAGCTACGCCGTAGCCAGATTCGGTGCCTCAGTAATTTCAACGGCTTGGAGCACGAATCGATGCTCACGCAACGGTTGCAAGGCCACCAATTGGGGAACCGAGAGCTACCTCTCGGCCCGCGACGAAGCGGTTGTGTGGGCGTCAGGGAGCGGCGGGCTAGGCGCGTGAGGGAGTTGGGGAGCGGCGGCTGGGGCGTGAGGGGGTTGGGGAGCGGCGGGCTGGGCGCGCGAGGGAGTTTGGGAGCGGCGAGCTCGGCGCGTGAGGGGTTGGGGAGCGGGAAGCTGGGCGCGTGCGGGGTTTGGGGAGCGGCGAGCTGGGCGCGCGGCGCATCGTGCAGCGACGGAGTGGGTGGGCG
>Ga0111538_10015407_pt1 | contig 10051 bp, 8 predicted proteins | sample SoiMethybrSBSTD1_FD_79669 | JGI IMG/M metagenome (GOLD analysis project Ga0111538, IMG submission 79669) | Bulk soil microbial communities from a Populus tree surrounding site in Tennessee, USA - Soil MetaG P. TD hybrid SBSTD1 (version 2)... | ecosystem: Environmental > Terrestrial > Soil > Tree... | reverse complement strand
CGCTCAACGTGCGCTCAACGGCTGATCGTCTCGCGGGAGGCGCGGCCCGAGCGCTGGGTCATGCGCGAGGATGCTGCGCTGCAGCGCCCTCAGCTCGGTTCCCGGCTCGACGCCGAGCTCGTCGTGGAGACGATGCCGTACGGCCGCGAACAGCTCGAGCGCGTCGACCTGACGGCCGCAGCGGTAGAGAGCGAGCATCAGGCGCGCCGTGAGGCGCTCCCGGTTCGGGCGCAGGTCGGTCAGGCGACGCAGCTCGGCCAAGAGCTCGTGGTGCTGCCCGAGCTCGAGGCGAACGTCGATCTCTATCTCGACGGCAGTGAGGCGCTCCTCCTCGAGGAACGCCCGAACGTCTGCCGTGAGCGGTTCGCCGCTCAGGCAGGCGAGCGCCTCTCCACGCCAGATGGCGAGACCTTCCGCCAGCAGACAAGCCGCCTGGCGCGGATTCCCGGAATCCACGCGCTCTCGCGCCGAGCGGACGAGGAACCGAAACCGCGCGAGATCGAGCTCGTCCGGGTCGAGCTCGAGACGGTACGCCGCGCCGTGGCAGGAGACCCGCTGGCGCCCGAGCACGCGACGCAGGCGCGATGCGAAGACGGCGACGGCGTGCACCGCGGTCGGGGGGGAGCGGCCCAGAGACGGTCGATCAGGCTCTCGCGCGACACCAAGGCTCCCGGCTCGAGCGCGAGAGCCGCGAGCATCGCCCGACATCGACTTCCGCCGAGCGCAAGGCTCTGCCCGTCCGTGTCGATCACCTCGATAGCTCCGAGAATTCGAAACTCCACGCCTTCCCTCGCTCGCTCGTTTCGTCGTCGGCGGACGGGCTCTCCGTCCGCGTTGCCGGACGGAGCATCGGGCCTCGCGGCAGGGACGTCGGTGTCCCTGCCGACACGCGGAGCGTCAGCGCGACGACACTGGGGCGCCGGGGGCAGTTGCGAGTGTCAGCACCAGCTCGAGCGCATCCGCAACACTCATCGCCCTGCCAGCGCGCTCGGCAGAACGGAATGCGTCCGCTCCGAGGCCTGCGCGGGCCGTCGCACGGATAGCGTCGACGCGCCCCCTCGTGTAGTTGTGCAGGGCGACGCCGCGACGTTCGAGGTCCTGAAGGCCGCACATGAGCAATCGGATCGCCATCTCGTGTCGACAGAGACGTGAGGCGGCGTCCCCCGCGTCGATCACGACATACGGGAGCTGGAAGTCGTGCGAGCCCTGGAGCTCGACGGCTCGTCGCAAGTGCCCGAGCGCCCGCCTCAACTCGCCCATCTCGAGGAGCGGGTTGAGGATGTTGCCGTGGGCCATCTGGAGCGCGTAGGGATTGCCGGAGGCCTCCGCCTGCTCGACGGCGGCTTCGCTCAGCTCGAGACAGCGCCGAAGCGCCGCTTCGTCCCGCTCGGGCCCGTCTGCGCCCAGCCCGAGAAGTGCAAACGCGAGGTGGCCGTTCGCGAGCTCTTCGAGTCCGCTCGAACCGGCATCCCGTGCGTGCGTGCGCGCGCGCTCTCCTGCAACCTGTGCCTCGCGGTAGTTGCCCAGGGTGGCTTCGTGGAAGCAACGCAGGTTCTCGACCATGGAAAGCCCGTGCGGGTCGCCTGCCATTTCGAACTGCGCTTCCGCCTCGGCGAGCGACGCACGCGTTTCTTCGGCGAGTCCCAGGTCAGACGAGACGGCCGCGTCGTAGTAGAGAACGTGGCCGCGATCGACAAGGTCCGCGTCCTGGAGCGAAAGCGCCGCGCGAGTGATCTCGCGTCCTTCGCGGGTCGGGACCTTCGGGTACAGGTACGGCGCCAAGGATCGGACGAGCGACGCCGCCGCCCGACCGTCGCCGCGCTCGACGGCACGGCGCAGCGCGAGCCGGAAGTTCGGAAGCTCGACGTCGAAGACCGCGTGCGCCGAAGCGGTCGCGTCGATCCACGTCGCCGGCGCGAGGCTCTGCGCGAGAGCGACGAACCACGTCGCGTGCCGATCGAGTGCCGAGGCTGATTCGCCGCTTTGATCCAAGTGCTCGCTCGCGTACGCGCGAACCGTGTCGAGTAGGCGGTAGCGGCCGTGGTTCGCATGTGCCGCGACGAGGCTCTTGCGCTCGAGGCGCTCGACGTCCGCACGCGTGGCGTCTGCGACACCGCCTGCCGCCTCGAGCGTGAAGCCGCCGGCGAAGACGGACAGGCGGCGCAGCACCCGACGGCCATCCTCATCGAGGAGCGCGTACGACCAGTCGAGCGTCGTGCGCATCGTACGATGACGCGTCGTCGGGTCTCTGCGGCCGTCGACGTCGAGCGACCGCTCGAGCGTCAAGAGCAGCCCCTCGCGCGTGCGCGGCTCGAGCTGGGAGGCGACGAGCTCGATCGCGAGGGGCAGTCGATCGAGCCGCTCGCAGACGTGGCGCACGACGTCGAGATCCGGCGGGCTCGAGCCGGAGACCGCCCGCGCGCGTGCCACGAAGAGCGCGGACGCGTCTTCCGGCGCCAGCGCCGGGAGCCAGAACAGGTGCTCGCCACTCAAGCCGAGCCGCTCGCGGCTCGTCACGATGACATGGAGCTTCGGGGCGCCTTCCAGGAGTCGGTGGACGTCCGCTGCCGCTTCGAGCACGTGCTCGAAGCAATCGAGCACGAGGAGCGTGCTCGTCCCGCGGAGCGCCCACGACACGGCCGCGAGCGGATCTCCGGATCCCGCATCCACACCGCAGGCAGCTGCGACCCCGCGCAGAACCTGCGCCGGCTCGGCCAGCGCGTCCAGCGGCACCCAGGCGACGCCGTCGGGAAAGCGACCGGCCAACCGACGTGCGAGCTCGATCGCGAACCGCGTCTTGCCGAGCCCACCCGGCCCGACGATCGTCGTTAGCCGAGCTCCACGGTCCGTGAGGATGGCCGCCGCCTCGTCGAGGTCGTGCTCGCGACCGACGAACGACGACGGAGGGAATGGGAGCGAGATCGTCGTGGGCTCCGGCGGACGGAGATCGAGTGTCGGGTCCTGCTCGAGCATCCGACGTTGGAGCTCGCGCATCGCGGAACCGGGTTCGAGGCCGTACGCGTGCTGCAACTGCCTCCGCGCGTCGCGGAAGGCGTGGAGGGCGTCCACCTGTCGCCCCGACCGGTAGAGCGCGAGCATGAGCGCGGACCAGGATCGCTCGCGTTCAGGGTGCTCCCTGGTCAGCGTGCGCAGCTCGGAAGTCAGCTCGAGGTGTAGTCCGAGCTCGAGCCCCGTGTCGATGCGGTCGTCGAGAACGGAGAGGCGCTCTTCCTCGAGATCGAACCGGGCCTCGATCAGGGGGCTCGTGGTGAGACACTCGAGCGGCGTCGAGCGCCAGACGTCGAGCGCGTCTCCCAGGGTCGTCCAGGCGCTCGCCCAGTCGTGTCTGGCGAGTGCGTCACGGCCCCGCGCCGCGGCGGCGCGGAAGACCTCCAGGTCGAGCTCTTCGGAGTCGATCTCGAGCGTGTAGCCGCCTCCCCGTGTGACGATGCGCTGACGGCCTCCGTCGGCTGTGGCAACGGCGCGGCGCAGGCGCGAGACGTAGACTGCGACGGCGTGGCGTGCCGTCGGTGGTGGGAGTTCCCAGACCGCATGCACGAGGGTGTCCCACGAGACCGGGCGAGCCCTGTGAAGCATTAGCGCGGCCATGATCGCCCGGGCATTCTCCCCGCCGAGCCGTACAGGCCCAGCGTCGCCGACGACCTCGATCGGCCCGAGCATCCGAAACTCCACCGCAACCCCTTTGCCGCTTTCCCCCAGAGGCGGAGTATGCATCGATCGGCGCAAAGTCACCAGAGCCGCCGTTGAGCGTTTGTTGAGCGCGATCCGCGAGAGTCGGTCGGCATGCGTCCCGGTGAGATGATCCGACGCGAACCGAGTCGCGCATTGTGACGAGGGAGCGGCCACGCGCCCGCCGTGGCTCGGTCGCAGCGGTGCTCGTTGCGACCGTCGCGGCGGGCGCGGCCCTCGTCGCGCCCGCATGGGGCGCTGATGCCGCGTCGGCGAAGGCCGAGGGCACGCCGTACCAGGTGACATTCGTGTTCGAGTCCGACCTCGGGTTCGTCCCGTTGAACTGGATCCGAGCCTGCGTCCGCATCGCCGGGTCGCCGAAGAAGGTCTGCAAGATCGCGGCCGAGCTTCCACGAGTCGCGAGCCCGACGAACTCCTGCAACGCCACCGGCGGAAGCATCACGTTCTGCGACGTCCTCATCCCGCGGGGAACCCCGGTCGGAAAGGTCGTGCTCGTCAGCGTGAGGCTGACGAGTCGCTACTGCAGGAACGTCGTCCCGCTCGGCTTGCCGGTCGAGAACACCGGCGTCGGCGACGACGTGACCCTCGTCAATCGCCGGATCCGCGGCTTCGGTGTCACCCGGGTCAAGGTCAGGTGCACATGAGACCGACAGTCGTCGTCGCTGCGGCTTGTGCATCGATCTGCCTCGCGACCGCCTGGGGGACTGCAGCCTCGGCCGGCGCGGCGGAGCGTCCGTACACCGTCGTCGTCACGGCGGACTGGACGAAGACGGTCACGGACGCCACCGGCTCGCTCGACGCTCGGAGCACCGGTCGGCTTCGCTACTCGACCCGGGTGTCGGTCGGGTGGAACGCTCGGCGGGACACGGTCGAAGTAACCGCGTGGCCGGGGTCCTCGGCCCGGGGAACGTATGCGGTTCGGCTCGGCGGGACCGATGCGCGAGGGTGTTCTTTCGACTACAGCAAGGAGCTCGGTGGCCCGATGGACTTCCGGGCGACCGCACGCGTGGCGACCGGGTCCTTCCGTATGCCGACGAAGCAGGTTCGCGCCCCGTACTTTCTCGAGGCGCGCATCTATCCGCTCGGCATCACGCCGACGCTGCCGCCGACATGTGACTCGCTCCGAGCGCCGGTCGCGGACGGGGCGCTGTTGGGGCTCGTCGACCTGTTCCAGCGCGTCGTGTGGTTCGACGATGCACAGAAGAATCTCGTGGGGACGTGGCCGGAGTTCTGGAACTACAGGCCCTTCCCCTTCGGCGCGGTGGGGTACGTACGACTGTGGGCGAGCGCCCCGCGAAAGCAGGGCGGGGTCTTCCAGCATCCAGCGCCGGTCGCGACTCTGATGGCCGGCAAGCCGCTGACGCTCGGCGCAAGCCTCGCGGGCACGCGTCAGGTCGCCGGGGCGCCCTCCGTGACGGTGACGACAGTCGGTCGAATCAGCTTCACGTTCAAGCGGCGAGGCTGAGACGAGATGGACAGGCCCCTCGGGGCGGGTGAGCGGTCGTTGAACGCGCGTTGAACGAGCTCCGCGACGATGCTCGCGGTGTTGTCAGCGGCGAACGGAAGGGGAGTGGCGTGCAATCCGAACCGAGCGAGAGCAGCATGCGGCATCGCCTGAGCTCGTGGAGAACAGTATCCATGCATTGCGCGGGACTACGTTCGGGACAGGAACCGACCATCCGGTCTCGTTCGGTCCCACGCCGGGGCCGGCCATTCTCGACAGTCGTCACCGTCGTCGTTCTGGTGGTCGTCGGTATCGCAGCAGCTCCCGCCCGTGCCGAGGCACCGCAGGGATGGACCGGAACGATCACCCTTACCGGAACCGGGCCTGCGGCGAGCGCGAGCGTCGAGTGGTACTTCGACGGTCGGGTGGACGAGGTCGTGTCGCAGGCGCCGGCCGGAACGGAGTGGATCCAGACCGCGCGCCACCTTGGAGCGACGGCCACCAGCGGCCCGTACAGCAACGGAACCTGCACGTTTCACCAGGCGTCGGGTTCCGTTCCCCCCGGGGAGCTCCGAGTCCGGTTCACCACGATCGCGTTGCCCACGGTCGGCGGCCCGAACTTCGGGATCATCGTCCGGGGCACTCCGCCCTACCCCGAGTTCTCGCTGCACGGCACTTATACGTGCCCAAGCTCGTCGGGAGGCTGGAGCGAGGGGCAAACCGTCGCCCCGCCGTTCCTCGACGTCGCCGTCTCTCCTCTGGCCGATCGAACGTATCCAAACGGAACCCAGACGATCACGGGAGTCGGCGGCCGGCCGCTGTTCAACTCGGTGATCACAGAAGGCACGTCAGTCTGGAGGCTCACACGCGCACCCGATCGCGATTTCGACGGCGTACCCGATACGAGCGACAACTGCGTCGACGTTTTCAACCCTTCGCAGGAGAACGGGGACGGGGACGAGTTCGGAGACGCGTGCGAGCAGACCCGCATCGTGATCAAGAAGCAGACGATCCCGGACGGCTCACCGGGCATGTTCCAGTTCACCGGCGATGTGAGTGGGACGATCGGAGACGACGGCGTCCTCTCGAGCGGCGCCGACCTACCGCAAGGCGTCTACTCGGTGACCGAGCAGGTGACCCCGGGATGGACCCTCGACTCGATCGCGTGCGAGGACGAGAATGGCGATTCCGTGGGCTCCGGTGCCACGGCGACCATCAGGCTCGCCAAGTGGCAAACGGTGACGTGCACCTTCACCAACAAGCGCACCTGCGATGGTCTCGAGTACGCCGAGGTCGTCGGCTTGCCCCCGATGGTTCGAGCGCTGTCCGTTTTCCCGAACGCCGATGCAGCCTGCGAGGGCGTCTGGGTGCCGACGGTGAATCCCCTCCTCGGCTCGTTCGTGCCGCAAGGCCTCGCCATCGAGGGACGCACCGCATTGGTGTCCGGCTACTTCAAGGACGGGCCCGACGAGGTTCGACTACTTCAGGTGAATCTGGACACGGGGGCCCTTCTGGCGGCCCGTACGCTGTCCGGGCTCGGGCACGGCGGTGGACTGGCGCTCGACGGCCAAGGGGGCCTGTGGCTCGCGGATACGAACGATCTCTGGCGACTGGAGCGCAGCTCGCTGTTCGCTGTCAACCCACCCGCTCCGCAGCGGATCAAGCTCAAGCAACCGCTCCAGGCGTCGTTTCTGGCCAACGGCAGCTCCGGGTTCATGTGGATCGGCACATACGAGAAGAGTGGGCCGTCGGCGATGTACGAGTTCTCTGTCGCGTACCTGAACCAGTGGCTCGGCAAGCCGCAACTACTTCAGGCAGGGTTCGCGGCCACGAAGCTCATCTTGGCGAACAAGGCGCAGGGTGCCGCTTTCCACGGAGGCGCGTTGTGGGTCTCGTCCTCCACATCGACGTCGGGGACACTGACCCGTACGGCGTCGCCGGTAGTCACCGCGTTCGGCTTCGGCCCAGGAGTCGAGGAGTTCGAGTTCGATGGGAACGGCGATCTCTGGGCGGTGTTCGAGGCCGGCACCGCGCCCGACTACCTGGGCGCCTTCTACCCGGTCATTGCGCGGTTCGACCCCGCACTGATCGACGCGGCTCCGTAGTGAAGGCGAAGAATGGGTCTTCGCGGAACAGGAATGGGCGCCCGGGATCCTCGGTCTGCTCGACGACGTCGTCGAGAAGCGCCTTGCTCTCGACACCGGTCGGTGGAACCGTGTCCTTCCGAGCGATCGGCCATCCCGTCGACGACAAGACGTACCAGGAAATCACCCGCAATCTCACCGGGGCGTGACCTTCAGACGTGTCCGGTAGCCGCGGTGTTCGCACGACTTCCAAGGAGGGGCCGAGTGACTCTACGTCGTATCACGCCACGCATTAGGAATGGCGGCTTCGGGCTCGCGGTGCTGACAAGTGTCGTCTTCGCCGCTATGGGAGCCGGGAGCGCCGGCGGTGGGACTGACGCGAAGGGGCCTCAACGCCTCGCGTACCGGGTAGCCGTCGCGTACACGCTGACGCGCGACGCGGTCGATCCGGCATCGGGACAGCACACGACGGTCGAGCGGCGACTGGAAGCTGAGTTCCGGGTCTGGGCGAAGGTGAACGAGGACCAGGTCTACACCGGAACGACCGGCGATTACGCCGAGGTAGACGGCAAGACCGTTGCGACCGTGCGCGACAACCGGATCACGCCGGCGTGCACGCAGACCGTTGAGGCCAAGGGGCGGGTCGGGCTGAAGTTCGTAACGAGTCGCGCGCCGCTGACCGCCGTGTATGTGACCTGGGCGCCTGGAACCGCGACGAGACTGCCCACGTTGCCGTGCGCGGCGAGCGAGATCGAACAGTGGGAGACGGGCAAGCGCGGCGTCGGCGACTGGAGCCGACTGGGCGGGACATCGGCCTGGCATGAGTCCCGCACGACGTTCGCGAGTGACATCTTCTCGAAGCTGGCGGCGGGTCGCAACGCGTCGTTCGAACTCGCGCTCTCCGCTCCCGCGCTACCGAGCGGGACGAGAAGCGCATCCATCCGCCTCGTGTTCACGCGCGCCGCCGACCTCGAGCCCAAGCCGGCGCCTCCGTCGGTGAAGTCGGTGGTGATCACGAGACCGGTGATCGAGGTGGGTCGCTACAACGGCGCCATCAGGTTCGCCGTCACCAGGGGCGGCGACCGACCCGGCGTCGGCAAGGCGACTTGTACGGGCAGCTTCGCGGGGGGCCCGGGCCTCTACGGATCTCCGACCGCCTACGTCGTGAGCATGCCTCGCGCCCATCCCAGCATCCTGAAGTACTGGCCCGAGTTGCGGGCCGCCAACGGATGGGTGACGTACGTCCAGTGCGGGTACGAGCACGATGAGTACACGAAGGCGTGTGGCAAGACGTTCCGGGGAACGCTTCGCCTCGTCGTCGACGGAAAGCAGACGATTACGAAGGCGTTCTCGTTCCCCTGGAAGGCGCGCGGCCACCCGTGCTAGGCGCCCGCCGCCCACAGCGCGCCGCGATCATCGGCATTGTCGTACTCCTCGGAGCCGGGGCGGCGGCCGGAACGAGGGCGCGCGCGGCCACGCCGACTCGGCCCCTCGTGTGGGTCAACGCCTACGGGACGTACGCAGTCAGGACAGACGGGACGCGATGGACGCAGCTGAACGACTGCTCGCTGACCCCCGTCGCGTCGAACGGTCGTCGGCTGATCGGCGGCTTCGGGTACCTGCAGGACCGAGAGGCGCCGCTCGTGATCATGCCCGCCGACAGGCAGATCGACGTGGATTGCGACAGCGGCCCGCGCACCCCGCCGGTGCTTCCCTATCGCCTGCGCGTCAGGGGTTCGGGCGCCAGTTCGTGGAGCACGCTCGCCTGGTCCCCCGACGGAAGGCGGATCCTGGCCGTGGGCACCTTCGGCGAGGGCTCCCAGTCCCGCGCCCGCAGCGTCGTCTTCAACGCGAACGGAGCCGGCTACCACGTCGTCGACCCGCGTCTCGACGGCGTCTCGAGCAGCGTGACGGATGCCGCCTGGTCGTCGCACGGAGACCGGGTCGTCCTCGGCAGGGTCTTCAGGAGCAGCGATTGCCCGGAGTTCGCCGAGACGAAGACGATCGGGATCGCCTGCCAGAGGTCCGAGCTGGTCGTGGCGAAGGCGGACGGCTCGGACGCCCGTTCGCTCTATCGGCCTCCGCAGATAGAAGCGTCCCAGAGGGACGACCTTCCCGCGGGCTCGCCGCTCCGGTCATTGCCGAGCCCGCTGTTTGCGCCATTCGGGTGGCACGCCGACAGGATCTTCTTCACGGTCTACGACGACCGCGATGGCTCTCAGCGGATCGCCTCGATCCGCGAGGACGGAAGCGGCTTGCGGTACGTGACCGCCCGAGGCGGCGAACTGCAGCGCCCTGCATTGTCGCCGGACGGCAGGCAGATCGCTCTCATCTGGTCTCCGCCCGGCAAGGCGAGCGGGCTCTACCTGCTGGGTAGCGCCGGAGGTCCGCTGCGCAAGGTGACCGTGCGTCAGCCGTTGACGTCGACGACGTGCGGCGGCTCCAGCAAGACGTGCACGGGGAGGAACATCGGCTTCGGCCACGTCACGTGGTGAGCTCCCCGAGCTAGGCCGCGAGCAGCTTCTCGAACCGCTCGGGGTCGTCGAACGGCCCGATGAGCGCCAGGCGCAACCCGCTGCCGAGGATGTCGAGCGCGACCCGCTGCACGTCATCGACCGTGACCGCGTCGAGCCCGGCGAGCACCTCGTCCGGCTCGACCGCCTGGCCCTCGAGCAGCTCCCGGCGAAGCCCGAACATGATCGTCGCGTGCGGGCTCTCGAGACCGAGGACGAAGCGGCCCTTCGCGAAGGAGCGCGCCTTCTCGAGCTCCTCCGCCGGCACGGGCTCGGCGGCCGCGCGCCGGAGCTCCGCG
>Ga0111538_10015405_pt1 | contig 10052 bp, 2 predicted proteins | sample SoiMethybrSBSTD1_FD_79669 | JGI IMG/M metagenome (GOLD analysis project Ga0111538, IMG submission 79669) | Bulk soil microbial communities from a Populus tree surrounding site in Tennessee, USA - Soil MetaG P. TD hybrid SBSTD1 (version 2)... | ecosystem: Environmental > Terrestrial > Soil > Tree... | reverse complement strand
CCCGTCATACTGCCCCTCGGAGCCATCGTGCGCGAAGGTGAAGTGATTGCCGATCAGTTCGAGCTCTTGCGTTTGGCGGGCTCGGGCGGCATGGGGCAAGTGTGGGAGGCGCGCGATCGCCTGCAAGACGCGCGCGTCGCGGTGAAGGTGCTGACCGGAACCAGCCAGCACGGTCGCACGCGGTTCTTGCGCGAGGCGGTCGTCCTCGGCCAGCTACGTCACCCGGGGATCGTGCGCTACGTGGCGCACGGCGTGACCCCCGCCGAAGAAATCTACCTCGTCATGGAGTGGCTCGACGGGGAGGACCTCGCGCATCGTCTCGAGCGCGGCGCGATGTCGATGGAGGACACGGTCGAGCTGCTGAAGGCGGTGGTGGAGGCGCTCGGCGTCGCGCACACGCGCGGGATCGTCCATCGCGATCTAAAGCCGAGCAACTTGTTCTTGCCGAAAGGCGCGCTGCGCGACGTCAAGATCCTCGACTTCGGCGTGGCGCGCGTTTCGGGCGCGACGCGCACGCACCCGGGGGGGATGGTGGGTACCCCCGGCTACATGGCGCCCGAGCAGGCCCGCGGCGAAGAAGAGGTCGATGCGCGCGCCGACGTGTTCGCGCTGGGGTGCGTGGTGTTCGAATGTCTGACGGGACGCCGCGCGTTCGACGCCGAGCACGTGATGGCGGTGCTCGCCAAGATCCTCATCGACGACGTTCCGCGCGTCTCGCTGGTCCTGCCCGATGTCCCGTCCGATCTCGACGAGCTGGTGCGGCGCATGGTGGCCAAGAATCCGGCCGAGCGGCCGCGCGACGCCGCCGAGATTGCCTCGGTGCTGGCGCGGATCGACGTCGATCCCTCGTCGGACATCGCGCCGCCGCGAGCTTCGCTGACGCGCAGCGAGCAGCGCATTTTCGGCGTCGTGCTGGCGCCTCGTGCCGCCGGGCTCGACGCGCGCGAGGCGCCGGTGCTCACGTCGCTGCAGGCGCTGATGGCGCGTCGTGGCGCCCGGCTCGACGCGCTCGCCGACGGTTCACTGCTCACGGTGCTGAGCGGCAAATCGGTGGCCAGCGATCTGGCGGCGCAGGCGGCGCAATGCGCGCTCGCCCTCCGCGGGGCACTGCCCGATCGCCCCCTGGCCCTCACGACGGGGCGCGCCGAAGTGGGCACGGTGCTGGCCGGTGACACGATCGACCGCGCCGCTCGCCTCCTCGATGGCACGCGCGCTTCGGCGGGCATCGTGCTCGACGACGTGACGGCGGGGCTCCTCGGTTCGCGCTTCGAGGTCGTCGATCGGAGCGGCCACCTGCAGCTCGAGCGCGAGCTCGAGCTCGACGAAGAGCCGCGAACCTTGCTCGGCAAAAGCACCCCCTGCGTCGGCCGCGATCGCGAGATCGCCGCCCTGGAGGCGACCTTCGCGCAGTGCATCGAGGAACCCATCGCGCGGGCCGTGCTGGTGACGGCCGCGGCCGGCGCCGGCAAATCGCGTCTGCGCAACGAGGTCATCGCCCGCCTGCGCCGTTCGTCGATGGGGGGCGGCGCGTCGGCGCCCGCCGAGGTGTGGGTCGGTCGCGGCGATCCGATGCGCGCCGGATCCCCCTTCGCCGTGGCCGCGGAAATGCTGCGACGCGCCTGTCTCATCTCCGAGGCCGAGCCGCTCGAGGTGCGACAAGAGAAGCTCCGCGCGCGCGTCGCGCGGCGCATCGCACCCGCCGAGCAAAACCGGGTGACGGAGTTCCTCGGCGAGCTCGTGGGCGCGCCTTTTTCGGATCGCGATAGCGTGCAGCTTCGCACGGCGCGCCAAGACGCGATGCTCATGAGCGACCAAGTGCGCGGTGCGTGGCTCGACTTCGTCGGCGCGGAATGCAAAGCGGGGCCCGTGGTGCTCGTCTTGGAGGACCTGCATTGGGGCGATCTGCCGACCGTGAAGCTGGTCGATGCCGCGCTGCGCGACCTCGAAAACGGACCGCTCATGGTGCTGGCTTTTGCGCGCCCCGAGGTGCACGACATCTTCCCCAAGCTCTGGGACGAGCGCGAAGTGCAAGAGGTCCGGCTGGGAGGGCTCACGCGCAAGGCCGCCGAGCGGCTCGTGCGCGAAGTGCTCGGCCCCGACGCCGCCGCGGAGACCGTGGCCAAGATCGTGGAGCGCGCCGACGGCAACGCGTTCTACCTCGAAGAGCTCATCCGCGCGGTGGCGGAAGGGCGCGGCGCGGAGCTGCCGGAGACCGTGGTGGCCATGGTCGAGGCGCGCCTCGCCAAGCTCGATCCCGAAGCGCGCCGCGTCCTGCGCGCGGGCAGTGTCTTTGGTCAGACGTTCTGGAAGGGGAGCGCGGCCGCGCTGCTCGGCGGTCAGGCGCGCGTTTCGGAATGGCTGCGCGAGCTCACCGAGCAAGAGCTCATCTCCAAACGATCGGCCGGGCGTTTTCCGGGCGAAGAGGAGTTCGCTTTCCGTCACGCGCTGCTCCGTGACGGCGCCTATGCAATGCTGACCGACGACGACAAGAAGCTCGGCCATGTGCTGGCGGGGGACTGGCTGGAGCGCATGGGGGAGCGCGACGCCATGACGCTGGCCGAGCACTTCGAGCGCGGCGGCGCGCGCGCGCGAGCGGTGCCCTGGTACCCCCGCGCCACGGAGCAAGCGCTGGAAGGCAACGACTTGGAAGGTGCGCTTTCGCGCGCCGAACGGGGCATCGCCTGCGGCGCGGTGGGCAAAGAGCTCGGCCTTCTGCGCGGCTTGCAGGCCGAGGCGCGCAACTGGCGCGGCGAGAACGCAGAGGCCCTCGCGCTGGCCACCGAGGCGATGTCCTTGCTCCCCAGAGCCGAGGCGCCGTGGTTCTCCGCCGCGCGCGAGGCGATCATCACGGCGCACAAGGTCGGAAGCCGCGATGAGGTGGTCTCGATTGTCGGCGCGGTCAGCCGAGAATCGGGCGAAGGTGAAGCCCACGCCGCACGCGGTATGGCCCTCGCGTGGGGAGCTACGATGCTCCTCTACGCCGGCAAGTATCCCGAGGCCGAGGAAATTCTCAAATCGCTGCGCGAAGACGAGCTCGTCACGGTGGCGTCGGAACCGCGCCTTCACGCGGTCGTCTACCGCGCGCAAGCCATTTGGGCTTTTTACCGCGGCAATCCTGAGGCTCGGCAGTGGCTCGAAACCGCCTTGGCCGGCTTCGACACGGCGGGCGATCTACGCAATGCCTCCATCACGCGGGCCGATCTCGGCTTCATCTTTTTGGAGTTCGGCGCCTATGCGCAGGCGGAAAAGCTCTTTCGACAATCGCTTTTGGAAGCGGAGCGCATGGGGCTTCTCACGAGCATCGCACAGGTCAAACAAAATCTCGGTCTCGCGCTGCTCGGCCTCGGCAAGCTGGAAGAAGCGGCGTCGGTGGAGGGCGAAGCCGCCCGAGCGCTGCACCTGCAAGGGCAACGGCGCGTAGGGGGGCTCGCGGAAACGTATCTTGCGCGGATCCTGCTTCGCCAAGGCAAACGCGACGAGGCGGAAAAAGCAGCCCGCCACGCGCTGACGCTGCTCGACGCCTCTCCGGGCAGTCGCGCGATGGCCCTCGCCGTCCTCGCGCAGGCCCTCCTCGCGCAAGACAAGAAAGCCGAGGGGCTCGAGCATGCGCGGGAAGGGCGCGAGCTTCTGCGTTCGCTCGGCGCGCTCGAAGAAGGGGAGGCCCTCGTGCGTCTCACCTTTGCGGAAGCGCTGGCGGCGCAGGGCGACCCCGGCGCGCAAGACGCCATCGCCGAGGCGAAAGACGCGCTCCTGACCCGTGCGAGCAACATCCATGATGCGGCGCTTCGGGCGAGCTTTCTCGAATGCGTCGACGAAAACGCGGCGACCCTCGCGCTCGCAGCGAAAACCACGACGAACTGAGCGTGTCGCGACAGCAACGAAATTTCGTGCTCGATGAGCGGGGTTTCATTGTGAGAAGAACCGAACACGCGATCGTGGAAGAGGGCCGTGTCCCGCATTCAGGTGACAGAGCCCCGGAAGGGATCGGCAAGGAAGTGTAAGCACGAAGAAATTGCCGAACCCCCGGGTTCGAGGTTCTCGTGCGCACATTGGATGTCGCTATTGGCAATCACTTCTCCCTCGCGAAGAAAGCGAGAAGGATGGTATTGAGGGTGTTTGGCCGAGCAGCTAAAACGCGAGCCGCCAGCGAGGAAAAATGAAGAAGCGATGTGCACCGGGCCGGGGGGCGGGTATCTCGATTGTCGGATGGGCGATGGTGTTGACCGCAGCGGTGGGGTGCTCCGCGCCGGCTGCGCGCGAGCACACGGGCAAGTCGCGCGTCGGGCTCATCACCCACAACGGGTTCAGCGAAAACGGCCTCTCGACCAACGGGCTCACGCAAAACGGGTTCAGTGAGAACGGGTTCAGCGAAAACGGCTTCAGCGAAAACGGCTTCAGCGAGAACGGCTTCAGCGAGAACGGCTTCAGCGAAAACGGCATCTCCCAGTTCGGCTTGTCGCCGCTCGAGATCATGGAGAGCGATCCCAACGCCGTCGAATTCGTGAAGTACGCCTATTCGTGCGCGATGCCGCCCGGTAAGACGATGACCCTTACCATCAACGGCGAAGACGTCCTCTTCGAGGGCAGTTTGGGGCTCGCGCCGGAGTGGGGCGCGGACGACGGCGTCTGCAACGACTCGTGCAAGCGATGGGTCTCGGCCTGTCTTCTCGCGCGCACCAACGCCTATGGCGCGCACGTCGAGATCTCGCTGCGCGCGCCGCGGTCCATTTTTCAAGCCAACGGCGACACCGATTCCCTCGAGCGCACGAAGTACCTACAGATCGCCGAGGACGCCGACCCCACCAAGGACGAGGCCACGCTTTTCCCGCTCCGCGAGGGTGCCTACTTCGGCAACATCTTCAATTCGAAGGTCGCTTCGGACGGCACGAGCGTGCACGACCCGAAGTACTACGCGTGCGCCGGACCGGGGAGCAACGTCCCCCAGCTCACCAATCGGTTCTGTTCCAGCCAGGGTGACGGCTGCATCATCTTCACCGGCGATGCGAACTCCACCACGGCCAACCCGAATCCCCCGACCTTCTGGTGGGACACATGCACCGGCCCCACCCGGCCCGCCTGCGCGGGGACCGACGAAGCGGCGAATCCGACGGTCTCGCCCAACCACGCCGTTTACGACTGCACCGGCGCCGACAACACCACGTACAAAGAAGTGCTCACCATCTATCTCAAACGGCCGATCACCGTTTGCGGCAACCACATCTGCGAAGGCGTGGTCCCCGACGCGATTTACGACAGCACGGCCGTCCCCGAAGACGCCGCCACCTGTCCTGACGACTGTCACCCCGGGACGTGGGCCAAGAGCGTCGATCTGCACCAGATTCGCTGCACGCCCGATCGCTGCTACGGAGCGGGCGCCTCGGGGCAGATCGGCAACCTCGGACGCCGCCTCGCGATTGGCCCGTCGACCGGCGTGACGCGCGTCCTCGACTACATTCCCGGCTCGATCGGGAACATCGATTTCGGCGGCGGCATGATCCCGCCGGACAACAAGTCACTGCTCGCTGCTTTCAAGCTCGACGGGACGCTGTCGCGCTCGGGTCGCCTCGCCATCAATCCCGCGCTGTCGATGATCGATCCTACGCTGCCGACGCAGGTGCGCGCCGTCACCGTCGACAAGGACGGCAGCACGATCATCGCCGCGTCATCGCCCCTTTGGGTCGCCAAGATCGACGGCGAAGGGGGCTTCGTTTGGATCAATGATTTCCCGAACGTCAATGACGGCATTGCTTCGGCGGTGATCACCGACGGCGCCGGCGACGTCATCGTGACCTTCGATCCGCAGACGGTGGGCGCTCCCAGCTTCCCCAACATCGCCAAGCTCCTCGGCACCGACGGTTCGTTCGTTTGGTCGCGGCAGCTCGATCCCGCGGACACCAACATCAACGTCACCGATGGCAAACTCAGCGTCGATGCAGCCGGGAACGTCCACTATACCGATAGCGGCAACGTCTATCGCGTTTCGGCGACGGGTACGCAACTCTTCGTGCGCGGCGCAGCCTCGTACGGCGCCAAACTGTTCTTCCACGGTGTGACGACCGACGCGGCGGGCAATGCGTTCGTTGCGGGCGCCTGCGAAACGGCCAACTTTGGCACCGGGGTCTTCACGGGCCCCGGCAGCTTCGTGGTGAAGTTCGCGCCCGACGGCTCGGTCGATGCGACGTTTGCGCCGTATTTCCAGGCGGGCCAGGTGTTCCCCGTCGACGTCCACCTCGATTCCGACGGCAACGTGGTCGTCGCGGGGGGTTTTTACGGCGATGGCACGGCGCCCAATTTCGGCGCAGAGCCGTTCAACTCGTGGGGCAGCCCCGACACGTTCCTCTTCGCCCGCGCCAGTGACACGGGCAAGTTCGTGTGGGCCAAGCAGATGTCCCTCGTGACCGCTGGGGGGCTCGACGGCCTCGCCCTCGGCAGCGGTGGAAAGACCTTCGCGAGCGGCGGATTCGACGGCTCGATGCTGTTCGACGGCTATCAGCTCATCAACTCCGAGCCGGGCGCCGTGGGCAATCAAAACCTGTTCATCGGATCGTTCACCGCGCCGTGCGGAACGCCGGGGTGCGACGTCGTGCCTCCTGTCTTCGATCCGCGCAGCATCCCCGGTTTGGGTTCGGCCATCGGCCGCCCGATCGTCGTCTACGCTACGTCGCGCGTCGGCGCGGTGGTGCTCTACACGCCCCCCACCGCGCGCAACGCGGCGGGCGACACGCACTACGACGGCGTCGTGGTGAACTGCTTGCCCGCGTCGGGCACGACGTTCCCCATCGGTGTCACCACGGTGCAGTGCTCGGCCACCGATCCTCACGGCAACACGGTCTCGACCTCGTTCCCCATCACGGTGCTCGCCTCGGCGGGTCCGGTGCTGCTCAACGTGCCGTCGGGGATTCAAACGGGGGCGACGGGGCCGACGGGCGCCGTCGTGACGTACCAATCTCCCACCGCGTCCGATCAGGTCGATGGCCCCTTGCCGGTCACCTGCAATCCCCCGTCGGGATCCCTCTTTCCGATCGGGACGACGATGGTGGCGTGCTCCGCGACCGATCACGCGGATCCCCCCAACCTCACGGTCGCGAGTTTTGCCGTCGACGTGACGGTTGTGGGGCGGCCGACCATCACCGTTCCCAACCCCGGTCCGGTCGTCGATGCCACGAAAGCGACGGGCGCCATCGTGAACTACGTGGTCAGCGCAAAGGACGCGGTGGGCAATGCCATTCCGGTGACCTGTGCTCCGGCTTCCGGCACGCTGTTCCCGCTCGGTCTCACCACCGTCAATTGCTCGGCGCGCGATGCCGCGGGCAATCAAGCGGCGGCGAGCTTCGTCGCACTGGTTCACTTCAAGTGGTCCGGCTTCTTGCCCCCCATCAAGAACGACGGCACCTCGTCGTTCACCTTCAAGAACACGGTCCCCGTGAAATTCCAGCTGGCGTCCGGGATCAAAACCGCCGTCGCGCACCTCACCTTGGCCAAGCTCACGAATGGAGTCCCTGGTCCCGAGCAGAACGCGGTCCCCGCGACGAGCTGGAACACCGGAAACCTCTTCCGCTACGACCCGAGCTGCAATCAGTACATCTTCAACATGGCGACCAAGTCGCTATCCAAAGGGAAGTGGCGTCTCCGGGCGAATCTGCATGACACCGAGACGCACACTGTCGACATCACGCTGAAATAGCGGCGCAAGCCGCGCACTTCGAGCCGTCGCGGCAGATCCCTCGTCTGCGGTCGGCAGTGGTTTGGCCGACGGGGCGATCGGGGGCAGCCCCCGGCCGACCCCACCGTTAACGCGAGCATTTGAAATAGCGCGGCTGCTAACTGTAAAGTAACAGCATGCGGTTTGGGGTCAGGTCGGGCGCTAAGAGAAGCCTCGAAAAAGCCAGCTTGCGGCGATCGGCCGTCGCGCATGCCGCGATAGCCACCATCATCGCGGCTGGATCGATCTGCAGCGTGTTCTCGGGTGAGGCGCACGCGGGGTGCGGCGACGGCGCGTGCGGGCGCGTCGACTGGACCGAAGTGACGGACATGGATCAGGGGGTGCCTGCCGCGGCGAAGCTCCATGGCAACTATGCGTGGGAGGCTTCGCGCGACTATTGGGGCTCGCACCCCCTGGCCGGCACCCTCTCGGGATACGTCTGGCTGACGTGCCTTTCACCGAGCGGAACGAACGCCGTCTGCCGAGGACAGCTCGCGGCGGAGATCGCGAAGGCGGGCACTACCACGACAGTGACATTGAACGGCTCCTACTTCGATTACGACGCCGGCGCCGTGCTCCGCCCAGCGGGACTCTTCGCCGAAGGGGAACCGGGGACCGCCGTTTTTCTTCCCGAGTCGAGCTTGGGGGGAGGGCCGCTCAACCCCGATGTCTGCCGTGTGGCCCTCGGCCTGCCGCCCATCGGCGGCGATGCGGGAACACCCGATGCCGCGGGCGGCGCGGGGGGAAACGCGGGCTCAGGGGCGGGAGGCGGAGGAGCCGCGAGCGGGGGAGCCGCGGGTGGCACGAACGCGGGAGGAGCGGCGGGAAGCGCTCCAACATCGGACGACGGAGGCTGCTCGACGTCAGGCCGCGGCGCGCCGGCACACGCCGGGTTTGTTGCAGTGTTGGTCGTCGCGACGATGCTCGAGCTCGCGCGTCGGCGTTCGCGCGATTGACGGTACGTGCCCGCTTCTTCGCGCCGGTTGTTCGTGGGGGCCGTCGCCGCGGCATCGGCCCTGGCCGGGACGGAGGTCTTCAGGCGGTGGTCAGCCGCGCGCCGCCCGAAGGGTGAACCGTCACCCCGGTCGCCGCGGGAGGCGATCGTCGATGCGCTGCTGCCTACTTCGTCGGATTGGCCGGGCGCGCTCGAAGCGGGGGCCGAGCGCTATCTCGAGCGGGCGCTCTCTGATTCCAAGTTTGCCGGCGTTCGCGCGCTCATCGAAGAAGGCACGCAAAGACTCGAGGCGCGTGCGCTCGCGCAGCACGGTCATTTGCTCACCGAGCTCGACCCCCAAGCGCGCGTCGTGCTGGTGCAAGCGGCATTCGAGGAGCGAGATGGCTTCGCGTGGAATCGCTATCGCGAGGCGCTCTTGGATTTCGTGCTGGAAGGGGTCTTCGGACACCCTGCGCGCGGGGGCAATCGCGACGGACGTGTTTGGCAGAAGATCGGGCTGCCGCTCGCCGGTTCCGCTCCCCCCGCGGCCACCGATCGGTTCGAAGTCGACCGCGCGCGCGTCGATCCCAAAGTGCTCGCCGAGGTCTCGCGCGTGCCTTGGGACGCAGTCGTGGTCGGCAGCGGCGCGGGGGGCGGTGTTTTCGCGCATCGCCTCGCGTCGGCCGGGCTTCGCGTGCTGGTGCTCGAAAAGGGGCCCCGCCTTCCGCCCCGTGCGCTCGTGCCGGACGAGATTGGCGCGTGCCTGCGCGATGCCTTCGTGCCGCACGTCGCTCACGATCCGCACGTCCTCGTCGAGTCGGGACGGCCGCGCAAGAGCCATCATGGTTGGACGTCGTGCTGCGTCGGAGGGGGCACGGTCCACATGTCGGCCATGCTCTACCGCATGCATCGGGAGGACTTCGACGCCGCCACACGCTACGGCGTGCCGAGCGGGAGCACCCTCATCGACTGGCCCATCGGTTACGACGACCTTCGCCCCTTTTACGACCGCATCCAAGACGAGCTAGGGCTTTCCGGCGTCACGGGTGCCAACCCGTTCGACCCGCCGTCGGCCCCTTATCCGCAAGCTCCGTTGCCCGTGCACCCTGCCGCGGCGGCGATCGACCGCGCTGCAGCAAGCCTCGGCTTGCATCCTTTTCCCACGCCTCGCGGAATCTTGACGGCACCGCGCGAAGGTCGATTGCCCTGCGTGGAGTGCGGCTATTGCGGCGGTTACTCGTGCCCCGTAGGGGCCAAGGCTTCGTCGGTGGATGCCTTTCTCAAGCGCGCGGAAGCCACGGGTCGCTGTCGCGTCGTGCCCGGAGCGATGGTGGTCGAGGTGCTCGAAGACCCCGGAGGGCGGGCGCGCGCCGTGGTGGCAGTCGACGCGTCGGGGGGGCGCCACGACATCGCTGG
>Ga0111538_10015403_pt1 | contig 10053 bp, 5 predicted proteins | sample SoiMethybrSBSTD1_FD_79669 | JGI IMG/M metagenome (GOLD analysis project Ga0111538, IMG submission 79669) | Bulk soil microbial communities from a Populus tree surrounding site in Tennessee, USA - Soil MetaG P. TD hybrid SBSTD1 (version 2)... | ecosystem: Environmental > Terrestrial > Soil > Tree... | reverse complement strand
TGGCGGAAGCCGTTCTCGTAATAGCCGAGGATGCGATAGTTGAAGCTCGCTTCGAGCCGTTGCGTCAGCACGTCGCCGAGACGGCCATCCATCGCGGTGCGCGCCGTCTGCACGTCCGCAAACAGGAACGGCAGATCGGCGATGCCGAGATCGGGCGCGCGTTCGGTGAAATAGCTGCTCGACTGGTAGCCGAGCGTGAGCACGCCGTCCTCGACCAGCCACAGGATGTCGTCGCCGCGATAGCCGAGATCGAGGATGTTGTAGACATATTTGACGTCGACCTCGTCGCCGAACTTGGCCTTGAGCCGGTCGCCGATACGCTTCATCGCGAGGCTGAATCCGGTGGTCGCAGGACCATAGCCGCCCATCAGGATGCGGATCGGCTTCTTGGTCGCGCTGGTGGGCGCCTTCTGCTGGGCGAGAGCCGTTCCCGGCGCGCCGGCCATCGCCGCCGCACCCAAAACCGCCGCTGCTTTCAGGAAATCCCGTCTCGACATGAGTGCCTCCAGCCGCCAGGACGCTTCGAATCTAACACGCCCACAGATCGATGGCACCCATGGGTCCCGAAAGGCGCACGCCTCGCCGCCCCTCTTGGGAGGTGATATCGTTCGCGCGAGACAGGTACCGGCTCAAGGGAGGGGTCCTATGTCGACATCCAGCATGCTGCGTCTTTTAGGCCTGTTGCCGTTCGCCGTTGCCGCCGCTCTGCCGGTGTCAGCTCAGCCGAAAGAGGAACCGCAGGGCCCGCCATTCTTCACCAACTGCCTGTACGGTTTCGCGATCATCTTTCCCGACCGCCCACAGCAGAGGGACTTTCTCTACGCGTCGAACAGCGGCAAGCTTCAGCCCGCGCACCAGTTCTTTGTCGAGAAGGGCCCCAATCGCTATTCGGTGACCGTGGTCGATTTCTTCGACGGGCCCAAGGCCGATGTTTCGATCGTCGAGCACGCGTCGGCGAACCTGAAGGCCCGAGGAACGCTGTTCCACGAGGACTTCGCCACCTACGATCCAGGGATGCCCGGCCATCAGATCAACATCTTCGAGACAAAGGAGCGCCAAATCCGCGCCTCGGTCTACATGGCGGAGCACCGTCTCTACATCACGGAAGCCACGATCGCGGTCGGCGACATTCCCGCCGTGCAGTTCGAGCAATCGATCACGCTCGTCGACGAGATGGGATGGGACCTCGACCGCGAGGCGCCCAACGGAGAACCGTCGCCACGTCAGTTCAAGTGCCGTTGACGCGTTTGAACCGTCTTATCTATTCGGCGGCACGACGGCCGTCACATCGATCTCGACCATCATGCCCGGCCATGCGAGCTGGCTGATCGTGAGCAGCGTGTGCGCGGGCATCGGCGTGCTGCCGAACGTCTCTTGGCGACACCGGCCGTAATCGGCCTGGAACCTGACGTCGGTCATGTACGTGACCATCTTCACGATGTCACCCAACGTGGCCCCGTTCTTCGCGAGCGTGCGCTTGATCTTGTCGTAGGCGTATTTGCATTGCGCGGTGAAGTCGTCCTTGTGGCGGATGTCCCCAGCCTTGCCGTTCTCGTCCTCGGAACCGATGCCGGCGAGAAAGATCATCTTGCCCGGACCGGTGACCGTCACGGCTTCGGAGAACCGCCCCTTGGTCCATTCGCTGTAATTGTAGTTCTTCTTCTCGAAGGGTTGCTGCGCCGAGACGGTCGCCACGGCGCCGAACACAACGATCGTGAGGGTGGCAAACGCTACCGAATTTCGCATGTCACTCTCCTCGCAGATGGATGTCCGACGCCGACAATAGCGCACGGCCGACGCCGCCCGCACCTCGGAAGCCTGCTCCCGCGGCCCTTATCCTCCTGGACCGTCGATGATATCGTCTCCACCGCTCGCGGGGGTTTGGGGCATGGCCGAGTTCTTCGCAGAGTTGAAGCGTCGGCATATCTACCGCGTCGGGGCGGCCTACCTCGTCGTGGCCTGGACGCTCGCGCAGTTCATCGGCGTGCTCTGGCAGGTCTTTGACTTTCCCCCCTGGATCGCACAGGTCGCTTTTGTTGTGTTGGCGCTCGGCTTTCCCGTCGCGCTCGTTGCCGCCTGGATGATCGAGGCCCAACCTCAACAGGCCATCGCCTCGGCGGTCAGGGCACAGAACACGTCCGTGGACTGGGCCCTCTTCGGTGCCCTCGGTCTCGTCATTGTCCTGATCGGCTATCAGCAGCTTACGCGCCCCTCACCGCAGAAAGGCGTCGACCTCGCGCGGACCCAGGCGGCCTCTCCGGCGACGGCGCTGTCGATCGCGGTGCTTCCGCTGGCAAACCTGTCGGGCGACGCGAGCCAGGAGTTCTTCTCTGACGGGCTCACCGAAGAGATCACCGCAACCCTCGCCAAGCTGCCCGACTTGCGCGTGGTCGGCCGCACCTCGGCCTTCCAGTTCAAGGGCCAGAACCAGGATCTGCGCGCGATCGGACAGGCGCTCTCCGCAACGCATCTGATCGAAGGTTCGGTACGCAGGGATGGCAACCGTCTACGCATCACGGCGCAGCTCATCAAGGCCGACGATGGCACGCATATCTGGGCTGAGAATTACGACCGCCAGCTCACCGATGTCTTCGCCATACAAGAGGACATCGCGAGAGCGATCGCCGGTGCATTGCGTATGCCGCTCGGCCTCAGGCCGGGCGAAACTCTGGTCGCGTACCGTCCCGCCGACCAGGAAACCTACGAGCTTTACCTTCGCGCCAAGGCCGCTGTTCGGACGCGCACCTACTTGGAAGCGCTTCCGTTGATGCAACAGGTCGTCGCGCGTGATCCGAATTTCGGCCCCGGCTGGGTATGGCTCGCCCGAGCGCGCGGTATTGCAAACCTCAACCGGTTCGTCAGAGGGGAAGGCTCGAAGGGGCGGCCCGACCTGGAGGGCAATGAAACGCTTGCGAGAAGAGCCGTTGCGCTCGCACCCAATTACGCCGGCGGTTATGCCATGCTTGCAGACAGCGCTGCGCGCGAGCGGAATTGGCGGGATGCCATAGAGCTCTACAAACAAGCCCTCGCGCGTGATCCCGACGATCCCGAAGTCTTGTTCGCTTACGGCAACTACTTGCGCGGGCTCGGCTATCTCAAGGAGGCGTTGGCCGCCCACGACCGCGCGATTCTGATAGAGCCTTTGGTCAACGTCTATCGGATATTTCGCGCGCAGACGCTGGGGGCGACCGGCATGATCGAGGAGGCTCTGAACCAGTTCGTGCAAAAGGGGGACGGGAGGGGCCCGGGCGACTATCAGGTGGTTGCGGTCGCTTATGCGCGGATGGGACGGTTCAATGAAGCCGCTGAAGCGCTTTCTTACGGCGGTCCTAGGCCTCCGCCAATTTCAGGTCCGTGCACGCGAGCCATCTTCGATGCTGCGGCCGACGTCCTTCGCGCGGCAGCGAACAAAGTCGAGCCTGCCGCACCGCTGCCGGATTTCAGTTGCGACTTGGGCTTCGTCTATGCCTACACGACCACCCCGGAACGGGTACTCGACGAGGCAGAGGCGGCTGAGAGACGAGGACTCGGAGGAACGCGGGACGTTTGGTGGTACGCACCGTCGAGCGTGCGCAAGACGGAACGCTTCAAGACTCTCGTGCGTAACGCCGGCCTGGTCGATGCCTGGCGTGCGCGCGGCTGGCCGGATTTGTGCCACCCCCTCGGCGCCGACGATTTCGAGTGCGAGTGAGCCCGGGTTTCCGTCACCCGTCCCCATACCATTGAAAACTCGCGGCTTTCTGCATCATTAGATGCTATCCTTGCGTCGGACAGGGGGGACGGGGTTGGTCAACTTCTTCGCCGAGTTGAAGCCGCGCCACATCTACCGCGTCGGCGCTGCCTACGCGCTGATCGCCTGGATGGCGCTCCAACTCGTCAACAATCTGACGCCCGCGCTCAAATTGCCCGAGTGGGCCGCCTCTCTGGTCGTCCTCCTTCTGATCGTAGGCTTTCCCGTGACGCTCATCTTCGCATGGGTCAACCAGCTCAGGCCCGACGCGGCTGCGTCTGGGCGCGTATCAACCAGCAAGTTGGATTGGGCGCTGATGGGCGCGCTCGTCGTTGTGTGCGCGCTGATCTTGTATCAGCAGCTTGCCCCTTCGCGGACCGTGACAACGGCGGAAGCCCCACAGGAAGGAGCACAGTCGGCCCGTGCCGCGCCAGCGACCGAGGCCGGCGCCGTCTCTCTCGCGGTGCTGCCCTTTACCAATCTGTCCAGCGATCCAGAACAGGGATTCTTCTCCGACGGCATGACGGAGGAGATCACGTCGGCGCTCGCGAAGATCCCGGATCTGCGCGTGGTCGGGCGGACGTCTGCGTTCCAATTCAAGGGCCAGAACCAGGATTTGCGAGTCATCGGCCAGGCGCTCTCCGCGACGCATCTTCTGGAGGGCTCAGTGCGCAAGGCCGGGGACCGCGTGCGCATCACGGCGCAGCTCATCGAATCCAACAGCGGTGTCCATGTCTGGACCGAAAATTACGATCGCCAGCTGACTGACATCTTCGCCATCCAGGAAGAGATCGCACGCGCCATCGCCGGAGCGTTGCGCATGCCGCTTGGGCTCGACCAAGGCCAAAATCTCGCCTCTCTCCGTCCCGCCGATCAGGAGACCTATGACCTTTATCTCCGCGGTCGCGCCGCCATGCGTGCCCGCCGCCCGGAGGCGTATGAGTTGCTGGAAAAGGTGGTCGCGCGCGATCCGAACTTCGCGCCCGGTTGGGTATGGTATGCCCGAGCGACGGGCTTTGGACCCGGGGACCGAGTGCCGCGCGCTGAACGGGCAGCAAGAAAGGCCATCGCGCTCGCTCCCGATTACGCCGGGGGCTATGGGGTGCTTGCAACCGGCGCTTCGCAGGATGGAGAGTTTCTGGAGGCGCTGGACCTCTTCAAGCAAGCCCTCGCACGCGATCCTGACGACCCGGAGATCTTGAACGGTTATGGTGTGAACCTGCGCACTCTTGGCTATCTCAAGGAAGCGTTGGACGCGGCGGAGCGCGTACATCTGCTGGAGCCGTTGATCCCCGTCTACACCTTCCTGAGAGCGGAGACGGCGGCGACGAACGGGATGCTGGATGTTGCGGTGCGCGACTGGCTCGCGGGCAGGCCTAATATCACGGACGGGATGAGGTTTCTGTTGCCCGCCTATGCCCAACTTGGGCGCTTTGATGACGCCATAGACATTCTTTCGCAGAGTGGAGGTTCCCCCGGACCGGCTCGTCCTCCTCAGGCCCAGATCGATGCCGCGGTGCAGGTGCTGCGTGCGGCAGCGAACAAGACGTCCCCTCCCGCGCGACTGCCCGATTTCGAAGGACCATTGTTGTTCGTCTATGCCTACACGAACACACCGGAACGCATGCTGGAGTTCGCGGAGAACGACGTGAAGGCCGGTAACCTCTTCATACGATATGTCTGGTGGCCGATGCCGTCGAGCCTGCGCAAGACTGAGCGGTTCAAGACGCTCATGCGCGATGCCGGCTTCGTCGATGTCTGGCGCGTCCGCGGCTGGCCCGATTTGTGCCGCCCCGTCGGCGCCAACGATTTCGAGTGCGAGTGAGTCGAACCGCGTAACCTCCGTACACGTATCGAAGTCCTTCGGTGATGAATTCGAGCACACAACGCGGGTCTTTGGCCCGCTACGTCACTGTACTCTGTGGCACGGCCTCCCTGCTGGCGATGGCGGCCGCCGCACCCGCGCATGCGCAAGTGGACGACGAAGAAGTTCCCGAAGTCATCTTGATCACGGGCTCCTTGATTCGCAACACCACGGCCGTCGGTGCGCCGGTAAGCGCGTTCCGCCCGCAGGATTTCGCGGCAACTGGCGCACTGACCGCGGCGGAGCTGTTTCGGTTCTTTCCGGCGGCGAACGTGTCGCCCGGACCCGTGCTGACACAAGCCGCCAATATCGAACGTGCGGTGAAGGTCAACATCCGTGGTCTCGATAGCGGATCGGCGGTTCGTTCGCTGTTGATGGTGGACGGCATGCGTTTCCCGGCGCAAGCCGGCGGGCTCGATCATCTCGATCCTTCGGTCATCCCGGCGCTCTCGACCGAGCGGATCGATGTTCTGGTCGACGGTGCCTCGGCGACCTATGGCTCCGACGCGATCAGCGGCGTGATCAACATCATCCTGAAGCGCAACATGGATGGCGCGATCACACAAGCGAGCTGGACCACGGCGGCGGGCGGCAAGAACCGCTATTCGGCGTCCGCCGTATGGGGACGCACCTGGGACGGCGGCCAGATCACGCTGAGCTATGAGTGGTACAACGAATCCGAAATCAAAGGGAACGCGCACTCGCAGCTCGGCCTCGATCACTCGCCTTGGGGTTTCGACGATCGGACTCCGCTTGCGTCATCGATACCGGCAACTCTTTCCGTCAACACACCGCGGGCACTCGGCGGCGGCAATGTCGGCACGTCGGCGCAACTCGGCCACGGCTGCACGAATTGCTATGCGGTGCCATTGGGTGCGGGGCAGAACTGGGAGCCGGGCCCGACCGGCATCGGCCCGACCGCGCCCTTCAGCGCGTCGACCTTCGATTGGCCGGCCATCAACACGCCGGCAAGTTCAGGCTCGAACGGGCTGAGAAACCAATTCGACCCCTACGATATCGGCTGGTACGACGCGGCGCAGGAACGGAACGGCGGCCACATCACCGTCGATCAACGGGTGACCTCGAACATCTCGTTCTATGGATCGGGCTTCTACAGCAATCGGCGTGCGAATTTCTTGAGCCCGTCCACCTTGCCCCGAGCGGAGAACATTCTCTTCAACATCGGCATGCCGACTTTCAATCCCTACTATCCCAGTGGCGGCGCTCCGAACAATCTGCGCGTCAACTACAACATCGGCGTGGAGAGCCCGTCCGTTACTGCGTCCTATGAATTGGCGCAGCGCTACCAGTTGGGACTCAACATCGAACTGCCGGCGGGCTGGAATGGCCGCGTCTGGTACTCGATGACGAATGATCAAAGCTCCTTCAACACGAGAGGCACGGTGCACAAAGCAGCTGTGTCGGCTGCATTGGGCTGGACGCTCAACGCCACGCCCGCAACCGGCACGACACCCGCCATCGCCGCTTGGACCAAGCCGAGCAGCGTTCCGTATCTCAATCTGCTTTGCGACGCGTCCGCCTACACATGCAACTCGGACGAAACTCTCGCTTACATCCAGGCGACCAGGTTCGGGCTGGAGCGATTTTGGATCAACGAAAAGGGCGCCACGTTCGACGGACCACTTTTCGATCTGCCCGCGGGGACGGTCAAAGCGGCCTTGGGCGCGACCTATACGACCTTCCGCCTTCAGACGACAGGACTGGAAAACGCCGGTGCCACCAGCCTGGTCGTGCCCTATATCTCCAGCGCTCTAGGGCGCCAGGTCTGGGCGGTCTTCACGCAGATCAACGCACCGATCTTCAGCGAAGCGAACGCTATTCCCTTCTTCCGGCGGCTGGAGTTCGAGTTCTCCTGGCGTCACGATCAGTACAGCGACTTCGGCGGCACCAGCAATCCGAAGGTGGCGTTCAATTGGGCGCCGGTCGAGGACCTCACCATCCGCGGAACATGGGGAAGCTCGTTCCGTGCGCCTGGGTTCGCCGAATTTTCTCCGCTCGGCAATGGCGTCACTGGCTACAACCTCGGCTCATTGGCGATTCTCGACTCACCCTTTAGCGCCTGCCCCGGCGGCGCTCTGCCTCCCGCAGGATCCGGCGCTTGGAAAGTACAGAGCTCGGCAGGCGACGGTACGCCCGGCAGCGGGACTGTCTGTGTGCCATCGCTGTTGAATCCGCCCGGAATCTCTGCCAATGGCCCTGCCGCGGTTACCGCCCTGCGTCCACATGACGTTCTGCAGCCCGAGCAGGCCACCAATTGGGGGATCGGCTTCGACTACACACCGGCCGACAATTTCCTCAGTGGACTGAATATCCAGGCCACCTACTACGTCATCAGGCTCACGGGTGCGATAACGGGCTTCGCCAACGCATCGTTCACAGACCCGCGGGTTGGCGATTTCGTCTACCGGGTTCCCACCGACTTCGCGTCTTCGGGGCTGCCGGGCGCGGCGGCATGCACCAACAATCTCCTGCCGACGACATGCGCACCGTTCCAGGAGGCGGTTGCCACGCTGATCGCGAATCCCAGCAGCTTCGTCGATCCGCAGGCGAGAACGCTGATCCTGTTCATCCACGACGCGGCGAACCGCAATCAAGGCTTGAGAAAGCTCGAAGGCATCGACTGGTCGCTGAGCTACGATTGGGAGTGGGGCGATCTCGGCCTGTTCAACGCCGGAATCGTGGGCACGTACTATCTCCACGATAAGCAACAGCAGACTGTTGGCGCGCCGATCGCCGACACTTACCACACGACGAACAGCCCCGGTGCCTCCAACGTGGCCTATGGCGTGAACAATCTTCCGCGGCTGCGTTTCCGCGGACGGCTCGGCTGGACGCGAGGACAATGGAGCGTGACGGCCTTTTCCGACTACATCGGGAGCTACTATCACAACCAGCAGCCGCCGCCCAACGTGAACGAAAATAACAAGTGCGCCGCGAACGGAGGCCTCGACGAAGCCGGCAATGGCGGCACGTATCCATGCGCCATCCAGGGCTACACCAACGTGCTGCCGGCGTACACGACCTTCGATCTTTCGTTCGGCTACAACACGATGGATGAGCCGGCCAACGAATATCTGAGAAACATCGGCGTCCAGCTTGTGATCCAAAACGTGTTGGACAAGAACGGCCAGTACCAGTACCGGATCGGGCAGGGCGGCGGGAACGCGTGCACCTGCGACATCCAAAAGAGCCTTCAGGGCCGGACCATCTCACTCATCCTCACCAAACAATGGTGACCACTAGGGATATGGAGCACGCCCGCGTGAGGCGCTTTGATGACATCAAAACCGCTGTGAAATCCGCAAGTAATCCGTATACGGAACAATATAAGTCGACGCGACCATTGAGACGTCAAACCTATCGACGACATAATCGGGCGGTCGCCCAGTGCGCAGAATTAAAAACGAACCCAAGAAGTTAGTCAAAATCAATGACATAGGCTTCTGGAGTATCCCAAAAAAGGCTGAATTGCTTAGGATCGGGTTCATCATCGCCGTCGATGATGCGCCCCATGCACTTGCGGATGGCTCGAGCCGCGCTTGGCTGGAGTGTTCGCGAGCTAGAGGCCAGATCGGGCGTGGGCCGGAACACGATCTCTCGGTACGAAGCGGGGCATGACATTCTTGCGAGTGCGCTCGACAGCCTTGAGAAAGTTTTGGTCGCCCAAGGGATCGCGTTTTTTGGAAGGCGACCGAGTTTACGGAACAGGGGCCGGACACGGTGATCAACCCAACTCAAAACTCCGCCATTTTGGTTGTGGATCGGTTCACGGGCGTAGCCTACGTCAATGGCACGAGGCTGTTTCGGCCACCAAACGCGCCATGATTTGACGTTCGCGACGGGAGGAGTTTGTGCCACGCCTTGACGCAGCTGATGATATTCTTTTTCCGGTCGATGAGCGTCCGGTCTTCTCAACGATGCAAACGCCAAACGGAGAAAGGCGAATTTCCGTCCCTGACAAGAGGGCCATCGTCAACGTAAGCGACGGAAGGGTGCTGGGTATCGTCGGCCGCGGCTATCGGCTGGTCACGAATGAGCAAGCCCTTGAGTGGGCCTATCAATGCTGCCAGGTCGCGTTCCCCGACACCAATCCAACGGAATGGCAAGTAGACGCAGTCGACGCGCCCTCAACCGCCGGCCACTGTTTCATCGATCTGAAACACAACTCGGCAGCACTGGACTTCAGTGTCGTCGCTCCAGACGCTCGGCCGGACGCCTATGGTCCCTTCGTTCGCGTTACCAACAGCTACAACGGGCTTCGGGCCTTGACCTTCGATATCGGATTCTACCGGAAGGTCTGCAAGAATGGATTGGTCCTTCCTGGCTCGGTAATCAGTTTCAAATTCAGTCACGTGCGCAATGAACTCGGGTCGGCACCGCAGTTCGACATCCAAGCGGAGCGTATCAGCAAATTGCAGTCTGGGTTTGGCCGGTATGT
>Ga0111538_10015402_pt1 | contig 10053 bp, 5 predicted proteins | sample SoiMethybrSBSTD1_FD_79669 | JGI IMG/M metagenome (GOLD analysis project Ga0111538, IMG submission 79669) | Bulk soil microbial communities from a Populus tree surrounding site in Tennessee, USA - Soil MetaG P. TD hybrid SBSTD1 (version 2)... | ecosystem: Environmental > Terrestrial > Soil > Tree... | reverse complement strand
CGACGGCGCCGATGAACCGGACCGACTGGATCGTCTCGCCGCGGCCCAGCCCGTCGAGGCGGCCGACCTCGGTCAGCTCGCCGTCGCCCGGTGCGAGCACGGTCACGAGGTTGTCGGTGGTGGTGGTGTCGCCGGTCTGCCACGTCGGCGCCACGGTGGTGGCCACCCGCAGGTGGCCGTCGTGCTCGTCGAGCGAGAACTGGTTCAGCAGGGTGCCGTCGACGTGGCCCGACATCTCGTAGGTGGCGCGGGCGGGGTCGGTGACGTCGAAGGCGTGGACGTCGGTGCCGGGGGTCTCGGGCTGCTCCGGCGGTTCGGGCACCGTGTCGGGGGCGATCGTGGCGTCGGGCGCCACGTCGCCCTCGGGCACCGGCTGCGGCAGGGGCACGGGGACCGCGGGCTCGACCCAGCGGGGGGCGGCGACGTAGAGGTGCTCGGCCGAGGCGTACACCGTGTCGCCCTCGGCGAGCACGGCGGTGGTGCCGGGGTCGGACAGCCCCGCGGCCAACCCGTCGCCCAGGTCGAGGCTGGCCACGGCGACCAGGGCGAAGCCCGCGTAGGTGTTGGGGGCCTGCACGTCCTCGCACGCCACCAGCTCGCCCTCGTCGACCGCGGCGCCGTCGTCGCCGAGCCGGCGCCAGTGGGGCAGGAGCGACGCCGGGTCGGCCTGCTCGACGACCTGGCGGTTGTGGTCGCGGGCGGCCTCGGCCGCGCCGTCGCTGCCGTTGGCCGGCGCCACGAACGGCAGCGAGTCGCCGGGCGACGTGCGCAGGACCAGGCGGACGGTGTCGTCGGTCATCCGGGCCGACACGTACGACCCGTCGAGGGAGTAGGTGTCCCCGGGCGTCAGCGTGCCGCCGGCCAGGTCGACCTCGGCGACGAGGGTCGAGACCGACGCGGGGGCGATGCGGAGCAGGTCGTCGTCGACCGCCGGCTGGGGACCGGACGACCACACGCCCGAGGTGCCGACGACGAGGGCCCGGTCACCGGCGAGCAGCAGGTCGGCGGCCTCGAGGTCGCCGGGGAGGTCGACGGCGGCGACCTCGCGGCCCTCGGCGGCCGACACGAGGTGGAGGCGCCCGCCGGCGACGGCGAGGATGCGCTCGCCGTCGGTCTTGACGACGTCGGGCTCGTCGATGCCCTCGACCTGCACGTTGGTGTCCGAGTGGCCGCCGTCGGGCGCGGCCTGGCCCGCGGGCGCGGGCGCCATCGACCGGCTGGCGCCATCGGACTCCGCCATGTCCTCGGCGGTGCCGCCCGCCGACACCTCGGCCTCGAGGGGGATGACGCCCCCGGACCCGGGCAGGCCGTACTCGGTCACCCGCGGGGCGACCTCGTCGGTCAGCCACGTTCCGAGGCCGTCGCACGACCCGACCTGTTGCAGGCTGCTGGCCAGCTGCAGGTCGGGCGCCGCCTCGCGCCCGCGGTCGTCGCCGGCCCGTCCGTCGCTGTCGCCGGTGCAGGCGGCGGTGGCCAGAGCGGCCATGGCCGCCAGCACCGCCACGGTGCGGATCGTTCGCACGCCGTTCCCCTGTCTGCGCGTCTGCTGCTCCATCGGCATCTTGGACGACGCGACGCCGGACGGCGGTTCCCGGCGGGGCAGATTCCCTCGCTCGTGCCCCGGTTCGGCGCGCCGAGGGCTGTGTCGCCCGGCGCGGCGTCGACCGCCCGTCGTCCTGCCGCCGCGGCCCCGCCCGACGTGAGGCCGAGCCAGCGCGTCGTGCGTGCAGGCCGGACGGCCACGTGCTACCAACTACGTGCAGTCTGGACTGTTTGTAGACGGTGCCCGTGTCGGGTTGGGGTCCGGGGGGACACGGGCAGCAGCGCCGCGGCGCACCGGAGGGGGAGGACATGGCGAAGAACTCGCACGGGGGTGCCGCCGCGCGCGGCGACCGCACGCAGCCGCCGCTGTGGCTCGGGTACCTGCCGCTGGTGCTCGTGTGCGCGCTGGTGGTCGTCATGGTCGTGGTGGTGCCCAGCACCTCACCCGGCACCGGCGCGTCGACCGGGAGCGCGTCCGAGGTCGCCGACGGACGGCCCGCGTCGGGCTGGGGCGAGGCCGTCGCCGCCTGCGGCGACCGCGACGGCCAGGTCGAGGGCGACGGGTACGCCCCGCCCTGCTTCGAGTTCTCGGGGGACAACGGCGGCGCCACGGCCAGGGGCGTCACCGCCGACACGATCACGGTCAGCTACCGGGTCACGTCCGACCCCAACCTGCTCGCCACCCTGTCGCAGGTGGCGGGCATGCCGATCGACGAGACCCCCGACGACCTGGCTCGCACCGCCGAGGGGCTCGTCGACTACTTCAACGCCAACTTCCAGCTCTACGGGCGGAAGATCGAGCTGGAGCGCGTCGAGGGGCGCGGCCAGCTCATCGCCGAGTTCACGGGGGGTGGGCAGGACGCCGCCGCCAACGACGCCCTGAAGGTCGCCAACGAGGTCGAGGCGTTCGCCGACGTGACCGCCCTGACGCAGCCGTACTCCGAGGCGCTGTCGCGCAACCAGGTCGTCAACGTCGGTGCGCCGTACATGTCGGCCGAGTGGTTCGAGACCTGGCGGCCGTACGCGTGGAGCAACACGCCCGACTGCACCGTCGCCGGCGAGGCGGCCACCGAGTTCGCCACCAAGCACCTGCTGGGCCGGCCTGCGGAGTACGCCCTCGGCGACCTCGCCGGCCGCGACCGCAAGATCGCGATCATCGCCCCCAACAACCGCGAGTACCAGCAGTGCGTCGACGCCGGGCTCGGGGTGATCGAGGACGCCGGTTACGAGATCGGCCTCGACCTCGACTACGTGCTCGACCTCGGCCAGCTGCAGACCCAGGCGGCGAGCATGATGGCGCGCCTGCGCGACGCCGACATCACCTCGGTGGCGTGCGCGTGCGATCCGCTCACCATCCTCTACCTGACCCAGCAGGCCGAGCAGCAGGGCTACGACCCCGAGTGGCTGGTGGTGGGCGTCGGCTTCGGCGATCTCGACCTCGTCGGCCAGCTCATCAACAACGGCTCCGGCGGCAACCAGTGGTCGCGGGCGTTCGGCGGCAGCCCCTACGCCCCCCAACCCGCCCCGGGCACGAGCATCGCCTACCAGGCGTACACGTCCGTGCGCGACGACGAGCCGTCGATCCTCGTCGACTTCGTCTACTTCCAGCTGTACACGCTGGTCATCGGCCTCCAGATGGCGGGGCCCGACCTGACCCCCGAGACGTTCGAGACGGGCATGCTGTCGTACCCGGGGGGCACCGGCGTCGCCGGCACGTGGGACTTCGACATCGGCCACCGCAGCGCCGTCACGGACATCCGGGAGATCTGGTGGGACGGCGACACGCCGTCGCCGTTCAACGGCGCCGCCGGCTCGTACCGCGACAACGGCGAGCGCTACCCGCTCGGCGAGCTGCCCGAGGGCGACCCCGAGGTGTTCCGGTGATCGACACGCCGGCCGGGGTCCTGCTGCAGGGGGCGATGTTCGGCACGGGCACCGGCCTGCTCGCCGTCGGCCTCGTCCTCACCTACCGGACCACCCGCATCATCAACTTCAGCTACGGGGCGATGGGCAGCCTGGCCGCGGGCCTGGCCACCGGGCTGCACCTGGGCCAGGGCTGGTCGTGGCCGGTGTGCGTGGTCGTCGGGATCGCGTTCGGCGTGCTCGTCGGCGCCCTCGTCGAGCGCCTCGTGGTGCGCCGCTTCGCCACCGCGCCGCGGCTGGTGCTGACGGTCGCCACGATCGGCCTGGCGCAGCTGCTCGGCGGGGCGGCCGTCTTCATCCCGTCGCTGCTCGACGCCCCCGAGATCGTGCCCGGGTTCAAGACGCGGCTGTCGACCTACGAGCTCACGGTCGACCCGGTGCTGTTCACGGGCAACGACCTGCTGCGGCTGGCGGTGGCGCCGGTGCTGCTGCTGGCGCTCGGGTGGTTCCTCACCCGCACCGAGGCCGGCATGGCCGTGCGCGGCATGGCCGAGAACATGGACCGGGCCCGGCTGCTGGGCATCCCGGTGAACCGCCTGTCGCTGCTGCTGTGGGCGATCGCCGGGGGCCTCGCCGCCACCACGGTCGTGCTGGCGGCGCCCACCCAGGGCATCCCGTTCGACGCCGGCGCGGGCCCGGCCATCCTGCTGCCGGCCCTGGCCGCGGCGGTGGTCAGTGGCATGTGGTCGCTCTGGAGGGCGTTCCTCGCCGGCATCGCCGTGGGCGTGCTCGACCAGTTCGTGCAGTGGAACGTCGACCGCCGCGCGCTCACGTCGGTCGTCCTCCTGGCGGTCATCGTGGTGGGGCTCCTGCTGCGCCGGCGCGACACCAGCCGGGCCTTCGCGTCGGGCGAGTCGTCGTGGACGGTCGTGGGCACCACCCGCCCGCTGGCGCGGCGCCTGGCCGTCCTGCCCGAGGTCCGGGTGGCCAAGGCCGGTCTGGGGCTGCTCGTCGTGGCCGCCGTGGTGGCCCTGCCGCTGGTCGGCACCGACTCGCAGGTCAACTTCGGCACGCTCACGATCGTCTACGGCCTCGCCGCGCTGTCGTTGGTCGTGCTGACCGGCTGGGGCGGGGTCGTCAGCCTGGGCCAGGTGGCGATCTTCGGCGTCGGGGGCGTCGTCGCCGCCAACCTCGTCGCCGACCGCGACGCGGACCTGTTCCTCGTGCTCGGCGCCGGTGCGGTGGCCGGTGGGGTCGTCGCCCTCGCCCTCGGGCTGCCGGCCCTGCGCGTCTCGGGCCAGCTGCTGGCGGTCACGACCCTCGCGTTCGCGGTGACCATGGACCAGTTCTGGCTCAACCCGGCCAACTTCCCCGACTGGTTGCCGCCGTCGTTCGTGCGGCCCGAGCTGTGGGGGCGGGCCGACCTCGCCGACGAGCGCTGGCTCTACGCGGTGGCGCTCGGCGTCCTGGCGGGCGGGATCGTGGTCGTCGCCAACCTGCGGCGCGCCCGGGCCGGGCGCACGATCGCGGCCACCCGCGACAACGAGCGGGCGGCCGCCGCCGTCGGCGTGAACGGCATGGAGGCGCGGCTCGCCGGGTTCGTGATCGCCGGGATGATGGCGGGCGTCGCCGGCGCGCTGCACGCGATCACGCTGCGCGGCGTCGGCAACGACACCTACCCCAGCTCGGCCAGCCTGCTGCTGTTCTCGATGGCGGTGATCGGCGGATCGTCGTCGATCGGCGGCACGCTGGCCGGTGTCGTGGCGGTGCAGTGGCTCGGCTACGCCTTCCCGCGGGCCCAGCTCGTGCTCACCGGCGTCGGTCTGCTCGTCATCCTGTGGCTCGTGCCCGGCGGCCTCGCCCAGGCCGGGGCGCGCGTGCGCGACCGGTTCGCGGCGATCGTCGGCCGCCGGCGAGGCGTCCCGGTCACCGAGGAGGTCCCGCTCCTCGACCTCACCGGGCGGCCCGAGGAAGGCGTCGCGACCGTCGACGCCGGGCCCGTGCCGGGCACCGTCGGTCCCTCGCCCGCCTACGCCGGCGGGCACGGGAACGGGTCGCTGCCCGATCCCCGCGGCGCCGCCCCGCCCCTGCTCGACTGCCGCGGCGTCGAATCGTGGTACGGCTCGATGCAGGTGCTGTTCGGGGTCGACGCCGCCGTGGGACGCGACGAGGTGCTCGGGCTCCTCGGCACCAACGGGGCCGGCAAGTCGACGCTGCTGCGCTCGGTCAGCGGGCTGCTGCCGGCCCGGAAGGGCACGGTCCGGCTCGACGGCGTCGACGTCACCGGGGCGACACCGGAGCAGATCGCCCGGAAGGGCGTCTCGCTCATGCCCGGCGGCAAGGGCGTGTTCCCCACCCTCACCGTCGAGGAGAACCTGCGCCTGGCGAGCTGGATGCACCGGCGCGACCGCACCCACGTCCGCGAGGCTCGCGACGAGGCGCTCGGCCTGTTCCCGATCCTGCGCGAGCGGTGGGGCCAGCACGCCGGTGACCTCTCGGGCGGCGAGCAGCAGCAGCTGTCGCTGGCCATGGCCTTCGTGACCCGCCCCCGGCTGCTGCTCATCGACGAGCTCTCGCTGGGCCTGGCGCCCTCGGTCGTGTCGCAGCTCGTCGAGCGCGTGCACGAGATCCACCGGGGCGGCACCGCCGTCGTGGTCGTCGAGCAGTCGGTGGACGTCGCCCTGCTGCTGTGCCGGCGGGCGGTGTTCCTCGAGAAGGGGCAGGTCAGGTACCAGGGACCGACGGCCGAGCTGCTCGACCACCCGGAGATCGTGCGGGCGGTGTTCCTCGGCGACAGCGCCGGGGCCGAGCTGCCCCGGTCGTCGGCCGTCGTCGGCACCGGGGCCGGCGACGGCACGGAGGGCGACGAGGGAGACGGGGCCCCGCCCGCGGCGCCCGCGCACCGGGGCGTGGCCCTCGAGGTCGTCGGAGCTGTCAAGCGGTTCGGCGGCATCCGGGCGGTCGACGAGGTCGAGCTGACCGTCGACCCCGGCACGATCGTCGGGCTCATCGGTCACAACGGCGCCGGCAAGACGACCCTGTTCGACGTGATCAGCGGGTTCCTGCCCGCCGACGAGGGCCGCATCGTGCTCGGCGGTCGGGACATCACGGGGCTGCCCCCGCACCGGCGGGCCGTCGCCCAGCTCGGCCGGTCGTTCCAGGAGGCGAGGCTCTATCCCTCCCTCACGGTCGCCGAGACGGTCGCGGTGGCGCTGGAGACCCACCTCACCAACCGCGATCCGCTGGCCGCCGCCGTGCGCCTGCCGGTGGCCACCTACGCGGAGTGGGCCGCATCCCGGCGGGTCGACGAGCTGCTCGACCTGCTCGGCCTCGACGTGTACCGCGACCACCGCACCGCCGAGCTGTCCACCGGCACCCGCCGGATCGTCGAGCTCGCCTGCCTGCTCGCCCAGGATCCGGCGGTGGTGCTGCTCGACGAGCCGTCGAGCGGCGTCGCCCAGCGCGAGACCGAGGCCCTCGGCCCCCTGCTGCGCCGGGTCCAGGCGGCGACGGGGTGCTCGCTGCTGGTGATCGAGCACGACATGGGACTGATCAGCTCGCTGTGCGACGAGCTGGTGGCCCTCGAGCTCGGCCGGGTCATCGCCCGGGGCACGCCTGCCCAGGTGCTGCAGGACGACCGGGTGCTGGCGTCCTACCTCGGCACCGACCCCGACGTGCACTATCGGTCGGGCGTGAGCCGGGTGTAGGACCGCGCGCCGACCCGTCGCCGGGCGGCTCCCGCCGTCCGACGTCGGTCGGGCTAGGGGACCGTCGGATCGGGGCGTCGCCGCCGCGGAGCTGCGGCCGTGTCGAGGCCCAGGCCGATCGCCAGGTCACGCAGCTCGGTGAGCGTGCCCAGCACCGCGACCGTGTGCTCGGCCTCGTCGTCGAGGCCGAGCTCGCGGTAGAGCGCCGCGCTCTCCATCGCCCGGAAGGCGAACAGCAGGTCGCGCTCGGCGCCGTCGCGCCGGGCGGGCACCGGGAAGTGCTCGGCGTAGCCCTCGACGACGGTGCGCTCGAGCGCCCGGAAGACCTCGGCGACCGCCGCCTTGAGCTCGGGGTCGGCGAACGACGCCACCGCCAGCTGCATGAGCGCCCGGTACGACTTGCCGTCGAACACCGACCACAGCAGGCGCAACCCCGCCTCCTCGGTGCGCTCCCGGGGCGGCAGCGCCGCGAACTCGTCGGCGAACCGCTGCCGCTGGACGGCCAGGAGGTGGGCCAACGCCGCCGAGATGAGCTCGGCCTTGGTGGGGAAGTGGTGCACCTGGGCGCCGCGGGAGACCCCCGCCCGCTTCACGACCTCGACCGTCGTCGTGCCCGAGTAGCCGCGCTCGGCCAGGCAGTCGAGCGTGGCGTCGAGCAGGGCGGCGCGCGTCGTGGCGCTGCGCTCGGCGTGCGAGCGCCGGGTCGTGGCCGTCACCGAGTGCGGGAGGGGTCGCGACGGCGGGGCGGCTGTGGCTCCACGTGTCGAGCATGGCACGCGAGACCCCCGCCACCTGCACCGACGCCCGGGCGCGCCGGCACGGCCGCCACGACGGGCGACCGTGCGGACAGGGGTCGGGCTCCGGCCCGAGGCCGGTCACGCGCTCGCGTCCAACCACTCCTCGAAGGTCGGCCCGGCCAGGACCGCGCCGGGGCCGGGCAGGAGCGCCCCCGACTCGAGCAGCTCGCGGTCGGGGTCGGCGGGATCGCTCACGCCCACGACCTCCACGGGCAGGCCGCGGCGCGCCGCGAGCAGCGTCGCCGCCTCGACGAGGCTCTCCTCGCGGGGGCCGGCGACCTCGGACACCGGAGAGCCCTCCGGCACCGGAGCCTCGACGAGGTCGGCCACGGCCTCGGCCACGGCCCGGGCGGCGACCAGCTGGGTGCGCATGCGCTGGACGTAGGCGGTCTCACCCTGGGTGCCCCACGCCACGAGCTGGGGCACGAACTCGTGGAACTGGGCGGCCCGCAGGACCTGCACGGGGATCGGTCCGGCGAGCGCGGCCCGCTCGTGGGCGGCCTTGGCGGCGTTGTACCCGCTGGTGAAGCGGTCGGTGCCGATGATCGACAGCACGACCGCCCGGCCGACGCCCGCGGCGGCGCCGGCCGCCTGCAGGTTGTGCGTGGCGGTGGTGAAGAACTCGGCGGCGACCTGCCGGTCGGGCGACGGGCCGGTGGCGGCGTCGACGATGCAGTCGGCTCCGGCCACGGCGTCGGCCAGCCCCTCGCCGCTGATGACGTCGACGCCCACCGCCCGCGCCATCGGCACGACCTCGTGGCCGCGCTCGGTCAGCACGTCGACGATGTGGGCTCCCACTCGACCGGTGGCGCCGGCAACTGCGATCTTCTGGGGTGCGGGCATGATCTCCTCCTGTGCGTGTGCCCCGCCCGGGTCGGGCGGGGCGACCGGCGCCGCCTGTCACATCCGGGGCGTCCCGTCGGTCGAGGTGGCGACCCACCATCCACGAGGAATGTGACCGATGGACGAGAGAAACGCTCTGACCACGCAGTTCGAGCAGGACCGGCCCCGCCTGCGCGCCGTCGCCCACCGGATGCTCGGCTCGTACGCCGAGGCCGACGACGCGCTGCAGGAGGCGTGGATCCGCCTCGACCGGGCCGACACCAGCGAGGTCGACAACCTCACGGCCTGGCTGACGACGGTCGTCGCCCGCGTGTGCCTCAACATGCTGCGGTCGCGCACCACCCGCCGCGAGGCGCCCCTCGACGCCCACGTGCCCGATCCCGTCGTCCGCCCCGTCGACGGGGCGGTGGGGGGCGTGGTCGGGGGCGCGGTCGGTGGTGCCCGCGGCGCAGGGCGGGGGGCCGATCCCGAGCACGAGGCGCTCATGGCCGACTCCGTCGGCCTCGCGCTGCTGGTCGTGCTCGACACCCTCCCGCCGGCCGAGCGGCTCGCCTTCGTGCTGCACGACATGTTCGCCGTGCCGTTCGACGACATCGCCCCGGTCGTCGGGCGGTCGAGCGAGGCGACGCGCCAGCTCGCCAGCCGGGCCCGCCGGCGGGTTCGGGGCGCGACACCGCCGTCCGCGTCCGACCTCGCCCGGCAGCGCCAGGTGGTCGACGCCTTCTTCGCCGCCGCCGACCGCGGCGACTTCGACGCCCTCGTGGCCGTGCTCGACCCCGACGTCGTGCTCCGTGCGGACCGCGGATCGGCGCCCGGAGCGGCGGTGCTGGTGCGCACGGCCGAGGCGGTGGCCGGGCAGGCGCTCATGTTCTCCGGCCCCCCGCGGGTGGTGCACCCGGCGGTGGTCGACGACGGCGCGGGCGTGGTGGTCACCATCGACGGCCGTCCCGTCGCGGTCATGGCCTTCACGGTGGTCGGCGATCGGATCGTGGCGATCGAGGCCCTCGCCGATCCCGACCGCGTGGCGCGCCTGGACCTGGCGGGCGTCACCGGGTAGCCGGGCCATCGCGCGCCCTCGGACGCGTCCCGGGTGCCGGGTGGCCTCGATGCCGGGCTGCACCGGCGCCGACCGGCGACAAGTGCCCTGACCAGGGACGGAGGTCAGAACGCGGTTCGAGTGTCACACCCCGTCTGTACGCTCGGGTGCGTCATGGTCAGCGTCGAGACACCCTCGCTGTTCCCGCCCGAGGCCCCGTCCGGGCGCCCCGGTCGGGCCGGCGCGCCCGCACCGCTCGACCTGG
>Ga0111538_10015401_pt1 | contig 10054 bp, 2 predicted proteins | sample SoiMethybrSBSTD1_FD_79669 | JGI IMG/M metagenome (GOLD analysis project Ga0111538, IMG submission 79669) | Bulk soil microbial communities from a Populus tree surrounding site in Tennessee, USA - Soil MetaG P. TD hybrid SBSTD1 (version 2)... | ecosystem: Environmental > Terrestrial > Soil > Tree... | reverse complement strand
GAGCTTCTCGCCGAGCGAGCGCAGCCATTCGACCAGGCCGATGAAGATGTACATGCTGAGCAGCCAGACCAGCACGAACTGCGGCTTGAATTGCTGCCAGACGAACGCGCTCGAGGCGACGATGAACAGCACGAAAAACACGGTGCCGGTATCGAACTTCAGCTCCTTGAAGGAGCGGAACTTGATCGCCGAAACCATCAGCAAGCTGAGGCCGATCGTGACCGCGAAAATCGGCAGCGTGTACTGCTCGCTGCCGAGCGCACCACCCGCGGCGTGATTGGCGACGACCAGCGAGATCAGGATCCCGGACGCCGGCGGGATCGGCAGGCCGATGATGTACTTTCCGGGTTTGCTCGGCGAACCGGTGGGGTTCGAGCTCAGCACGTTGAAGCGGGCGAGGCGGATCGCGCCGCAAGCCACGAACAGAAAGGCGGTGAGCAAACCCGCCACGGGGTGGCGATGTAGCACCCATTTGTAGACCAGGAGCGAGGGCGCGACGCCGAACGAGACGATGTCGGCCAGCGAGTCGATCTGGAGACCGAACGCGCTCTGCGTTTTGGTCATGCGGGCGACACGCCCGTCCATCATGTCGAACAGCATCGCGAAAATCAGCAGCACCGCGGCGCGATAGAAGTCGTCGACACTGGCACCGTCTTTGGCAACGATGCGGATTGCGTTGAATCCGCAAAAAATGCTGGCGAGCGTAATCAGGTTCGGGAGGACGAAGAGGGTCTTCTTCAAATCCAAACGCGGACGCACGCGAGTGCGTCGGAACCGACGAAACGCCACGAAAGGCAAACTAACCGTGGGTGCGGCGGGCGTCCAGCTCCTACGCCGTCCGCCGGGGGCCTTAGCGCCCCCGGGGGGGTGAGACGCGGCGAACCGGTCTTTTATGACAGGTTTCGTGACGGCTGAGATACGATCGGGAACTTGGCCCCTAGTGGGGAGTCGGAGCCCGAGAGATGGAGTGGACCAGACCGCGTTGGGCGTTACCGAGGCTGCTCCTCCTGGCGCTGCTGGTGGCGATCGGGCCGGCCTGCGGCGGTCGCGAGCAGCGTCTCGAACCGCGTTCCAGGACCTGGGCCGAGCTCCGCGTGGTGCGGCGCGGCGTTTCCGTGACGGCGCCGGGGGAAAGCGCGCGCGCGCCGTATCCCCGCGAACGCCTGGTCGACGGCGCCACGGTGCGGGTCGAGCCGGGAGGCCTCGTGTGGCTGCGCCGCGATGCCGGCGCCACGCTCCTCGTGCGCGGTCCTGCCGAGATCGGCGTCGGGTCGTCCGCGATCGACATTCGTGAAGGCCGTATTTTCGTCGATGCGCCGCCCGGCGCGACTACCGAGCTGTCGACTCCCACCGGCGGCCTGCACCTGGCAAAGGTCCGCACCAGCATCGACGTGGCGCGCGGTGGCGCGGCTCGCGCGTACGTGCTGGCCGGCGAGCTTCGCACCGAGAGCGGGGCTCGTGCCGGCGCGGGCGAGGAGCTCGTCGCGAGCGGGCCGGGACAGGTCGCGGTCACCCGTGCCGTAGTGTGGGAAGATTGGACCGGCGGGCTCGCCACGACCGATCGCGTGGCCGAACCGGCGCCGTTCGGCGTCGGCACGGTCGGCGCGCGCAAACCCGGCGAGCAAGGAACCGCGCGATTCCCCCTGACGATTCAGCGCCTCGACGTGCGTGTCGAGATCGTCAACGACCTCGCGGTCACCGAGGTCGATCAACGCTTTTTCAACCCGAGCTCGGAGGTCGTCGAGGGACTCTACGCGTTTCGGACGCCGCTCGGTGCGACGCTCACGCGCTTCGGCGTCAATCGCGGGGACCGGCTGGTCTGGGGCCGCGTGAAGGAGCGCGCCGCCGCGGCGGCTCAGTACCAGTCGAACGTGTACGAAGGCTCGACCGAGGATCCCGCCCTTCTCGAATGGGACGCGCCGGGCGTCTACCGCGCGCGGCTCTATCCGATCGGGCCTGGAGAGTCGCGACGCGTCGTCGTGCGGTACAGCGAGTGGCTGGGCCGCACGGGTTCGCGCGGCGAGCGCCGGCTGTACGTGTATCCGATGGCCGCCGAGGGCGCCGAGGAGTCGCTGCCTCACATCGAGGAGCTGACCGCGACGATCAAGCTCGGCATGGCCGGAGCGACGGAAGTGCGCACCGGCATGGCGGGCGTCCGCACCGGCAACCAGCTGGTGATCCGTGCGCAGGACTTCGTACCGCGCGCCGACCTCGCGATCGAGCTCTTCGACTTCGGCGTCAACAAGCTCACCGCTTATCGAGCGCCGCACCGGCTCGATGCCGAAGTGTTGGCGCCACCGGATCGCGAAGCGGCGCAGAAGCTGGCCAAGGCCGAGGCCGACTACCTGTTGCTCCCGCTGCGCGCCGGTGATCTGCCGCTGGCCGGCGGCGGCCTCGATCTCGCGATCGTCGTCGACAGCTCGGCGGCGACCGAGCCCGGGTCGCTCGCCATCGCGCGGGCGGCGACCGCTGCTCTGCTCGGTCACCTCGGGGCCGAGGATCGCGCCGTGGTCTGGGCCGGATCGGAAGACCTCACGCCGGTGGTTCCGTCCCGGTCCCGCCCGGCAACCGTCGATGCCGCGGCTCGGCGCGAGATTCTGAGCCGGCTCGTCGGCATCGAACGCGGCGGCGCGAGCGACCTCGGCGCGCTGATCGCTTCGGCGGCGGCGGCGCTCGATCCCGCGCGGCGCGGCGCGGTGGTCTACGTCGGCGACGGTGTGCCCACGGTCGGGGAGCTGTCGCTCGGCGAGCTCAGGACCCGCCTCGGCAAGCTGCCGCGTCCGGTGCGGATCTTTTCGCTCGGCGTCGGGGACGCGGCGAACATGGCGCTGCTCGAAGGGCTGTCGCGCGGCGCGTTCGCCGAGCGCGTGAGCGACGCACATTCGGCCGCGGCGGCGAGCCTGCGCGTGCTCGAACAAGCCGAGCGTCCGACCTGGCTCGGCGCTGGGATCGATCTCGGACCCTCGATCGAGCGCGTGTACCCGCGCGACACCGGCGCGCTGGTGGCCGACGAGACGCTGTTCGTCGTCGGCAGAGTGGTCGGAAAGCCGCCCGAGGCGGTGACCTTGAGCGGTCCCGAGGGCTCGCGCACGGTGCCGATCCGCGTGCGAAACATCGACGACGAGGGCGACGCGCGCCGCCGCTGGGCTGCCGGCCGGCTCGGCGAGCTGCTCGAGAAAGACGACACGGGCCGCGCCGCGCTGGTCGACGTCGGTTCGCGCTACGGCATCATCACGCCATTCACGTCGCTCTACGTGCCGACGAGCCGCGAGCTCGAAGCGGAGCAGCCCAAGTACCGGCAGGCCGAAGACGAAGAACGCGAGGTAGTCGACAAGAACGCCGACAACAAGGAGGGCGGCACGGGAACCCGAGCCAAGGGCGAAGAAGGCTCGATGGGCAATCCCAACAGCGCGTCCATGAACAAACGCTACGCGGTGCAGGGTCCCTCGGGCGATCAACACGCCGCGCGGGCAGAGGCGCTGAAGGAGGCGCAGGAGTTCGGGATGATCGGCTTGCTCAACGAGCCGGCAGGGGGCGAGCCCGCGGCGCCCCGGGCACCCGGGCCCGCGGCTCCCCCGGCTCGCGCGATCGAAGACGCTCCAATGGAGAAGAAGGCGGAAAAGCCGGCGTCGGACGTGTCGGTACAGGGCAACATGTGGGGCGACGAGGTCGGCGAGTCGTTTGGTGCGGGCGGTCTCGGGTTGAAGGGCACGGGCGAAGGGGGCGGCGGTGCCGACGCAAAGTCGGGCGGCGGCCTCGGCAGCATCGGAACGCTCGGCAGCGGCACCGGACAGGGCTTTGGCAGCGGACACGGGCGCCTCGGCGGCGCGCACAAGACCGCCGCTCCAACCGTGCGAATGGGCGCGGTGACGGTCAGCGGCCGGCTGCCGCCCGAGGTCATCCAGCGCATCGTGCGCCAGAACTACGGCCGCTTCCGCATGTGTTACGAGCAGGGTCTCGGCCGAAACCCGAACCTCGAAGGTCGGATCAGCGTGCGCTTCGTGATCAATCGCGAGGGCGCGGTCAGCAACGTGGCCAACGGCGGTTCCGACTTGCCGGATGGTCGCGTGGTCAGCTGCGTGGTGACCGCGTTTCAGGGGCTGGCGTTCCCCGTACCCGAGGGCGGCATCGTCACCGTCGTCTATCCGGTGCTGTTCGCGCCGGGCGGTGGCGGTGGCGGCGCGGCCGAACCCGTGGCGGTGCGGCGCTCGGTGCTGGTGCGCGTCGACGACGTGCCGCGCTTCGCACAGCGCTGCAGTCCGGCTGCGAGCGTCCCGCTCGACCAGCGCATTCAGCTCTGGCGCGAGCGCCTGGCGAAGCTCACCGGCAACCCGAACAGCGTGGCCGTCACGTACACCAACGCGCTCGCCGGCTGTGAAGCGCCACACGAGCGCGAGCGCCACATCTTGATGTCGCTCTTGCTCGACGCGCTGCCCAAGATCTCCGATCAAGTCATGCTGCGGCAAAAGCTCGTCGATCAACTCGGCGCCGCCGACGTCATTTACCGCAAGATCCTGGCCCGGATCCGCACGCCCGAACAACGGCGCGATCTGAATCGCGCGCTCGAGCTCAAGGCCATGGATCCCGGCGCCCTGGCCAAGCTGCTCAAGGCCGTCACCGATCCCGCGCAGCGCGTCCAAAAACTGCGCCCGCTCTTCGTCGAATGGCCGGACGACTTCAACGTCGCGCTCGCGCTGCTCGACGCGCTCGAAGACAACGACGACACCGTGGGATGCGAAGAGCTGGCGAGCCAGTTGCTGCTCCGGCCGGACGCCGACGCCCGCGTGCGCACCGCGGCGGGCGAGCTCTTTTTGCGCCTGGCGGCGCGCTCTCAAAAGCCTTCGGGCAAGCTTTGGCTCGAGGCCGCGGCGCGCCGCGCCTTCGGCGAGATCGTGGAGTTCGCGGCCGATGATCCGATCGCGCGGCGGCGGCTCGGCGACCTGTTCCGCGCCCACGGCTGGTATCCCGAAGCGCGGCGCCAGTACGAGACCCTGGCGCGGCTGGTACCGGACGACACCGCGGTCCCGCTGCTCACGGCGCTGGTCGCCGAGCGGCAGGGCCGCCTCGAAGAAGCCGTGCGCTGGATCGAAAAGACCAGCACCCCCGGTGAAGAGGAGCTCGCGCGCGGCGCGAGCGCCGCGGGCCGCGCGATGGCGATCGCGTTTCTGGCCTGGGGTCGCAAGGCGGCGCTGGCCGCTGGCCGCAAGGCGGAGGCCGATGCGCTGGCGGCGCGGGCGCGGCCGCTTTCGGCGGCGAGCACGGGCGGCCGCACGGTGCGGGTGATCATGAGCTGGGCGCACCCGGAGTTCCATCCGCGGCTCTGGAGCAACGCGCTCGGGACGCCGATGCCGGCCGCCGGCGGCGATCCGTTGCTCGGCGTGGCCGAGGTGGTGCTGGCGGAGCGGTCGGACGCCGCGGTCGAAGTGCGGCTCGAGGCCGACGATCTCGAGCACGCGGCTCGCCTCGGACAGGCCGCGACGCTGACGGCGATTTTCGACGAGCTCTCGCCGCGCGAGCGGATCGCGGTCGAAGAAGTGCGGTTCTCGCGCGACGCGCGGCCCACGCTGCGTTTCGCGGTGAAGGACGGGAGCTTGACCCGTGAATAAGCGCACCGCGATTGCCCTCGCTGCCCTGCTGGGCGTGGCGGTGGTCGGAGTTTTTCTGCTGTTCGGGCCGCGCACCGGGCGCAGCGCTCCGCCGTCGGTCGCGGACCTCGTCGCCGTCCACTCGACGGTGCGGGTAGAGGGGTCCGACGTGCGCGGCGCGCGCCGGCTGAGCGCGGGCGATGGCATCGAAACCGACGCTGCCGGCAAGGCGCGCATCCGCCTCGACGACGGCACGGCCTACGTCCTCGACAGCGCGACGCGCATCAAGCTCGCCGCGACGGGGGCCGAGCTCGAGCACGGGCGCCTTTTCATGCAGGGCGCGCCGGGCGTGCGTTCCGAGCTCGTGCTCGGCGCGGCCAGCGTTCTGCTCTCGGGCTGCAATGCGGGTGTCGAGCGCGGCAGCGACGGGCGCGCCAAGGTCTACGCCGCCAACGACGAGCTCACGATTCGAGCGGGTGGCACCGAGCACAAAGTCAGAGTCGGCGAAAGCGCGGCGATCGACAACGGTACGGTGCGGGTCGCGCCCGAGAAAGTGTTCGAGGATTGGACCGGCGGGTTGTCTGCGCCCTGGAGCGTGGCCGGCGCCCCGCGCACGGCGATCGGCGAGCTCTGGGGGCGGTCAAAGGATCGCGCCGGCGAAGCCGGCTCGGCGCTCACACTGCGCGCTCACGAGGTGCGCGCCAAGATCGACGGCGAGTTCGCGAGAACCACGGTCAGATCCACGTTTTTCAACGGCGGCAGCGCGTCGGTGATGGGCGACTACCGGATCGCGATCCCGCGCGGCGCGATCGTCTCGCGCTTTGCCTGGGGCGCGGGCGAAAAGCTCGAGGAAGCGCAGATCGCGCTGGCCTCGCGCGAGCCCGGCAAAGCCCAGCCGAACGCGGCGGTGATCGAGTGGGCCGGCGAGGGCTGGCTGCGCGGGTTTTTGCCCGAGGTCGCCAGCGGCGCCAGCGTCAGCATCGAGCTCGCGTACGTCGAGTGGTTGAAGCCCAAGCCGCGCGGCAAGGAGACGGTCAGCGTCGAGTATCGCTATCCGCTGGCCGCGGGTGGCGCGCCGCCCTTGGTCGGCGAATTTTTGGCCGAGATCGACGCCTCGCGGGCGCGGCCGATCGCGATTTCCGCGGGCTACGGTGCTCGCGCCGAGGGCAACCTGGTCAAGCTGCGAAAGTCCGACTTTCGACCGAGCGCCGATCTGGTCGTCGAGGTCGAGCTGCCGCGCTTCGCGGCTCCGGCGCGCGCGTACGTGGCCGATGCGGCGCCGATCGACGACAGCGGGAAGACCGTGCTCGTGCGCACCGAGGTCCCCGAGGCGGCGGCCGACTCGGGCGTGACCCTGGTGCTGGTCGTGGATACCTCGGCAAGCTCCGAGGCGGCGCTCGAGGCGTCGCGCGCGTTCGTGAGCGCGGTGCTCGGCGCGCTCGGGGCGCAGGATCAGGTCGTGGCGCTGGCCGCTGACCAGAGTGTGCGGCCGCTCGGTCCGCCCCAGCTCGGCGCGCTGGATGCGGCGCGCAAAAAGGCGATCCTCGACGCGCTCGCCCGTGTCGAAGCGGGCGGCGCCACCGATCTCGGCCGCGCGCTCGAAGCGGCGGCGGACGCGCTTCCGGCAGCGAGCGGGTCGGGACTCGTCGTCTACGTCGGTGACGGCTGGGCGACCGTGGGCGATACCAACGTCGAAGCGATCGAGGCGCGGCTCCTGCGTCGCTCCGCGGGTATGCCGCGCCTTTCGGCGGTCGCGGTCGGCCCGGTCGCGAATCGCGGCGCGTTGGCCGCGCTGACGCGCGGGGCCGGTCCGCTGCTCGAGATCGCCGACTCGAGCGATGCAGCCCGCGCCGCCATCGATCTGGTGGCCGAAGCCTTGAAGCCGACGCTGGCCGGGGTCGAAATCGACCTCGGGCCCGACGTCGAGCGCGTGTATCCGCGCACCGCGCGGGCGGCCCTGGCCGGCGACACGCTCGAGGTCGTGGGACGCGCGCGGGGACCGCTGCCGGAGGAGCTCACCCTGCGCTTCCACGGCAAATCCGGAAAAGTCGAGGAGCGGCGCCGGATCGTGCGGCTGGCGAGCGACCCCGACCTCGAGGGCGACGTGCGCCGGCGCTGGGCGCAGGCGCGCGTGGAAGAGTTCGTGATCGGCGGGGGCGGCCGCGAAATCGCCACCGAAGTCGCGCTGAACGCCGACCTGCTCACGCCCTGGACGGGTTTTCGCATCGGCAGCGGCACGTACCAGCCGAGCGCGCTCGACACGCGCGTGCTCGATCTGTCGCCGGCGTCGCTGACCTCGGTGCTGGGCGCACCGCGAGGACAGCTCGGCGCGCTCAACGCGCTGGCGTTGGAGCCGGATCGCGACGAAGTGGACGATCCGGCGCTGCTCGAACGCTCGCTTTCGGCCGCGACCTCGCGCGCAATTCGCGAAGCCGTTCCCGCGGTGCGCACGTGCCGCGATTCGCGCGCGGCGCTCAAACCCGAGCTCGCCGGTGCGCTCGCGCTTTCGCTCGCGGTGGATGGCCAGGGTCGGGCCAGCAACGTGTCCGTGCGCGGTAGCAGCGGAGCCGACGACGCCGCGCTGAACCGCTGCGTTCAGGTCGTGGTCGAAGGCCTCCGTTACCCTGCGGTCGGCGGCACGGTGAAAGTTCGGGTCGACGTCACGCTGCAGCTTCCCCCCGCGCCCAACATGCGGAAGAGCAAGTGCTCTTCGGCGGCGCTCGTAGCGTTGCCGCTGCGGCGCGGGCTGTGGCGCGAGCGCTTCTCGTCCGGATCGGATCTCGCCGGTGTTTACCTGGAGGCCAAACACGCGTGCGAGCTTCCGAGCTGGAGCGATCGGCGCGCGCTGCTCGAGCTCTTGCTCGACTATCGCTCCGACGGCGCGAGCCGCATCGAGCTCGCGCGCAAGCTCGAGGAAAGCGGCGAACGCGAAGCAGGCGCGTTTCTGCGCCGCGAAGCCGTGCGGCGCGCCGCTTCGCCGGAAGAGCTCACACAGGTCCAACTGGCGCTGATCGGCGACGAGAGCTACCCCGCGGGCACGTTCAAGAAGCGCTACCGCGCCGCGGCGAACGACGAAGAGCGGCTGCGGGTCGTGCAGCAGTTTTTGACGCTGGCCCCGCACGACGCCGTTCTCGAGCGCCGCTTGCTGGCGCTGCTCGACGGTCTCGGACGAAAGCCGGCGTTGCTCGAGGAGACGCGGCGCATCAAGGTCGATCCCTTCGCGGACGCGACCTTGCTGGCGGATGCGGCCGCGCTCTTGCGCAAGAACGGCGAAGAGGCCGAAGCACGCCGGATCTTCGGAGAGCTCGTGGAGCGCGCGCCGAGCGATCCCTGGGTGCGGGCTTTCGTCGGCGATCGGCTGCGCAACGAAGGTTGGTTCGACGACGCCACGCGGGTCTACTCGGTGCTCGACGAGCTCGCGCCGGATCATCCCGCCGCGCTGACGCGCCTTGCGCTCGCGCACCACGGCGCCGGCCGCATCGACATCGCCCGCCGGCTGCTCGCCCGGGTCGCCGAGACCGGGGGCCGCGCCGGCGACGCTCAGCTCGGAAAGCTTGCGCGCGGGCTGTCGGCGATTCTTTTGGCGGACGCGCGCAAGACGGCCGGCCTGACGCCCGAACAGAGCGAGCAACTCGAGCGGGCCGCGCTCCAGATCGGCGACGGCAAGCGTCAATCGATCGTGCTCGTGCGCACACCCGCCGCGACCCAGCCAGTCAAGGTGACACTGCTGCGCGGCACTGGCAAAAGCCGCTCCGAACGCGTGCCCGACGTCGCGGCAGCCAGCATGGGCGTGTTCCTGTTCCTGGTCGAGCCCGGGGACGACCAGACCTGGGCACTGCGGCTCGCGCGGCCGGCCGAGCTCGCGCCCGCTCCGCCGCTCCCGGCTCGCATCGACAGCATCCAGGAGCCCGCCCCCGGACGCCTCCCGAGCCGCGAAATCGAGCTACCGCTGGATGGGAAACCGATCGAAGTGCCGTGGCCGCCCCACTAGGGGATGAAAACCCAGTAACCATTGCCTCAAGTTTGGCCGGCGGGCTCAAAGCTCGTACGATCGAAGCCCACATGGGCAAGATCCGGACATTGGCAGGCCTGGTTGTCGCGCTGAGCGTCTGCGTCCAGGGCTGCGGCGGCAGCGCCGACGCGCAGAAAAAGCGCGTGCGCGAGCTCGAGGAAGAGCTGACGCAGCTGCAGAACAGTCACGACCGGCTCGAGGAGCGCGTGACCTCGCTCGAGGTGAGTCGCCCCGACCCTCGGGCCGAGCCGAAAGCGACGGCTGCCTCGAACGCCGACTCGAACCCGGCACCGGCGGAAGAGCGCGCTCTGCCCGCGACGCTCGAGCGTCCGCCGTTGAAGGTCTTCAAGCTCGGCCCCAATGCCGGTGCGCCGCCGCCGGCCGCCGCGCCGTCGGCCGAGGAAGCGCCGGGCGAAGAAGCCTCGGACGAACCGCGGCCGGTGATTCGCGGCCAGGG
>Ga0111538_10015399_pt1 | contig 10055 bp, 13 predicted proteins | sample SoiMethybrSBSTD1_FD_79669 | JGI IMG/M metagenome (GOLD analysis project Ga0111538, IMG submission 79669) | Bulk soil microbial communities from a Populus tree surrounding site in Tennessee, USA - Soil MetaG P. TD hybrid SBSTD1 (version 2)... | ecosystem: Environmental > Terrestrial > Soil >... | reverse complement strand
GCCATTCCTAGGGTGGCAGGAGTGATCCACTCCAGATTCCAATGCGCTGAGCCTGGGCACGTTCAACCGCGGCAGTGCGGATTACCACCTGATCCAGAATGTCCTATTGGGTTCAGACCTCGGGTCGCGATGGTCGTTTCCCGTTATGTGGCCTGGCGGCCGTTCATACTGTCTGGGTGGAGTGGAATTCGTACATGCTGCGAGCGCAGCTGGAATGACCAGCGCGGCGGTTCCCAGCCGGCACAATAGACTGCGGCGCTTCCAGAGTGTCTGGATTTTGGCTGCGCTCACGTTGCCATCTCCGCCAGCAGTTCCGGCGCGTTGTTCTTCACGTTGTTGATTGCCTTGCCGAGCGGGCGCTCCTGCAGCACGTCCGCGGATCATCTTCCCGTTTGGCCGCTGATCTGATCGCTGCTGGCCGCGATCGACAGCAGTCTCGCCGACCTAGCCGACGGCGTATGCGAGGTCTCAATGCCCTCATTGGGATGCTCGGCCGGCGGCCTCTGCTTCACCCCCAAGGTGGCATGCCGCCGGCATCTCTTCTTCAGCCCGACCTAAATCAACGACATCAGCAGATAGGCGAATTGCTTCGGCCGGAACGGCTTCGGCAGCTTGCCGGCTACCAGAAGGCCGCTCGCCACGGCGATCTCCTCTGCCATCTTGAGATACAGCTCGAAGCCACCACTCATCAGGACCAAGCGGCCACGGTAGCTAAGCCTGGCGCAGATCCGCAGCAGTTCCAAGCCGTCGGAATGGGGCATCACGAGATCCATCGCAATGATGGTCGGCTCCCACGACCCCAGCACTTTCTCGAAGGTCGAAGTATCGTGAACCGTCCTGGTCATGAGGCCCAGTTGCTCGCCATCGGCCCGGAGTTCAGCGGCGAAGGTCTGGTTGTCGTCGACGATTAAGAGGCGTCCGAGGTCGGCCATCGCTCGCTATCCCGAATAACGGCTTATCTATGCCTTGATGGTATAGCTCGTTGTCCCGAACCAGTCTTCGTCCGTGGATTTCGTCTTCGCGGCCCAGTTGCCCCTCACCCTGATCCTCACGCCTCTCTCGAGCGGCGGCACCTTGCACCCGGAGATGAAGCGTCCTCTCACGTTCTCTCTGCCTGCGACGATGATGGTGAAGACCCCGTCGGTGAACGACTCCACTGTGCCTTCAAACTCCAAGTCGGACATGGCGGCTTCCTGCTTCTTCGGCTCAGGCGTGGCGTAATGCTCGCGCCGTGGCTGGGGCCGGTCAAGTCCTATGCCAGCAACTCCGGCGCGTTATTCTTCACGTTATTGATCGCCTTGCCGAGCGGCCGCTCCTGCAGCACATCCTTTGCCGGCCGCATCAGCGCCGCGGCTTCGTCGGGCAAATCCTTCAGCCACTGATCCAAGTCCTTCAACTCAAGGACACATGGCATGCGGTCGTGGAATTGCGCGGCGAACTCGCTGGGTGCGGTCGTGACGATCGTATACGTTTCTTTCCGCTCGCTCTTGTCCTTACTGGTCCAGCGATCCCACAGGCCGGCCAGTGCAATCGGCTGTCCGTCTTTGCGCGTGAAGAGGTGAGCGGTCTTGTCGCCCTTTGGACCCGTGAACTCGATATAGCCGGTCGCCGGCACGATGCAGCGACGGTTCTTGAAGGGTTCGCGATAGGTGTTCTTGGTGCGCACCTCTTCGGCGCGTGCGTTGAACGTGTTCCAGGTTCGCACCACATCCCTGGAGAAAAACGGGATGAGACCCCATTCCATCATCGCTATATCGCGGCCGCCATCGATCGGCCGGATCACCGGCATGATGTGCGTCGGCGCGACATTGTAGCTGGGCGGCCAGTTCGGCAGCGGCGCCGTGATGCGGAAAAGATCGCGGATCGCTTCGGCGGGGTCGGTGAAGACGTAGCGGGTGCACATGGATCAATTCGCCTTCGATCACTGAGGCACGGCCGGCCAGCGTGTCGGCAGAGGCTAGCGGAGCGCTCGCCAACAACGCAAATCCAATAGCCAGAAATCGCCGCATGGCGGAATTCGGCCTAGCCCTTAGCCTTTTGAATATCGCGAAGATGCTGGAAGCCCGCAACATGGCCGCCGGCTCCGATTAGCCCAACCAGGATGGCCGAAGCCCACGCCGCTCCCTCGGTAGCTTGCATGGCTATGACCACAAAAAATGCGGCGACCCCCCAAGCGATCCCGATGACGATGGCGAGCACGTTTCCAAGCTTCTCGGACTGGGCCATCAGTATGAACACAATCATGGCGCCCAAGAATGTGAAGATGCCGACTGCCCACGAGCGAGCATACCCGCCCACGATGATGGCGATGATGAGCGTTTCAATGCCGAGGATTGTCAGCCCGGTTTCGCCCACCTTCGCTTGCTGTATTCCGGCACGAACGTTTTGGTCGCTCATTCGGATGCCCTCTCTTGCCCCTAGTCTCTAATGCCACCATCAATCCTGCCACTTGGCTACCCAAAAATGCACCGGCGGCCGGCGCTTGCATCTCGTGCAGCGGAACCGATCGCGCAGGCTCCAGACCTTCGTGTGCTTCTGGACGCCATGCTGACCGATCAGCTGAAAGGGCGCGATCTGGACCTCACGTCCCACTTGCATCGGACGTTGATGACCTCGCGCCGGCCAAGATCGTCGAACGTCGGATCTGTGCGATCGATGAAGCTGCCGGAAGCCATTAGCCGACGGCAGGCTTCGCCCGCGGCCGGAAGATCGACCAATCGGCCATAGCCTCTCCCATGGATCGGACAACCGCTTCCTCCACGCGCGCCATGGCTTCGTCTCGGGTAGGATAGCCGCCCAAATCGGTGCTGTTGAACGACGCCGACCAGGTCGGTGGCACATCAATCCCGCGCGTGACCTGCCCGCGCACAATATCGCCGAGCCACAGGCTCCAGCCCTCGCAGCTCCCGCGTCCCCAACGTGTCCAGGTCCCTTGGCCCATGATTGGTATGGAAGAACATTTAGAGAACAACGGTCAACCGACTGGAGGTTGTGCGGTCGGAGGAAAGTGGCCGTTAGGTGAGTTGAAGCGACCGCAACTGATCTTCAAAGTCGATTTCCAAGTTGACGTCGAAGTCCTCAGACGCCGCGTTTGCCAAGTCTCTTACGAGTTCGTTCGTTAATGCTTGCATTTCGCCCATATCGCCCAAGCTGTATCGCGGAAAGCGATATGCGCCGCGGGGAATGCTGCCGATTAGGTCAAGCCCATTGGTATCCCCTAGCCTTGGAATGCCAATCGCCTCGCCGCGACGAACCTCGAAGGGTTTCTCCACCTCACGCAGCACGTCGTGCGGCAGATGCTGGCGCAGAAGCGCGGCGGCAGCATCGTCAGCATTACCACACCGATGGTGGATCACCCGATCGCCGGCCTTAACGCCTCGGTCGCCATGCTGACCAAGGGCGGCATCGAAGCTATGTCGAAGAACATCGCCATGGAATATGCGAAGGAGCAAATCCGAGCCAACACGGTCGCACCCGGCGTTGTCGACACGCCGCTGCACAAGGATAACCCGAAGGACTTTCTGAAGACGCTCTCGCCCATGCACAGCATCTCCAGCGTCCAGGAAATCGTTGATGCTGTCCTCTTCCTGACCGAGGCGCCGCGCATAACCGGATCGGTCCTGTACGTCGATGGCGGCGCGCATCTGGGAAGATGGTGACCCGGGTGAGCGCGCAAGCCGGCGCGGAGGAGCGGCTTCGCGATCTCGACATCGCGCTTCCCCCGCCGCCCACCCCCTTTGGGGCCTATGTCGAGACCGTGCGGATTAGCAATCTGCTCTTTCTGAGCGGCATGCTGCCGGTCGTCGGGCACAGGCCGCTATACGTCGGACGCGTCGGTGGCGCGCTGCCGGCGGAGGATGGGCGAAAGGCGGCGGAGATTGCTTGCCTCAACGCCTTGTCCGCGGCCAAGGCGCATCTCGGTTCGCTCGACAAGATAACCGGCGTGGCGAAGCTCGGCGTCTATATTGCGACCGAAGGCGACTTCCGGGGCCATCCGAAAGTTGCCGACGGAGCGTCCGAGCTCCTGGTCAAGGTCTTCGGCACTGGGATGCTCTCGGCCCGCATCGTCCTCGGCGTCGCCAGCCTGCCCCTCGGCATGCCGATCGAAATCGAGCTCGTTTTTGAAATCGCGTCCTAGCTGGCAGCAGACAGCCGCCGAGCTGATTCGAGACACCCGTTTCATCCACCTCCTGGAGGCTCAGATGTCCATACTGCGAAAGACTTCGGCGATTGCGCTCATGATTGCCATGGCCGGCGCGATGGCTCATGCCGACACCAAGCCGCCTGTGAAAGATATTGTCATTGTCCATGGCGCACTGGTGGATGGCTTAGGCTGGCGCGCCGTCTACGACATCCTGTCCAAGGACGGCTTTCACGTGATGATCGTCGAGGAACCGCTCACCAGCCTCGCAGAGGACGTCGAGGCCACCAAGCGTGCACTCGATCAGCAGACAGGTCCTGTTGTGCTCGTCGGCCACAGCTATGGCGGCTCCGTGATCACGGAAGCCGGCGCAGATCCGAAGGTCAGTGCGCTCGTGTATGTGGCCGCACTCCAACCCGATATGGGGGAAGCCAGCGGCCGGCTTCTGTCGAAGTTCGCACCGCCAAGCGATGCCATGCGACCGGCCACCAATCGGGCCACACCGGGGAAGTATTTCTTCATGCTCCCGGCGAAATTCCGTGAAGCCTACGCAGCGGATGTCCCGGCACCGGACGCTCAATTCCTCGCGGATTCGCAGCAGCAGCTCGCCGAGAAGCTCTGGGTGCGCCTGTCTCTGTGGCTGCATGGCGCACCAAGCCCAGCTACGCTGTCTTGACCACCCAGGATCACGCGATCAGCCCCCAGCTTCAGCGCTGGATGTATCATCGTTCGGGCGCCAAGGTCACCGAAGTGGCCGCAAGCCACGCCGTCTTCATCTCTCAACCGGAGGCCGTCGCTCGCGTGATCGAAGCTGCCGCAAAATAGCCGATCAACCGCGCTTTAGCGGCGCTCCTCATTGAGTCGCAACCGATCACTGCGCCGCCGCGCAGCGAGCCGCCACCCCCCAGCTGGAAGCAAACCTGGACACAGATGAGCGAGCATGCCGACGTAGATGGGGTTTATCCCTTCCCGGCTGTGATGCAGACGCGGACGATCGAAACCAATGGCACATCCATCCATGTGCGGGTCGGCGGTCATGGTCCAGCGATCGTCATGCTGCACGGCTTCGGCACAACTGGCGACATGTGGGGTCATCTGGCGAGCGCACTCATCGAAGACCACATGATTGTCGCGCCCGACCTGCGTGGGCTGGGCCTCTCGTCGAAGCCTGATGGCGGCTACGACAAGAAAAATCAGGCGGCGGACGTGGTGGAAGTCCTGGACGCCCTGGGCGTGCGTACGGCCGATTTGGTGACGCACGACATCCGCATCATGGTCGGCTTCGCAGTTGCCGCCACCCACCCCGAGCGCGTGAGCCGATGGGTGGCGATCGATGCGCCGCTGCCCGGCGTCGGACCCTGGGATCAGATCACGCAAAATCCGGCCATGTGGCACTTTGGCTTCGGTGGTCAGGACATGGAGCGCTTGGTCGCCGGCCGCGAGCGCATCTACCTCGACCGCTTCTGGAACGAACTTTCCCGGGACCCGAAGCGGTTTGATGAAGCGAAGCGCCAGCATTATGCGGCGCTCTATGCGCAACCCGGCGCAATGCGAGCGGGCTTTGCCCAATTCCTGGCGTTCAGCCAGGATGCGACCGACAACAGGACGTTACTTGCGCAGGGCAAGCTTCAGATGCCGGTCTTGGCCTTGGGTGGCGAAGCTACATTCGGCCCTATGATCGGCGCAGTGATGCGGTGTGTCGCCGATAAGGTCGAAGATGTGATCATCGCGGATTGCGGGCACTGGATCACGGAAGAACAGCCGGCCGCGACGACAAAACTTGTCGTCGACTTCCTCCATCGCCGTTCGTGAGTTAGCTAAGGCTACGTAGTGCCGCGCCGCGCGGCTGGGTCCAGCCGGCGCCGCAGCCCCTCGACTAGCAATGGGATTTGCCGTCATTGAATTTATCAGGAGAACACCATGCAACGTCTCGACAAGGTCATCTATACCGCCAGGACCCACACATCGGGTGATCGTGGACATGGCGTCTCGCGCAGCGACGATGGCCGCCTGGAGGTCCGGTTCTCGCGCCCAGGTGCCCCTGGCGACGGGACCAATCCGGAGCAACTCTTCGCGGCGGGCTGGTCAGCCTGCTTCCTCAATGCGATGAAGGTTGTCGCCGGTAGGATGAAGGTGACACTGCCGCCCGAGGTGCTGGTGGATGCCGAGGTGGATGTCGGCCCGGTTGGAGAGGCCTACGGGATCGCCGCGCGTCTCAATGTCAGCTTGCCGGGACTCGATCCGGATGTCGCGCATCGCCTGCTGGAGGCAACCCACCAGGTCTGTCCCTATTCCCGGGCCACCGCCGGCAATATCGAGGTCACGGTGAATCTCGCCACCGCCTAGGCGTTCCGCCGCCTGGTCGTTCCGAATATTCATCGATCAAGGGTCGGACTATGGGTGCACCGCCGATTGTTTCGGTCTAGGGTCACCTGTCAGCGGCTCGATCAATCCAGCTGTCGCCTATCCAGGAAGGAGAACTCTCTCATGTCTGACATCACCCTCTGGGGTTTCGATGGGTCGACCTATGTGCGCACGGTCAAGATGCTGCTGGCAGAGAAGGGGGTCACGCAGATCAAACAGATTCCGCTCAATGTGCTGAAGGGTGAGCCGAAGGCAGCCGAGCATCTGCAACGCCATCCTTTCGGCAAGGTGCCGGTTCTTGATCACGACGGCATGCGTCTCCTCGAGACGACGGCGATCACCCGGTATCTCGATAATGTGCTGCCCGGCAAGTCGCTGATCCCGCAGGCGGCCAAGGATCGCGCCCGGATGGATATGGTGATTGGCATCATCGATTCCTATGGCTACGGCGCGCTGGTCGGTGGCGTTGCCGCCTATCACCTGTTTCCCGATTTCGTCGGCGGCAAAAACGATGCGATGCGGCAGGCCGGCATGGCAACGGGCCGCAAGGTCATCGAATTCGTCATGGAAACCAAAGGCTCTTCGCCTTTCATTGCCGGCGCGTTGAGCCTAGCCGACCTTTACCTTGCACCGATCCTCTTCTATGTCTCGCTGACACCCGACAAGAACGCGCTCTTCGATGTCGAAGGCTTTGCGGATTGGTGGACGCGGGTCCAGGCTCTGCCGAGCTACAAGGCGACGCAACCCGATCTCGGCTGATCACGAGGCCGGTGACAACACGATTTTCGCGGTCGCCGTTGTCCTCGTCATCGTTCTTGCCTGCCAAACGCAAGCCATCAGGACCGGTCTACTTTCAACCCCAACCATCCAAAAAAGCCTCCGATGTCTGAGTTTGGCACGAATGAGACCTGTCAGGCGCAGCAGCAAATGTCTCCGTCTGCTGGAATAGCAGACCAACCCATGCAGCTACAGCCGGGAGACGCTCTGCCTCGAAGATTGAGGCCGGTGCAATATTCTCACGAATTCAGACAACGACCCGCCCTGAGTACGCAAAGCCAACGCTGGCAGCTCTTGGCCGCATCCAGAATCTGCATGTGGTTGTGCTGCACCTGCCAAATGGCAGATTATGACCACGGCCTTAGTTTGAGCGGCGTCTAGGTGCCGGCGTCGCGGCTTGACCTAGCTTTAGCAACCGCCTGATCGCTTCCGCGCGGTTCGGTGCACGGGTGGCAAATCGGTAGTCATCTACTGCAGCAAGGATGGTCTCGGGTAATGAAACTTCAAGACCGAATCTTCTTGGCTTGATAGCCCATGGATTGCCTTACCTTTTCCGCGAGAGACGTCTTGGAGGTTAAACAAATGAACGTGAGAAGCAATCCCATGTACACCGCTAATGCGAGCAAGTGACTGATGGTCGGAGCGACTGTATTTCTTAACGATGTCTGCCGCCCGGGCTGAGAGATTACGTGCCGTAACTCGCAGTAACTGCTATGACTCACTTTCCTCGGCCAGGAGGCTGGTCTGCGCATGGGAAATAATGACGAAGCAAAACAGGTTGAGCAGTTGCTCGATGTCCCGAACTTGGCCGACGCCCTCGAAAGCGACCGGTTCAAACAGTTCCTCGATCACATTCCCTTCGCTGTCGCTGTTTCCGAACTTCGGCCTTCAGAACGCATCATCTATGCAAACATCGAATTCCAGCGCCTGACAGGGCGAGTTGCGGCGGAGATCCATGGCAAGCGATGGGGCGCCCTGCTGAGGAGCGTGACTGCCAAAGACGATGGGCGGCCCCTCAGCGAGGCCATGGCAGACGACGACGACTACATCGGCGAATTCGTGATTGAACACGCAGACAAAGCCATATCGGTCGATGCATGGTCGACGGCCATTCAGGATGAGGACGGGACGGAACGATTTCGTCTGCTCGCATTGGCGAACATCAGTCATAGGGTCCCTTCAGATCAAGAGGAGCTGGAGCAAAGGATCCGTGAGAAGGACACGCTGCTGCGTGAGCTCCAGCATCGAGTAAAGAATAACCTCCAAATGGTGACCGCGTTAATCAGACTTGAAGCGCGGAACCTTCCCGAGAATGCGGCCGGAGAGCGGTTCGACCGCCTGGCTGGCAGAGTCGATGCGCTCGCCTTACTCTATAGCCTGCTGTCTGCGGAAACGCCCGGTGACAGCATTGACCTTGGAGTGTACATCAGTCAGATCGCGTCGACGGTCATGAAAGCGCACGCAGACGAAGGTGTGCGCCTCGACTTGAAGGTTGATACCTGGCCAGTATCAATAAACGTCGCGATGCCAACCGGCCTGGTCGTCAACGAGCTGCTCACCAATGCGTTGAAGCACGCCTTTGTTGGACGCAACGGGGGAACGCTTACGCTGCGGAGCGTCGTCGATGAGACAGGGTGCCGCGTGATCGTCGCCGACGATGGTGTGGGTCTTCCCGAGGGCGCGGATTGGCCGACGCCCGGGAAGCTTGCTGCGCTGATTGTCCAGTCACTTCGGCAGAACGCCGGAGCGCAAGTCACTGTCGAATCGTCAAGGGGCCATGGTGTCCGAGTATCAATCGTATTCGCCAGAGCCAGCGCCGCTCCCGATACTTAGAGGGCGGGCACCGCACGTTATCATGCCGCATCAGGCATGAAACAGACCCTGACGTTGAGATTGCAAGCCGCCACGTCCGAGACGGGCGTCGACTGGTTGTGGAACAACTGCATCGTGTCCAGCGACAGCCGGAGGGGCGCCCGATCGCAAATCCTAGTTGAAACTTTCCGCAGGGTTCATCGGGGATTTGAGGCACACCTAGCGTCGATCGAAAGGGATCCGCAGCGGAAGCGCAATGAACGCCTTACCCGGCAGTTGCGGACCGCTGGCAGCGCCCGATCAGCAGGTGTCGCTCACCGATCCCGACAGCCGATCCATGGCAACCAGCGGCCGCGGCTCCGGCGTCGTCGGCTATAACGTGCAGGTCGCCGTCGACACCAAACATCACCTGATCGTGGTCCACGACGTGATCAACGTGGGCAACGATCGCTCGCAGCTCGCGCGCATGGCCAAGGAGGCGAAGGCGGTCCTGCAAGCGGAGGAGCTGGCGGCCGTTGCCGATCGCGGATACTTCAGCAGCCCGGAGATCCTGGAATGTGTCGAAGCCGGGATCACCGTGACATTGCCCAAGCCCTTGACGTCCGGCGCCAAATCGCAAGGCCGCTTCGGCAAGCAAGACTTTGTCTACGTGCCGGAAAGAGATGCCTACCGCTGTCCGGCCGGAGAGCAGCTGACCTATCGGTTCTCAGCGGAAGAGCACGGCAAGACGATACGCCGCTATTGGACGACGGCGTGTCCGAAGTGCCCCTTGCAATCGCGATGCACGACGGCGCCGCTGCGGCGCATCCCCCGCTGGGAACACGAGCACCTGCTGGAAGCCGTCCAGGAGCGTCTCGATGCGAGCCCGGAAGCCATGCGCATGCGCCGCGAGACCGTCGAGCATCCGTTCGGCACGATGAAGGCCCGGATGGGCGCGACCCACTTCCTGACGAAGACCCTG
>Ga0111538_10015398_pt1 | contig 10055 bp, 6 predicted proteins | sample SoiMethybrSBSTD1_FD_79669 | JGI IMG/M metagenome (GOLD analysis project Ga0111538, IMG submission 79669) | Bulk soil microbial communities from a Populus tree surrounding site in Tennessee, USA - Soil MetaG P. TD hybrid SBSTD1 (version 2)... | ecosystem: Environmental > Terrestrial > Soil > Tree... | reverse complement strand
TGCTATGGCTTCTACAAGAAAGAGAATGGGAATGCTCACTAAGCAGCAGATTCGCAAGGCGGCGCGTCTGGAGAGTCAGGTTGGGGAATCTCGACCCGGATTCCTCCGCGATACCGCTTGTGCATTGGAAGGACCTGCTGGCGTGCACCGGTCGTTTGCCTCAACGTCCAGCAATACTGTTCGCAAGCGCGTGAAAAGGAATGGGAAGACGGTCAAGGTCTCGTTAGCTTTTGAACAAGATCCCGAGACCGGTGAGCGGCGAACGGTACGAAAGTAAGTCGCGCTTCCTCACATGAAGCTTGCCAACGAATACTCCTTCCTCAATGTGGAATATTGCGCAAATGGCTCCCCCTGCCATAGCGTTAGCATTCTGCCTACATTGAAGAATGTACTCCCAACGTGGGCGGTATCAACAAGAGTATCACCAATTTTTGGCATTAAAGGCCTAGGTACCGCGTCGAGTTCGACATTGGAGCTGCGCGGGGATTGGTTTCTGACCTTCCTGGGACCAATTCATCCCGAAAGAATTTTGGAGTGTTATCAAAAGAAGTGGAAGATCTGGTTGACTCTTGGCTTGTTCAACCTCTTGGTTCTGAACCGGGATAATGAGGAAAAGAGAAAGCTTTTAACGTGGGCTCGTGATGGGAACATTGAGTGCGAAACATGGACAATTCGAAACGGCGAGGTTCTACGAGTCCACGTAACGAATCGGAAATACAAGAAGTCTGTAAGCTGGCGGCGAGAAGTTTCAAAACTTTACAATGCGCGTTTAGCGCCTGAGCTTACACAGGCGGTCAAAGATTACTGTCCGGTAATTGCAACGGCATTAGCTCGAAGTGAAAAACTCCCTGAGGGACTATTTTCCGATCTCAGTGATATCAATCAGTTCATCATGGACGACTTGGGAAACCACGACCAGCAGTCGGAGGAGGGCGGACCTTATCCGAGTCTCGGACAATTGCTCACTATTCATGCTGGTCTGACAAGGTTCACATCTCAGACGTTTTCAGGAACATCTCGAATTTTTGAAACTGAGTGCCATCTTCGAGGGCATTCACTTCTTGGGATCGGAGTGCCAAGTATTGCCTTGGCGCATCTCACAGAATTCATACAGTCGACGTTAGGAGCGGCAAGATTGCCGGAACGCTTTGCCGCCTTGGGCTCTGTGAAAACAAATGTACCGGACTTGTGTGAGTTAAAGATTCGCGAAGATTTCTGGACGCGAGACCATTTGGGAGAAGTCGAGCTGTCAGACGAAGGCGAGACATCTCAAGTTCCGCTTCTTTCGTACTTCAGTGCTCGTGATGGATTTAAGAGCACACTCACCACGATTAGCGCACCCCTAAGCACGATAAGTTCGTGCAACTCCCTTCGGTGGTCGTTACTTACGATCACCCACGAGCTATCGCACGTACTGATTAGAAGTATTCTTGCGGAGCTATATCCTGATTTGGAATCAGAGCGTTCTATATCGGCTTCACTCGAGCTGTTGGAGAAGGGCACCAGAGGCGCAACCTTACTTGAAGAAATCCAACGACTTCTATTAATCACGATCGTACAAATCGATAATGTCTCAGCAAATCGATTAGAGCCGCTGGAAATAGATTCAGAGACAATCGTGATCTTACTCGAGCAGTGGTATCGAGAAGTGCAAGAGATATTAGTGCACGTCTTTGACTTTCTTTATTTTTATGGCGGTGAGATCGATAAATATGTCGAAGGTATCTGGGTATCGTGGGGAACCATACCAAATATCAAAAATCGAATACGCGAGTACGTTGTCAGAACCGTTTGTACTGCTTTGGTTAATCATCTTGAACGAGCTAATGCGGAAGAAATGGCTCGCGACCAAGTCGTTCGTTGTTTAAGGAGACTGCGGAAAGATGGTACGGGCGGAGCCTATGTGAAACGCGCCTTAAAGTACGTCGCTGACCATTGGGAAGATGAGATCTTACCACGCGTTGTGGCTCGAAAAGACTTGGTGAAGATTGTCAGGGCATTTCTTTTTTCGGCGACTATAGCAACGTCAGTTAGGAAAGAGACAACCGGATTGGGAGGGGGAGAGCCATCTGAAAAAGAGGGTTATACGTTGAAAAGTGGTTCTCTTGAGTTAAAGGAAATCAGTAACCCATTCCACTTCCTTGAACTCTTCACCAAATCAAAGCGGCCTTCGGCTGTCGAATCAGCATGGATGCTTTACGTTTTGGCGTTTTGCGTGAATTACAATGACAGTTGACTACATCAAAACTCTGAGCGGACTTCTGTTAGATTCACCTTCGGGAGCAATTGAGAAGGAATACCTGCTGTCATGTCATAGGTTGAAGTTCTTCAACACAGTTGGGCGAACGAACTGGGAAGTGTATTCATACCATTCTCCAGAACCCTTACGCGGAGAAGAGCCCGATAGTGGGTCCTTCGTGTATTCGGTGGTATGCCGCCGCAGTCGTTCGCGTCTACTGATACTCGGCTCTGGTCGTGAGATTGTGCCGTACATATTGGATAAAGAGCTGAATCAGATTTTCAATCCACATTTAAGAAGAGTCCAAATTGCGGTTGATCCACTGGTTAAGGCGATAACGATGAGGCCCGGAGATTATGTGCTTAGTTTTGCGCATGCACGTGTGCCCGCTTTTGGAGTTAATTTGCGATCCGTATCGTTTTACGGCGACGACTTGGCAAACGCAACGTTCTTCAAGGACCATACTGCGTTAATGACTTTCTTTACGTGTGGATTGAGACAAGCAATAGGTGGAACCGAAATCGTACGCTTGAGTAATGATGGATCTATCTCGTTCATTCTAAGTGAGGACCGAGTTATTGAAGTTGAAAGGGTTCTACATTTTCTTCGAAATGAACACTAACTTGATCCCGACGCCCAGAACAACGACCATCCAAAACGATAGGACCACTAAATGGCCAAGTTTGAAATGGCGAAACGTGCCGAATTCGATGACCCTTCGACGCTCAGAAGATACCTAGCTAAACAACTGGGACGAGGACGATTGGCATTAGTTTTGGGGGCAGGCATATCCACCGCTTTCAAACTGCCAGGCTGGAAGGAATTATTAGAAAGGCTTTATGCCCTCAGAGGAAAGAAGCCTCCGAAAGACGCTGATCTGAAGCAGCAAGCTGACTACTTTCGGGTGACTTATTTTAAGCATGACAAGAATGGATTCATCGAAGCAGTTAAGGAAGCGTTGTACCAAGGGGTTAGCGTTAATTTTGAAGATCTGCGACGTAACGCAACCCTTGGTGCCGTTGGCTCGCTTGTCATGGCCTCGCAAAGAGGGAATGTATCAGAAGTTATTACATTCAATTGGGATAATTTGCTTGAGCTTTACCTTGAGTATCATGGTTTTGTCACTCTATCGGCAACTGAGGAGCGACAGTGGGGCGGCCGAGCAGATGTTTCCATCCTTCATCCGCACGGCTTTATACCTTATGGCGCCGGTGAGAAATCAAGTGGCGATATCATTTTCGACCAAACATCGTACGGCGATGTTATTGGGAAAGAAGAGAAGCCGTGGCGTCAGAAACTTCTGACTATAATGAGGTCCCATACTTGTCTCTTCATTGGATTGTCTGGTACAGACGACAATCTCGTTTCTCTCCTTCAAACATGTAAATCGCAACATGCGAGTCGAATAGAAAACACTCTTTTCTGGGGAGTCACATTTACGACATCGAATAGCAGTGCGCAGGCGAGCTTGTGGGAAGAAAAGGGCGTGTATTCCAAAAAGATCTCAAATTATCACACTGAACTTCCGGAGATACTCTTCGGAATATGTCAGGAGGCTGCACAGCTTCGTCGTGCGTAATAGAATTTGCTGATTACAAGTCTTCATTCCTTTGATCGACCGAAACGAACCTTGATAGCGGATGTCACCGATTCGTCACTCGACTCGATGCAAATCGATGAGAATTGATGCTAAAGAATGATAAGAAGTAGTGGTCCAATGATGGCTGCAACCTCTTGAAGAATGTTAATTAAGGACATTGCATGCGACCAAATGACAACGCATGCAATGATGGTCCAAGCGAATTCGCAATGCGGAGGTCAGGGGTTCGATCCCCCTCTGCTCCACCAATTACTCACATCTCTCCAATAACTTAACGACACACACTCATCTTGGTCCATTCTCTCAAGTGGCCAATTCGTGGCCACAAATAACAGCACCAGATGGTAGCTAACGGTAGAGAATGGGAATGAATGTCAAATGATTGAACGAAATGTCCAGTTTTGTCGAACTCGATGGCCGTACCGTCTTACTGCTTGAGGTGATAGGGCACGCTGATGACTATGACGCCCTCTTTGAAGAGGAGTGCACCTTTAAGCATGAGTGAACTTTGATTGTGCAGCAGGTGTTGCCACCACTTCGCGGGCACAAACTCCGGTAGCAACACAGTGACGACGTCATTCCCGTTCTTTCGTTCCAGCCGAGTGATGTAACGCAACAAAGGACGCGTGAGTTCACGATAGGGTGACGGAAGCACGACTAGTTGTACCCCAGCTCCCCAACGCTCCCACTTCTCACGTAACTTCGCCGTCGCCTCTTCATCAAAGTCTACATAAACAGCTTGAACGTGGTTCGGAGCAATGGACTTGGCATATTGCAGTGCAGCCACGACGCCGCGATGAATGCCTGAGAGCGGCACGATCACGGTGTGCTTTATCGGACGAAGCTCTCCGAGTCCCTCCGTGGAAAGTTGTTTCGCGACGCCAACATAGTGTTTGTGAATCGCACGAAACATGAATACCAGGAGTGGAATCACCACAACTACAATCCACGCACCGTGTATGAATTTGGTGGCGACGAAAACGCAGAGCACGATGAAGGTGGCGATCGCGCCTATCGCATTAATGACAATGGATTTCTTCCAATGCGAACTGTCTGTGACCTGGTCGGTGACAAAGGTTGAACCGCGCTGATCAGAAGCCTCGAGTTCGGCATCAGGCAACGGCTCAACATCGACTGTGCTTTGAGTGTAGTGTATGTCCTCCCCGCGCCGTTTTCGATTGTTACCGTTTCTCTTCGAAGATTGCGCACGCTCTTTGAGCCAATGTCGAACCATTCCGGACTGCGAAAGAGTGAAGGAGAGGAAAACTCCAACAGCATAGAGGGGAATGAGGCGGCTTGTGTCGCCGCGAAATGCGATTACAAGAATGCTGGCGAAAATTGCCAACATCACGATCCCGTTTGAGAAGACGAGCTTGTCTCCTCGGGTTGCGAACTGCCTCGGCAGGTAACGATCACGCGCAAGCAAACTGCCGAGCCGCGGGAAGTCAGCAAAAGAAGTATTAGCTGCTAATACCAATATTAACGCCGTAGCGATCTGCACTACGTAGTAGAACCACGCCATTGGCCCGGTGAACATGATGCGCGCAAACTGCGAAATAACTGTTTCATGCTCGTGCGGATGAACGCCATAGAGATAGGCCAGAACACTCGTACCCAGGAACATCGTGGTTAAGAGCGCCGCCATGATCACCAGCGTTGTCGCTGCATTATTAGCCTCGGGTTTCTTAAACGCGGGTACTCCGTTTGAAATTGCTTCTATGCCAGTGAGTGCCGCACAACCATTAGAGAAAGCACCGAGTATGAGAAAGAGGGTTAATGGTTGAATCTTGTAACCCTCTGCCGTTTTGATCTCTTCTGGACCTGGGATTGGTGCTGCTCCTCCATAGGCGTAATAACTAATAAGCCCGTAACCGATCATGAACAGAAAGCTAATGAGAAACGCGTAAGTCGGCGCCGCAAAGAGAGCGCCTGACTCTCTGACGCCTCGCAAATTGGCAAGCGCAATAAAGCCAATAAACATGAGACAGAGAAAAACCTTGTGATCATCCAACCAGGCGTAGCGAGTACCCTGTACCATTGAAGTAATCGCAGCTACTCCCGCAGCAATGGAAACCGCGACTGTGAGAACGTAGTCGACCAGAAGTGAAGCTCCAGCCACTAATCCAGCGTTCGTGCCGAGGTTTTCTTTAGCAACGATGTAAGCGCCTCCGCCGGATGGGTACGCATGAATCGTTTGTCGATAGCTAATGGCGACAATTACCAGCAGGACTCCAATGCCAATAGAGATCGGGACGACATATCGAAAGGCGCCTGCCTGACCAAAAGCTACAGCAACAGCAAGGACGAGAAGGATTTCCTCCGTTGCATAAGCAGTAGATGAAAGGGCGTCGGAAGAAAAGACGGCAAGAGCCGTTTTCTTTGAGAGACGTTCGTGGGCTGCTTGTTCCGTTCTGAGGGCGCGACCAATGATAAAACGCTTGAGTTCCGCTGCCACTATTCTGTTCCTCCTGGGATCGGTTCCTTAACTCTTCGTTTGAGCGCGCGTCGGAGCCTAGCTGCTCTGCCAACGCGCTGCCATGGGTAATTCGTCACGATCAACGTCTCTAATCGTGAGTTTTCTGGTTGGAGGCACTTTGCCTTCCTTCCAGAGATAGTCAGTCAGTAGTCGTTGGGCCTGGCTGGTCCAGAATGAGTTTTCAGCTGGGAGACGCCGTCTTGTCATCCGCTCCACGTATCCGACAGCTTCTTCACCGATTTGGATCAGCACCTCATGTTCGCTTCCAGTGGGACTCCTCACTATGAAACGGCGCTCGTTGGGATCTTGCCGGGCATCTTCCGAATCGAGAATGGTGAACCCGTTCATCGTGATGATCTGAATCAGTGGCTCGGCTGGGCCTTCTCTTGTCGGCGAGACGACAACATCGGCGTTACGTGGTGGTTTCGAGAGCGCAGCGGCCACGGCGTTGCGCAGGATTTCAGGCGTCATCGGCTTGCGCACGAAGTCGGTTGCGCCAAGCTTCATCGCTTCAACCGCTAGTTCAATGGAGGCATACGCCGTCGCCATGATGACGCGTGCAGTCGCGTCTCTTTCGTTGATCCGGCGTAGTGTTTCGAGTCCATCCAGGCCGGGCATTCTCTGGTCCAACAACACAGCGTCCCAGCCTGACCCATCGCCAAAAACTTCGAGGCCGCGCTCACCGTCGCTCGCCTCGCCAACCTCGTACCCTGCTGCCTGCAGGGTTAGGCGTGTAACTCGCCGGATATTTTCTTCATCATCAATAATCAACACACGCTTAGCCATGGCTCGCTCCTACTCTGATTTTGGATGCGCTTGGTAATGGCAGCGTGAACGTGAAGGTCGTTCCGCGACCGACTTCCGACTGCACACTGATCTGCCCGCCGTGCGCTTCCACAATGGATTTCGAAATCGTGAGCCCTAGCCCCGCTCCGCCGGTGGGCGCGCCGGGGACTTGCACAAACTTGTCGAAGATGTGAGGCAAGTATTCGCCTGATATGCCGCTGCCTGTATCACAGACCGAAACCGCCACGTTACTATCGCGCTGTTCGGCGCTGATCTTGATTTCACCGTGTTCTGTATGTCGCAACGCATTAATGACGAGGTTGCTAATGACACGCTCAATCTGCAATCGATCAACCGATACGCACGGAAGTTCAATAGGAGCATTGACCGTCAGCGCGAGGCCTTTTCCTTCCACCTGTGGGCGCAACTCCTTCACAGCCGTTGTGAGTAAGTCTCTAGCGCTAACGGTGGCGAGCTGGGGCCGGATTTCTCCAGCCTCTATCCTGGAAAGATCAAGCAGATCTCGCATGAGCTTATCGAGACGCTCGCAGTCCTGGCGGCAGGCTTGAAGCACCTCATTTTGTTGGTCCGTTAATTCACCGAGCGCACCTTCGAGCAGTAGATGGACGCCCATTTGTACACTGGTCAGCGGTGTGCGAAGTTCATGCGACGCAGTGGCTATGAATTCCGATTTGAGTCGATCAATCTCACGCAGGTGGGTGATGTCTTCGAGAATGGTGACGGCGCCGAGCAAGTGTTTGCCGTTATCACGCATCGGAGTGGTGCGCAGGCGAAAGGCTCTCTCCGAACCATCAACGGCAAGGGGTAAAACTGAGGACATCCCCTCACCCGCCACAGGACGCTGCGACTCCAGGGCTTCGGCGACTGCAGCTACGATACGCTCGTCTCTTGCGAGTTCGCCTACGTGCTTGCCTGTGCTTTCTTTCTCTGAACCGAATATTTCTTCAGCTGCCGGATTTAGTTTGGTTACACAGCCTTCGCTGTCAGTGATGATCACCGGATCGTAGAGAGAATCGATTGCAGCTTCTGTCGTTTGTTGGGCGATTAAGAGTTGGCCCATATCTGAGCTGCGCAGTTGACGAATGCGCTCCGCCATTCGGTTGTACTCTGCCGCCAGGACGCCAACTTCATCTCGCGAATTCACGCTTACTCTTGCTTCCAGATCGCCGCCAGCAATTTTCACGGTACTGGCAGTAAGCTGACGAAGAGGCTCGACTATTCGGTTCGCCAGAAAGAAAGCGAGTGCCAATCCCGCAAGGACCAAAGCTGCAGCAATAAGAAGGGTCCGATAAAACCAGAGCTGAGCGACGCCGGCAGCTGCCTCTGACTTGGCGAGCATGGCGCGTTGATTAAGCTGCAGCAGGTGTTCACATTCCGCGCGCAACTTGTTGAACTGCGGTTCCAGGTGGGCAAAGTATTCGCTGCGCTCGGATAGCTCTTCATTCCGCGCCAAGCTTTCTCGAGGCGAGCCTTCAGCAGCATTTACTGTAGCCATGAAGGAATCGAACATCTGGTAATAGGTGGCGCGGTCACGACGAATAGACTCAATAGCCTCAGGCTCACCGACTTCCGTGATGTTGTTCGCCGCCTTCTGAAAATTTGCATCAAAGCGCGCGCGATGTTCGCGAAGTTGGGTCAGGGCTTTCTCACGGGCACCAAGCAGCGCAAACAGAGCAGCAGAGTCCTGGCGCTCAAGGCTCTCTTTCATTTCCTGTGCAGCCACAACTGAATCGTAGTTGTTGGAAATAATGCGGCGCGACACGCCGCCCATTTCGCGCAAGCGCAAGGCACTCCATCCGCCCAGCAAAACCAAGGCGATAATGAAGATCAGATAAGTCAGTAAAAGTTTTACTCTTAAGCTCATGAGCGTCGCGCTTGGAGCGATTAATCAGTATTCGTTTCTTCCTCTGGGCTTTGGCCGTCCACACGCGTTTCCAGAGGCACGACTTGAACGGTCGCGTCGCGCACTTCATCGAGAAAACGGTTAATGACCGAACCGTGCAAGAGAATGTCCCAGCGAGAGCGTGAGGTCTGGCCGAAAATCACATGCGTAATGCCTTCACGTTTCGCGAAATCGATCAATGCGTCCGCGACTCGGCGCGATTTCAACCTGATGACTTTTGCTCCTATCTCCTCGGCAAATCGGATGTTCTCCTGAAGCGCCGCATAATCCCCGGGCTTGATGCGGCCCATTTCTTCGTTCGGAGTCTCGACGTAGACCGCATACCAATCGCTCGCAAAGCGTCCAGCGATGCGCGATCCGATCCGTAGTAGCTTCTTCGCGCTACCGCGAGAAGCCATAGCGACCATTACCTTTTCGGGAATTACAGCGTGTTCAAGGCCTTCACGTTGACGATAGTCATGTGCTTTCGTGGCTTGGTCAGTGGCCACTTGTCGGAGGGCCAGCTCGCGTAGAGTGGAGAGATTTCCTTTGCGGAAAAAGTTGTTGAGGGCCTGTTCAATCTTTACGACGTCATAAATCTTTCCCTGCCGGAGACGTGTCCGGAGTGTATCGACAGAGACGTCGACATTTACGACTTCGTCCGCACGACGCAAAAAATAGTCCGGCACAGTCTCGCGCACGCGCACGCCTGTGGTGCGAGTCACTACGTCATTGAGTGATTCAAGGTGCTGAATGTTTACTGCAGTGATCACGGAGATGCCGGCGCTCAGAAGATCCAACACGTCCTGATAGCGTTTACGATTCTTTGAACCCGGAACGTTCGTATGAGCAAGCTCGTCGACGATGGCGATAGTGGGATGGCGCGCGAAAACCGCATCGAGGTCCATCTCTTCAAGCGTTACGCCTCGATACTCAATCCGTCGCATCGGTACACGCTCGAGGTCACCGATCATCGCCTTCGTGTCCTCCCGTCCATGCGGCTCGACGACGGCGACCACAATATCCGCTCCCTGCTTTTTCAAGAGCTGCG
>Ga0111538_10015397_pt1 | contig 10056 bp, 8 predicted proteins | sample SoiMethybrSBSTD1_FD_79669 | JGI IMG/M metagenome (GOLD analysis project Ga0111538, IMG submission 79669) | Bulk soil microbial communities from a Populus tree surrounding site in Tennessee, USA - Soil MetaG P. TD hybrid SBSTD1 (version 2)... | ecosystem: Environmental > Terrestrial > Soil > Tree... | reverse complement strand
GCAACGGGAAGGAGTCGATGGAGCAGGGTAATGAGATCGACTTGCCTTGAAGTGCCCGTCTTGGCGAATACGTTCTGCAGGTGCGTCTTGACCGTGCTTTCGACAACGCCAAGGGCAGTAGCGGCCTCTGCCAAAGTCCGTCCCATGACGAGCTCATGGGTGAGGCGCGTTTCCGACGCGGTGAATTCGAACGATCTCGCAATCGCGTCCAGGTTGACGAAAGAAGCAGGCCCATCCTCATTCACGAACACGGCCGCGAGCGCCTGCGGAACCAAGCGCGTGCGGACGTCTCCGCGGGCAAGGGGCAGGACATGCGCAACAGAATGGCGGCCGTCGCTGCCGCGCAAGGCCACACCGATACCGTTGGACCCGATATGAGCTTCCCCCGCTTGCGCCGCCGCTATCGCTCCCAGCAATTCCGCCGTCGCAGTTTTGTCCGGCACCGTCAAACGTCCGTTCTCCGACCGAATCGGCAATTTGTTCTCGAACATGGCTTTGGCAGCCGCGTTCGCATGCAAAATCTCACCCCCAGCTCCCACAATGCAGATACCGTTAGTTATGCTGTCGATCACAGCGGAAAAAGCCTGCCGCTCGACGGTCCTCAAGTCCAGGAGGTCGCTGATTGTGATCGCACGGCGAATGTGGGGGGCAAGATCACGCAACAAGGAAATATGGTCATCGCTGAACACGCCCATCTCGTCTTGGCGCGTGATGCAGAATAGTCCAAGCCTGGTCGTCTCGCTCAGTGCCACGGCCTCCATCACCTGATGGATACGTTGAGGTTGGGCCCACTCTTGGTAGAAGGGCGTGGAGAAAACGTCGACCTGAGGTGCCAAATCCCGAGGCAGCACGATCGGCTCATCCAGGCGCGCGCCGCGCATGCCCAAGAACTGGCGGTGGATGCGCTTTACAGAGTCGAGGACGCCCCCCATCCGCTCGGCCCAATCCGTAGTGGGTCCCCAATCGCGCACGAGACGGTCACCTGCTCCCACGAAGTCGAGGAGCACGATCCCCGCGCTATGGCCCCCGAATGCTTCGCACATCCTCTGCAGGGTGGCGGGCCATAGGTCGGGCTCTAGCGCGCAATCGTAGATCGACCCAATGAGTGCGGACTTTTCACCGAATTCGACGTTGGCCATCTGCGACCCTACCATCCCAAGACCTTGCAGGCCTACGGAAAACGCCGCCGCGCCCGCGCGCCGCTGCCGACTTATGTGCCCAATTCCACTCTGATGCTCAAGCTCAAAAAAGATTCCGCTCTCTCATCTAAACGAAGGAAGTCGCGGAGCCCGAGAAGTTCGATGTTCCTCTCCGTCGACCAACGACGACGTGGTGTCGTCAGGTCACAGATCAACGGAGACTGCAAATGAAGACCCTCATCATGGCTCTCGTCGCCCTGTCGGTAGTCACGGGCATCGCGCCAGTTGCCAACGCCCTCGACTCGAAGAGCTTCTACGAGCACCAGGACCGCTGGTCCGGCGGCGGCAACTAGACCCAAGCAGGCCGAAAGCTCGGGGCGCGCGCGCGGTAGCACTCTGCTGCCGCGCGCTCCGAGCCCGCAGCGGGTTGAAACGCATGGAGGCTGCTCATGAATTCGCTCCCTAGCTCGGCTGTCCTGGGGCTTGTCCCTGTGCCGCCTACGGCGGCGTACGCGACGCCCAACAACAAGGAACGCCATGCCGCCCGGCGCAGAGACGAGTTGCCGCAGCGGCAGCCGCATTGCTTCGTCGAGGGCGCAACGGTTCCACCGACGATCGACGACGCAGCGCTCCCGAAGGAGGAGCAGCCATGAAGACCGCAATGTCCGCTCCCGTGATCTGGTTGGCCCTTGCCGCGCTTGCCGACCCCGTCGCGGCCGGGGCCGACGTTGCGAGGCGGTCCCCTGTCGGCGAGGCGATCGAGGCCCTGAAGCCGCAAGACTCGAGGTCCGTAACCAGAGGCATGCGGCCGCCAAACGGAGACGAGCGGCTCGCTCTGGCGGCGCCCCAGGCGAAGATGCTCACAGCGAGGCGCCCGGACGATGAGTCGGCCCCGAAACCGAACGACATTATCATCGATGTGATCGTCGCCTACACGTACGAGGCAGCGAGCAACTACCCAGATATCGAACACGCCCTCATCGATCTCGCCATCGGAGAGACAAACAAGTCCTTCCGCCTCAGCAATCTCGGCCACATCAAGCTGCGGCTCGTGCACGCCTATCAAACCGACTACGTCGAAAGGGGCGCGCATTTCGACCATGTTTGGCGCTTCGCCGACAAGGGTGACGGCTACATGGAGGAGATCCACGGCCTGCGAGACAAGTATCGCGCCGATGTCGCGATCCTCGTTGTCGATGACCCGAAGGGCTGTGGGCTCGCCACCCGAGTGCGCGCCGACGCCGACGAGGCATTCGCCGTAGTGCATCACGCATGCGCCGCCGAAAACTACACGTTCGCGCATGAGATCGGACATCTCATCGGCGCAAGCCACGAGCTCAGCTACGTCAACGGCACCAAGTGGCGCGACATCATGGGTTCCAAGGAAAGCTGCGGCGGCTGCCCTCGCGTGCCCGTATGGTCGAGCCCCACAGTTTTGATCAAAGGTGAGGTTGCCGGCACTGCGATCCTCGACAATGCCCGTGTGATCGCAGAGCAGGCGGCGCGGGTCGCTGCTTTCAGATGACCACGTAGGAGCACGAGACTACCGCGTCTGCCTCCGTCGCGCGCAAGCGCGCAATGCCGGAGGGTTGTCCAAGGCCTTCGATTGAAGCAGGCCCGGCAAGCCCGGCACACCGATGCGCCGCCACCACCGGATGATCTTTCTCCTCCAGGTCGGACCAAATGTTGCATCGCCGCCACAAGTCCGGCGAAGGCGCGCCCTTCGGCACAAATAGCTGTATGACCCCTTGGTGCCGGTCGTGTATGAGGTGCCGCCGTCTGAGTGGCGGCAACCAACAGTTATCGCGTACGGAGCCAAAAATGCGGACAATAGCGGGTGTTGCCCTCTCTGCACTTCTGATAACCGCCCTTTCGATGCCTTCCCAAGCGCAAAGTCCACCTGAGAAAGGCAAGGACGACGCTGCGAAGGTGCATTCCTACAAGAAGGCTGCCAATAAAACGAACTCCGAGCGTCCGCCCAAGGCTATTGAGCACCTTCCCAGCACGGTGCCGCACGGATCGCGAAGCTGGTGGGAGATCCACGGCCGCTCGGGCGGCGGGACCGAAGGCGGCTAGAACGCAGCCATTGACTGAGGCTATCCATCGGGGCGCCGCGAAACTCAGCGGCGCCCTACGTCTTTCGCGCCTTACCCCAGCCGCCGCCGCCGGGTGTCTCCACACCGACCGTCTCGCCTGCGTGCAGCGTGACGGACACCTTGCCCGGCACCTCCCGGATTGCCCCGCCCCGCTCGCGCACCCAGTTGCGCCCCGTCGTTCCGTCATCGCCCCCGTGCAACCCGTAGGGAGCAAAGCGGCGCCGGTCCGATTGCAGAGAGACGCGCGCGTCGTGGTCGATGGCGGTGAGCGAGCGAACGACGCCGTGCCCGCCGCGGTGGCGGCCCGAGCCTCCGGTGCCCTCGCGCAGCTCGTAGCGTTCGACACGCAGCGGATAGGAGATCTCCAGCGCTTCGACTGGCGTGTTCATGGTGTTGGTCATGTTGCATTGCACGCCGTCCATGCCTTCGCCCCCGGGCCGGCCGCCCTGGCCGCCGGCGATCGTCTCGATATAGGTGTAGGCGCGGCCGTTGCGCGGATCGATGCCGCCAACCCCGATCAGGTTCATCGTACCCTGGCTGGCCGCGGGGATGCGATCGGGCGCGAACTGCGCAAACGCTTTCAAGACCGTGTCGGCGATGCGCTGCGTCGTCTCGGTGTTTCCGGCACATACGGCGGCGGGCGGCTGGGCATCGAGGAACGAGCCGGCGGGGATATTGATCTCGACGGGGCGCAGCAGGCCGGCGTTGGCGGGGATCGACGCGTCGGTCAGGATCTTGATAGCGAAGAACGAGGCCGAATGCGTCATTGGCGCCACCGCGTTGATGTTGCCGCGCCGCTGCGGCGACGAGCCCGCGAAGTCGAGGATGAGCTTGTCGGGGGATACATCCACGCGCAGCTCAATGACGACAGGCTCCTCGCTGCTGCCGTCGTCATCCAGGCAATCCTGCGCCCGGTAGGTGCCAGGCGGCAGCTCGGCGATTTTCCTGCGCATGCGCCGCTCGGCGTAGTCGAGGATCGCATCGAAGCCATCGACGAGCACGCGGGTGCCGTAGCGCTCGGCCAGCTCCTCGAGGCGCCGCTCGCCGATGCGCAAAGCCGCCAGCTGCGCGTTGAGATCGCCGCGGCGCTCGGCCGGGGTGCGCACATTGGCGAGGATCAGGCGCAGGACGTCGCCTTGCAGCTCGCCCCGCCGGTAGAGCCGCACCGGCGGGATCACGATGCCCTCCTGGTAGATCTCGCTCGACTTGCCCGGCATGGAGCCGGGCTCCATGCCGCCGACGTCGGAATGGTGCGCGCGCGTCGCCACATAGCCGATCAGCATGCCGCCCACGTGCACCGGCGCGATCAGCGTGATGTCCGGCAGATGCGCGCCGCCGACGAACGGGTCGTTGACAATGACCACGTCGCCGGTATCGAGCCCGCCGACCGCGGCAACGGTCGGCGCGACGGCCTTCAGCATGGAGCCCAGGTGCACCGGCACGTGCTCGGCCTGCGCCACCAGTTGCGCCTCCGCATCGAAGATGGCGCAGGAGGCGTCCATACGCTCCTTGATGTTGGGCGAGAAGGAGGTGAGCTTGAGGGTGGCACCCATCTCCTGGGCCGTGGCCTCGAGCGCGTTGCGCAGCACTTCCAGCGTGATCGGATCGAAGGTGCGCCTGTGGGTCGTCATGACGGACACTCCACGATGAGCACGCCGCTGGCATGCATCTCCGCGCGGTCGCCCGGATAGAGGACGGTGGTGGCGGATATCTCTTCGATGATGGCGGGCCCGGCGATCCTGTTGCCCGCCAGCAGCTTGTTGCGGGCGAGCACCTGGGCCGTGGCCCAGGCGCCGGCATCGCCGAGGCCGGGACCCTCGAAGAACACCCGCCGGGTGCCGGTCTGCGCCTGCGCCGGCGGATCGCGCTCGCCGGCAGCGAGCACCGGCAGCTCGGGCGCTTCGACCCGGCCGATGGCTGTCGCGCCGAAGCCCACGATCTCGATGGGCGCCGCGGGGTCGGCGTGGCCGAACCTGGCGCGATGCGCCGTACGGAAGGCGTCGCCCAGCCGTGCCCAAGCGCCGGCGTCCCCATGGTCGAAGGCGATCGGCAGCTCGTAGCTCTGCCCGACGTAGCGTGCTTCCACGCGCACCTCCACGGCGCGCTTCTCCCCCGGCACGCGATCGGCCTCGAGCAGGCGATCGGCAGCCTCGACGAGCCGGCGAGTGATCGCCGCGGCGCGCGCTTGGGCGTCGGCGGAGTAAGGAAAGATGTGCGTCTCGATCAGGTCGTGGCGCAGATTGGAGAGGAGCTGGCCCAGCGCGCACAAGATGCCGGGCGCCGGCGGTATGGCAATTCGGCCGATGCTGAGCTCGCGCGCCACCGGCGATCCATGCATCGGGCCGGCGCCGCCGAACGGCACCAGCGTGCATAGGCGGGGATCGTGGCCGCGCTCGACCGAGACCACGCGAATGCCGCGCACGATGTTGGCATGGGCGACGCGCAGGATGCCGGCCGCCGCCGCCACAGGGTCGATGTCGAGCGGCGCTGCGACATGGGTCTCGACCGCCTTGCGCGCGGCGTCCGCATCGACCTTCAAATTGCCGGCCAGCCGGGTGTCGCCGTCGAGCCGGCCGAGCACGAGATTGGCGTCCGTGACGGTCGGCCGCGTGCCGCCCTGGCCGTAGCAGGCCGGTCCCGGCACGGCTTCGGCGCTGGCCGGGCCGACGCGCAGCGCGCCCCCGTCGTCGATCCAGGCGATCGAGCCGCCGCCCGCGCCGATGGCGTTGATGTCGATGACGGGAAGGCGGATGGGGATCTGGCCGATCCTGGCATTGCGCGTCGTCTCGGGCCGGCCGTTGCGAATGAGGCTGATGTCGGTGCTGGTGCCGCCGATGTCCATGGTGACGATGGTGTCGGCCCCGACCAGGTTCGCGAAGTGCGCGCCGGCGATGACGCCGCCCGCCGGCCCCGACAGGATCGTGTGGACCGGACGCGCTCGGGCCGACTCCAGGGTCATCAACCCACCGGAGGCCTCCATCACCATGATCGGCCTGTCGCGCCCGACGCCGAGGCCGGTGTGGCGTTCGCGCAGCCGAGCCGATAGCGCGCCGAGATACCCGGCGATGACCGGCGTCAGGAAGGCGTTGAGAACCGTCGTGCTGGCCCGCTCGAACTCGCGGAACTCGCGCGAGATGTCGGTCGAGATCGAGACGACGACGCCGGGAAGCTGCTGCTCCAGCACCGCCTTGGCCTCGCGCTCGTGCGCCGGATTGGCATAGGCGTGCAGGAACACCACGGCGACCGCTTCGACGCTTTTCGCGCGCATGTCCGCCGCGGCTGCGGCAAGCTCGCCCAGGGCCAGCGGCTCGATCTCGCGTCCCTCCGCATCGAGCCGTCCGCCGATGCCGTAGCACAGCTCGCGCGGCACCAGAGGGGGCGTGCGCACCACATCGATGTCGTAGAGGCTCGGCCGGTCCTGGCGCCCGATCAGCAGCAGATCGCGGAAGCCGCGCGTGGTGACGAAGGCAGTCTTGGCGCCGCGGCGCTGGATCACGGCGTTGGTGGCCGTCGTCATGCCGTGGCCGACGTAGTCGACCGCCTCGCCGCCGGCGCCAAACTCAGCAAGCGTGCGGCGCAGGCTCTCGACGGTGCCGGCCTCGCGCGCCTCCGGCGTCGTCGGCACCTTGGACACAGCGATCCGCCGCGTGGCCGGATCGTAGGCGATGCTGTCGGTGAAGGTGCCGCCGACGTCCGACGCGATCCGGATCTTCATGGGCCTTTGCCGGGACTGTACCGCAACGCGAGGAGGTTACGCGCAGATCGGAGCCAGGGTCTACCTCAACTAGGGATACGGGACGCCTGTTGCGCCGAGGGTAAGCCCGGTGGCGCGATGATAGGCAGCGGCGATGGCAGCGGCTTTGGCTTCAGCGAAGGATTCCGCCAGCACCGTGATGCCGAGCGGCAGGCCGTCGGCGCGGAAGCCGGACGGCACGGCGATGCCGCACATTCCCATCAGGTTGACGAAGTTGGTGTAGGTGCCAAGGCGCGCATTGAGCCGGAGCGGCTCGGCTTCGACCTCGGCGATACGGTAGATGGTGGGCGTGGTGGGCACCACGAACACATCGGTGCCGGCCAGCAGCCGCCGGGCATCGCGCTTCAGTTCGGCGAGCCGGTGGATGGCCCGGTAGGTGTCGCGCGCCGTCCAGTCGCGGCCGGAGGCGAGGATCGCCCGCGTGGCGGGGTGGAGGGCGTCCTCGTGGCCCGCGATCATCGCTTCGGCCGAGACGTTGCGCTCGGCCAAGAACGGGGCCTCGTAGAGGAGGCGCTGCGCCTCGTCGAAGACGGCGTAGGGGATTTCCACAGCCGTGCCGCCGAGGCCTTCCAGCCGTGCGACTGCGGCCTCGAATAGCCGCTCGGCGTCGCCGTCACTGAAGAAGACGAGGTCGCGGGCGCTTGGCAGGGCAAAGCGGAATTGCGCCGGCGGCGGCTCGGAGGCCAAATCGCAGAAGCGGGCCTCGGTCTTGGAGAAGAGATCGTCGGGGTCGTAGCCGGCGATCAGCCGCAGCACGTGCATGCCGTCATCGACGGTGACCGCGAACACCGAGATCGTCTCGAGCGACTTGGCGGTGCCGCCGCCGACCACCGCCGTGTTGCTGACGAGCCCGGGCGTCGGCTTGATCCCGACCACGTTGTTGAAGGCTGCCGGCACGCGCCCCGATCCGGCCGCATCGTTGCCGAGCGCAAACGCCACGAGCCCGGCGCCCACCGCCACGCCGGAGCCGGAGCTCGACCCACCCGGCACGAAGGCGGCATCGAAGGCGTTGCGCGCCACGCCGTAGGGCGTGCGCACGCCAACGAGGCCAATGGCCAGCTGGTCCATGTTGGTCTTGCCGATGACGATGGCGCCGGCCTCGAGGAGGCGCTGCACGGCAGGCCCGGTGCTCGTAGCAATGCGGCGCGAGGGCGGGAATGCCGACGTGGAGGGGAGGCCCGGCACGTCGATGTTGTCCTTGATGGCGCAGGGCAGGCCATAGAGCAGCGCCGATGCCGGTAGCGCGGCGGCGACACGCTGGGCTGCCGCCACCGCGTCGGCCTCGGGGACGAGGTGGACCCACACGTTGTCCTGTCCGCGCGCCGCGATGCGCCGGTAGACCGCGCGCACCACGTCCTCGGGGCGCAGCTCGCCCTGCGCGTAGAGCGCGCGCAATGTCGTGAAATCGAGACTCCCGGTCAGCTCATCCCAAGCCATATGGTCGTATCCGTCTTCGTCGCGCGGCACCGCTTATGCGATCAATCCCGCGCGGAGGCAATCGACTGTTGTCGCCGCCGTTCTTGCGTGCACTTATTCGAGGCAATGACGATCGCGAACGATAACGCCGCCGCCTGGACCTTGCCCAACGATCCGCTGGGGGCCTTCTGCCGGCACAACCACGCCGCACTCGCCGGCTCGGGCAAGGGGCCGCTCGCCGGGTGGACCTTCGCGGTCAAGGACCTGTTCGACATCAAGGGCGAGCGAACGGGCTTCGGCCATCCCGATTGGCTAGCCACCCACCCGCCGGCCAAGCGCACGGCGGAGGCGGTGAAGCGCCTCTTGGCGGCGGGCGCCGACATGGTCGGGCGGACACACTGCGACGAGCTGTGCTACAGCCTGACCGGCGAGAACGCGCACTACGGCGCCCCCGTCAACGTCAACGCGCCGGGGCGCATCCCCGGCGGCTCGTCGAACGGATCGGCCGCGGCGGTGGCGGGCGGGCTCGTCGATTTCGCGCTGGGCTCGGACTGCGGCGGCTCGGTGCGCATCCCCGCCAGCTACTGCGGCATCCTCGGCATGCGCCCGACCTGGGGCCGCGTGTCGCTCGACGGCGCCGTGCCGTTCGGGCCGAGCTTCGACGTGGCCGGCTGGTTCGCGCGCGATGCGGCGATCTTCGAGAAGGTCGGCCGCGTGCTCCTGAAGGACCGCAAGACGGTAGCCAAGCCCAGGCGCCTGCTGATCGCCCGCGATGCGTTTGCCCTCGTCGAGCCCGCGGTCGCAAGCGCGCTCCAGCCGGCCGTCGCCCGCCTCGAGTTGCTGATCGGCAAGGGCGAGGAGGTCGAGGTCGCGCCGGAGGGCCTCGTCGCCTGGTTCGAAACCTTCCGCACCATCCAGGCCGCCGAGGTGTGGGCCAGCGTCGGCGACTGGGTCGGGCAGGTCCGGCCGAAGCTCGGACCCGGCGTCAAGGAGCGCGTCGAATGGGCCGCAACGGTAACGCCGGCCATGCTCGCCGAGGCCAATGCGCGACGCGCCAACGTCAAGGCCCGGATGGACGCGCTGATCAGGCCTGACGACATCCTCTGCCTGCCAACCTCGCCGCGCGTCGCGCCACTGCTCGGCACACCCGTCGACAAGATCGAGATCGAGTACCGCAACCAGGCGATGTGCCTCCTGTGCATCGCCGGCCTCGCCGGCCTGCCGCAGGCGAGCCTGCCGATGGCCGAGATCGACGGCCTCCCGCTCGGTCTCTCCATTGTGGGGGCACGCGACACCGACACGATGCTGCTGTCGATTGCGTCGCGGCTCTCCCTCTCCCCATGCTGAGGAAGCATGGGGAGAGGGGACCAGGATTATGCCGTCATGCCGGGCCTGCGTCCTGCACGGCATCTATGGACGCATCGATCGTACAGACAAGCCCGCGGGGATCGTAGCTGATCCTCACGCGGCCTTCGAGCTGCTCGGCGAGGACGCGCTCGATCATGATCGATCCGAACCCCGTGCGCGTGGGCGGCGAGACGGGTGGACCGCCGTGCTCATGCCAGCGCAGGGCAAAACGCGCGTCCGTCACTTCCCATGCGATGTCGACGCGGCCACCCTCAACGGACAACGCGCCGTATTTGCCGGCATT
>Ga0111538_10015396_pt1 | contig 10057 bp, 9 predicted proteins | sample SoiMethybrSBSTD1_FD_79669 | JGI IMG/M metagenome (GOLD analysis project Ga0111538, IMG submission 79669) | Bulk soil microbial communities from a Populus tree surrounding site in Tennessee, USA - Soil MetaG P. TD hybrid SBSTD1 (version 2)... | ecosystem: Environmental > Terrestrial > Soil > Tree... | reverse complement strand
TGCCGTATCGACAGGCGTGGGCGGCGGCTTGAACGGTGAAACGGTCGCAAGCTCGCATACGGAGCGGGCGGCTCATGGGAGGGCGACCCGCTCAGGCAGGCCCAGCGAAGATCCGCGTAGCGACGACGGCGATGATCAGCAGTCCCACGACCGCGAGGGGCACGAGCCCGACCGTGTAGCCCGCACCGGCCAGGACCGCACCGAGCGGGAACATCCAAAGCTCGGTCGCCCGCCTGCTCTCTCTGTCTCCCATGGCAGAGGTTTGCCCGCTTCCGGGCGCTCGAAACGGCGGGAGGGGCACAGGGCGTCGTCGAGCCGTTGTGGTCACTCCGGAGCGTGTTTGCCGGACCCGCCCGGGGGGCAATGCCCGCAAGTGAGCGCCGCTCCCATTCTCACGCCCGCACCGGGTGGGCCCGCCGAGCGTCTCGCCGGCCGGATGCAGGGTCGGCACCCGGCTCTCGTATTCCTCGCGGCGCTGCTTCTGGGCTTCGCCGTGGTTGCTGTGGTCTCGATCGCCGTCGGGGCCCTTGTCACCGACGTCATCGTCAAGTCGAACGGGATCGGTTCCGCCGACGAGAGCTTCGTCCGCGACCTGGTCGATCAGCGGACCGGCACGCTCACCGATATCTCTTCGGTCGGCTCGACGGTCGGGTCCGTGGTGTTGGTCGTGATCGCCGTCCTCGTCGCGCTCTGGTTCTGCCACAAACGCCAGTGGAGGATGGCGGCGTTCGCCGCCTTTCTACCGCCGGTCGAGTCCGGGCTCTATCGGCTGACGAGCCTCGCGGATCCGCGGCAGCGACCCGATGTTCCCCGTCTCGACGACCTTCCGGTTGATGCCAGCTACCCCTCCGGCCACGCCGGCGCTTCGGTTGCGGTCTACGTCGGCCTCGTACTCCTCCTGGCCTCACAGATCGTCAATCCGGCGATCCGCGCCCTGGTCTGGATCCTTGCCATCGCGATCCCCGTCTTCGTGGCGATGTCGAGGATCTACAGGGGCATGCACCACCCGATCGACGTAGCCGCCGGGTTTCTGATCGGGATTGCGACGATCGCGATCGTCGCGTTCGCCTGCAGGGCGGCGGGGGCCGCAGACCTGAACCGGAAGATCTACTGGGATACGGAGCCGAATCGATGATCAGCCCTCGCGCGACGATCCATGCCGGCCGGCAAATCCCCGGCTTGTGGCGCGTTTCCAGAGCCGACGAGCGGATTCGAACCGCTGACCCCTTCATTACGAGTGAAGTGCTCTACCAACTGAGCTACGTCGGCGCGGGCCGAAGTCTAATCGGCCGATCTAGGACCGGATCGCGGTGAACGTGGTCGGCTCGGCCGGTAGCCGGCCGGGGTCGAAGCGGGCGAGGAGATCGGCGGCGGTGACCTGCTCGGCGGGAGCCGCTAGCTCGAGCGTGCGCGCCATCCAGACCACGGCGTCTGCCGCAGTCAGGCCGTCCTCGCGGAGGTCGGCGAGGGTGACGGCGCCGTGGCGCTTGGCGAGGCGGGCGCCGTCGGGGCCGAGGACGAGCGGGACGTGGGCCCAGGCCGGGCGCGGGATCCCGAGCAGGTCGCAGAGGTGGGCCTGGGCGGCGGTGGCGGGCAGCAGGTCGTCGCCGCGGACGACCTCCTCGATGCCCTGGTCGTGGTCGTCGACGACTACGGCGAGGTTGTAGGCGACGACGCCGTCGCGGCGACGGAGGACGACGTCGTCGGCGACCCCGGCCACCTCGCCGTGGAGGCGGTCGCGGAAGCTGACCGCGGCCCTGCCGGCGCGGAGGCGGAGCGCGTGCTCCTCGCCGGCCGCCGCCCGGCGGTCCGACCCGGTCTCGCCGAGGTCCCGGCAGGTGCCCGGGTAGAAGCCCTCGGGAGCCTCGCCGTGCTGAGCCGAGGCGGCCTCGCGGATCTCGCGGCGGGAGCAGAAGCAGCGGTAGACGAGGCCCGCGTCGCGGAGGCGCTCGAGCGCCGCTGCGTGCTCGGCCGCCCGCTCCGACTGGCGGACCGGCTCGCCGTCCCAGTCGATGCCGATCGCCGCGAGGTCGTCGAGCTGGCCGCCGACGTGCTCGGCGCGGACGCGGTCGGGGTCGAGGTCCTCGATCCTGACCAGGAACCGGGAGCCCGCCGCGCGGGCGAACAGCCAGGCGAGCAGCGCAGTCCGCAGGTTGCCGAGGTGGAGCTCGCCGGTCGGCGAGGGCGCGTAGCGCCCGACCACGGCTACTCGGGTTCCACCAGCTTGTAGCCGATCCCGCGCACCGTGACGACCAGCTCCGGATCCTGAGGGTCGCGCTCGATCTTCTGGCGGAGGTTCGAGATGTGGACGTCGCAGGCGCGGACGTCGCCCGAGAACTCCGACTGCCAGAGCTCCTCCATGATCTCGAGACGGCTGAAGACCTGGCCGGGCCGCTCGGCGAGCAGCCGCAGGACCTGGAACTCCGAGCGGGTCAGGTTGACCGGCTCGCCGCGGACGGTGACGAGGTGGCGGGCGAGATCGATCGAAACTTCACCGGCCTCGATCGAGCTCGAGCCGCCCTCGACCGTCGAGGCGCGATCGAGCTCGCGGCGGCGGAGCTGGGCGCGGACGCGGCCGAGCAGCTCGCGGACGCTGAACGGCTTCGTGACGTAGTCGTCGGCGCCGACCTCGAGTCCGACGACCTTGTCGACCTCGGCGTCCTTCGCGGTCAGGAGGATGATCGGGACGGCGCTGCGGCCGCGGACGTCGCGGCAGAGGTCGAGGCCGCTGCGGCCCGGCATCATGATGTCGAGGATCAGCAGGTCGAACGGGATCTCGCCGTTGCCGAGCTTGTCGGCGGCGTCGTCGCCGTCGGTCGCGAGGGTGACCGCAAAGCCCTCCTGCTCGAGCGCGTACCCAACCGACTCGCGGACCGACGGCTCGTCGTCGGCCACGAGGATCCGTCCACTGCTCACATCGACCTCATCATTCGTTCACTCCATTGCCGGGGCGGGGTTGGGTCACGCTGCTCACGCTACCGGCGTCGAGGTCGGCTCAGCGGCGCGCAGCACGACGCGGAAGGTACTGCCCCCGCCCTCCTCGGAGTCGACGCTGATCTCGCCACCCATCACGTCGACCATCCGTTTCGCGATCGCGAGCCCGAGTCCGAAGCCCTCGCGCTCGAGCGAGCCGCTGCCGCGGTAGAAGCGATCGAAGACGCGATCCTTCTCGTCGGCACGGATCCCGGTGCCGGTGTCCTCGACCTCGATCACGACTCTTTCCCCGTCCGCCAAGTGCGCGCGAAGCGTAACCACGCCGGGGGCGGGAGTGTGCTTGAAGGCGTTCGTGAGCAGGCCGATCAGGACCTGGCGCAGCAATACGGGGTCGGCGCCGGCGACGAGGTTCGGCGCCACGTCGGTCCTCAGCTCGACCCCGTCCGCCGCCGGCTGATCGAGGGTCGCGATCGCCTCCGCGATCGCGTGGTCGACGCTGACGACGTCCGCCTCCCCCTCGCCGACCGACTCCATCCGGGCGAGGGTCAACAGCGCTTTGGTGAGGCGGCTGACCCGATCGACGTCGGTCGTCAGCCGGTCGAGGAAGTGCTCGCGCGCGGCCGGGTCGTCCTTGGCGCCCGAGCGGAGGACCTCGATCGCGCCCGACATGCCGGCGATCGGGTTGCGGAGCTCGTGGGCGGCGTTGGAGACGAACTCGCGCTCGGCCTGGTCGCGGCGCAGCTCGTCGGTGCGGTCGCGGACGACGAGCAGCGCCGAGCGCTCGGCGGGCAGGTATCGGGCGCCGATCGCGTAGGTGCGGTTGCCGATGCCGACGTGGTCGCTCTCGGCGCTGCCGCGGTGCGTCGCGCGGCGGATCCAGGGGCGCAACGCGTCGACGACCGAGCCGTCCTCGCCGATCAGCTCCTGCGAAGCCGGGTTGGCGAAGCGAACGTCGCCGTCGGGGTCGACGACGATCACCGCCTCGTCGAGCGAGGTGAAGATCGCCGAGAGACGGTCGCGCTCGGAGGAGAGCGCGTCGAAGGTCTCGGCGAGGGCGATCCGCATCGAGTCCAGCGTCCGGCCGAGGTCGCCGATCTCGTCCCGCCCGCTCGGGTACACAGGGGTGTCGAGGTGTCCCTCGGCGAGCTCGCCGGCCGCGGAGGCGAGCCGCTTGACCCGCGAGGTGATCAGGCTGGCGACGAGGAAGCCGATCAGCCCCGCGACCAGCACCGAGACGACCAGCGCCGTCAGCCGCTGCCCGGCCAGCGCGTTGAGCGCCGACTGGACCTCCTCGGGGCGCTCCGAGATCGACAGCAGCACCCCGGCGACGCCCTTGTCCCCGACGACGATGACGGCCACCATCGTCCGGTCCCCGGGCAGGTCCGAGTTGACGTACAGGTCCCCCTCGAGCGCCGTCGAGACGGCGCTGCGGTGGCCGCGGACCGTGTTGAGGTTGAAGCCGGCGACGGTCGCGGGGGTGACCAGCTTCGGCATCCCGGACGGCGGGTTGTTGTAGAGCCAGGTGCGGAAGTCCTCGGCGGTCGCGGCGTCCCTGATCGCCTCGACCGGGGCGTTCGCCCGTGTCAGCCGTCCCGACGGGAGCTCCGGCTCGACCTTCTCGCGGACGCGCAGCGTCCGCCCGACCGCGAGGTCCTGGGAGCGGCTCTCGGCGGCCCCCTCGCTCGATCCGGCAACGACGATGTAGACGGTCGCGCCGGTCAGGATCCCGATCGCCGAGAACATCAGCCCGAGCCAGAGCCGGACGCCGAACGTGCGGCGCTTCCGGATCGGCTGGATCGTCGCGCGCTCGCCGGTCACCGGCAGCTCCGGCGGCGCCGGGCCGGAAGGAGGTGGCGCGGATGTGGCCATCTGCCCCTCCTTTCTAGACGACGGCCCCGGCGTCATCCAGCAGCGCCGCGGCGCGATGGAAGAGCGCGTCGAGCGCCAGGTCCTCGTTGACGTTGACCTGCAGGCGCCGCCGCGTGTCCATCGCGACTTCGGCCGCGCGCCGTGCCGCCGCCGGATCGACCCGGGCCGCGTCGGCCTCGAGTCGGTCGCCGCGATCGCGGTTGCGGACGATCTCGGGGGCGCCCTCGCCGAGCGCGGCGAGGTCGGCGTACCAGGCAGCGACGAGGGCGAGCCCGAGGTCGATCGCCTCGGTCCGAGCACGACGGTCGGCACGCTTGCCGGCCTCCTCGCCATCGCGACGGACGCGGTTCGCGTCGCGGCCCTTGCCGAACTCGGCGGCACGCTCGCCGGCCGCCGCACGGACGGCCTTGTCGCGCTCCTTGCCGCGCTCAGTGGCGAGCTCGAGCAGCTCCGCCCAGGGCCGCGCGGCGAGCTCGCCGGCGATCGCCGCGCGAGCGGCCGCCTCGGCGTGATCGCGGAGGCGGGTGCCGTCCGGCGTGCCGAGCAGGCGGGCCCGGCCGAGGTCGCCGCCGGCCAGCGCCGCGAGCGCCGCGATCTCCCGCTCGGAGCGGTCGGGCAGATCGGCGGCGAGCCGCCGCTCGAGCGATGCCGGCGACAGCGGCTGGAAGCTGACGGCGGCGAGCCGGCTGCGGACCGTTTCGAGCAGGCCTGCGGGCTCGGCGGTGATCAGGATCAGGTGCGCGTAGTCGGGCGGCTCCTCGAGCGTCTTCAGGAGCGCGTTCTGGCTCTCCTCGGCCATCGCGTCGGCGGCGGCGACCACGAACACGCGGCGACCACCCTCGAACGGCCGGTAGGCGACGGCGCCGATCACCTCGCGGCGGACGTCCTCGACGAGGTGCTGGTTGCCGGGCGGAACCAGCCAGGTGAGATCGGGGTGCGGCGAGGGATCGGCGAGGGCACGGCGGCGGACGTCGTCGGGGTCGGAAGCGCCGATCGCCAGGATCTCGGCCGCGAAGGCCCGCGCGGCGGCGGCCTTGCCGCTGCCGGTCGGGCCGACGAACGAGTAGGCGTGGGCGGGGCCGCCGCGGAGCGCCGCGGCGAGCGCCGCCCGTACGCCGGGCTGCTCCGCGGTCGCTTGCGAGATCGCCTCCGGAAGCTCGCTCACGGCCTGCGCCTCTCGCTGCTGTCTGCTGTCTGCCTGCTGGCCGCCGTCCGCTCGAGACCGAGGGCCTCGAGCACCCGCGCATGCACCTCGTCGACGCTGCCGGCGGCGTCGACGACGACGAACCGCTCCGGCTCGGCGGCGGCGATCCGGTCGAACTCGGCGGCGATCCGGTCCTGAAAGCGGTCGCCCTCGGCCTCGAAGCGATCCGAGATCGGCGACTCGCAGCGTTCCCGGGCGCGCTCGACCGCCGTCTCGGTGTCGAGCCGGAGCAGGATGGTCCGATCGGGCATGCAGCCGCGCACGGCGGCCGCGTTCAAGGTCGCGACCAGGCCCGGGTCGATCCCGCGAGCGCCGCCCTGGTAGGCGGCGGTCGAGTCGACGAAACGGTCGCAGACGACGTCGCGGCCGGCCGCCAGCGACGGGGAGATGACCTGATCGACGAGCTCGGCCCGGGCGGCGCAGAAGAGCATCAGCTCCGCCCGCGGCGTCAGTTCGACGGAGGCGTCCTTGAGCAGCTCGCGGAGCCGCTCGCCGGCGACCGTGCCGCCGGGCTCGCGGAGCAGCACCGTCTCCGGGCCCAGCGCTTCGGCGAGCATCCGCGCCTGGGTGCTCTTGCCGGCTCCGTCGACTCCTTCGAGGGTGACGAACACTGCCGCGCGGCCGGCGTCAGGAGGAGCGGCTGCGTGAGCGCGACTTCGCGGCGCCGCCCGAGGCCGGCGTCCGCGCCCGCTTGGTCCGGGTCGTCGTCGCCGGCGCCTGCTTGCGCTCGCCCTTGCGCTTGCCGGCGCCGTTCGTCTCCGATGTAGTGCCCTTCGCCTCGGCCTCGGCCTTGCGCTTGGCGGCCTCTTCCTTGGCCTTCTCGCGCTCGGCGCGCTTCTCGCGCATCTCGACCATCGACGGGCAGTCGTCGTTGAGGCAGAGGTTCCAGGGACGGCCGCGGAAGCCCTTCACCTTCAGCCGCGGCGTCTCGCCGCAGATCGTGCAGCGCTCCTCGAACCGCCAGAGCTCGTAGCCGCGGCCGGGCAGCGGCCGCGAGAACGTGCACGAGTCCGGGTCCTCGGGGTTGTCGCGGTTGTAGCCCTCGCAGCCGACGAAGCGCTTGCCGCCGCGCATCTCGATGATCCGCAGCCGGTTCGGCGAGCCGTCCTCATGGGCGCGGCCGGCCTCTTCGCAGACCTTGCAGGGGCCGATGAACTTGTCCTCGTCCATCCCCGCCCAGATCACCTTGGCGAGGTCCTCGCGCTTCTCGAAGAGATCGTCGTAGGTGCCGTGCAGCATCTCGCGGCTGATCTGCAGGACGTCCTCGCGGGACGTCTTGCCGGCGGCGATCTGGTCCATGTCGTGCTCGAGCTCGGCCGTCATCTCCGGCGTCGCCATCCGCAGCACGTGCTCCTTGAACGCCTTGTACATGGCGATCCCGGTCTCCGACGGCTCCGGTGGATTGTTGTAGACGTAGCCGCGGTCGTAGAGCTTCTGGATGATGTCGGGGCGCGTCGCCTTCGTGCCGAGGCCGAGCTCCTCCATCATCTCGAGCAGCTTCCCCTGGCTGATCCGCGCCGGCGGCTGGGTCTCCTTGTCGACCAGCCACGGAGCGCCGTCGAGGTCGAGCTTCTGACCCTCCTCGAGCGCCGGCAGCTCGGTGTCGGCGGAGCGGGCGTAGGTGTAGATCGCCGCATATCCGGGATCGACGACGATCGAGCCGCGGACGAAGTAGGACTCCGAGCCGGCCTCGATGTCGGCCCGCGCCGACTCGGTGATCATCGGCGCGCTGAAAGTCGCAAGGAAGCGCCGCGCGATCAGCTCGTAGACGCGGCGGTGGGCGCCGTCGAGGGCGTTCGGATAGACGGCCTGGGTCGGGTAGATCGGCGGATGGTCGGTCGTCTCCTTCTTGCCGCGCGTCGGCGTCAGCTCACCCTCGAGCAGGCCAGAGGCGGCCGAGAACTCGGGGATCCGGACCAGCGACGAGACGAGCTCGCGGAGCGGCAGCGACGCCGGATAGACGGTGTTGTCGGTCCGCGGGTAGGAGATGAACCCGTCCATGTAGAGGTCCTCGGCGATCCGCATCGCCCGCGACGGCGCGATCCCGAGCCGGCTCGAGGCGTCGGTCGCGAACGCGGTCGTGTTGTAGGGCGCCGGCGGCTTACGGGTGTTCTTGCGCTTCGTCAGCTCGGTGACGACGCCGGGCGAGTCGGTCGCTGCGAGCGCCGCCTCGGCCTCGGGCTTCTCCCAGAACTTGTCGGTCTTGTGGTGCGCCTCGAACGAGCCCTCGGGGTGCGCGAACTTCGCGAACACCTCCCAGTAGGGCTTCGGAACGTGGGCACGGCGCTCGAGCTCGCGCTCGACGATCAGCCCGAGGGTCGGGCTCTGGACGCGTCCGACGGAGAGGAAGTTGGAGCCGAAGCGGCGGGTGGCGAGCGAGACGGCGCGGGTCAGCGTCGCCCCCCAGATCAGGTCGATCTCGCCACGCGTCTGGGCGGCGTGGGCGAGGTCGTATGAGAGCTCGTCGAGCTCGGCGAAGGCACGCTCGATCTCGTCCTTGGTCAGTGCCGAGTAACGGGCGCGCTTGACGGTCCCCTCGACATCCGGGTTGACGGCGAGGATCTCGCGCAGCGCCTCGAGGCCGATCAGCTCGCCCTCGCGGTCGAAGTCGGTCGCGATCACGACCGTGTCGGCTTCCTTGGCGAGCTTCTTGACGGCCTTGACGACGTTCTTGTCGGTCGGCTCGGCGACGAGCTCGGCGTCGATCAGCGACTTCGGGTCGGTCTCCTGCCAGTTCGAGTAGCCCTCCGGGAACGCCGGGTTGAGGACGTGGCCCTTGAGGCCGACGGTCATCTCGGCGTCGTCGCCCTCGCCCCAGGTGTAATAGGGCACCTTGTAGGTGGCGTCGGCCTTGGCCTCGCCCTTGCTGAGGATCTCGGCGATCTTCTTGGCGCTGTTGTTCTTCTCGGTGACGATCAGGCGCATAGCGATGTCCCACTTTTGCTTGGCCCCTGGACGGAGGGGCAATGAAGGGCCGGGACGGTAGCACCCGCTCCAAACCGCTCCGGCGGGCAGCGGCCGTGGCGACTGCCGGAACCAACCATCTACTCTTCGGCCCGATGCCGGCCCAGAGCTACCCAGGCAAGGAGTGCGTCTGCCAGTTCCGCAGGGGGATCTGCGACCAGTCCTGCGTGCGGGGGATGATGGAGACGCCGTTCTACATCGCCTGCCTGCGACTGAGCGGCCGCAAGTGCCTGGTCGTCGGCGGCGGCGACGTCGGGCTCGAGAAGACCGAGGGCCTGCTGGCCTGCGACGGCGAGGTCGTCCTGATCGCGCCGGATGCCTGCGAGGAAGTCCGGGCGCTGGCCGCGGAGGGCTCGATCGAGTGGGTCCGCCGCCGCTTCGAGGCAGCCGACCTCGAGGGCAAGTTCATGGCGATCGCCGCGACGGACGACACCGACGTCAACATCGCCGTCTACGACGCCGCCGAGGAGCGGGCGATGCTCGTCAACGTCGTCGACGTCCCCTCGCTCTGCAACTTCATCCTCCCCGCGATCGTCCGCACCGGCCCGCTCGCGATCGCGATCTCGACAGCCGGCGCCTCCCCGGCGCTCGCCAAGCGGATGAAGCGCGAGGTCGCGGCAATGTTCGGCGACAGCTACGCCGAGCTGGCCGAGGTGCTCAACGAGGTCCGCGGCTGGGCGAAGGGGACGCTGCCGACCTACCAGGACCGCAAGGCCTTCTTCGAGGAGATCGTCAACGGCGATCCCGACCCGGTCGAGCTGCTCCGCTCCGGCCGCCGCGCGGAGCTCGACGCCGTCATCGCCGCCGCTCAGGAGCGGCACGGCGATCGCGTCGCCGCCGCCGCGCGGTAGCCGGCCGCCGGCTGCGCACCTTCGGCACATCTCCGTCGCGCTTTCGCCACCTCCGCGTCTTGATCGCTGACGAGGGAGCGCCGACCCTTCCTCGCATGGCGGGTGAGACGCAAATTCGGTCCCTGGCAGGGACCAAATCTGCAGTTCAGGTGGCGAGCGAGCTCGCGGGCAGGCAGTTCGGCACGGTCGCGAGGCGGCAGCTGGCAGCCGCCGGGATATCGCCGTCTCAGATTCG
>Ga0111538_10015395_pt1 | contig 10057 bp, 1 predicted proteins | sample SoiMethybrSBSTD1_FD_79669 | JGI IMG/M metagenome (GOLD analysis project Ga0111538, IMG submission 79669) | Bulk soil microbial communities from a Populus tree surrounding site in Tennessee, USA - Soil MetaG P. TD hybrid SBSTD1 (version 2)... | ecosystem: Environmental > Terrestrial > Soil > Tree... | reverse complement strand
GATTAACGATCAAAGCCCCGTCGATCGTCTTTCGCTTACGGGCCTTTGGAATTTCGGCGATGGACAAACGTCTCAGTGTACTAACTGCACAAATGCGAACGCGACTGTAACTCACGCGTACAGCAATCCCGGCACATACACGGCGGTTCTGACGATAACTGACAAGGATGGCGCCAGCCAGTCTGACAGTGCGACGTTCATTGTGAACAAGCGGCCGGTCCTGCTGGCGTTTCAAGACACGCCACCCGCGCAAGTGGGCCAACCGGTGCTCCTGCGTGTTCGTCTGACGGATCGTTTCGCGAACCAGCCTCTTACCGGCCGGACGATTCAGTTTGAGCTTAACGGCGCAACCACAACGGCTGTCACGGATGCTGATGGTTACGCGCAAGCTCCAGTGACATTCGCTGCCGGCCTCGGTGCAAACACGGCGACAGCAACATTTGCCGAAGAGGAGTTTTATCTCGGCGGCTCGACCTATCGTGTGTTGCAGGGACCAGCGGTCCAGCAAACCTGCACGCGAAACAGCACCGGCACGGATTTCTGGTTGATGTTTCCGGGCAACTTCATTTCTCAAGGTGTCGGTGCGGCCGAGGGAACGATGCTCGAGATTTCTTCAGAGGTTAGTACGACGGGAACCGTCACTATCCCGGGCCAGAATTTCACTCAGAATTTCACTGTAGCCGCGCACACAACAACACGGGTACTGCTTAATAATCACTATCACCACAACAGCAACCAAATCGAGGCGACGGGGATACACGTTGTTTCACAACAGCCAGTTACCGTGTATGGCTTCAATAACATTAGGGCTACGATGGATGCGTACCTCGGTTTGCCTACCGCAGCGCTTGGCACGAGCTACATCATGCTCGGATACCGAAACGGCGGCATCGTCAAAGGCACTCAGTTCGGAATCGCAGCCACGACTAACGCGACTTCCGTAACGATCACGCCGTCAGTCACCGTCGGAACCAGGGTCGCAGGTGTTCCCTACACCATCACGCTGAATTCAGGTCAAACCTATATGCTGCGAGATGAAACGGGGACCGACACTGATCTAAGCGGGACGACGATTCTTTCTGACAAACCGATTGCCGCTTTCGGCGGTCACCAATGTGCCAATATCCCCGTACCGATTTCTTACTGCGATTACGTGATAGAGCAATTGCCGCCGATCGATACCTGGGGCAAACACTTCGCGACGGTGCCGCTCGCCACTCGCACGTTGGGCGATACCTTCCGCTTTCTTGCAGCCACGAACGATACGCACGTGTTCGTCAACAGCTCGAGAGTCGCCACGCTGAATAAGGGTCAGTATTTCGAGACGATCATAAATGGATCAGCCGAGATAACTTCGGATCGTCCGATTCTGGTGGCGCAGTATTCCAACAGCCACCAGTACGACAACCAGGAAGGCGATCCGTTCATGATGCTCATCCCGCCGCTCGAGCATTATCTGAACAATTACACCGTCAGATCGCTCACTGGTTTTACTACGAATCTCATCAACGTCGTCGCACCTACTGCCGACATCGGCGCGGTCATGTTGAATGGCAGCCCGATCGCCGCATCGAGCTTTGTCCCCATCGGATCGACGGGTGTTTCCGGTGCGAAATTAACCGTCGCTGCCGGCACGCACTCGCTTACGGGTCCACATCCTTTCGCTGTTTATGTTTACGGGTTTGGCCTCGACGTTTCATATGGTTATCCGGGCAGCGCCTGTCTCGCTGTCGTCACTGGTCCAACTTCAGTCACGCTCGCGCCTGAGTCTCAGAACGCGACTATCGACACTCAGAGTTGCGTTACGGCTACGGTTAAGGATCAGAACGATACGCCGGTCAGTAAACAGAATGTGAGCTTCACGATTGTGGGGGCCCACCCGCAAACTCCGCCCGCGGGCGTTACGAACGAGCTGGGCCAGGTACAGGTTTGTTATACGAGCAGCACGGCTGGCGACGATCTCATCACGGCAACCAGCAATGGCTCGTCCGATACGGCGAGCGTTAGCTGGCGACCACCGAACCAGGCGCCGGTTGTTAATGCCGGTGCGGATCAGACGATCACTCTGCCTGCGCCGGCTAACCTCGCAGGCTTAGTCACTGACGACGGGTTGCCGGTCAACACACTTACGTCGCTTTGGACCAAAGTCAGTGGACCAGGCACTGTCACGTTTGCAAATGCAAACGCTGCGGTGACTACTGCTACGTTCAACGCGCCAGGCGATTACGTTTTGCGCTTGACGGCCAGCGATACGGCGCTGAGTGCGAGCGATGACGTTCAGATAACAGTCAATCCAGTGCCGCCTAACAACGCACCGACTGCGAACGCGGGACCTGATGCGACGGTCACGATCAACGGCAATCTGGTTCTGAATGCAGGCAACGATTTGGAATTGGTGAATGGCGAGATCTCGAATTGGACTGAGGTTCAGGGTTCGACTTGGACACGCGCCAATGCCGGTTCGTTCGCTGGTTTCCCGGCTCCGCAATACGGAGACGCATACTTCTTTGCGGGCGACGCGGCACAGGCAGAACTGCGCCAGGACATTGACGTCACGGCATTCGCCACGTCGATTGCCGCAGGCTTGCAGCAGTTTGAATTCAAGACCCACGTGCGCTCGGCCGTCGAAGCCGCGCCGGATTCGGCTCGCGTCATTCTCGAATATCGCGATGCAACGAACGCCAATGTGATTGGAACGCTCGACTCGGGAGCGATCACGACGACGGGCGTTTGGCACTTGACTGAAGATCTGCGCGCCGCTCCGTTCGGAACCGGCTGGATTCGTATCCGTCTGATCGCGACGCGCAACAGCGGTACAACGAACGACGCGTTCTTCGACTCGATTAGTTTGCGTCCTGTTGGTAATGCGGCCGTCAAACTCGCTGGAACCGCCGCGGATGATGGTTTGCCGTTCGGCAGTACTCTGTCTACGAATTGGACCACCGTTAGTGGACCAGGAACAGTTTCGTTTATCAACGCAAGCAGTCCTGTCACCGGAGCTGTCTTTACCACTGCGGGTACGTACGTTCTGCGTCTGATTGCCAGCGATGGAGACTTGTCGACGAGTGACGACGTCACCGTAATCGTCAATCCTATCAACCAGGCGCCGGTAGTCAGCGCCGGAGCGACTCAAACAATCACCTACCCCGCTGCTGCCACTTTGAATGGAACAGCTACGGATGATGGCCAACCTCCGGGTAGCACCTTATCAATCGTATGGGCCAAGGTAACTGGACCCGGAAGTGTTACGTTCGCAAATCCAAGTGCCGCCAGCACGACGGCGACGTTTAGTGTCCCGGGCACGTATCTACTGCGTTTGACAGCCGACGATTCGGAATACGCTTCTTCGTCCGACGTAACTGTCACGGTTAATGCGCCAAACAACACGCCTCCAGTTGTGAACGCTGGGAATGATCAGACGATCTCCCTGCCCACGGACACAGTAAACCTGACCGGCACAGTTACTGACGACGGTTTTCCAGTGGGCAGTACTCTGTCTATCAACTGGACCACGACGAGTGGGCCAGGCACTGTCACGTTCGGAAACGCCAACAGCGCGACGACAACCGCACAGTTTTCGAGCACCGGAACGTACGTGTTGCGTTTGACGGCGAGCGATGGTGAGTGGACCGTGTCTGATGAGGTAGTGATAACCCTCACTCCCGCCAACCAGGCGCCCACGGCGAACGCCGGTGCAGATCAGACGATTCTCTTGTCACAACAGGCATTGCTCAACGGCACTGTCAGTGATGACGGCTTGCCGTTCGGCAGCAGCCTCACGACAACCTGGAGCGCGATCAGTGGTCCGGGCACAGTCACCTTCGCCAATCCGAATGTGACGGTCACGACAGCGACATTCAGCGCGACGGGTGTTTACGTTCTTCGTCTGACTGCCAGCGACGGAAGTCTGAGTGCGAGTGACGACGTCACGATCACCGTCAATGAGAATGTGGCGCCGCCATCGGTTGAGATCACTTCGCCCGCAGATGGCAGCGATTTAACGGAGCCGACTCCAGTCACGGGTTCCGTGAGTAACGGCGCGTGGGTGGTGGAGTACAGCCTGAACAGCGAGGATGGCAGCGCAAACCAGATCTGGACGCAGTTTGGAGCGGGCAATGGTCCAGTGACGAATGGAACACTCGGTACTCTCGACACGACGCTGATGATCAACGGCATCTACTCGGTGCGTCTCACGTCGACGGACGAGTACGGGCAGTTCTCCTTCACGTCGATAGGTGTTGTCGTCGACAAGAACTTCAAGGTGGGCCAGCTACAACTCGCTTTCAGCGATCTGAATGTGCCCGTGGCGGGTCTCCCGATCCAAGTCATTCGCAGCTACGACAGTCGCGACAAACGAGTCGGCGATTTTGGTGTGGGTTGGCAACTGGGCTTGCGCAACGCGCGTGTAGAGAAGACTGGCGTGCTCGGCTTGAGCTGGCATCAAACAGTCTCGAGCGGTGCGATCCCGACTTACTGTCTCGAACCCAACCGTCCGCACAAAGTCAGCGTCACGTTTGGCGATGGCAAGGTCTTCAAGTTCCTTGCTTCGACTTCAATTCATTGCCAGCAATTTGTGCCGGTCACTTCGACGCAGATGACGTTCACGCCGCTGCCGGGCACTCATGCCACCCTCGAGGTCGTTGGTCCAAACGACTTGCTGGTGGAAGCGCAGGGCGGCATACCAGGGCCGGTTCGCCTGCTTAATCAAAACAATCCCGACATTTTTAACTCATTCACGTTCCGTCTGACGACGGCTGAAGGCGTTAGTTACGTGATCAACCAGCAGACCGGCGTCAGCAGCGTGAGCGATACGTATGGCAACACGCTGACGATCAACGCGAACGGCGTGATTCATTCGTCGGGCAAGAGCATCACCTTCACGCGCGATGGTCTCGGTCGTATTACGCAAATCACCGATCCCAACGGCAACCCGCAGACTTACACCTACGATGCCAATGGCGATCTCGTGACGTTTACGGATCGAGAAAATAACGCGACGACGTTCACTTACAACTCGGATCATCACCTGCTGACGATCGTCGATGCGCGCGGTATAAATATTCTGACAAACGACTACGACGCCACGGGACGTCTGATCGGCCAGACCGATGCATTCGACAAGTCGTTGATCTATGACCACAACATTCCGGGACGAGTTGAGACCGTGACCGATCGCCTGGGCCGTCAAACTCGTTACGAGTATGACGAGCGTGGCAACGTGCTGCGGCAGGTTGACGCGAAGAATGGTGTCAAGACGTTCACTTACGACGAGTTTGACAATGTTCTCACTGAGACCAACGAGCTCAACAAGACCACGACTTACACTTACGACTCAGCGGATAACCGTACAAGCATCAAGGATCCGCTGAACAACCTCACGCAATTCACCTATAACGCAGCGCGTCAGGTGTTGACAGTTACGGACGCGCGCAACAAGGTGACGACTAACACTTATGACGCGGCCGGTACGCACCTTTTGACCACCACCGATCCGCTCAATAAGACGACGACCTACACCTACAGTCTATTCACCGGTCAACGCACGACGATGAAAGATGCGCTGAACCATTTAACCGAATATGGTTACGACTCGGCGGGTCGCCTGACAAGTGAGAAAGATCCACTCAATAACACGACCACCTACGGTTACGACGGAAACGGTAATCGGACAAGCCAGACGGTGACGCGCACTAACGCGCTGGGCCAATCCGAGACGATCACCACCACTTACATCTACGACAAACTGAACCGTCTGACGAAGACAACGTTTGCTGACAATTCGTTCACGCAGGTCGAATACAACGCGATCGGATTACAGAAAGCTACGATCGATCAGCTTGGTCGGCGCAGTGAGTTTACCTACGACGACATGGGTCGTTTGACGCGGACCGACTATCCCGACGGCACACATGATGAAGCAACGTACGATGCGGAAGGCCGGCGTCTGACGAGCAAGGATCGCGCTGGTCGTGTCACGACGTTCGAGTATGACGAGCTGGGACGTCTGACGAAGACCACCTACGCAGACAGTAGTTTTACTGAAACGACTTTCGATGCGATTGGTCGAATTACTTCCACGACGGATGAAAGGGGAAACACGACAACTTTTGACTATGACGCCAATTGCGGTTGCAGTGGTCGGAAATCAAAGATCACGAATGCGTTGAATAAGACAACACTTTTTGCGTACGATGCCAATGGTAATCAGATCTCTATGACTGATTCACTCGGGCGCATAACCACATACGAGTACGACGCAAACAACCGGCGCACGAAGACGATCTATCACGATAACAGCTTCGACACAGTCATTTACGATGCTCTGGGTCGTATGGAGTCGAAGACGGACCAGGCAGGGAAGACAACGCAGTTCTTCTACGATGCTTTGGGTCGTCTGACAAAAGTCAAAGACGCGCTTTCACAGGAAACTAGTTACACCTACAACGAACTTGGGCAGCAGTTAACGCAGACGGATGCAAACAACCACACGACGCGCTTTGAATACGATAAGCTTGGCCAGCGTGTGAAGCGCGTTCTACCCGCCGGCGAGTTTGAGACCTACGCGTACGACCTCGGCGGCAATCTGCAAAGCCGCACCGACTTCAACGGCAAGACGACGACGTTCACCTACGACGAGATGCGTCGCATGTTGACGAAGGTGCCGGACGCGTCTTTCAACCAGCCCACTATCAACTTCACTTACAACGCAAATGGACAGCGCGCCACGATGAGCGATGCGTCGGGCGCGACAGTCTACAACTACGACTCGCGCAATCGGCTGCAAAGCAAGCAGACGCCGTTTGGCACGTTGACCTATACCTACGACAACGCGGGGAGCCTGCTCACCGTGCGGTCGTCGAATGCCAACGGCGTGAGTGTCGACTATACGTACGACCAGTTGAACCGCTTGAAGACTGTCAAGGACAACCGGCAGTTGGCGCTGAATGGCGGGCTGACTACTTACAACTACGATGACGTTGGGAACCTCGATAATTATCAATATCCGAACGGCGTTACTACCAGTTACAACTACAACTCGCTGAACCGGCTCACGTCGATGAACACAGCGACCGTCGCGGGAACACTGTCGAGTTACACCTACACACTTGGACCAGCCGGTAATCGCACGGCGGTGAGTGAGCTCGGTGGCCGTACCGTCAACTACACCTACGACGTTCTCTATCGACTCAAAACGGAAACCATCGCCAACGATCCACATGGCGTGAATGGATTGGTGAGTTACGACTATGACCCCGTAGGCAATCGTCTCTCGCGCACCTCAACCGTTGCCGGCGTGCCGTCGCAAACGTCAACGTTTGACGCCAACGATCGCCTCAACGCCGACACGTACGACAACAACGGCAACACCACGGCGTCAAACAGCAACAGCTACGCTTACGACTTCGAGAACCGCCTGACGTCGCTGAACAACGGTGCAGCAACGTTTGTCTACGACGGCGACGGTAATCGCGTATCAAAGACCGTCGGCGGCGTCACGACGAACTACCTGGTCGACACCAACAACCACACCGGCTACGCGCAGGTCGTTGAAGAGTTGCGGGGCGGCGCCGTCGTCAAGCAATTCACCTTCGGCCACGACCTGATCAACCAGCGCATCATCGGCGGGTCGCTGAGTTTCTACAGCTACGACGGCCACGGCTCCGTGCGTCAACTAACCGACGCCACCGCTTCCATAACCGACACCTACACCTACGACGCCTTTGGCAATCTAATCTCCCACACCGGCACTACCCCGAACGACTATCTCTACAGCGGCGAACAATTCGACGCCAACCTCGGGTTCTACTACTTGCGAGCTCGGTATATGAATCCTGCCAACGGACGTTTCTGGACAATGGATTCTTATGAAGGAGGCAGGTATGACCCGACCTCTCTACACAAATATGTATATGCTGGAGGAAACCCGGTTAATAAAATCGACCCTAACGGCCACATGTACATTGCCTGGGAAGCACAGGCCGGACTAAATCGATTAACTCTTTCAAGCATGAGCGCACTGCGCGCGATGGTTATTGCGGGCTTGATAGTATGCGCGCTGAATTTTGCGGTTACAGCTGGTCTCAATGACTTAGATCTTCCGACAGGTGCGTCCACACCTTGCGATGCTCCCAGGGGACCAAGAGACCCGAGTCTTTACCACTACACAAGTTTAATCGACGCGGCGATAATTGGAGCTACTGGCGTTATCTTTGCATCGGAAGCTAAGAAGTTTGGCGGGTTTACTTTCCCGGTAGGCGCGTATGCTACGGATATTACACCCACGGATTCAAGCTATACTCAGCGCTCCCTGTCGGCTTTGTTTTATGGAGGGAATGAGAATCGCGATGTTAGCGGTTACGTTGAAATCGCGCGTCGGGATTTCTCTCAATTACAGTATCCTGGGTTCCCTCATCAATGGATTCGATATGCTCCGTTCGCAGGATTTCCAGTTCGCGTAAAGGTCAGGAACGTAGGGATCAACAAAATGGCTCCATAGCGATTGACCGAGGTCGTTATGATTCATGTCTTGAATAGTAGCTCTCGTGTCAGAAGCCCGCTCGAAGGATTTACTGTATGTCCGCTGCTGAAAAGGACGTTTTACACAACGTAGAAGATTATTTGATGGGCCGTGGACGGTTCGATCGTTCCGAGTACTACGGAATGCGCGGTTCACAGATCTCGGAGCTCCTGGCTGATTATTGCGGAGAGCTGAGTGCACCTAAACAAAAAGAGCTAATCCGTATTTTAGCCGAGGTGGCGGTAGGTAAGCGTGAGCAGTTTACTTCATATCTGCATCTCGCTCCCGCAGGGCTGGCTTTTTTGTGTCTCAAAGGGTTTCAGAAACAATTCGACGAGAGTGTAGTGGGGTTGCTTGAGTCTGAGTTCGTCGATCCCGCGAACGTAGAAATGTGGCGCACTGCCGGTGAAATGACTGAGCCGACAGGTGGCGGCGACTTCAAGCGTACGTGGCATTATGCAGCCGCGCTTTCATTCCTCCTAAAACTCGTCGGATCGGAGCTTGCATCGAGTGTACGGCAGTATCTCATTGAACACGCCAAATCGGAGGATTTCAAAGAAACATTGAAGCGCCACGGATAAATCTAACTCCGTTACGAACTCTCTTCGATGAGATCAACGACACCATGGCAGACGTTTGAGGAAGAATCCCAAAGGCCGTTGCCTCTGTGTTTGACGTGATCACAATCCGGTTAATGACGCAACGGATAACGCGTAAGCATTTGCCCGAATACTTAAAGGCGAACGCTGATTTGAAATCGTCTCAACTCTGGCGCAGCGGCGGCATCGGTATCGGAACGCTGTACGTAGTTGCGCCGACGCCCACGCCGCCCTCGCATGAATTCGGAGGCACCGTGCACACGCGTCGCGACGATGGACACTCCGCGGCCCAGAACATGTAACCCAACATTCCACTCGTCGTCCCTGCGCCGTTCGGTGACACGTTTTGCACATACGCGCCAGTTGAGTTGATTAGCGAGCTGCTGAAACTCGTGCATTCGGGCGCGGCTCTTGTGCCCGTAACGATGTACAGTGCGCCTGTAAATTTCGCCGGCGCAAGCGGCAAAATCGGAGGACCAAACTGCGGTTTACCGTCAATATGCTCCTGCCAATCGGCCTGGGCCTCGGCGGCAGTGTTAGGTTGTCTGTTGGGAACCATCGCGTTGGCGTAGTCCAACACGGGCGTGGTCGTGTTCAGCCAATCGGCAGTTGCCTTTCGCGTGAGAGCGATCAGCCAGCGGTCGCCGGCGGCGAGGTCTATGGTTAAACGCGCTGCGGGATTGCTTCCCGAAGCGTCGTACGGATGGACCGACCGATAAGCGTTGATGAATGACTGTAGCGCGGGGAGGTTCGGGTTAGAGTTTTCCTCGTAGTCGATTTCCATCCCGACACCAAAACGCTGGGCGGCCTCCGCGGCGTTCAATCCGAGTTGCGTCGGATTAGTTGCGAGAGCCTGATTCCACGCGTCGGTGTAAGTGATTCCACCGATAGACATCTGAACGCGGATGCCGCGCGTTTTGAAATAGTCGACGACGGCCTG
>Ga0111538_10015393_pt1 | contig 10057 bp, 5 predicted proteins | sample SoiMethybrSBSTD1_FD_79669 | JGI IMG/M metagenome (GOLD analysis project Ga0111538, IMG submission 79669) | Bulk soil microbial communities from a Populus tree surrounding site in Tennessee, USA - Soil MetaG P. TD hybrid SBSTD1 (version 2)... | ecosystem: Environmental > Terrestrial > Soil > Tree... | reverse complement strand
TCGTAACCGTCAAAAGCAGAATCAGAATCAATATCCGTGGTACTTTCATTTCTCGCCTCGCTTTCTGTCACGTGAAAAATCAAGTTCGATTACCGGCGTCTGGTTTTCGCTGGTCAGCTCGGCCACGAGAAAGATCGATGGCCCAAAGTGCGGAAACGCGAATCGCAGTGGAAGATTGCGCATCGGCCTGGCACTCTGTTTCGCGACCGGCAGTTTTGAAACGAGTTGTTGCGTTATCGTGGGCGCCAGTTCCTCTGGTGGCTTCGGCGCGGGAGCGTAAACAGTGCGGGGGTTTGAACGCAGCGCTTCGGATTCAGCTTCGGCGTAAGGTGTGATGCGAAAACTTCCCGAGAGCCCCGGCACTGCCGAAAGACGAAACAGCGGCGGATGATGGACCAGCAATCGCGACTTCGAAATCGGAAGATCGACTGAAACGAGCGAGAGTCGCGTGCGCCCCTTGTCGGTCCACGAAGGCGCGTGATCGAGGTAGGAGATCTCGACGACAAACGCCGGCGCTTCTTCTCCGCTGCGCGATTTCTCGAGTGGCAACAACAGCGAGCCATCGGCTCCGCGGCCGGGTCGAATCGGACGACCCGCAACCATCGCGCTCCACAGCACCGCGCTCGGCGGTAGGTTGAGTTTCAGGAAGTTTCGCTGGTTGTTTCTGACGGCAAACCGCGACTGGACGAGCATCTTTCCATCCGCCGCGATCAGCGCGTTGTACTCAGCCTCGTCGATGTTAGCCGCGAGCACTGCTTGCGGTGTGTAACGAGCGACGGTTAACGACAACGTTCGCGGTGTTTGTCCCTCGCTGGGCAGCATGCGAAACGCGATCAGCGACGGCGACGGACGGCTCGAGATCAGTTGGCCCAGTTCACCGGCTTCTGCTTCTTCGAGACCATTTGCTTTCCGTTCCTTTATCTCGCCCGCGCCAAGCACTTCGATCCCGACACCTCCGGTTTCGCGTTCCGCCGCAGGCAAACGAATCAGTGGAACGTCCAACTGTCCGGCACGAGGCAAATGCAGCTCACCCGTCAAGGTGAACCGTACGTTGTTCGCGACGGCTTCGATGAACGAAACCTTCAGTTCGCGATTCGAGACGTCCCAATCGGCGACCATCGCGCCGCTCACCTGATTGACGGTGAACTGGGCAGGTAATTGGACCACCACTTCCTGCGCGAGACCCTGCACGACTTCAAGCTGCACTTCCGCGTTGATCTGCGTCGCGTCTTCGCCCAGTCCGATCAATTGCGTAACGGCGCCGCGTAACCTGAGTGGTTGATTCGCGCGCGCGTCGTCAATGCGACGTCGCCACGCGAACGTGAGCGGTTCACCGCCTTTGCCATTCGCTTTCCAACGGCTTCCAGTGGGTGATTCCGTGTGGTCCAACAGGAGACCGCCAGTCACGCGCACGTCGACGCCTTGTCGCAGTAGTTCGACGGTGGCGTGCGAGACGGCGGAGTTGCTGACGGGAAGATGAAGAATGTCTGTTCCGGCGACTGTCGTGACCGGCGCGACGATCTTCAATGTCAACACAGCGCGTCCTTGTTTCGACAGCAGGAGATCGAAACCGCCTGGTCCTTTTTCTTTCGGTCGAGTGACGAGGTTGACGGGTTTGCCGTCGAGTTGCGCGTCGCGAACCATCAGTCCTTCGGGCATCGGCACACGCACCCAACCGTTCTTGATCACGTCGACGGTGAGCCGTGCTTCACCGGACGCGAGGTCGCCGTCAATTTTGAGATCGTAGTCGATGCGGCTGAGTGTGGCTTCGACGGGCGGGGGTGGTGGTTCGGGTGGCTCGGTTTTCGAGGCCGCACGTTTGAGTGCGATGTAATCGTCGACTGGAAGTACGACCCAACCCGGACCAGTGCTCGAAGGCGTTTGAGCCGGCACAGAAGCGACATTCAGAAAGAGCAGTAAGAACAGACAAAGCGAGGCAAGCAGACGCATCGTGATTCTCCTTTGCAGATCTGTGCGGGATTGAAGGCATACTTCGACAAGCACGACGATCATGAAATCGTCGCAAGTGATCAAGGCCGCACTATATTTCGAGTCGAGACCTGAGGCTGGGTCCCATCAAGTGTCGGAGCCTAAGATGCAGAGGGGTTGTCCAAAGTTGGATTGACGTCCGAGAACGTGTAGGTTAGCCGGGTGAAACCAACCACTAAACCGCGAGTAAAGATCTGTTGCATCGCCAGCATTGCTGAGGCATGGATGGCGATCGAGCATGGCGCATCGGCGGTTGGATTGGTGTCAGCGATGCCGAGTGGACCGGGACCGATCCCCGAGAGTTTGATTGCCGAAATTGCCGCGACCATCCCGCCCGGCGTCAGTTCGTTTCTACTGACGTGCAAGCAGGACGCAGCTTCGATCATCGATCAGCAGCGACGTTTGCGCGTGAACACAATTCAGATTTGCGATCGACTACCCGACGGCGCGCATCGAGAGTTGCGCGACGCTTTGCCCGGTGTGTCGCTGGTGCAAGTCGTGCACGTTACCGGGCCGGAATCTGTTGAAGAGGCGATTGCGGTGGCGCCGCACGTCGATGCGGTGTTGCTGGATTCGGGTAATCAATCGTTGACGGTCAAGGAGCTTGGCGGGACGGGTCGGACTCACGATTGGAGTTTGAGCCGTCAGATAAGAGAAGCGATCGAGGTTCCGTTGTTTTTAGCAGGTGGTCTGAAACCTCAGAACGTCGCCGACGCTATTCGCGAGGTCCAATCTTTCGGCATAGACGTTTGTAGCGGCCTGCGCACCGATGGCGCGCTCGACCGCTACAAACTTGCTGAGTTCTTTACCCAGATCAGAACGTCAATCTAACTGCCAACTGCACCTGACGCGGATCGCCCACGCCCTGACGCAGGAAGCCGTCGAAGTTGAACAGCCCCGGCGTGACGAGCGGGTTGATGTTGTTAGCGTTGTTGAAGGTATTGAACATCTCGACCACCGGAATGATCGCGAAACGCTCATTCAACCGGAACGGCCGCTGAATGCGCCAGTCAAACGAGAAGTACTCGTTGTCTTTGCGGTCGATGTTGCGGTTCGTCGCGGTGCGAGCACCCGGAGTGATCGGTTGTGCAGTTCTTCCCTGAACCCGGAAGTTACCCTCGAGTCCCCAACCGAGTTCGATAAACGTAAAGAAGTTGAACTTGTGACGGATATCGCGATCGGCAAGCGCGTAATCGAGTTGCAGGTTGTTGATGTCAAACGCGCGATCGGTAAACGGATCGCGTTCGTTTGAATCGTCGTCCCTGTCTTTCGCGTAAGTGTAGTTCCACTCGAGCTGATAGCGCCGGCTGAACCGCTTGCGCATGCCAACCGTGAAGCCGTTGTAAACCGACTTACCGACAGAGCTCGTCACCATCGTTTCGCCCAAAAACGGCGCGAAGAAGTTGTTGCGGTTGACGTTCAGGAAGCGCGTCAGATGGACGCCCTTCGAGTGTGTGAAGTCGAGATAGAGCGACCAGTCTGTGTAGATTTCCTGTTCGAAACCCACGTTGAAATTGTAAACGCGCGGGTTTTCGTAATCGCGACTAAACACGCGCACGCCACTGAAGCACGGAAACGGATTGCTGATCGAACCCGCAACGCACGGCGTGACGGTTGACGGCGGCGCCACGACGTTAGGCCACGTTGGTCCAGGCACGCCCGACGAGATGATCGGCGTGTTCAGGAAGATCGTCTGCTGTTGCACGCCATTCGTCGTGATCGATCCGACTTGCGACAGCATGTTCTGACGCGCGTAGAAGATGCCCGCGCTTGCGCGCAGCACTGATCTGCCTTGCTTCGAGATGTCCCACGCGAAACCGAGACGCGGCTGCCACTGGCTCTTCTGATCGGGCAGCGTTCCATCGGATGGGAAACGCGGATCGTTCAGGAAGATGCCGTACGCGGTGTTCTGCGGCGGCACGACGGGATCGGGAAGGATTTGTGCTTCCCAGCGCAGACCGTAGTTCAGCGTGAAGTTGGGTCGAACCTTCCACGAGTCTTGTGCGAAGACGGCGTAGTCCTCGTTGCTGATTTCGGAGAAACCGGCGGCGTCAGTCGCCGGACCAGTCAAACCCGCGCCCTGCAAGTAGAGCAGCAGCGGACCGCCGCTCGTTGCTCCACCGGGACAAGTCGCAGGCGCAGTTACAAACGTGCCGTTCGAACAGCCGACAGTGTTTGGTCCAAAACCACCCGGAGCCGCCGGTGACGCGTAACGCAGGAAACCGGTGACGCTGTCGAAGATGTAACGGCCTTCGAAGAAGCCGCGGAACACCTGACTGTTAAGCGTGTGCAACCACTCGCCGCCGACTTTGATCGTGTGGTTGCCGGTGATGATCGAGAAGTTGTCTTTCAACTGCGTGCGCCAGAGTAGTTCGTCTACGGTTGGCGCCAGGAAGAACGGGTTGCCGAAGCGGAACGTGGTGGCGAAGCCCATCGCGGTGTCAGCCGGAATATTCGAATCGACAGCCGAACGCGGGCGATCTTCACGCGAGTAGGAGAAGTGCGCCTCGTTCAACTTCGTCGGCGAAATCGTGCTGAACAGGTTCGCACGGATCACGTTGATCTTCGACGGCCCTTCGATTCCGTTCGCCGAGTTTCCGTAAGTGGCGACGTCGAACGTTTGGTTAGTGTTCTTTGAATAGTCGAAGTTGTAGGAGACATCGAGCTGATTGGCGTCGTTGATCTTGAAGCTGCCCTTCGAGAAGAACGCCTGATTGTTGATCTGGTGTTTGATTGGCAGACCTTCTTCCTGATTGCGTGTCGTGCGCATGAAGTTGAGCAGCGCGAGACGCTGGCAGTCTTCGCTGCCGTTGATCAACGCTTCGTTAGCGAGGATTGTCGGATTGGAGATCGGGCACGGCGTGCCAATTGGTTCGCTTAGGTTCGCGCGCGCCAGGTTTTCGTTGATCCCTTCGAAAGCGAAGAAGAAAAACGCGCGATCCTTTTTGATCGGGCCGCCGATCGTGAAGCCATACTGCTCGCGATGGAAATCCTGAAGCGGCTTGCCGTCGGAAGTGTTTGCGGACAGCGCTTCGAGACGCTGAAAGTAGAAGGCGCTGCCGTGGACCTCGTTGGTGCCTGACTTGGTGATGACGTTGATGATGCCGCTCGCGGTGCGTCCAAATTCAGCGCTCGCGCCGGTGGCGACGACTTGAAACTCTTTCACTGCTTCAAGTGTGATGTCGATCGCCGCGCGTTGTCCGCCGAGTTGCTCGCCAAAGAAGCCGTTGTTGTAATCGCCGCCGTCGAGACTGACGTTGTTGAAGATTCCGCGTTGACCCGAAAAGTTGATCTCGTCGCCGTCAGGACCCTGCGTGATGCTGACGCCCGGCGTCAACGTGAGCAGGTCTTCAAACTTGCGACCGAGAATCGGCGTCGTGCTCACCGCGGTCTCGTTGAGCGTGGTGCTGACTTCAGTCTTCGCGACGTCGACAGTCTGCGTCGCTGTAACCGTGACCGTTTCTGCAACCGAAGAGATCTTTAAGCTAAAAGACAGGCCCAACACTTGTCCGACCGTCAGAGGCACTTTTGGATCCTCTGTCGTAGCGAAGCCTTGTTTGGAAACAGTGACGGAGTAATTGCCAGGCTGAAGTTGGGGCGCGGTGAAAAAACCCTGTTCGTCGGTCACGACAGTTCTCGAACTGTTTGTCTCCGTGTTCTTTATGACGACATTGGCGCCGGGCACGACTGCGCCATTGGCGTCTTGAACAGTTCCCTGGATGGTTCCGGTAAGAATCTGCGCGCTGGCCGTTAGCGCGAAAAGTAAAGTTAGTAGAAGCGTTGCGATAGGGTACTGAAGCCGGGGTAAGCTGCTTGGAACGGGGGTCGGCATACTGGTCTCCTATGTTGTTCAATGCGATGGGTTGTTGTGACAGTGAATGAATATCATAGTTGCGGCGATTTGTCTGCGATATCTATGAAAATGAGTAGGTTGCTGACGGACCAAACCTCCGAATACTGAACTCAAAATGGCATGATCTTGCTACGAAACTTAGCAAGCACCGCCCTTGTCGCACTGTCAAAAGCTGAATATTCTTCCACCCTTCCTGTTACTGGCTCCAGTTTCGATTGAAGCCAGAAAGGATTTTGACAACAGGAGTAATTCCTTCTCGTGCGGTAGTGGATGCTTATCCCAGCCAGCCTCAGCCTCCACTAACCGGCTAGCCCGAATTCTCCCGCTCTTTTCGGAATCGACAACCTCTCTCTTCGGCTAAGCAAGTCTCAGCCACAGGAGTGTCTCGTCAATCTGAAAGACCTACTAGAACAAGGAGGAAGAATTATCGTGAGTAAGAAACCAAATTTCTGGAAGTTTAGTTTGGGCCTTGCAGTCATGGCCCTCTTGTTTGTCGGAACGTGGGCCTCAACACACGCCGGCAAAGACCTCATCACAAACGACAAAGGATCCAGTGTAGAAAATAATGTTTCCGCAACGGGGCGCTCAGTAAGCAATCCCCGTAGCGCACAACCCGATCCTCAATGCACCACTCCCGCGTGGGACGAAGTGTTTGAGATCGATGAGAACGCTCAAAAAGATGGTACGACCACCGACGATTGGAACGTTATCAATCCCGCCAATGGACTGGCTGCGAAGGGACCGGCCGGAAATGCGATAGTCCGAACCTTCGTACCGGATCCGTCAGTGAGATCGGATCTGATTTACACCGGTGGTCAGTCAAAAGACTTCAACGACGTTAGCGTCTGGCAAAATGTCGCGCGCGGCACTGGCCCGGACAAAGACGACATTCAACATGCCTACGCTGCAAAATACGTCGTGAACGACGCCACGAGCTGCAATGACGGTCACGAGGTGATCGTTTTCGGCGGCGAGCGGCCGACCAGTCACGGTGACGCGAATATCGGTTTCTGGTTTTTCCAAAACCCGGTCTTCGCAGCGAACGGTCAGTTTCTTGATTGCGATCCCACTGATCCCTCTTGTACGAACCCGCAGCCCGCGCACCATGAAAACGGCGACGTGTTTGTACTCAGCGAGTTCAGCGGCGGCGGCGGTCAGAGCTTCATCAGAGTGCTCATTTGGGTAGGAGATGACCCCAGCACAGCCGCTACCGAATGTACTAACAGGGGCGGCACTGGGCTCGATGCGAAGAGTAATGGCACGCTGTGCAACCTGCCGGCATCAAGCTTCAGTGCTACCGGCCTGACAAACACAGGCGACGCACTGGTAGACTGGCCTTACAGCAACAAAGACAACAAAGTCATCTGCACAAACGCCAATGGCACTGACGGTCCGACCGGCGATTGTACCGTTCCTACACCGGACTTCTTTGAGGGAGCAATCGACATCACCGAACTCGGGCTGGCGTCAGAATGCTTTTCCAGTTTCCTGCTGGAAACGCGCTCGTCGTCCGAGGTCAGCGCGGTCCTCAAAGATTTCGCTCTCGGTCAGTTCGAGGCCTGCCGATCGACCTGCACCAAGACGGTCAGTCCGACCACGGTGTGCGATGGAACTGGAACCACCTACACTTACTCAATTACTAATGCCGGAGGCGCAAACATCAGCATCACTGAAGTCAGAGATGACAACGCCACTGCATCGCCGACGACAGACGACTTCTTCATTAGTGGATTGACAACCTCGGGAGGCACTTGCACCAAGACACCTGTTGCCAGCGGCGCTCCACCTGCCTTTAATCTGGGACCCGGGCAGACGGCGTCGTGTACGTTGGCAGCAACACCAGGACCGGGTGTTTACACCAATGTCGTTACGTACAAGTCGGTTTCGGGAAACACAGCCTTACCCGACTGTTCGGCCACGGCAACCTTGACTGTGAATGCTCAACCAAGTCTGGCGATCAATAACTTTGCCTGTAACACGAGTGGACTTGCGTCGCAGTTGACTGTCACCGACAACAACTCTGCCGGTGGCACCTTAAACTGGTCGAAGGATGGCGTCACCGGCTTTGCAGGAAATGTCGCGACGATCAATGTAACGCTGCCCGGTGTCTACTCAGTGACAGCGACTACTACGGCAGGCTGCTCCGGTTCTGCGTCCCGTACTGTGGGGATCTGTACTACGTGTGCGCCGTAAGCACAGATTCTGAAAAGCTGAACGAAGTCGTTTAGCTGACTTGAACCGAAGGGCCGTTCTCCTTTTTTGGAAAACGGCCCTTCGCAGCTATAAAACCAGTTGAAGTGATGATTATTAGACAACTTCCAGGTAGCAACTCGTGCTGCTTTCCGCTGCACCTTTGCCGCCGGACTTCACGTGAAAAGTAACCTCGTATGTTCCCTTGCAAGCGTCGGGCGGGATTGGATATCCCACGGTCACTTGAATGCTTTGACCCGGATTCAATGTAACCCGGCCTTCGCCGCTGATCATTGTCTCCGTGCCGCAAGCCGATCGTGATGTAAACCACGTCGTAAGTCTTTGTTTACTGGTCGTATTATTTTGTACCCACGCAAATACCCCAACCGATCCGCCGGGCTGAATGGTTGAAGTGTTCGTGCGAATGCCGAGGGCGAAGCTCGAGCCTTGTGCTCTTACGGGCATTGGAGCGAGCACTAAGGCCAAACACGCAATAGCCAATACAGTTTTTACGAAATTCGAATACATAGTTAGATCTATTCTCCTTGATCCTGGGTTTTAGCAGCCGCACGCCGCTTGCCACATTGTTTGAGCAGGAATGGCTAACCCAAACCTACAGCGTCAGGATTTGCTCGTGCGAATCCTGTTTTCTCGTTGTAAGAGTTTTCCTTGAGTATGGTCGGGGGGGCCCTGCCTCAGCATTGCCGTAGTGCCAGGGGCAGGTTCGCTTGCGTGCGACATCGCCGCGCGGAAGCGAAAACTCATAATACAAACTTGCTCCATGCGAAGGCAACAAGGTTTATGGTAGCCTACCGGAGACGACTGAGTGAGGGTTCATTCATTGGCGATTAGCGATAAACGTGAAGCGATTTTGCGGGCGGCGATCAGCGTGTTCGCGCGTTGCGGCTACTTCAATTCGAAGGTTGCCGACATCGCGCGCGAGGCCGGTGTGGCCGACGGCACCGTCTACCTTTATTTCAAAAGCAAGGAAGAGATTCTGCATTCGATCTTCGATCGCAGCGTCGACGAAGCGCTTGGCGCCGCGAAAGAGCGCGTTCAATTGCTCACCGATCCGCGCGAGAAACTGCGACAGATCGCGCACATGCATCTCGAACGCCTCGGCGCCGATCGCGATCTCGCGGTCGTTTTTCAGGTTGAGCTGCGCGGCTCGACGAAATTCATGGAAGAGTTTTCCGCCGCAGGTTTTGCTGAGTACCTGTCGCTGATCCGATCGACGTTTGAAGAAGGCCAACGAGCGGGGATGTTTCGCGCGGATCTGAATGCGCGCGTGGTGGCGAAAGTGCTTTTCGGCGCGCTCGACGAGATGGCGACGAACTGGATCCTCTCGAAGCGTCGTTACAAGCTCGCACCGATGGCGGATCAGGTGCTGGACATTTTTCTCAACGGAGTGCGTGCGACGTGAACCGTGTGACGGAAAAGATCGAACGGCACACACCGGTTCCGGTGCAGCGTCCGATCGAGCCTGGTAAGCCGGCGACGCTCGTCGACGTGTTCACCAAAGTTGTGCGTGAAAACAAACGTTCCGATACGTTGAACTACAAGAGTGACGGGCGTTGGGTTTCGGTCTCGTCTGACGAAATGCTCGCGCGCGCGAAAAACATCGCCGCCGGGCTGCATGCGATCGGTATTGATCACGGGGATCGCATCGCGTTGCTGTCCGAAAGCCGCGTGGAGTGGACGCTGACCGACGCCGGTTGCATCTTCGGCGGCGTGATCGATGTGCCGATCTATCCGACGTTGACGCCGCCGCAGGTCCGCTACATCTTGAAAGACTCCGGCGCATCGGCGCTGTTTATCGAGGGACGCGAGAAGTTTGACGAGTTGAAAGAGATACTCGCCGAGTGTCCCCAGGTTAAGCAGATCGTTTACTTCGACGCGTGCGGAATGAGCGCGGCTGATGGATTGTCTTTGGCAGAGCTCGAGAAGTTGGGCCGCGAGTTTCAGCAGCAGAATCCGGGCGCACTCGATCAGTTCGCACGCGAAATCACACCTGACGACCTCGCG
>Ga0111538_10015392_pt1 | contig 10058 bp, 8 predicted proteins | sample SoiMethybrSBSTD1_FD_79669 | JGI IMG/M metagenome (GOLD analysis project Ga0111538, IMG submission 79669) | Bulk soil microbial communities from a Populus tree surrounding site in Tennessee, USA - Soil MetaG P. TD hybrid SBSTD1 (version 2)... | ecosystem: Environmental > Terrestrial > Soil > Tree... | reverse complement strand
GTCACGATCATCTGCCGGAACGGATGCCGGTATCTCCGCGCCGCCTCCAGCTCTCTCGGCTCGGTCGCCCCGGCCAGGGCCAGGCAGGCGACGATGGGTCGGCTCCCGACTGTGAGCCCGGCGTCCGCCAGGCATTGGCCGGTGGCATCGAGCACGGACCTGAAGCTTTCGTCCAAGTCCAGCCGCACGTTGGCCGGGCCCGCCACGCCCACACCGAGAACGAGGCCCGAACTGTCGCAAAGGCGGGCGCGACATTGCGTGCCGCCGCCATCGACTCCCAGAAAAAGCAGGCGATCCTCCACTTGCGATCCTCGACGCTTACACTCATTTATGGATGAACGCGGCGGAATCCATACGGAGGTCGCGCCTTTTTCCGGTTGGCCGATGGAAACTGAACGCCCAAGCCCCCGATATTCCGGCATCGACGATTGGCAGCCCGCCGACATCCTGGACGCGATGATCGAGGGACAGTTCTCCGCCGTGGCCGCGGTGCGCACCGCCAGGCCGGCACTCGAGCGGGCGGCGCTGGCGATGGAGGCGCACCTGCGCGAGAAAGGGCGCCTCATCTACGCGGGTGCCGGAACTTCCGGGCGGCTGGCAGTGCAGGATGGCGCCGAGCTCATGCCGACCTTCAGCTGGCCGCCGGAGCGTCTCTTGCTGCTCATCGCCGGCGGCAGCAACGCCATGGTGCGCGCGGTGGAGGGTGCGGAGGACGAGGGCGCGCAAGCCGCCGAGCAGGTGCGGCGCCACGGCGTCGGCGCCGACGACGTGCTGATCGCGGTGGCGGCCAGCGGAACGACGCCATTTACGCTCGCATGCCTGCGCGAGGCCAGGCGGCTGGGAGCTTTGACCATCGGCATTGCCAACAACCACGGGACACCGCTTCTCGAGGACGCCGAGCATCCCATTTTCCTGCAGACCGGTCCGGAGCCGATCGCCGGCTCCACGCGCATGAACGCCGGCACGGCGCAGCGGATCGCCCTCAACCTCTTGTCCTCGCTGCTGATGATCCGCCTCGGCCGGGTCTACAAAGGCCTGATGGTCGACGTCCAGGCCACCAACGCCAAGTTGGCGTCGCGCCGGGAGGCGATGTTGCTCAGCCTCACGGGGCGGAGCAGGGGGGATGTGCGCGAGGCCCTCGAGCGGACGCAGGGCAGTGTCAAGCTCGCGGCGTTGCTGCTCGAAGGCTGCGATCTGGACCTGGCCAGGACGGCGCTCGACAGCGCCGGCGGGCGGCTGCGGGCCGCGATCGCGCTGGTTGCGCAGGAGAAATGCCGCACCCCGCCTCGCGCGCAGGTCCCTGAACGGGAATGACGTCGTAGCCTCCACAGCCCGGCAGATTGCGGCCGAGTTTGCCAAAATGGCGGGATAGGGTGTGCAGCATGGCCAAGCATCTCATGCCCCGCCGGATCGCTATCAGCCTGTCCGTCGCGCTTTATCTCGCGCTGGCGCTGGCGCTTGTCTGCTCCGCGGCGCAGGCTATTTGGCTGAGCAAGGTGATGGGCGCGGCCGAGACTGCCGGGGCGCGCACGGGTAAGCTGGGACTCGGTGCACTCGACAATGCCGCAGCCCATGTCAAGGCGCTGCCCGCCATGGCGGAAAGGCCGGCGCTTGCGGCCCAAGCCACGCAGGAGGGGCACTGGCGCTTCGTCAACCGGGCGGGCGAGACATTCACGGCCGGCACGCCCGAGGAGATGAAGCGCGTCGCCAGCGTGCTGCTGCCCGATGCCAAGGCCGATGCCAAACTGTCGCTCTATGTCACCGAGGACACCATCCTTCTCAATCGCGCGGCGCTCAAGGAGCTGCCCGTGGGCACCGAGCTCAACGTGGTCGTCGGCGGAGAGAGCTATCGCGTCCTGCGGCAGGGCGAGGGCGCAGCCGAGCGCTTCTATGCCCAGGTGCGCTCCAACCTCATGGTCGAGATGTCGAGCCGCAAGGCCTTCGAGGAGGCGGTGTGGCAGCTCACCCGTCCGCTCAAAGCCGCCAACGTGCGCATCCTCGCGCTGGAGCCAGGCGGCCCGTCGCGGCTTGCTTCTTCCCCGCGCATCGATCCAGCCACCAAGCGCGCCCTCGTCGACACGATCGAACCCGCGAGCCTCGCGACCGCACTGGGTGCGGTGCGCGGCCAGACCGTGCTGGTAACGGGTCGCGTCGACGGGCGCGTCCTCTACGTGCAGCCTTCCAGCGGACCGGAGAAAAGCCTGCTGGTCCCGGACCTCTTCAAGGCGGCGGAGGAGGCGGACGTCAACCTGGTTGTGCTGCGCGCCGCCTCTACGCCGCGCCAGCCCGGCGGCCGCAACTGGCTGTGGCAGAGGGTGGAGGTGAAGGGACTCGAGCAGGCCATGCAGCATGCCCGGCTCGCCGATTTCCTCAATGCGTTGGGGGCGCCGAATGCCCGCTTCGTGGTCTCGGCCGCCCCCTCCGGCCGACGCACCGCGCTGGACATCAGGCCCAGCACGGAGCTCGCTGGCGGACCACTGCAAAAACCTGTCGGCGACCTTTTCTCCGACCTCACCGGACGCATCGTCGTCGCCGGCCTGCAGGCCGACCTGCGCAGCGCCGAGCGGCAGACGGAGCTCGACCAGCGGCTCATTCCCGGCATCCCCTCGGACTTCCAGCTTGGATATGCCGTGCTGGTGCTCCTGGGGCTATTCGGCATACCGGTGTCGCGCGCGTGGTGGCGGCGCATCTGGCCGCCGGAAGCAGCAACGGAGTATGCAGGCCGCACAGGCTACGTGGCGGCCCGCACCGTGCGGACGTTGGCGTTTCTGCTGCTGTTCCTGCCGCTGACGGCGCCGGTGAGCGCCCCCTACAGCCTGGCGCGGCAGATCTGGGACGTCGTCATGACGCCTCTGCGCTGGTGGCGCTGGCTGACAGGACGGCGCCCGGCGACCGCTGCCTGAACCGGCAACCGTGCTTACGAGCGCCGCACCAAGGCCGGCGTCAGCTCTTTCAACGCCGGTGCGCCGACCTGTTGCATCGCGGCGCGAAGCTCTGCGCGGAGGATTTCAAGCACGCGCTCGACCCCGGGCTGGCCGAATGCGCCGAGGCCCCAAAGGTAAGGCCGGCCGATGCACACCGCCCGTGCGCCGATCGCCAGCGCCTTGACGATATCGGTGCCGCGCCGGAACCCGCTATCTACCAATACGGGCATGCGGCCGGCGACTGCCTCGACGATCTCCGGCAGGGCCTCGATGCTCGAGCCGCTACCGTCCTCGGCGCGGCCGCCGTGGTTGGACACCACAATCGCGTCGATGCCGTGCTCGACCGCCAACCGTGCATCCTCGGGCGCAAGGATTCCCTTGAGCACGAGCTTGGTGCGCACGGTATCGCGCAAGCGCTTGACGAAGTCCCACGTCAGGTTCGGCGTGGCGGTGCCCGGGACGCCGCCGACGTCGATGCCGGCGAAATTCGGCTTGCGGGAAAGATAGCTGCCGAGCGCGTGACAGCTTGCGCAGTCGCGCCCATCGAGGCGCCGCAGGCGGATGTAGGTCTCCCACTTCTGCGGCCCCAACGTATCAACGGTGAGCACGATCACAGGACAACCGGCCCGCTCGGCGCGCTGCGCGAGACGGTCGCCGATCGTCCAGTCGCGCGTCGGGTAGAGCTGAAACCAGATCGGGCCTCCGCGCGCGGCGATTGCCTCCTCGACGGACGCCGTGGCCACGGTCGAGAGGATTTGCAGGTGGTTGCCGACCCTCGCGGCCTTGGCCACGGCCACCTCGCCATCGGCATGGAAGGCCCGGTTACTCCCGGTCGGGGCAATGACGATCGGGCTGTCGTAGGTGGTGCCCAGGATCTCGCAGCGCATGTCGATCTTGCCGACGTCGACAAGCCGGCGCGGGCGCAGCTGGAACTTCAGGAAGCCGTCCCGATTGCCGCGCAGCGTCGCTTCGTCGTCGAGGCCCGTGGCCATGTAGCCGAAATGGGCCGGCGGCACGTTTTTTCGCATTACCGGCTCGAAGTCGAAGACGCTGAGGGCGTCCTTGGGATCGGCGATCGCGGCGTCGAAGTCGCGCGGGGCCCAGGCCATCGGATCCGCCGGCCTCGGCGGCGGCGCGGCGCTCTGCGCATGGGCCGACGATGCAAGCAGGGGGCTGGCAGCCACGAACTCGAGGAACCGCCGGCGGCTGACAGTCTGGCGCAATGGCGTCATGCGTGCGCCCCTGGTGTGCCGGGGAATGTCAGGGGCGGAGCGGTGGGCTCGGCATCGAGCCGCACGGCGATGCCTTCGAGCGCCGGCTTGGGCGCCGGGTATTCCTTCATCACGTAGGGGTCGTGGCCCGGAACGATGTGGCGCTGGGTGGGTGCCAGCCTCTCCAGCGTGCGGTAGGCGTCGAGCATCTGGCCGATGTGGAAAGCGGTGGTGAAGGGGCGGTTGGTGCCCATGTTCTCGTAGTAGTGGGTGGCGTCGGAAGCGAGCACCAGCCAGCCGCGGCGCGTGTTGACGCGCACCGACTGCAGGCCGTCGGAATGCCCGTAGGTGGGATGCAACGTCAGCCCAGGGGCGATTTCCACTTCGCCCGCGTGCATCTCCACCCGACCCTTGAAGTTGAGCCGCACCATGCCGACCACGTCCTCCACGTGAAAGCTGTTGCCAATGCGGGGATAGCGCATGTACCTGCCGGTGGCGTAGGCCATCTCGCGCTCCTGCAGGTGGAAGCGCGCGTTCGGGAACTTGTGGAAATTGCCGACGTGGTCGTAGTGCATGTGCGTCAGGATCACGTCGCGCACGGCGCCGGATTCCACGCCGAGCAGCGCAAGGCTGTCGACAGGGCAGCGCAGGAACGTGCGCTTGCGCTCCCTGGCCGTCTCAGCGGTGAAGCCGGTGTCGACCACATAGGCGCCGGCGGGGCCCACCGCCACCCACACGTAGTAGTCCATGGGCATCGGCCCGTCGTGAGGATCGCCGCCGATGAAGTGGTCCCGGCGCTGCGCCTCGCGGGTGGCATAGCGGAGGGCGAACACCTCGTACTGGGGCAACTGCGCTGTCTGCATGGGAAGAGACCTGCTGATCGCGTGGCTCGGCAGGATACCCTCAAGCGACCGTGCGTGGCGATCCCGTGTAGCGGATGTGCAACGGGGATCGCAGGAATGTTGGTACGAACCGATACGCGGAAGCCTCTGCCTCTCGCTGAGTCAGCGCGCCGCTTCATGCGGTCGTTAGCGGCCTCAGTTCTCGTAAGGCACGTAGGTTCCATTGGAGCTTTTCTCCAACGCTTTGCGATCGAGGATCGTGATCTTGCCGCGACGGGTGGTGATGAAGCCCGCTCTTTCCAGTCCCTGAAGCGCCAGGGTTACGCCTGGACGATGCGTGCCGAGCATGAGGCCGAGAAACTCGTGCGTCAGAGCGAGTGTTTCACCGCCTAGACGGTCGTGCGCCATCAGGAGCCAGCGGGCAAGCCGCTCTTCGATCTTGCTGCGACCGTTGGCAAGGGCGGTGGTCGTGGTCTGGGCCAGGAAGGCATAGGCATAGCGCAGCATCGCGCGATGCAGTGCGGGGCTCTGCTCGTCCACCTCGCGCAATCGGGCTGCGCTCACGCGTTGGCCGTTGCCGGCGACCTGGATATAGGTCGAGTGTTGGGCCCGATCGCCTCCCAGCACAACCGCAAGGCCCGTCATGCCCTCGCGGCCGATGATGCCGACTTCAATGCTAGGCTTGTCCGAGCCGTTGGCAACGACCGACGCGAACCCAGATTCGGGGAAATACACGTGATCGATCCGCTTACGGCGCGTCTCTAGGGTTTTGCGTATCGGCAGGTCGACCGGCTCGAGGTGGGGCTCGATCAGCGCGAAATCCTGGCGCGGCAGGCCCGCCAGAATGCGATTGGACGACATGGGCCATCTCTGGCGCGGGCTAAGCGCGAAGCTGCCAGAGGCAGACGGCCTATTTGCTATTGGCCGAGATGTCCCGAGCGCCGACCAATCCTTAGAGCGCAGCAAGCGCGATGATCGGCAGAAGAAGGCCACGCTCGTTGAGCTAGGACGAGCCGGTGCTGCTGGAGCAAGGATACTCTCGTGAGGCGGAATCGCCTAATTCCTTCAGAAATGTGCGATCTTCTACATTTTCTGGAACCATTCATCTTTCAACACTTCTTGGAACCATTCATCGGCTGGCCTGTTGCCCTCCTAAGGTCGCATGAGTCGGAGCATCTCAAGCTCCCGGTGGCCTCCCTGAGGAACATGGCGATGAGGAAGGCAGTCCACGATGGGAGCGATGCGTCCTGCAAAAACCGCCTTTGGGAGCGCGCTGGGGCTGATCGCCAAGAGGCTACGCTCAGACGGCGAGGGCGTCGCACGCGAGCCCCTGCCTGAGCGGTGGATCGATCTCATCAAGTACCTCGATGCGCAGGAGCGCCGTCCAAGCGAGCGCATGGAAGCGCACGAGGGGAAACGAAAATTCGAGTGAACCGCGCAGGTATTCGAGTGAACCGCGCGGGTTGTGGCTCAGATGCGGCAAGGCCCTGACTGAGCACAGCATTTGGGCGGGACTCCCGTCACCTGACGCCCATCGACCCCAGGCGTTTGCTCGATCGCAACCGCTACGACAAGCTCGCAACCACATCCTTCGCCTTCATCCAACTTGCTTGAGTGCCCGCGCCCGTGCTGGCGTGAGCCCGCAAACAATATCTTGCTTGCGCCCAACTTGGCGCGTCGAATGAATGCACGGCGGATCGCCGAGGGAGAATGGGGCCTCTGCCCGCAAATCATCGATTGAGCCCATGGAGGAGACGCATGGACACGACACGACGTGCAATCTTGACTGCGGGTGGCGCGGCGCTTGCCGTGGCGCCGGCCGCCCCCCGCGCCTTCGCGCAGTGGCGCATGAACGATCGCTATCCCGATCCGGCCGTCGAAGTGCTCGATCCGAGCTTCAGCAAGTACCGGCTGGCGCTTGCCAGCGTCGAGCGCATCGCCACGGGCACGCGCTGGAACGAAGGTCCGGTGTGGTTCGGCGATGGCCGGTACCTGTTGTGGAGCGACATCCCCAACAACCGCATTATGCGCTGGCAGGAGGAGACTGGCGCGGTGAGCGTGTTCCGCCAGCCCTCCAACAACGCCAACGGCAACACCCGCGACCGCCAGGGTCGGCTCGTCACCTGCGAGCACGACGCGCGCCGCGTCACGCGCACCGAGTACGACGGCACCGTCACTGTCATCCTGGACAAGTTCGACGGCAAGCCGCTCAACTCGCCCAACGATGTGGTGGTCAAATCCGACGACTCGATCTGGTTCACCGATCCGCCGTTCGGCATCCTCGGCAACTACGAGGGACACGTGGCGACGCCCGAGCTGCCGACCAACGTCTATCGCTTCGACCCCAAGACAGGCCGCGCGACGGTGGCGACCGGCGACGTCAACCGGCCGAACGGGCTCGCCTTCTCGCCCGACGAATCGAAGCTCTACATCGTCGAGGCAGCCGCGACGCCGCGCGTGATCAAGGTGTTCGACGTCACCGACAACGGCACCAAGCTCGCCAACGGCCGCGTGTTCCTGACCGCCGAGCCCGGCGGCACGCCGGACGGCTTCCGCCTCGACGTCGACGGCAACCTGTGGTGCGGGTGGGGGATGGGCAACGAGAAGCAGGACGGGGTCAAGGTGTTCGACCCGACGGGCAAGCCTATCGCCTTCATCGCGCTGCCCGAGCGCTGCGCCAACGTCTGCTTCGGCGGCGTCAAGCGCAACCGACTGTTCATGGCGGCGAGCCACTCGGTGTACTCGCTCTATGTCAACACGCAGGGCGTGAAGGGCGGGTGAGGGCCTAACAGCTCAGGCCGGCTGCTGCGTGATCCAAGCGTGCCGCCAAGGCGAGGTTGATTTTCGGCAGCTCTTGGCAATTCAGCCGAATATATAGCGGCGCGTGCCCAACGCGAGCGCTTGCCGACGTCGCACCAAGGCCATATCACGTCTGGACAGGCGATGGCGGGTGGGGCTCGAATTGGAGGACCGGATCGACAGCAGGGAAGCGTGGCTGATCACCGTAGCTTCCACGATCATTGCTTCGATTGCGCTTGGCGCCCCCTACATCGTCATCGTTGCCTTGAAATCGGTTGCCACCGATCTCGGCGGTTACCGCTCGGTTCCCTCGGCGGCAGCCTCGCTTGCCATGCTCGGCACAGGCATCGGCGGCCTTGGCATGGGTTGGCTCGCCGAACGGGCAGGCGTCAGATGCGTCGTTATCTTCGGCGCCCTCATGGTGTGCGCCGGACTGGCTCTGTCGTCAGGCGGCGAAGTCTGGCAGCTCTACGTGGGGCACGGGCTCCTGGTCGGCTTGCTTGGAAACGCGGCCATCCACGCGCCGCTCTACGTCTACGTCACCCGCTGGTTCGAACGCCGCCGTGGCACGGCGCTGGCGTTGATTGCAAGCGGGCAATATATGGCTGGTGCCTGCTGGCCGCCGCTGTTCGAGCGCGCGGTTGCTGCCTACGGCTGGCGTGCGACAATGGCGGCGTTCGGGCTCGTTGTGGCAACATTGGTGGTGCCGCTTGCCGTGCTGTTTCTGAGGCCACCGCCCGAAGCGCCCAAAGCAACTGGCCTGGCGCAGTCGGAGCAGCGAGCCCGCAAGGTGCTCGGACAGCAGCCGAACGTGGTATTCGCCATGCTTGCCGGGGCCGCGTTCCTGTGTTGCGTCCCGATGTCGATGCCGTCCTCGCATCTGATAGCGCTCTGCGGCGATCTCGGCGTTGCGCCGACCCGAGGTGCCGCAATGTTGACGGTGTTGCTGGCGTGCGCCTTCATCAGCCGGCAGCTCTGGGGTTGGATCTCCGACCGCATCGGCGGCCTGACGACACTGCTTGTCGGTTCATTGGCCCAGGCGGCGGCGATGACAGGCTTCATCGTCACCCAGGACGAAATGGGATTGCTCGTCGTCGCCGCAGCCTTCGGCCTTGGCTTCAGCGGCCTGATCCCCGCCTATATCCTGACGGCTCGCCAGCTGTTTCCAGCGCACGAGGCAAGTTGGCGGATACCGACGCTGTTGCTGACGGGCATGTCGGGCATGGCCGCGGGGAGCTGGTTGGCCGGCGTGCTCTACGACTATTTCGGCTTCTATGCCCCGGCGTTCGCCACGGGGCTCGCCTTCAACCTGGTCAACGCCGCCATCGTTGCCGCTCTCCTACTGCTGTGGCGGCAGTCGGCGTCGCGTGTCGCACTAACCTGAATCGGACCCGCGCGCAGCCGAAACGTGCTCAAGCCACCAGCACGATTTTGCCGAAGTGGGCGTTGGCGCGCATGTGGGCAAGCGCAGCGGCAGCCTGGTCGAGGGGAAAGGTGCGGTCGATGGGGAGCTTGAGCTTGCCGCTCTCGACATGGGGCCACAGGTCGGCGCGCATGACGCGCACGATCGCGCGCACCTCCTCCAGCGAGCGGGTGCGGAAGGTCACGCCGATATAGTCGATGCGCTTCATGGCGTGCAGGTCGAAGTCGAACTCGCCCTTGAAGCCGCCGAGGCGGCCGACGTTGACGATGCGGCCGAGCACGGCCGCGGCCTTGAGGTTCTGGTTGGCGACGCTGGCGGAGACTTGATCGACGATCAGGTCGACGCCCTTCTTGTCGGTGGCCTTGAGAACTTCGTCCGCCCAGTCCTTCTGAGTCGTGTCGATGGCGAGATCGGCACCGAACTCCTTCAAACGCTCACGCCGCTTGCCGTTGGTGGAGGTCCCCATCACCAGCCGCGCGTCCCTGAGCTTGGCGATCTGGAGGCCCATCAGGCCGACGCCGGAGCTGGCACCCTGGATCAGCACGGTCTCGCCCGCCTTCAGGCGACCGGCGGTGACGAGGGCATTGTGCATGGTCTGCAGGGCCACGGGCAGCGTTGCTGCCTGCTCCCAGCTCATGTTGTTGGCGGGGATCGCCGAGACGCGACCCCAGTCGGCGACGGCATACTCAGCATAGCCGCCGTTGCCCGAGCACATCACGCGGTCCCCGGGCTTTACGGTCTTGACCTCGGCGCCAACCGCCTCGACCTCGCCGGCGAACTCGAGACCAAGCACGGCGCCCAACCCGCCGGCGCTGCCGTGCATGTGGCCCGACGCCATGATGACGTCGGCACGGTTGAG
>Ga0111538_10015391_pt1 | contig 10058 bp, 5 predicted proteins | sample SoiMethybrSBSTD1_FD_79669 | JGI IMG/M metagenome (GOLD analysis project Ga0111538, IMG submission 79669) | Bulk soil microbial communities from a Populus tree surrounding site in Tennessee, USA - Soil MetaG P. TD hybrid SBSTD1 (version 2)... | ecosystem: Environmental > Terrestrial > Soil > Tree... | reverse complement strand
TTTGCCATCGACTTTTTCAAGAGTCATGCGCATGATCTTCGAGTGCCCCTGATCACTAACGAAGTACTGACCCGCGAATGGCCCGAACGCACCAGCGGTTGTATCTTCAAGAATTTCTGCGGTGGAGATGCCCATAAGCGTGTGCGGAAACCAGACAGCTGGAATTTTGAGCTCCTTAATAATTTTAGCAGCTTCGTGCATAGGCTGGCCGTTATCAACTTTAGCAAGTTCTTCCCGTGTAAGTTTGAGAGGGGACTCGGGTTCTTTGGTCCAGCGCAAACCGCCTGCATTCCCTGCGAAATCACCTTTCTCCAGATGTGTGATTCTACCGGATCCGACCCAGTCACCCTGGTTTTCAGAATAGAAAATGTCGTTGGCTGAATTTACCATGATCCCAGCCGGAGACCTTAGGCCAGTTGCAAAGGGTTCCATGGTGCCGTCTTCCTTGATCTTCAGCAACCATCCGTGCCATTTGCCCAATCCTTCACCATAACCTATCCACGCGACGTTAAGCGCTACGTACATATTACCCTGTTTATCGAAGATCGGGCCATACGCATATTCGTGATAGTTGCCGCTGAGATCGAACTTGTATATCGGCTCATAGAGGTCAGCTCTTCCATCATTGTCGGTATCAGTAATCTTCGTGAGTTCTCCGCGCTGTGTACAATAAAATGATCCGTTCCGGTATGTTAACCCTAGGACTTCGTGCATACCCGTAGCAAAACGGCTGTAGTGAGGTTGAGTGCTGTATGCATTGTCGATCATCCAGATATCGCCTCGGCGCGTGCTGACTGCAACCCTGCCGTCATTTAATACTGCTATTCCACCAACTTCGAGTTTGATATTTTCCGGTATCGAAATGGTTCGCAGCTCGTAAAAATCTTCTTCAGTGAGAGGTCGTGTAGTCTGGGCGTGGCAAGCAAGACCAAGGCCAATTATGAAAAGTGGTAGTATTATCTTCATTGATATTAGGATGCCTTTTATATTAGCCTTATCGCTTACCATAACAATGAGTACGTTATCTGTGATGAATTGCCGTTAACCGCTACAACCAATTCTTTCTTGTTGCCGATGCTTCGCAAGAAAGGTTTATTCGTACCCGATGTTGTAATTTGAACATAATAGCGTTGGTCGTCTACGGCAAAAACATTATCAGAAACCTCCTTTATGTCTCTTCCTTCAGCGAGTCGTAGCAGCAAGACTCCTGTAACAGGAGCATTTGAAAAGCTGAAGCTTCGCCTTATTCCCCGTGCGCCGTCTAACGGGATGAATGAGTCTTTCAACGTTACGTTTTTATACAAGTAGCTGAATGTTGGATAACCCGCAGGATCTAATGAATAACCTTTGTACAAAAGATCTTTCGGGTTAATCAATGTATCGGGTAAAGGAGCATTTTGTTCTGATACAATTCCGACGTTAACCTTGTCGGTGAACTTTACAGTTGCTCCCATTGACGTAGCGGTTTGTGGTTCACCGCGTTCGTACCACATTTCTGTGACATTCAAAAATTCACCTCGCCACACTTGAAGTATCGTCCCCTGATTAAGGTCGTATGAATAGTTTACCCCTGTTGGATCGCCGACTGAGATAACATGGGTTTTCTTTTTACCCTCATGCATCATAAACGAACGCACCAGCTCTGGTCCGGATGTTGGAGTTACATCGATGAGTGGAGTAGGAGGGAGTGGTGGTAGAGACGCTGGCGTGTGCATGGCCTGCGGTCGTGAATTAAGCTTTCCTATGTAAAGGCCAACACCAGTTGGCGCCCATGAAAAATCTTTCAGATATGCGAACTCGATGGCATGCTTGCCTGCGCTGAGCTTCCGGGAAATGACATAATCGTCGAACAGCTCGCGAGTACGCACGATCTCTTCACCATCGACACTCAATCTCGCCTTTCCAATCTTTTTGATGATGAACTGATATTCGGTGTTTTCTTTGAGATTTAACGAACCGTTGAATACAAGACACATCTTGTTCGGATTGTCTGCAAGCTTTATATCAATCGCTTCGGCTGACCCTTTCCTCACAAGATGGCGGGGCTCTACATTGGGAAACTCGTTGAAGTCACCTTCGTAGTATTCATAGGTCAATCCATCAAATGCGACTTTAAATTCGTCAAGCAACGCATACTTAATGTTGCGAAATGCGACAGGTCCATGGTCGCCTTGAATCACGATGGGTCCCATTGGCTTTTCATCGTTGAAGGCCGAAGCACGTGTGGGTCCTGAAAGTATCACGTGTTCATGTATCACTATGCCATTGAGGGATACTTTTACAAATTGAGCAGGTTCGACCTTCTTCCCTGCGGCGTCAAAGCGCGCCGCTCTGAATTCAATTTCCAGATGTTGCCAAAGATTAGGAGCTAAACTCGCATTCGTTCTGGCTGGATGTCCTTCGAATCCTTTCTTTCCTTCTGGCTTTTTATCGTCCCAACGTTCATAGATACTCCCACAATCCGTCACGTGGGGCACCTTCTTTGCCCAACTATCGAAAAGCTGTATCTCATATCTTCCTTGCAAGTATATCCCTGAGTTTGAACCTTTCGCCATATTAAAATCGAGGGAAAGAAAAATATCGCCGTGTTCCAGCTTCGTGAACAGGTTACTCTCAGGTTTGGTGCGAAGACCCTCTTCAAAATCATTGAACAGTATTCCCGTTCCGGATTCAGCTTTTGACTTAGCGTCGTTGAATCCACCTTGAATGTTGCCTTTTATTTTCCAGTTCTTCGCGGGGTCGCGGAATTCTGACAGATCATTCAGTGACAACGGTGTCAGAGTATAGAATTCATTCTGGGCGAAAACGTTGATCTGCAACAGAATGAAACAAGACAATAGAATTCTATAAGGCATGTCTGGGATTTGTGATCGGAAGGTTATCGGCCAAAGATATTCAAAAAGTCACTTTGACCATAAGTTGCATTCGTGAATATTTAATTTCAAATTAACTTCGTATAGTTTAATAGAACTTATGGCTGACAATGAATTGAAATCGGCGATAACAAGGAGATCTTTGCTAAAAAGGGCAAGTGCCTTGTTGCTGTTGAATTCATTTGCGGGTTCCATTCTGATAGGCGCGACGCGTCGGCAAATTCGCATAAGTGCCTGTGATTGGTCAATCGGGAAGAGCAGCGATCCTGGAGCATTTGATGTGGCGAAGGAAATCGGGCTTGAAGGAATACAAGTGAATCTGGGTGGTATCAAGAACAACCTGCATCTCAGAGAGCCAGAAAGACAGCGGCAATACCTGGAAAAGTCTAAAGAAAGTGGCATCAGGATCTCAAGTCTTGCAATTGCAGAGTTGAACAACGTACCCTACAAAGAAGACCCTCAAACCGAAGTCTGGGTATCCGACAGTATCGATGTGGCAAAAAATCTTGGAGTCAGTGTAATTCTTCTCGCATTCTTTCATAAAAATGATCTTCGTGGCGATGAAAAGGGTAAGCAGGAAGTAATCCGACGCTTGAAAGTTGTAGCGCCCAAAGCTGAGCGTATGGGTATTACGTTAGGGATCGAATCTTATCTAAGCGCCAACGAGCTTGTTGATATTATTCAAAAAGTGGGATCAAAATCGGTGAAAGTTTATTACGACTTCCGAAACTCCGCTGATGCTGGTTATGATGTAATAAAGGAAATCAAGTTCCTGGGTAAGGATGCGATCTGTGAGTTGCACATGAAGGAGAATGGATTCCTTTTAGGAAAGGGTACACTGGACTGGAAACGTATCGGCGAAACATTGATGGAAATAGATTATGTGGGCGACGGTTGGATGCAAATTGAAGGAGCTATTCCAAAAGACGCTGATATCATAGAAAGCTATCGAAGCAATTTGAACTTCCTGAAAGATATTTTCGGTCCGTGAACCGAGTGAATTTGAATTATGAAATGTGTTCTATTCGCAGCGTCGTTGACGTTCTTTTTACTAGCCGGTTGCATGCCAAAAGCAATTGACAATCCGCTACTATACTTACCCGAAGATCTGGAGGCCACCTTGTGGGCCGAATCACCAATGTTCTTTAATCCAACTGATATCGATATCGATTCAAAAGGAAGGCTTTGGGTTACGGAAGCTGTTAACTACAGAAATTATAACAATGACTCCACACGCGCATTGCATCATTCAAAAGGTGATAGAGTCGTTATTCTGGAAGATACCAACAACGATGGCAAGGCGGATGTTTCCAAAGTTTTTGTAGAAGACAAAGACCTCGTTTCACCGTTGGGTATAGCCGTGATCGGGAATCAGGTCATTGTATCCTGCTCGCCCAACCTGATCGTGTACACCGATGCGGATGGTGACGATAAGCCGGAAAAGAAAGAGATTATTTTAACGGGTTTCGGCGGACTTGACCATGACCATTCATTGCACGCGATAGTCGGTGGTCCGGATGGTAAATGGTACTTCAATACAGGAAATGCCGGACCCCATGTAGTAAAGGACAAAAGCGGATGGACTCTTCGGTCGGGAAGCATCTATACTGGCGGGTCGCCTTATAACAATAAGAATCAAGGTAACATGAAGAGCGACGACGGAAAAGTTTGGGTGGGGGGACTACTACTGCGCATAAATCCCGATGCAACAGGGTTAAAAGTAATGGGTCACAACTTTAGAAATTCTTATGAGTCAGCGATCGACTCATATGGAAATCTTTGGCAAAACGATAACGATGATCAGGTTGTTGCGTGCAGAACATCCTGGTTGATGGAAGGTGGTAATGCGGGATACTTCAGCACGGATGGCACGCGATACTGGCAGGCTGATCAACGTCCGTGGCAAGACATTTTCACGGCGCACTGGCATCAGGACGATCCTGGTGTTATGCCGGCTGGAGACAAGAGCGGTGCGGGTGCCCCGACCGGTATCGTGCTCAATGAAAGTAACGCGTTAGGTGAAAAGTATCGGGGGATATTATTGAGTGCCGATGCAGGTAGGAATGTGGTGTTCGGATATCATCCTGTTATCGACGCGTCCGGATACGATCTCCCTATGCGTCAGAATTTCATCACTTCATTGAAATCTGATAACGAAGGATATGTGTGGAATGACAGTGCGCAAAACGCGGATCATGATAAGTGGTTTCGTCCCAGTGATGTGGCTATCGGTACCGACGGCGCAATCTATGTTGCTGATTGGTTCGATCCCGTAGTGGGCGGTCATCAGATGCATGACTCCATTGGATATGGCAGGATCTACAGGATAATTCCGAAAGGAAAGGAACTCAAAGCCCCCAAACTAGACTTCAAATCCTTAGAAGGACTGATCGAAGCGTTCACAAGTCCTGCCATCAATGTACGCGCGTATGCATTGCAATTGTTAAAGGCGAAAGGAGAGGAAGCAATCCAGCCAACTTTGAAGTTACTTGAACACGAAAATCCCTACGATCAGGCGCGGGCTGTTTGGTTATTGTCTTTGTTAGGAGAGAAAGGGAAAGGAGAGACGATCAAACTACTTGGACATGACGATGCGATGATGCGTGCCGTAGCAATTCGCGCTCTTAGGCAGACAGAAATGGATATTTTACCATTCGCCGGGCAATTAAAGAACGATCCGTCGTCGTTTGTCCGCAGAGAAGTGGCGATTGCGTTGAAAGACTATCCATACGAAAAAATAAAGGACATACTTCGTGTGCTGGCAGAAGGATACGATGGAAAAGACAAATGGTACCTTGAATGCATTGCATCAGCTGTTGAAGGAAATGAAGAAGATTTTTATAAGGTTGTTCGGTCGATTCACAATGCGGAAAATAAGTTGCCTACCGAATGGAGCGAATCATTTTCTTCTTTTACATGGCGACTACATCCTGCATCTTCAGTAAATGATTTGAAGACCAGGGCAGCTAATACCAGAATATCTGAACAGGAAAGGTCGAAAGCGATGACAGCCCTTTCATTCATTAACACAAAAGAGGCAGTGGTTGCTATGATCGAGCTTTCAAGTTCTCCAATACAGGATGTGAAAGAACAGGCCTCATACTGGGTAGCATTCCGTCAAAGCAATGACTGGTTTGCGTTGTATGATTGGAACAAATCTGGTATCGACACCGAGCATCAAAGGCAGTTGGCGTCAATGAAAGTGAAAATGGCAAAGATCCTCGACGACCATTTACCTTTTGATGAAAAGAAATGGAGCGCCCAGGATATGGCGAAAAATCCAATTGGCGGGCAGATGTTATTGACGATGGCCTCGGAAAACAAACTGCCAAAGGACTTATACCCCGTAGTCGAGAAGAACATATTCAAGAATCCCGACGCTGGTGTTCGCATTCAGGCTTCCAATGTATTCCGCACTTCCGGCACGGACGGCGATTATTCGATCAACACAATAACAGGACTAAAGCACGACGCTGTCGAAGGCAAACAGATTTTTGAAACTAATTGTGCTTCGTGTCATCGGGTAAGAAACAACGGTGGTGATATTGGTCCCGAGCTGACCTTTGTTCAAAAAAAGTTTGATCGACCTGGACTCCTCGATGCAATCATCAACCCGAGTGCCGGAATTGTATTTGGCTATGAACCCTGGCTGATCACCACCACTGCAGGTGAATCATTTTTTGGCTTTATTGTGGCCGACGGCGATCATACGTTGGTATTGAAGGATATCAATGGAAAGAAACACGTAATAGACGCAAAAAATGTCAACTCGCGAAAGAAGCAGGAAAACAGCCTTATGCCTGAGCCAGCTTCGCTTGGACTCACCGAGCAAAACCTCGCAGACGTCGCTGAGTATATAATGACATTGAAGTAATCGACTTTTGCTCAGCTTTTGGAGTAGTTACTTTGTGCGATTCACCTACCATTGTCCGAAGAATTTGCTAAATTCAGGAATACAATTGTGAGGTTATGAAAATGTTGACTCTGGTCCTGTTTATGTCATTTTTCATTCAGGACCCAATTCCTTACAAACCGTCCGAAGAATTCGATCTAAAATTGAATTTTGAGTTCAAGGACAGGAGTTCTGGCCGTGATCCTAATAAGATCGATATGGACATGTCCCCCAAGGAGTACCAAAAAAAGAACGGCACCGGAGTTCTTCCATATCTCCATCTCAATCTTAGAGTATTGACTCAGCAGTCCAACGAAATGAGGGTAAAAGTCATCGAGAACGGTAACAGAAACGTGTTAAACAAAAAGTTTGATGCTTCCATAGTTTTAAAACTTGACTGTGGATTCACAGATGACATTAAAGACCGCGTGGGTGCTTATGAGTATACTGTAGTTTTCCTTAATGAGGACAAGGCCCCGGTAAGCAGAATCGTAATCTATTTCGAAAAGGACGGCACTTACCTTGTGAACGGTCAAAACCGTGGTAAAATCTGATCGTCACGCACAATACGTTATAAGTTGCCTTATAAACGCCATTTAACACGTGCAATTGCTCATTTCAAAAACCTTACCGTATAAATTAATTTTTCTACGTTAATTCGTGCTGGAGGAATTTCGACGAATCATGAGGATACTTTGCCTTTTGCTTTTTCTGCCGCTGTTCGCTTATTCGCAATCGAGGCGCCAGCCTGATGCAGCAGAGATTAAACTAAAACTCAAAAAGCTAAACGTCCTTGGTTCCGTCCTTTACGTGGCGGCACACCCCGACGACGAGAATACGGCGATCATCACACAAATGGCAAATGGCAGGCTTGTAGAGGCTGCATACCTTTCAATGACACGGGGTGATGGTGGTCAAAACCTCATTGGATCGGAGATACGAGACCTGTTAGGATTGATCCGAACACAGGAGCTGCTCTCTGCCAGAAGGATCGATGGGGGGAAACAATTCTTCACACGTGCAAATGATTTTGGTTTCTCGAAATCCGCAGACGAAACCTTTAAACTTTGGAACAAGCAGGAAATTCTTCACGACGTAGTAAAAGTCTTCCGGCAATTTCAGCCCGACGTCATCATAACGCGCTTCCCTGCTGACGAAAGAGCGGGGCATGGACATCATACCGGATCGGCAATCCTGGCGCAGGAAGCCTTCGATGTTGCGGCTCAGCAAACAGCTTTCCCCGAACAATTGGCGGAGTTCGGTACGTGGCAGGTAAAACGATTATATACAAACACCGGGCGTTGGTGGAATCAGTCGATAAATGAAAATACCCCCGGCATTATCAGTATAAACATAGGCGGATATAGTACGCTGCTTGGAATGTCTTATTCCGAGATAGCGGCGATAAGCAGAAGCCAGCACAAGAGCCAGGGGTTTGGATCACGTGGATCCCGAGGCGACCGGTTGGAGTTTCTTGAATATATTAAGGGGGAAAAAGCCGAGAAGGATATTTTCGATGGAATTAATACGTCATGGAGCCGGGTAAAGAGCTCAGAAAAGGTTCAGGTGCTTGTTGATAAAGCGATCAAGGACTTTGATGCCGAAAATCCTTCTGCAAGTCTTTCGATACTCTTGCAGATCAGAAAGGCGATTGCGTCACTTGGGCCTGGAGTATGGCAATCAAGGAAGCTGAAAGAAACTGAACACCTTATTTCAGACTGCCTTGGATTATTTCTGGAAGTTACTGCGGATAATTACTGGGTTGCGCCTTCGGAACGAGTGATAACAACCTTTGAGTTAGTGAACCGTTCTCCTGTCGATGTAGTGATCGAAAGGATACAATCCCCTGATCTTTCCTTCGATTCGGCCGTATCGATTTCGTTAAAGAATAATATCGCGGTTCAGTTCAAAACCACTCGACAACTCGATGTCAATAAAGCATACTCAGGACCGTATTGGTTGAAGGAGCCACACGGCGTTGGATTATTTACTGTAAATGACAAGAATCTTATTGGAAAGCCTGAAAGCGAACCCGCGGTCTCCTTTACGTTTCAATTAACGGTTGGCGGGGAAAAGCTTACGGTAGTACAGCCGCTCCAGTATAAGTGGACCGATGCTGTAAAGGGCGAACAGTCCCGACCATTTGAAGTAGTGCCTGCTGTTTTTGTGAATCTATCCGACAACGTAATGATATTTAGCGACGAACGCCTTCGGGAGGTGAGAGTGAAGATAAAGTCATCAAGTACGCGGAAACTTTCGGGTAACATTAAGCTGGAACTGCCAGCAGGATGGCAATCAAACCCCGTATTAATTCCTTTTGAGCTAAACGTGTTGGGAGAGGAGCTCACTCGTACTTTTAATGTAATCCCCTCGAAGAATGAGATTAACTCCAAGTTGAAAGCGTACGCAGAATTGGATGGTAAAATGTATGACCGTTCGCTCCATGTGATTTCATACGACCATATCCCTACTCAGACATTATTGCCCAGGGCAGAGGCAACGGTTGCCAGGATCAACCTGAAAAGGGAAGGTGCTTTGGTTGGATATATCATGGGCGCGGGCGATGAGGTACCCGCAGCGCTGCGGACAATGGGCTACGAAGTTTGGGAATTGAAAAATGAGGAGGTCACAGCTGAAAATCTTAAGAAATGTGACGCCGTAGTGCTTGGTGTCCGCGCAGTTAATGTCAATGCACGTATTCCATTCATGATGAATGACCTTTTGGAATATGTGAAGCAAGGAGGAACAATGGTGGTTCAATACAACACCACTGGTGACCTTGAGACTGACAAATTCGCACCCTATCCACTTACATTATCCAGAGACCGGGTAACTGAAGAAGATTCTGAGGTTCGATTGCTTAATCCAGCCCACCCGTTGCTAAATACTCCCAACAAGATTACAACAAAGGATTTTGATGGATGGGTACAGGAACGTGGACTCTACTATCCAAATAAGTGGGACGCAAATTTTGAACCTCTACTATCCATGAATGATAAAGGAGAGAATGCCAAAGATGGCAGCCTTCTGGTTGCGAAATATGGAGAGGGTTATTACGTCTACACTGGATTATCTTTCTTTAGGGAATTACCTGAAGGAGTTGTCGGTGCGTATAAATTATTCGCTAACCTGGTCTCGGCAGGAAAAGGAAATAAGAAGCCGGAGAATGGGAAGGTCAGGAATAAAGCGAAATAGAGAAGGGAGAAAATGAGGAATGGGAATGAGGAATGAGGAATTGATATGAGGCTAAGAGCACTCTGATTATCGACCATCGACTTTTGACTATCGACTAT
>Ga0111538_10015390_pt1 | contig 10059 bp, 8 predicted proteins | sample SoiMethybrSBSTD1_FD_79669 | JGI IMG/M metagenome (GOLD analysis project Ga0111538, IMG submission 79669) | Bulk soil microbial communities from a Populus tree surrounding site in Tennessee, USA - Soil MetaG P. TD hybrid SBSTD1 (version 2)... | ecosystem: Environmental > Terrestrial > Soil > Tree... | reverse complement strand
CTTCACGCCGGTTTGCCTACCGGGCAGTACAAAGTGAGCGTCATGAAGGATGGCAAACCCCTGATGACAAACGACGCCGTTCGGGTGTCATTCGGCGGAGATACGAAGACCGATTTTGACCTGAAGAATGCAAAAGCTGCTGGAGGCGCTGCCGTCAGCGATGAAGAGCGAAAGAAGATCGCAGAAGAGAAAGCGAAGGCCGATGCAACCAAGGCATCATTCGAAGGTGCGCGTACAGCGCTTGCCGCCTAGAACTACGACGAGGCGATCCGTCTTTTCCAGGAGGCCGCCGAAAAGGATCCAACGCAGCACGTTATTTTCGCTAACCTGGCGGACGCCTACTCTCAGACGAAGAAGTATGATGATTCCGCAGCGGCATATCGCAAGGCGATCGAGCTGAAGCCGGATGAGGCCGCTTATTACAACAATCTGGGAATTGCCCTTGGTAACGGCGGCAAGATTGATGAGGCGACGCAAGCTCTGCAGAAGGCCGCCGAATTAAACCCCGCCGGAGCGGGCCAGAGCTACTACAATCTGGGCGCCGTGCTGACTAACAGAGGCCGCACGAAGGAGGCCGCTGACGCGTTCAAGAAAGCTATCGAGTTCAATCCGCAAATGGCATCGGCTTATTATCAGCTCGGGATCTCGTATTTCGGTTCACCCGACACGATTCCACAGGCCATACCGGCTCTTGAGAAGTTCCTTTCGATGCAGCCGACTGGGCCCGACGCTGACGCCGCGAAACAGCTGATCGAAGCAGCGAAGCAGCAAGCTCCGACGGGATTCAAGAGTGATAAAGCCGTTGCTGACGAGAAGGCAGCTGCCGAAGCTAAAGCAAAAGCGGATGCCGCCAAGGCAAAGAAGAAGAATTAGCAGCGTTACAACTGTAGGGGCGGCTTACGACCGCCCTCGCGCTCGTAACGCCCCTACAATTTGATGTTCACCTCGCGCAATATCCACTTTGCCCTTCTGGGCATTATTCTCGGCTCGACTTTCGGCTATATCTACGCCTTCTATCAAGTTCAAAGTTCCATGCCCCGCACCTTGCCTTCTCAGCAAAGCTCAAACGTGCCGCAGGGTCATCCCAACGTAAGCAATGAACAACTGCTTGCGATGTTCAAAGAAGCGCTGGCAAAGACCCCTGATGATCCGACGCTGCTGACGAGGTATGCAAACTTTCTCTTCGACCTTGGAAGGTTTAACGAGGCTGTCGAAGTGTTTCAAAAAATCCTCAGTACCCAGCCAAACAATTTGGATGTGCGCACGGACTTCGCCACCGCGCTTTGGAACGCCGGCCAGAAAGATAAAGCAATGGCCGAGTATCAACAAATCCTGAAATCGGATCCAAAGCACATGGCCACACTGCACAACCTCGTCATTGTGCACATGGAAGCTCGAGACTTTGCGGCTGCAGAACAGGTGCTTAAGCAGATGGAACAGATCGACCCGAAGTACGAGGGGTTGGAACCGCTGAGGAAGAGGCTATCGGAGCTGAGGGGGAAATAAAATTGGACGATTCCAGAATCGTCCCAATTTCGAAATTTCCGATTTCCTATTCGATCCTCATCTTGTAGAACGACCGATACACAAACACCATCGAGACAGCGAGAAACACCACCGCAATTGCCGTTGTAAGTCCCACGCCCTGATTCTTTGCCACAGACACGGCAAGATCCACAGCCAGCAAGCCGAATAATGTCGTGAACTTGATGATCGGATTCAACGCAACCGAACTCGTATCTTTGAACGGATCTCCAACAGTGTCACCCACTACGGTCGCTGCATGCAGGTCTGTCCCTTTTGCCTTTAACTCGGTCTCGACAATCTTCTTTGCGTTGTCCCATGCGCCCCCGGCGTTCGCCATAAAGATGGCCTGATACAAGCCAAACAGTGCGATCGAGATCAGATATCCGATAAAGAAATAAGGTTCTAGAAACGCAAAGCCGAGCGTTGCAAAAAAGACGGTCAGAAAGATATTGAACATGCCCTTCTGGGCATACTGCGTACAGATCTCGACCACTCTCTTCGAATCTTTAACGGATGCCTTCGTCGAGCCTTCTAATTTGATATTTGCTTTGATGAACTCAACGGCCCGATATGCACCTGTACTCACCGCCTGCGTCGCCGCGCCGGTGAACCAGTAGATCACCGCACCACCGGCCAGCAGCCCGAGCAGAAAAGGTGGATTCATGATCGAAATTCTCTGGACAAGTCCCGGATTTAGGCCTTCCGTCAGCGACAAGATAATCGAAAAGACCATCGTCGTCGCGCCGACAACCGCCGTCCCTATCAAAACCGGCTTGGCAGTTGCTTTGAAGGTGTTTCCTGCGCCGTCATTTTCCTCGAGAAACTCCTTCGCTTGTTCGAATTGAGGCGTGAACCCGAACGTGGACTTGACGTCCTTTTCAATCCCTGGGATCTGCTCGATAGTCGACAGTTCGTAAACGGATTGCGCGTTATCCGTCACTGGACCATACGAATCCACGGCTATCGTTACGGGACCCATTCCGAGAAAGCCGAACGCAACCAATCCGAATGCAAACACGGCCGGGGCAAGCATGATTCCTTCAGGGAAAGTATTGCTGAAGAGAAAACCGGCACCCATGAGCAAAAGAATCGCGAGGCCGAGCCAATATCCGCTGAAATTTCCGGCAATAAAACCCGACAAGATGTTCAGCGATGGACCTCCTTCACGTGATGAAATTACGACTTCACGGACATGTCGAGATTCGGTGGACGTAAAAACTTTCACGAATTCTGGGATGACGGCGCCTGCTAGCGTGCCGCAGGTGATGATCATCGAAAGTTTCCACCAAAGGGTTGGGTCACCGGCCAAGTTCGGGATCAAAATGTAAGAGAGCGCAAATGTCAGCGCCACGGAAACAAAAGATGTCAGCCACACCAGTGTCGTGAGAGGTTTCTCAAAATTCATTTTGCTGGCGTTCTGATATTTGGCCTTAGCGATGGCAGCGTTCACAAAATAGCTGAGCGCGGAAGCAATGACCATCAGCACACGCATGCTGAAAATCCAAACCAATAACTGAACCTGAACGTTTGGATCTTTGACCGCTCCGAGAATGAACGAAATCAGTGCGACACCGGTTACGCCATAAGTTTCAAAGCCATCGGCAGAAGGACCTACCGAATCGCCGGCGTTGTCTCCGGTGCAGTCCGCAATAACACCAGGGTTCCGCGCGTCGTCTTCTTTGATCTTGAATGCAATCTTCATCAGGTCCGACCCGATGTCCGCAATCTTGGTGAAGATGCCGCCCGCCACACGCAGCGCAGCCGCGCCGAGCGACTCGCCGATCGCGAATCCGATGAAGCACGGCCCCGCCAAATTGCCGGGAATAAACAGCAAGATACAAAGCATCAGGAACAACTCGACGCTGATCAGAAGCATTCCAATGCTCATGCCGGCTTCGAGCGGAATGAAGTAGCAGGGATACGGTTTGCCGCGAAGGCTTGCAAATGCGGTACGGGAATTCGCGAATGTATTTACTCGAATTCCAAACCAGGCGACCGAATAACTACCGAGAATACCGATTACACTGAATATCAGAATTACGAACACCCTGAAGGCCTCGAGGTGCTGAAGCAAGCCAAAGTAAAAAATGATGGCGGTACCGATGAAGACCTCGAGGATCATCAGAAATTTGCCCTGCGTTTGCAGGTAGGTCTTGCACGTTTCGTAAATGAGTTCCGAAATTTCCCTCATCGACGAATGGACGGGCAAGTTCTTCAACCTTTGATAGATCGTTAAACCGAAGATCAGTCCCAGGAGCGGGATGATCAAGCCGGCCATTAGCAACACCCGACCGTTGATGCCGTTCAAAAAACTCGCCTGCGCGAGGTCTGGAACAACCAGATTCACCTCACCGCCGCGATTTTCCGGCTCTGGGTTTTGCGCAAATATTGGCAAAGTGGCCGCAAGGATTAGAAAGAGTGTCAGGCACGTCAATACGTGGGCACGCCTGAATAAAGGCATGTCGTGAAATCCTCCGCTTGGGAAATTACAGTTTTCTCGGGTCGAGCCAATCCCGAAGTGCGTCACCCAAAAAGTTAAAAGACAAAACCGTCATGACCAGCGCAATCGACGGGAATATGACCATGTGCGGCGCATCAAATAAATGATTTCTGCCATCATTCAACATGGATCCCCAGCTCGGCGTGGGAGGCGCAATACCCAAACCAAGAAAACTCAACGATGCTTCCGAAAGTATGGCGACGGCCATTCCGATGCTGGCCTGAATCAGGATTGGCTGAATGATGTTCGGCAAAATATGACTAACAAAAACTCTCGGGCTGGATGCCCCCAAAGCCCGCGCCCCCTCAACAAACTCGAGAGTCTTAACCTTCAGAACTTGACCTCGAGCCAGTCGTGCATATCCAACCCAGCTGACGACGACCAAAGCAAAAATCAAACGATCGAGACCGGGGCCCAGGAAAGCCACAAGCGCAATCGCCAAGAGAATTCCGGGGAAGGCCAACAGAGAGTTAATGACCACCACCGTTACAAATGTATCCAACCAGCCACCGATATAACCGGCAAACCCGCCAATCGAAACGCCAACTATGACCGACAGCAGAACAACCGTCGCCCCTACCCGCATGCTGACGCGGGTACCTAAAAGAATGCGAGAGAGAATATCACGTCCCAACTCATCGTTTCCAAATGGATGCCTCCAAGAAGGCCCGTCGAGCCGATCCATTAACTTCTGGCTGGCAGGATCATAAGGTGCTAGCCAGGGCGCGAAGAGCGCTGCGACCGTTAAGCTTAGGACGATAATGAACCCTGCCAGCGCGAGCTTGTTCTTCCGGAAAAACTCAGTCATATCGAATGCGCGGATCCACCACGGAATAGAGGAGGTCAGTTGCCAGATTGATAAAAATGTAAGTTAAAGCAATCGCCAAGATGCATCCCTGGACAAGCGGATAATCTCGAGCGTTGATGGCTTGCACGGTCAGCCGCCCCAACCCGGGCCAGGAAAAGATGCTTTCTGTGATGATCGCGCCGGCAAGCAGCATTCCAGCCTGGAGGCCGAGCACGGTTATAACTGGAATCAAACCATTCCTTAGCGCGTGTCCGAAAAGCACCGCACGTTCACTTAGTCCTTTGGCGCGTGCCGTGCGAACGTAGTCTTGCCGGATCTCTTCCAACATTGAACCTCGCACCATCCGCGTCGTCGTCGCGGCAAGACCTCCTCCTAAAGTAAGTGCCGGCAGGATCAAGTGCGAAAAACCATCGCGGCCCGACACCGGCAGCAATCCGAGGGTAATCGAAAACAGGAGAATCAGCATGGGCCCCAGCGCGAAGTTCGGAAGTGAGACCCCGAGCAACGTCGCAAAACTGATGAAGCGGTCCTCGGCGCGACCTCGCCGGATAGCTCCAATTACGCCGAGCGGAATGGAAAAAATCAGTGAGAAAATTGTAGACGCTATTGCGAGCTCGATTGTTGCAGGGTAACGCGACAATACGGATTGGGAAACCGGCTCTTGATTCCGAAACGAAGTGCCAAGATCGCCATGAAGCACACCAAGCATATAAGTGCGATATTGCTCCATCACCGGCCGGTCCAACCCGAGCTCGTGGCGCATCCGTTCGACCTCCGTAACAGACGCACCTTCGCCAAGCATTTGCGCGATAGGATCGCCCGGAACCATGTGGATCAAACCGAATACCAGCGTTACTACGATCCAAACGACAGGTAGTGTCAGCAGCAGTCGGCGCAGAATAAAAGCGAACATAAGAAAACGAAGTATAACGTGAGGCGGTTTAGAACAAGAGAGAGGGGGGTGGGAGCCCCGTTTCCGGGGCTCCGCGGGGGTTTTGAAGGGGGAAACCAAGCTAAACGTGCCCTAACTAATGCAACGGGTGTACCAAACTCTGATTACAATGAATCCAGTAGCTTACGTAGACTACAGCTTCCTCAGTCTCCGGAAATTGACATTCTTTGATGTTCCAAGTAGCAAATTTTGACATTCCTTGGATTTCAAAGGAGAAAACATGCGATTGATGATCAGACCAAGCATTAACGGCAGCTTGCATTTACTTTTTTAACTTCGCCTGTTTTCGAATTCGTGACGATATTGCCAATCCCTCCTGCGCGCTGTAGGCTAACAGGATTAGCTTGTGGAGAAATCTTGATGAAACTTTTCATCTCTTTGTTCCTGACTCTTTCGGTACTTAACGGAGTGTCTCTTTGCGCGCAGGGAGCGCAGGGACAGCGTGGGGGCCAGGGACAACGTGGTACCCCCGCTCCAGCCCGTCCGACTCCGCGCTTACCTGACGGCCGGGTGAATCTCGGACCACCCACCGGTGAAACCGGGATCTGGACACCCCCTGGAATTGTTCAACTCTACATTTATCCGAACAGCGTCAATCGCGCGAGTCCGGGCAGTGCCTTGCCAGACGCGATCAAGGCTGAAGACGTTCCGTTCCAGCCTTGGGCGCGGGCACTTCACGATGCTCGTGAGGCAAACTTCGAAAGCGACGAACCGCATACCCGCTGTAAGGCTTCGCCTGGGCCACGGCAATTCATTACACCTTATGGAGTGGAATTCGTAGACTCGCCCGAAAGTGGCCGCATGTACATCTTTGATATCGGGGGACCACACACCTTTCGAACCATTTATATGGACGGCAGGCCGCATCCAAAGGATATCCAGCCAAGCTACTACGGTCATTCCATCGGAAAGTGGGAAGGCGACACCCTCGTCGTGGATACCATAGGGTTCAGCGAAAGGGTTTGGATCGACCGTGAAGGATCGCCCACGACGGATCGGCTCCATCTGACCGAGCGGTTCACCCGGACAGACATGAACACCTTGAAGTACGAAGTGACCGTCGACGATCCGGCTGCCTACACGGCTACCTGGACGGGCGGTTTCATGCTTCGCTGGAGTCCCAACACCGAACTCTTCGAGTATGTCTGTCAGGACAATAACCGGTCACCCGAAGGTATGGTGGGCGCGGGAAATACGATCTCGCGCACAAGTGAGATTGCGCCGTGACTCTCTACGCGCGGTCGCAGACCGCGCCTACAGAGATCACATAGTCTTTCTTTCGAATTCCACAACTAAGCTGGTATATCGAGCAGTCATCGCAGCATTGCAGAAGTAATCGGCCTGCTTTGCAGAAGCCAGACTTTGTCTCCATCGGCGGCCCACTCGATATCTTGAGGGCCGCCGAAAAACTCTTCGCAGCGAAGTGCCAATTCGAACAGGGATTGAATTAGACGATCATCGAGGCAAGGAAGTCGTCTTCGTGCAAGATCGACTTCGACAAGACAGGTTCCGTCGATTGCCGGTACGACCGCAATGTCCTTATTCGAAATTTTCGCTGTAAGGATCTGGCCGTTGCGGGAAAGTACCCACTGGTCTGGGATGACTGCTCCACTGACAACTGCTTCGCCCAGGCTCCAAGAGCCCTCGATCACGATTTGGCCGCGACCGCCAATTGGATCGTTCATGAAAAGAACACCGGAAGCGTCCGGCACGATCAACTGCTGAACGATAGCCGCCATACGAATGTCCCCCGGTATTCCTCGTTTGCGGCAATAAGCTAGTGTAGCGGGCGCCTCCCGGGCGGCCTGAATTTCGTGTAAGGCCTCAATGACACCTTCCGGCGTGCAAACGTTCAAACGAGTTGGATAGATACCTGCGAAAGACGCCCTGGACAAGTCCTCTTCCACGGCAGACGAACGAACCGCAACTGCGCGCGTTTGAAGTCGTCCAACCGCCTCATCAATTTCAGTGATGGTCAAACGTGGGAACCCGTCAACACTGATGCAAAAACCGGGAGGCACAGGAAAACCGGCGCGTGTAAGCAGAGACAAATTTGAACCCTTAGTTCCTATCGCCGCGGGGCCGCCTTGCTCATTGAGCCAAATGATCATGAACGCACCGCCACGAGGCCGAGTTCGCCATCGACCATCACCGGAGCGCCGTCCGGAATCAACGCGGTTGCGTCGTTCGTGCCGACAACTGCGGGAATCCCAAACTCCCGCGCAATTATGGCGGCATGGCAAAGAGCGCCTCCACGGTCCGTCACGACTGCACCGATTGTAGGCAGTATGACGTTATAGGCCGGAGATGTCGTCCTGGCCACTAGGACATCTCCATGCCCGAGCTTCCCGAAGTCCGCGGGACTTCGAATAATTCGGGCAAAGCCTTCGTACCGGCCCGGACTAGCGGCAAGGCCCTGAACGAGGAGAGACCAAGGCCGATGCAAATCGCTGCCCCCGCGCCCTTCCATTTGTCCGATGTAAAACATAATTGCTGAAGTGACACGCGCGCATTCAACGCCGAGGACATCATCGGGAGTCGGTGGTTCTTTTTCACCGAACGTCGAGGCAGATTCTTCAGCTCCCCAAGCCCGCCACTCGTCCGCGCGTTGCGCAAGCTCAGCTGCCGACGGTGAGGCACTGCCTTTGATCAGAGCATCGACTTCGTCCGGAGTGGCCTGAAAAATGTTTTCGATCGAATTCAACGCGCCACGTTCGACAAGCCGTTTCGCCTCAACGATAAGAGCCCGGCGTAATAGTCCCAGAGGCCATAGGTAAGTGATTCGTACATCTTCATCGTGGAGTCCGTATGCCACCTTCGCCTCCGCGAGCGATTCATCGAAATTGGCTCGGTGCTGTGCAGGGAGACGTTCTCGAAGCTTTTCCTCCGCTTCAGCGGCATTGACGCCAAATAATCCGGCATCCGGAAAGTCGATGCGAGACAAAATCAGAGCGACAGTGAACTGAGGTAGCTCACGAAGGGTCGCGTCGGTGATATCGAAACCGGTAACCAGGCGATCCGAGTATTCATCGAGGTACGCCTCCAGAGTGGCTCCTAGTGCCGGCGAAATGCCCTTGAGTTCCGTTAACCGATCGATGTGAGCTTTGGTTTGATCTCGAAGAAGGGAAATCGCGGTCTGGCTGTCGCGGAGCTCATGTGCCACCTTATCGATCGATGCCAGATAGTCGCCCGTTTGAACGCAATGTCCACGAAGGATGGGAACGACTTCCGATGGCGGCGAACCCGTCCATGCACACGTGCGGCGAACCCAGTCGCCAACCGGGAACATACTGGCTGGCTGCTGGAAGAAATGCTGAACTGTACCTGCCACGAAAGTATTCTTCAGTGTTGCAACGTGCTCACGAAGATCAGAGGCATGCATGCGAAGCGGATCCTGACGCGAGAGCTGTAAGAGCCGGTCTCGTAACGCGTCCTTGATTCCAGACCAGGCCGTGCAGTCCTGGCGCCAAAGCTTCGTTGTTAGGGCGCGTTTAGCGGCTTTTCGGCGTTCTTCAAGTTCCTCTGGAGAATCAACCGGCCGGGCCCCGAGATAAAGCCGTCCGTTACAGCGCGCAAATTCAAAACGATGGATTGCGCAACCGTAACGCGCAAGTCCGAGACGCGAACCCCGGTCATATGCCGGGATGAATAGCTCCCACAGATACCGCGACATCGGAGCGGGAAAATGCGAGTTGTCGCGCTCCCAGTAGCCGTTCATGTCCTATCAGGCTTTCTTATTGCTAACGCCCCGGGCGAGGGCGCGGATGGCCCAGGCCACGCGTTGACCGGCCTGGTCTGTATTCAACCCCAGGTAATCTCTGAATGCGCGCACACACGCATACGAACTAAGGACGAAGACAACGTCCGTAAGCCACTGTTTTTCATTTTTATCCAAGTGCTTCGTGGCAGGGCGCAGGGCTTTGGCGAAGTATCGGGCGCGTTCCTCGAATTCGGGACGCCGAATGTCGTAGCCCACTTTTGAATTCATGGCGGCAGATAGCGTGGCTTCAATGGCTTCGCGTTTTTTGAAAGTCAGAGGGATTGTCTCCGCCAGATCGTCCGGCGTTTCCATTGGAGGAAATTCAGCGAGTGTAAACGAGCCTTTGCGGTGCGCGTAGTCGTCGAGCGCGGAAACAAGCGCCCTCTTGGTTGGAAAATATCGATACACCGATGGGATCGACACTCCCGCTTCGCGAGCTACGAGCGGAATCGACAGCTCGGCAATTCCGTTCTTCGCCATGACCTTTACAAGCCCATCCAGAATGCGCTCCT